>VOFE01000528.1_pt1 | contig 106001 bp, 162 predicted proteins | sample 5384071 | NCBI WGS metagenome assembly VOFE01 (sample SAMN12384724, study PRJNA508395) | human gut metagenome | isolation source: healthy gut D | host: Homo sapiens
TTTTTTCTGGCTGCTGCGCGTGATCATGCTGGCGCTGGCCGCCGCCCTGACTGTGGCGGGGCTGATGCTGTTTGTCTTTGCCGAGCTGCTGTATCAGGCGGGGGAGTATAAAAAGGAAAACGATATGACGATTTAGGCGGTCCGGGAAATCGCGGCGGTATTTTTGCCCGCAAACCGATAGGGCAGGCAAGTCCGCGTCCGGAGAAAAGGAGGATGCTCATGCCGATTGTGGTGAATTTGGATGTGATGATGGCCAAGCGGAAAATCGGCCTGACCGAACTGGCGGACCGGGTAGGGATCACCCCGGCCAACCTGTCCATTCTAAAAAACGGCCGGGCCCGGGCGGTGCGGTTCTCTACGCTGGAGGCTATCTGCCGCATACTGGAATGTCAGCCCGGCGATCTGCTGGAATATGTCCCCGGGGAAGAGGAGCCGCCCGCTTGAGGATTCGGTTTTTTCCACAAATTTGCCCTTAGGGGACGGGGACTTTTCCTCTTGCACCCGGCGGGTAAACCCGGTATAATGAGCATGGTTTGCCAACATTTTAACAATGGAAGTCCGACTAATAGGATAGTCGATGGAAAGGAGCACCAATATGAACTATTCCGAAGAAGTGGAGAAGATGTGCGTTGTCAAGAAAGGGCCTCATCACGGTCCCGCACCGATCCCGGAGGAGGGGAAATGGGTTAAATCCACCCAAATCTCCGATATTTCCGGCATGTCTCACGGTGTGGGCTGGTGCGCTCCTCAGCAGGGCGCCTGTAAGCTGACCCTCAATGTGAAGGAAGGCATCGTGCAGGAAGCTCTGGTGGAGACCATCGGCTGCTCCGGCATGACCCACTCCGCCGCCATGGCCGCGGAAATCCTGCCGGGAAAGACCCTGCTGGAATGCCTGAATACCGACCTGGTATGCGACGCCATTAACGTCGCTATGCGCGAGATCTTCAAGCAGCTGGCCTACGGCCGCTCCCAGTCCGCGTTCTCCGAGGATGGCTTGTCCATCGGCGCGGGGCTGGAGGACTTGGGCAAGGGCCTGCGTTCCCAGGTCGGCACCATGTATTCCACCGGCCTCAAGGGCGTCCGGTATCTGGAAATGGCGGAGGGCTATGTCCTGAAGCTGGCTCTGGACGAGGAGAATGAGGTCATCGGCTATCAGTTCGTCCGCCTCGGCAAGATGCTGGAGGATATCCGCCACGGCGTGAGCCCGGACGAGGCGTATAAGAAGAACATCGGCCAGTACGGCCGCTTTGACGGCGCTGCCAAGTACATCGATCCCCGCGAGGAATAATTCCCCGCAGCTGCCTTGAAAAAACTCACGAAATATGCCGTTTAGCGGCAGGGAGGTACTATATGGCTAACGATGTAAAATTTGAAGGCAAAGAGCGCCGCATGCCGAAAATCAAGAAATTTCTGGCGGAAAACGACTTGGGCTCCATGGAAGCGGCCCGCGATCTGTGCCTGTCCAAAGGGGTCGACGTCGACGCCATCGTCAAAGGCGTGCAGCCCATCGCATTTGAAAATGCCGTGTGGGCGTATACCCTGGGCGTGGCTTTGGCGCTCAAGCGCGGCGTGAAGGACGCCGCCGAGGCGTCCGCCGTGATCGGCGAGGGCCTGCAGGCCTTCTGCGTGCCCGGCTCCGTGGCCGAGCAGCGCAAGGTGGGTTTGGGACACGGCAATCTGGGCAAGATGCTGCTGTCCGAGGAAACCGACTGCTTCGCCTTCCTGGCCGGCCACGAATCCTTCGCCGCCGCCGAGGGCGCCACACCGGCAACTCCACCATCCCCATGGCGGCGGGCCCGGCTTCCAGCATCTGGTTGCCGGCACCTATAAAAAGTGGGCCAACGAGAACGGCAAGAAATATTTCTCCGTGGCTTCCGGCGGCGGCACGGGCCGTACCCTGCACCCCGATAACGTCGCAGCTGGCCCCCATGCCAGCTACGGCCTGACCGATCTCTGGGCCGCGTCCATGGCGATGCTCAGTTTGCTGGGTTCCTCCTCCGTGCCTGCGCACGTTGAGATGATGGGCCTGATCGGCATGGGCAACAACCCCATCGTTCGGCCCCATGGGGAAGTGTCCGTCGTGGGTGTGCCGTGGAAGCCCTATACAGATATTACCGCCTACAGCTTATTGCATCCTATATTTTATAATTATGTCCGGGTATACAGCGGATGGGAAAATGATCTTCCCCTTGAAAACTCAAAATTCGTTCATGAGTCCATGAATAAAAATTACCGTTTGGCAATGAAACTCATTCATGAAGGAAAGCTCATACGAAACGATCTGTATACGATTAAACCGTATACAGAGGCACAACAAGCCTACGAAGATATTTTGGATAAAAAGGAAAAGACGCTTGCCACGATATTTTCATGGGACATAAAAAATATGGGGAGAAGACCATAAGGGTTTATGAAGGATTGCTGCGTTTCGGTTGATTACAAGTATATTTCCGGGGCAAGCGAATATTTTATCGCTGCACACGAAATAAAGAACAGAACATTACCTTGCTGCGTCGCTGTAAGCGTTATTGAGGGAGAATACTTTGTCGATTTTGATAATACGACCGTATCCCTCAAGCCAGGGATACGATCCTGATCCAAAGCTTCGTAAGGCATAGTGTCAGAATGACCGAGCGCGGGAAAATCACCCATTCTCATTTTTTGTGCAGCTATGCAACCATTGACATTTTTAACCTTGCGGACGTGAACTATCTTGTGGTCAAGGATACAAGCATACAGGAATTGCTCAACAGCTTAAACCGTCAGGACCACAAAATGAAATAGTAAACCAGGTATGTATAGACAGGCTGCTTTCCGAACTGATCCTGTTTTTGGTCAAAAACGATCGGATACATCCGAAAAAAATGAGGATAGACCCTTGGCTGAATACGACGCTTCAATATATCCATTCCCATATAGACAAAGGAATAACCATTGAAGAGGTCGTTCCGATCAGCGGATATTCCAAAACGACATTCTACAAAATGTTCAAAAGCAAAATGAAGCTCAGTCCGCACGAATATATAGAATCCGAAAGATTCAAGGTGGCCACCCTGCTTTTATTAGAAGGGGAAAAGTAAAGGATGTGGCACAAGCGGCGGGATTTAACGATACGACCTATTTTTATAAGGTATTCAAAAGAAAATATGGAATTACGCCTACGGAATACAAGCGCAGAATGAATTATATAAAAGGAGAAACACGATGAACGCTATCAGAAAAACAACGAAATCGGTTGGATTGATTTTGACAAGTGTCACGACGGAGAAGGCGTTCTCCATTGTAAGTCCCTGCTTGACGGATGGGAAGGCTCCAAGTTTAAATTTATGCATTGCGATGATATGAAAGCGGGTGTTTCCATCGGGGTGCATAAACACATCGCCAGCGAGGAAATTTACTATCTAATATCCGGCAGCGGCATTCTCACCTATGACGATGTAGAATATGAAATGCAGCCGGGGGATATTTCCTTGTGCACCATGGGACATTCACACGGCTTTTTTTGGCGACAAACGATTCTATCCTCATTGTAGTAGGATAACGACAACGGATTAGAGGAGCCCGAACCAAATGCGTTCGGGCTCCTCTTTTTACTCTCCTATTTTCGCCTCGGTATTAAAAAGATCCAGCGGCCCTTCAGATAGAACCCGCGCCCGGCAGCCTTCTCTGGACAACGTGTCATGCCGCGGGGGCGTCCTCTTGGGTCGGAACAGTGGCGGTTCCGGTTTCCGGAGAAGCGGAGGGTCCCGCGGCGTTGTGGCTTCGGATGCGGCAGTGCTTTCGGTTCCGGCAGCTTCCGTGGGTTCGGCGGAAGGCTCAGTGGTTTGGCCCTGTTCCGTTATGGTGATCGTATCGCCGTCCCTCACCGGTTCTCCGTCGCGGGTTCCCCAGACCGGCGTAAAGCCGACCGCTTTTTCCGTATCCAGGGCAAGGGTAAAGGTCAACGGCTCATTCAAGACCAGGGGGCCGAAGGATATTCTGCATCCCCCGATTTTGATGAGGCAATAGCCGGCGATCTTCTCCGACGTCCCCGCACGGTTCAGAGTAATGCGATAGGCTCCGGCGGCAAGCGCGTAATAGCCGGATTCCTCCGGGGTGATCAGGGCGTCGGAGGAGGCGCCGGTTACCTCCACGGCCACATCGAAATTCGCTGCGATCAGGCTTTGAGGCTTTGCCGTAACGCTTACGGAAAACCACGCCCATGTCAGCCCCTGGCCAGGCAGAGGACGCAAACCGCGATCCCGGCAAAGGAAGGCAGCAGCAGGCGCAGGATGTTGTCGTCAGTGGTCTTCATATGCTTTGGCACATACAGAAGATTTTTGAATTTTTCTTTCAAAGCACCCCTTGACCTCCTGTCCGTTTTCTAAGGCGATCAAAGGCACGAACGCGGGCTCATGCCCTTGATCGCCGTTCCATCCCCTGAAGGAGATGGAACGGACTTGTAAAAATGAAAACCGTTGTTGTTCTGACGCCGCTTGATAAACAGGGTCGAACAATCGCAGAGGAAGGGTTAGTCTGCCAAAGGAACGGAGGCCAGCAGCCTGCCGTCCGCGTCATATGCGGATACGGAAGCCATCTGCGGAGCCTTGACATTGCCGTTCAGTGTTTCGTCCGCGCCGGTAACCAGATAGTAAGAAGTATCGTCCAGCGTAAGGATCGTATTTCCGGCCAAGGTACCCTCACTTGCCTCAGAGTTCGCTTCCTTCCAGGTCTGATCGACGAAGGACAAATACTTCAGCTCCGTGGTCATAGCGTCACTTGCCGCAACCGTTTCGCTGACATAGAACCGGTTGGTGCCGGTGGTCTGCCAAACAGCGTAAACGCCGAGGCTTACAACGTAATGATCCACCGTCTCGCCCTCGATCGTTGCCGGACTGATCGTAAAGGTTCCATCCGCATTCCTGTTCAGCGCCAGGCCCGTGTCAACGGGACCGTTGGCAACCGTACCGGTGGTCGTAACCGTGGCGTCCTCCATAAAGTTCGGCAGCGTACCGGCGGCGTATTCGGTACCGTTCACCACATAGGTCTTCTGGCCGCCGGTGGCTACATACCAGTTCGGTATATAGCTGTTGTCCACATAGGTGGCGCGGATCGTGCCGCTGTTGACGCAGTTGGTAATGGTATAGGTGATCTTAGAGACTTGAGAATCGTTGCCGACGAACATGGCCGCTTTGCCGCAGGTCAGGTTCCCCCTTATTCTCGCATTGTTCAAAAGTGAGGGTTGCGTTCTTAAAGATAGGGGTAGCCGACGAACACGGCGTTATAGTCCGTGGATCCTCCGATACCCGTCATGGCAGCGTCGGCTACGCAGTTCCTGAACGTTACATTGGCAGCGACGGCATAAGTGGTGTAGATACCGCAGTTGCCGCCGACAGTCCAGGAGCCGGAGACGTTCACGTTTTCAAAGGTAGTCGTATATTGCGTTTCATTGACCAAATTCGCTTCGTTTACCACCACATTCAGATTTTTAATGGTGGAATTCCTTACCTCATAGAACACGGAGCAGGTCTTGGAATCGCCGCCTCCGGTAGCGGTGATCGTCTGATTGTTGCCGTCAAAGACGGTATTATTCAAAGCTCTAACCCAAGCTTTAAAGTAATTATCCTCATAGACTGTTTGTTCTTCATCGAGGACGATGCTGTTCGCGAGCTTATAATAATAGGTCTTGGCGAAGCCCTGAAGGGAGATGTTCGCCAGCTGGGTGGGGGTTTCAATCAGGAAGGGGGAATCCGCTGTGCCCCGGCCTCCCGCGAACAGGCCCTGGAATTCCACGGAAATTTCACTGGCGTGGAGCACCCAAATGGTCAGGTCGCCGGTAGCGCTTGTCGTACGTATAATATCCCGCGTCGCCTGTGACGGCCTGCGCCGTCGACCGGCTCACCCTTGGTCAGCGCGGTGCCGTTGTGATACACAGCGGGGATCGTCTGGTTCTTACCGATGTTCTTGACGACCTTGACCAGAACCGTGTTATCCTCCGCAACGGGCAGGGTCAGCTCATAAACACCCAGTGTGTTGTTAGCGGCGGAAACCGCAATGGTATAGCCGGACGTTGTGCCGGTGTAGACCAGGCCCTGCGTCGCATCGGCGGTATCCGTGGTTACTCCCGTCGTGTTCGTCTCCTTTGTTTTTACGCCGATGCCATAGGTAACCGCGATGCCGCCGGCTTCAATGGTTTTCTCTTCGCTCACCGTTTCAACGCCGCCTTCTCCAACAGCGGTGGTAAGGGCGCCGGGCTTGGTTTCTACGGTTTCAGCCGGTTTGCCAAACTCAGGATGATCAGGAGGGCGTCGGCATCCTTATCATAATCCGTGCCGAAGCTGTCGCTCTCAACCGTCGCCTGCGTGGCCTCCAGCCGGAGCGCCAGATCGATGGTGGGGGCGGTTGTTCCGGTCTTATAGTTGTATTCGTTGCCCCGATCCTCAGGCATATAGACGATCAGAGCCAGATATTTTTTCGGCGTTGGGGGCCATTTGGGTGCCCGAAAGGGGATAGGTCCCCAGGTTAAAGGAGACGGCGGCGGCCGCCTTGGCGTCCTCGCGCGTCATAGCGGCGGTCGGCGCTGCGTCCAGCTCCTTGAGCGCAAATTTCAATCCCTCGGACAGCTTTGAATTCGCGCTCCTCTACGCTCCAGCCGGCCGTCTCAGCGGCGGCGTAAACCAGCAGCTTATAATCCAGAGCCAAGGTACCCGCGTTGCGGAGGCGCAGATAAACCACCTCTGTGTGTCCTGGCTCCCAAAGGGTATCCTGCCGGAACAGATCGGTCTGGCCTTCAACGGAATTCAGGTAGCGAAGTCCGTGGTGTATTCCAGCTCCACGTCCAGATTGCTCGGCGATAATTTGATTGCGGCCGCTGGTGACGGAATCGGTGAACCACGCGAAGGTGGAGCCGATGAGCAGGGCCACGCATACCAGCAGGGACAGCAGGCTGGTCAGCAGGGCCTTTTGGGTCTTTTTGCTTTGAGTCATGATGTTTCCCTCCTATGTATTTTTATTGACCAAGCAGATCCAAAGTACAGTTTTTGCTTTTTTCGGATACAAAATAGTAGGTGATGCCGTTTATGGTGGCGCTTTCGGGCGTTTCCGCATCCAAGAGCGACTTGTGGGCTTCATCGATGCACAACGGCGCCGTCGCCGCAAATCTTTCCGGAGATTTCCGCCTGCTCCCAGTTAATATCGCTTATGGCGCCGTATTTCGTATTGTTCACTCTTCCGACCCGGATGGAATAGGGCGCCGTTCCCGCGTCCACGCTACCGCCCCTGATTTCCAGTGTGGCAGTTTCTTGCGTACCGGAAACGATAATGGCCGCGTCGTTGGTCTCACTCGTCCTGCCGAGGATTTTTCCGCCCTCCAGGATAACGGAGCCGCCGGTAATATAGAGCGGAGCCTCCGAGGCGGTCTTTCTCGCGTCAGTGCGTCTGGCGGTGGAGGTGATGAGGCTGTTCTCATCACCCTGAATGATCAAAGAGCCGCCCGTTTTAACGTACAGCATCCGCGTGGTGGAGGCGGAAAGCGTGTGCCCGTTCAAATTCAGAACCAAGTCTGATTCGATAGTAAGCTGCGTATCGCCAAGGTCAATATCATTTGCCAAGGCGATGTACGCGTTCTTGTCCGCAACCGCGGCGATCAACGCCCCGGCGTCCGCTACCGGATACACCGCGTTTTCATCATACCGATGGTCGAAGCTGTCGGATTCCACGGTATCCTGGGTAGCGACCAGGCTGATCCCCATGTTGATTTCAGGAGCGGTTTTGTCTGTGCCGTGGTTGGCCGCATTGCCGACCTCCTCCGGCATATAGACCACCAACGCCAGCAGGGCGGGAGGAAGCGCCCGCCTTCAGATGCGCTTCCGCGGAATACCTTCGGAAATCAGCACGGCGCTCTCCCCAACCGCTTCTCTTGCCGCGGTTCTGCCGTCACTGTCGGCCGTGTAAGCCGCTGTCACTTCTACGACGCCGAACTTGATGTATTGGGATAGATCGATGTCTGCGTCGTCAGCCGTCTTGCCGAGGACCCTGCTTGCCACATTGATGGCGAACTTGTACTTGAGGGCCAGGCTGCCTTCGTTCTTAACCCGGAGATATACTACCTCGGTGTAGCCGGGCCCCAGTGAGCGTTTTCCCTGAACAGATTGGTCTGCGCGGTGACCTTGGTTTCCGAGTCGCCCTCCACCTGATACAGCTCCACATCCAGATTGCTCGGCCACAATCTTGTTTACGCCGGAGGTCACGCTGTCAGTGAACCACGCGAAGGTGGAGGCGATGAGCATGGCCATGCATACCAACAGGGACAGGACGCTGGTAAACAAAGCACGCTTGGTCTTTTTGCTTTGCGCCATGGGTTCTTTCACTCCTCTAAATTCTCCGGCATTTCCCATGTGGAGACACCCTCCGGCAAATGCCGTCAAAATCCGGAGCGTATCTGAGCTTGATTCTGAATTTATGGGGCAAGCAATGGGAGGCGGCCTGTCCCATTGCTGAAAACGGTGGTTATGCGCGGCTGTATGGGTACGGTCCTTTATTTCCGGCCGCGGCGGCGGATTCAGACGCCCGGCGTTTCTTCCCTGAGGGGCGCCTGCTTGATTTCCGGCGCGGGCGTTTCCTTCCCGGACAGCTCCTCTTTTCAGCTTGAGCAGCTCCGCCATCATCTTCTGGGATTCGGCCCGTTCGGCCTCCAGCTTTTTCCGTTCCTCGTTCATCTCCGCCAGCTGTTCCTGCTTGTAGCGCCGGAACAGCCGGATGCTGTTGATCCCCTGCACCAGGATGAGAATAAGGGGGTGAAAATACAAACGATATAGCCGGGGGTCGTTTTCAGGAACTGAAAGAATCTCCCCACACCCGGCAGCCGCGTCTGGTATTTCCCCAGCACAAAGCTGTAGGTCACGATGTTTTCATCATTGGTGTCCGTGGTCGTACCGTAGGTGATGAAGCCGGGATTGCCCTGAGCATCGGTGGTCAGCTCCCGGATTTTGTGGGTGACGACCTCGCCGTAGTTTTCGGTATTGGTGGACTGGTAGGAAATGATGTCCCCCGCCTGAAGCACGGCGGGATCGACCTCTTTGACCAGCACCAGGTCCCCGGCGTCAAAATCGGTGGCGCTCATGGAGTCGGACAGGACGATAAACGCCTTATAGCCGAAAAGGCTGCGGTCGGCGCGGTCAAAAGGTGGTGACCGAAACAATGGTGAATACCACCATGCCGACGGCGATAAGGACCACGGCCCAGACGAGGATGTTCCGGATGATTTTGAAAACTTTCTTGCATAGACGGTTTCTCCTAACTCAGTGGAATACCCTGCCGGGATTGTTCTTGGTCTGCACGGCGGCGGCGCTCAGGTCAAAGGACAGGGGCCAGATTTTGCACGCCGTTCCCCGCCCCTTCCGGGAAATGAAAGACGATCGTCAGCTCCCGGTGCTCGTTCAGCTTGAGAATATCGTCGGCAGCCGTGGTGTTTTTCTTTTGTCAGCTCGGATACCTTCCCGGAAAACAGGGTCTTTTCCCCTGGCGTATGGCTACCTCCAGCACATCGGCCAGGCCGCCCTCCACATGCTCGAAATACAGCTTGTAGTACACGTCCCAGGTACTGTGGTTCTCGATAAAGAAGTCCTTTTCCACCGTCATACCGGGCTCAAACAGGAATTCATGCTCCTCAATCACCGGTTTGCCGTCATTGAGATTGATCCGCACACCGCCGGTCTGGAAAAGGTTGTTGTTCACCGAAACTGTGGAGTAAACCAATGCGAAGGTGGTGATACACAGGCAGATCGAAAGAACGATGACGGCGGCCACGCTTGCCGTCAGCCTTTTCGCCGTTTTATTGCTGCCCATTCCGATCCTCCTTCCGGCGTTTTTTTGAGAGAAGGATAAGCAGGAGGAGGGACAGCCCCGCGGCGCTTATGTACAGCCAGACGGGGAGAGCTCCCCGGTCTGCGGGTTGGGCCCGAGACTTCCGGTCTCCTCCACCCACCAGCGGAAATCCGCCGCCAGCTTTTGGAACTGATATTCGTTCCCCACGCTGGTATCCAGATAGACGGTGATTTCATAATACAGCTCGTCTACGGTGCTTTCCTCCGCCTTTAGGGCGTGATTCAGGGAAGAGGGCATGTCGCGCATCAGACCGTCGTACAGGGTTTCCCCGGTGGCTTCGGCAGCCGGATTTGAATCCTCAATACCTCCGCCAGCTTTTCATAACCGTCCCGAATGTCGGCGTGATACCGTACGACGACATCGCCCGTATGCGCGACCCTTACGCAAAAATACCGGGTTTGCGTGTCGCCGGGGAACATATTCGTCACCTGAAAAGGCTGGTTATCTCCCGCGTTTTGTCGTACAGGAAATGACGGGGCCGCGGCCTCCTTTGACGCCGTGCTCCCGGAGCCCCCGGGGGCCGTGCTCTCCGGAACCGCCGTCTGTGAGGAAGAGGCGGCGGTTTCGCCGTTTACGCCCCTCCGCGGAAGCCGGTGTCTCCTGGGGATTCGCCGGGTCCGGCGTGATGATATTATCCGGCACCATCACCGTGACGGGCTGCGTTTCCGAAAGATACGAATAGATCAGCGTGGCGGCCAGAGCGGCCAGGCTCAGTACCAGCAGCACCGACAGGATGATAATGACGGCCTTCCATCGCCTCTTCCTTTCCTCCACTGGATCTCCCCCTTTTTACAGGCCCTGTTTCGCTGTCCACAACATAATCGGAATTATGTGGTAAAAATGGGCCCAGGGGGCTCTATGTTTGCAGATAGAGGGAGAATTCGAGAGAATTCTCCCACCCCAGGGCTACACAACATAACGTCAGCTGGTGTTCAGGCCCTGGGGCGCTGGGCCAACGTTCATGGTATAATGGGCCCAGGGCCTATATAGTGCAGACACAAACCATGTGGGAAGTCCCTGGGCCTGGAGCCGTCCCTTCGGGCCGGTTCCCTCTACGTCTATGGTATAATAGTCGCATTTTCTCCACTATAGTCGATTTTAAGATAACATAAATCCAAATCAAATTCAATAATCTATCCGATAAATTTTTTAACTTATTATTAAAGTAAAAAAAGAGCCGGAATCGCGCAAGGATTCCAGCCCAGGACCTGTATTTATTTTTCTGTACCGAGCGCCGTTTGACTGACCACATAATTCGGATTATGTGGTCAAGACCAGGCGCAGCCGGTTCAGCCGGGCCGGATAATTACCGCTGGTTTCCATGGTATAGAGCCGGGTCGTGCCGATGCTGCTGTGCCCCATCAGGGCGGCCAGTGTGACGATATCCTTTTCGATAGAATAAAACGTGCGGGCAAACAGATGCCGCAGATTATGCGGGAACACCTTGGCGGGGGAGACACCGGCCTGTTGGCACAGAGCTTTCATATCCCGCCAGATGTTGCTTCGGTCCAGAGGCCGGCCGCTTCTGCTGACGAATACCGGTCCGGTTTGATACCCGTATCTCTGATGTAGCGCCGCAGGAGCCTTTGCAGCGGCGCGGGAAGAAAAATGATCCGGGTTTTGTTTTGCAGCTCACCGCCGCCTTTCCGGCATGGACCGCCTCCACGGTGATATACCGTAATTCACTGACCCGGATGCCGGTGCCGCAGATGGTCTGGATCAGCAGCGACAGACGCGGGCTTCCCGCCTGCCTGACCAGACGCAGATATTCGCTTTTGTTCAGCTCCCTATCCTCGGCGGCGAACAGCTGCCGTTGGATTTTCAATGGCTTTACACAGCAGTGCGGTTGGCCCGCGAAGCGCAGAAAGCAGTTGAGGGCGGCCAGCATGGAATTGACGCTGGATGCGGCATACCGGCCGCACAGATATTCCTTATAGGCGATGGTCTGTTCCTTACTCACCGCTTTTCCGTTTAGAAAATGCTGGAAGCAGCGGAGATCTCGCCGGTATTTTTCGATGGTAGCCCGGCTTTTTTCCTCCTCCGTCAGGTACTGCTCGAACCGGATAAGAGTTCGTGCATGAATTTGCATGTCCTTTTCCTCCTTATTCTACCGGGAACGCCGCCTGACAGGATTCTGTACCAACGTATACCGGCGGCGTTCCCGAGAAATGCTGTCGCATTTCTCCCGACCCTTATTTTAACCATAGGCGTAGAGGGAACCGGCCCAAAGGACGGCTCCATGCCCAGGGACTCCCCACAGGGTTTGTCATCATACATAGCGGCCCTGGGCACCATATTTTCATTCGTATTTTATCTTATCATCCATTATATATCATATATATCAAAAAAAAAAAACCCGATAAAAAGAGAAGTCGTCTATTTCAGGATGTGCAGCAGGCGGAGACAAAAGGGACAAAAACACAGCGCCCCGGCAAGGATGCCGGGGCGCTGTCTAATACAGGATAAGGGAACATGCCGCTATGGGGCCCGGACGTTACCGAAAAAGGGACGGCTTCCGGGTTCCCTTTATCAAAGGCAACGGTTATCGGTACCATTCTTCCGGCAGCGGGGGTTTCCTTGGCGAACAGATCGGGGTCCCGTTCCAGATACGCGGCGGTGAGGTCCGCCATCCCCGGGCGTCGCACATCAGGTGCTGACCGCGTCGCCCACCATCCCTTTGTGCGCCAGGCCCTTGGCCAGGAAGGCGGGCCCATCTTGCCGTATTGGCCGGAGATGTCCACTCCCCGGGATGGTAATGCCGCCGCATGGGCCGCTCCATGGTGACGCCCCAGGGCAGACGAATGTAGAGCTGTTCATAGGTATCCGTGATGCGTTGGGCACGCCGCACCACTCCTCCACCCCATGCAGGAACGTGTTGCAGGTCAGCTGGCAGCCCAGGAAAAGAATTTTTGCCCCCCGGTCGTACAGGCGTCCGTAACAGCCGTTTCGGGGACAGGCCGTTTCCCGTTGCTCCTCCCCCCTCCGTAAAGGCGGCGGCGTCCCGGCCCAGGGCAGCCAGGGAATGGGTGGGGTGCAGGGAACGGATCACGCCGGGACGCTGGCGGAACAGGTTGGGCAGAAGGCCTACGCAGGCGGGCTCCGTTTCCGGGTCGTACAGGGGTGGGAAGCGTTGATGCGGGACCAGGTGTGGGTGGAAGAACCAGCAGGCCGTCCGCCAGATATTCCGAAAAGCATCCAGAACGGTATCCGCGCCGCCCTCCACTTCACCGACGGCCCTCATGGACGAATGGACCAGCAGCGTGTCGCCGGGGCGAACGCCCAGGCCACGCAAATTCTGGATCAAATCACGTTTGGTATACATTCAGGCATCCTCCTTATTCTGTATTCTGTCATGGCTGTGCTTCCGGCGGAAGGCCGGCGCTCAATGGGAATCCCGGCGGCGCAGGCAGGCCCCGGCGGCGGAGTCCGGCCGGCGAATAAGGCCGAACAGCCGGTCGGACAGCTTTTGCTTCACCGTGGTTTGGGAGCAAAGGGCAGCAGAATCAGGCCCTCGGGCTGCTCCAGCTCCAGGGAGCGAAAGCCGTACGAGGCCGCCCGGTCCAGACGGAGCAAGGCTCCAACCTTTTCTGCGGCACCGCCTTCCGCGAGCACTGACGCGAAATCCCGCAGGGCCTTTTCAGACAGTGCCGGCCGCCAGCGCCGGGCGCGGACGAGATCCGTCAGATTTACCGGACGGCCAGCAGACCGCGGGGTCAGCAGCAAGGCGTGACCCGGACCCCCCCGGCATACAGCCGCACCATGCGCCGTTCGCCCGATACCAGCACCCCACCGCCGCCGGTGCGTCGGCGTTCCCGCGGCTTCGCCGGGTCAGGGCCCGCCCCAGGCCGTCCAGGGCGGAAAGATCCATCCGGTCGGCACGGTCGTCGTACACGGCCCAGCCGGAGGCGTCCGGGGCGATGGCCGCCGTGACGCTCCGCGGCTTCCCGGACACAGGGAACCATGCCGTCCGCCGCCATATGGCGTTCCACCGCGCGGATCAGCGCGTCCTGTGAGGTGCGGGGAAGATATACCTGCAGCATGGCGTATTCCATGCAGGGGCCTCCTTTCCGGAAGCGTTTTCTCTATCATAACGCATTCTGAAGGGAAACTCAATCGAAATCGTACCGCCGGGCGGATTGGCCGGTGATCCACAGATATCGGGGGACAGGAAAGCGTTTTCTGGACGATACGCCGCGATTTTTCTTGCAATGCGGCAAGGAACGCGGTATACTGTTCTTACAAGTCTCAGACTGGCAAGAACAAGGAGGATTAACGATGAAGAAATGGATTGCTGGCATATCGGCGGCGGCTCTGTTGTTTTCTGCCGCCGGTATCAGCGGAGCGGCGGCGCCTGCCGACGACGCCCGTTTGATGGACGGCAGTACGCTGGTGACCTTCGGTGACAGCCTGACGGCATTGAGCTCCTGGCCTCAGGCGTCGGCGGAGGAATTGAACATGTATCTGGTCAATTCCGGTATCGGCGGACACACTTCCGCCGATGCGCTGAATCGGTTCGACCGCGATGTGGCGTCCAAGGATCCGGATTTTGTCACCATCGCGTTCGGCACCAATGATTTTGTGCGCCTTAAAGGGACCCAATCTCAGGTTTCCCTGGAGGATTTCCGCACGAATATGGAGACGATCGTGGACAAGGTGAAGGCGCTGGACGCGGTGCCGATCCTGTTTACCGCCCCCTATGTGCGCGAGGATGCTTATCCGGGCGAGTATGAGGCGGACGGCGGTCTGACCGCGGTGCTGGACACCTACAACGCCGTTATCCGCGAGATCGCGGAGGAAAAAGGCGTGGACCTGGTCGATATGCGCGCTATGTGCGAGAAGTACGACCGCAAGGATTTCCTGGTATCCGACGGCGTGCATCTGTCTGAGCTGGGCAAGCAGGCTTACACGGATACGCTGGTAAGCTATATGCGGGAGCATTATCGTTCCGACCCGGACGCCCCGCATCGAGTGGCCGGAGCGGCCGACGGTGGAGCCCGGCGCGTGGACGAAGAGCATCATCTCTTTTGATCCCGCGGATTGGATGACTCCCCAGTCGGAGGATCTGATCAAGGTCAAGCAGAATGAGGATGGATCTCGTCCTTCTGAATACCAACGGCCAGTGGCCGGAAATGCACTATTCCCCCTCCCTGGATAAGGGGTGGCGGTGCCGTTGGAGGGTACGGTCCTGAACTACGATATCACCACGGGAGCGGGCTCCAACATCATCCTGTTCTTTAACGGCTCCACCCCACGCTGGCGTATGATCTCAAGTACACGGATTTGCCCAAGGCGCTGAAGAAGTATGACAGCTCCGTCAAGCTGAACGGCGACGACCTGATAGCGGGCCAGCATCTCCAGGGCTCCATTCCCCTGACTGAGCTGGGCATTCCCGATACCGCGATCGATGAGGATGGCAACGTCCTTTTCTCCGGTGTGAAGGTGTACGCGGTCGGCAACAGGAACAAGGAAGTCGTTATTAAGGAACTCAGCGTGACCACGGGTGTGGATATTAACAGCGACAATAAAGAATACGAAACGCTGGTTTCCCTGCTGCCCACCGAGGAGCAGAAGGACAGAATCACTCCTGATCAGGGTCTGGCGGACGTCACATTCAACGAGGATGGTTCGCTGCGTCTGTTCCGCGCCGAGGGTGATACGCTCGAGTGGCCGTCCATCGCCATCGCGCTCGATGAGACGGTGGACCTCTCTACCAACCCGTTCCTGCACCTGAAATTTGCCCTCGACGGCGGTACGGCTAACGGATTCCTGCACTATACCGATGAGAACGGCGTAAAGAAGAGCGCCCAGTTCTCCGACATGGTATATGGCATCCCCAACGATTTTACGGGCGACAGCGACGAGTATATCGATCTGGCCGCCAAGCTGGGAACCACCGGCGTCATCACTCTGGATAAGATCACCCTGTCCGTGTACGGCAGTATCAGCGATGCGGTGATTTGGCAGGAGATCGCGTTGGTAAAAGAAGTGGAAAAGACGGATCCTACGGATTCCGGATCCCACTCAACCCGCGGATCCTCCGGCGATCCTTCTCAGGATCCCACGGATGCCGATCCGTCCCAGGCCCTCCCTCCGGAGAAAGCCCAATCCGACCACCGGTGAAGTTTTACCGGCCCTTGGCGGGAGCGATGATCCTGCTGGCGGTGTCTGGTGCGGCTCTGGGGATTTCCGCCGGAAGCAGCGGTAAATCCACGAAACGATAAAGGAACGGCCCCTTCAAAGGGGCCGTTCCTTTTTTGCTGCTTGGCGGAAAGGGCTTCGTTCCGTCGGACGGAAAAGAATTTGTGAAATCATCGAAGAATTTTACAGCGAGTTATTAACACTTTCCACTGACTTTTCAACCAAGCGTTACACCTTAGCCGAATTATCCGCCTTGTATACGGGGACGTTTCCTCCGTGGCAGCGGGCCCGGTATTGAGTGGGGGAGCAGCCCTCCCTCAGATGGAATTGCCGGGCAAAATAGCTGGAGGTGGAGAACCCGCATTGCTTGGCGATATCATCCACCGCCAGGGAGGTGGTGGACAGCAGACGCTTGGCCGCATGTATTCGTTCGTACACCAGGTATTCCCGTATCCCCTGGCCGGTCCATTTCCGGAACAGATTGGTCAGATACAGGCGGTTAAGACCGAAATGCTGGCAGACGTCGTCGATCATGATGGGCTCAAACAGATGCAGATGGAGATAATCCATGACCTTGGTCCGCAGCGACGTGTGATGATTCGCCTGGGACAGGAACGATTCCCGCAGGGCGTCAGCAGTGGCGATCAGGGAACGGAGCGACCTCATCACATCCTCCACGGCGGAGGGATCCTCCTGAAGCGCGGCAACCATCCGTTTGGCCGTGTCCTGCAGGATGAAACAGCTCTCCAACTGGATGGGAACGATGCCAGTGAATAACTCATCCCGGTCGCCGAACAGGTGGGAAAAGGCCTCTTCCGCTGCTGCGTCCATCTGGGACAGCAAAGATTTTTCAAAAGAGAAGGTATACGCTTCCACCTGATAAGAATATAGCAAATGGGGATGATCCGCGCGCGTAACGCACAAGAAGGTAGGGCCGGAAACATGACACAGCCGCCCGTTTAAGTCCAGGACCGCCAATCCCTTTATCCAAATACACCAGAGAACAGGAGCCCTCCGGAAGCTCCAGCGGCAGGTTGGGATAACTGGCAATAATTGTTTTTTCCATCACTTCGACCATAAGTGCCTCCTTACTTTTTTAGAATTGGGTAGAGATAGGAAGTATAATGCGATGCGCTTCCAGGCCTGTCTTTTTCCTGCGATTCCCCAGCCCTGTAGGTTCCTGATCCATCCTGCTTTGGGAAACTAAGGGAGGGGAATTCGGTACGTTCCGCCCGTACGATATGGCCTATAGAAAGACATAGTTGTTATTTTAACGTTATCACAGTGGGCAGAGAAAATCAAGAGATAAAATGGAAAAAGAAAGGAAAATGAGAAAAAACAATATAATTCGAGGAAAAGGAAAGAAATAATAGAAAAAAAGACAAAATTGGCAGAATCCATCCAAAACAAAAAGAAAAAAAGAAAGAAATATATGGAAAATATGCCTCAGCAATATGGAAAATACAAACTAAAAATGGGACGCCGGCAGAGAGAAAAGAACAGAGGTGGTTGATAAAAGGCAGTAAGGGGTATCCAGCCTTTTCAGCGGAGAAAAGAGTGGAATACACACAAAAAAGAGAAGATAAAACCAGTATAAATAAAATATAGATGAAAAAGTATTTACATCTGCATAGAATTCGGTTACAATAAACTAAATGGAAGGATTTGGGATACGGAACCATCCCAAAGGGTGGCTGTGATGAGGAAAAACGAGGCCCTGCGGAAAAATGGAAAGGGGAACCGCGTCGGTAAAGGATGCGTGGCTTTTGCCGCCCTGGGAGTTTTGTGCGCCTGTCTGCTCACAGGGTGCGGACAGGGCATTGCTTCGATTGAGCTGGAGGAGGGCTATTTCCCCTTTATTACCAACAGACAGATGAGGGAGAAAGGATATACGCGCCGTATAGGGATTTGGACAGCGAAATTTCCTGCTGTTTTCAGGATGCTGGCGGCGCGTATCATTTGTATGTATTCGCCTGCCCTATCCGCTATCAAAAGGAGGATGGAACGGGAGCCTTTTTGGATGACCGGCTGAAGAATGTGACAGATGAAACGCTAAGGGAGCGGGGCTTTGTATATGAAATTGCTTCCAGCGACTTTATCACCCGTTTTCCACAGGAAATGAAGGAGACGCGGCGGATTTGGCTGGAAAAGGACGCCTCCATCCGCTATGCCCCTCTTTCAGAAAACGCCGTGACTGCGCAGTATCATCCGGATTACCGGGATATGACGGGAAAGGCCCGGCGGCGGTGGAATACAACGATGCGTTTTCGGGCTGCCGGTTTGTCGCTTATCCTACGGTGCTGGGCGTGGGAAACGAGCTGGTAAAGAAAAGAGACGACGGAATCACGAGTATACATTTACCGTCAGGATAGGCAATGCAGCCCCCGAGATGACGGACAGCGGCTATTTGCTGCTGAAAAACAAACAGAACCCCGAAGAGATCGAAGGGATTGTACAACTTCCCATTGTTTGTGATTCTTCCACTTCGCCGCGGTTCACCCTGCAAAACCAATGGAGACTGGAAACAACCGGCCAGGAAAACGAATATCGGCTGACAGCGGTCTTGGATCAGGATTTTCTGCGAGAACCGCAGACGAAGTATCCCGTGCGTGCCTATTTCCCTGTGGAGCTCCGCCGGGGAAAAGGGGCCGGACAGCCCCGTGTATGCGGGAACCCCGGATATCAACCGTTATCTGTCCGACTGCGCCGCCATCGGCACGGTGCCGCAGTGGGGGAGAAGGGCGGGAATACATACGATTTGCGCTTTCCAGCTATTTTGAGATCGATCCGACCGCATCGAGGCGGCGGCCTATCATCAATATGCTGTATCCTCCGGCAGGGAGGTATGTTTTGATGAGGTACAGGAGGATTGATGCAGCCTTACTATCACCTGGAATACTCCTTCGGCCACGGGGGATACCGTGCTGACAGGCAGGATTGAATCGCCGGGAGAACAAATTTGGGATATTACGCCACAGGCCAAGCGAAGGTTTGCAGACGAGACCTTGCTGCAGGAGCGGTGCGGCCTGCTGCTGCGGGCGAAGGAGCCGGAGGAGGGGGCCGTGTTGTTTTTATCCACGACAGCGCCCTGTTCCAGGCCTATACGGAGATTGTGTATCGTTAATGAGATGGTGAATAAAATAGAAAGGGTGAAAAGCATGAAAAAAGGAGAAGACGGCAATGGATAGCGGTGGTGGTATGCTTGGCGTTGATAGCCGAACCTGTTCCGGCGTTCGCCTCCGCTGCGGAGGCGGCTGGGAAGCGGAACGGGAACGGACGCAGGCGCTGTATGGGGAGGAGGAGCAACCCGCGGAGAGCGTTCAGGAGGACACGGGGTTGTGCCGACTCCCGCGGAATCGGAGGCTGTCCGGAAACGGATGAGTGAGCTTGCGTGGGAGATAAATCGGCTGGATGGGCAAATGGCCGGACTTGTGCCGGAGGAAGCTGTCGTCCTGCAGAGGGAACGCGATGAGAAAATGCGCGAATACGAGGCGGGAGAGACGGAATTATACGCTATGGGCGCGATTCCCACGGAGGAAGAGCTTCGGGAGGTAATGGGGCTCGGGCAGGAATCGGAAAGCGGGATTTCCTTCCGCTCCCCTGCCGAATTTTTTCATCGATTTATGATATTTTTCTGATTACCCATATGCAGTGCAGAATGTACAGTAATGGATATGTTCACGATGTTATTAACTATACTATACAAGAAAAAGCCTTCTAATCCTAATACAGTTTTATATCAAAGTACGACTATTAATATGAGAGATTCACAGTCATCAGTAAAAATCCACTTTTTTTTTTATTGTAAGCGAAGGAGCGGGGTACGTAGCCTCTCTGATAACAGCAAAACACCCAATAGCAAACAAAGTGATTAGTTTTTTTGGCTAGTGAGGCAGTTTCATTATTACTTGAAAAGGATTGGAATGAAGTTAACTATAGCCACATGACATCGTATAACATAGCAATTGATGGAATTACCACAAATGTCTATGTTAGAAGATCAGGTGGGGAATATCACTTATCCAATGCTGTTAGTTCAATACATATTAATGCAGAACATAACTTTAAATGGTATAACAGCAATGATACCTTCCATAATAATCACATTGAAGAAGACTATTATATACAAGGAGATTTCCAAAACTCAACAGCAGCGAGGGATGCTGTGGATACATATGAATATTATAAGACTCGAAATATTCCCATACAGCCGTTGACACAGCGCCCCGTATCGCTTGCGTATGTAACACAAGCAGGTATTACATATTATTTTCGGAGTTATTTTGCGGATACGCCGCATACCCTTACCTCTGACGCATTGTAATTACAAGATTAAGAGATGGGATTTCAGGTGATTGGATTTGAAAAAAGAGATACCTTGTCGTACCGATGATTGCCCTGCTGACAGTATCCGCTGCCGTCATGGGAGTGATGGCGGCAATCTCCCTGTATAAGCAAAGCCAGCCGCCGGAGGAAGAAACCCGTACCGTCACCCTGTATCCTGTAAAGGGCGGGATAATTGAGGAACAGGCGCAGCCGGTAGACGTGACTATCCGGTTGATCAAACGCCATTATTTTTTTAATCAGGACGACTACGCCGCTGTCATGGATATTTCAGGAGACCGCCTTTATTTCAATTATGATGTGGAAATGTACGATACCCGCAAGGATTGGTCGCGAAGCTATATCATCCCTCGGGGCGGGATACTTGACTTTTTGGAACCAGTGAACCGGATAATGGCTTTCGCAACAAATGGTATTACAAAAATAATCCGGAGGAGGAACCGCTGATAACTTCGGCGGGCCTTGACCTGGCGGAGGATTGGTCCCTTATAATGCTTGCTTATGTGGATACGCCTTATCGGCGGTCGGAGGGCTACAAAGAGCTGGAAAGCCAAAACTACATCGGCCCGGCAGATTCAGTAGAGGAGGCGAGGGATAGATTCCGTGAAATGAAGGAGAGGTGGGAGGAACCATAGGGAACGGCCGCCGAAACGATGGCGTAAGCTGGACATCTGAAGGAAGGGTGATGGCATGTCTTCCCGAGCTCCGTTAAAAATGGCCCTGATTGTATGCGCCGTATATATGGGAGTAGTGGGTATAATAAGCGGAATCTCGTTATATCACATGAATCGGCAGGCACAAATGGAGGAGGAGACCCGAACCGTTTTCCTCTATGAAGTGACAAAGGATGAAGAGGGCGCTGAAATGATTTTAGAGGGCGTCCCTCCTGTGGAGGTTACCTTGAATTTACGCACACATCACTATTTTTGGTTCAAGACGGACTATTCCGCTATCGTAGACATAGAGGATGACTGGCTGTATCTGAATTATCATATGGAAATCGATGAGACGATTCGGGAGAGCCGGAGAAAGGCGGCTTCGGTGACGGAGGAATCATTCATATCAAAGGCACCAGTGATCCGGAGAGTCCCTTTGCGTACATGACGTCGCAGCACATTCCGGCCCCGGAGGTGACGATGGCCTGGCTGTATATGAAGGAGGATTGGTCGCTGGTATATATGCAATACGATGATCAGCCAAGGCGGCAGGATGAAACGTATAAAGGGACGGCGCGGTTTTTAATCGGCCCGGCGGAATCACCGGAGCAGGCGCGGCAACAGCTGGAGCGGGCCGGACAGGTGGGGTTGTGGGATCACGCGGCGTTATGAGGAGGACGTTGCCCGACAAGCACCTCTGACGGAGGAGGAATGGGATGAAAAAAGAATCAAAATTTTCATCGCGGCCGTCGTGGCGTCGGCACTGAGTGCCGCGGGCGCTGCGATGGGAATCTCCTGTATAAGCAAAGCTTAAGCCGCCGGAGGAAGAAACCCGTACCGTCACCCTGTATCCTGTAAAGGGCGGGATAATTGAGGAACAGGCGCAGCCGGTAGACGTCACTATCCGCCTGATCAAACGCCATTATTTTTTAATCAGGACGACTACGCTGCTGTCATGGATATTTCGGGAGACCGCCTCTATTTCAATTATGATGTGGAATTAGGGGATCCTCGTACAAGACATCGGGGAGTATTTTTTTCTCCCAGGAACGGGATGCTTTCCTTGCCCAATGGGGCCAGCGACCCGGATTTGGGGAGACGTGAATGGCTAAATGGTGAAAAGGTGCCGGAGATGACAACGGGGGCGCTTTGGATAAAGGAGGACTGGGGATTGGTTATGCTGTCCTATACAGGGACGCCGTATAGCCCGTCAGACCCGCCGAAGGGGCTGGAAAGCCAAACCTACATCGGCCCGGCGGAATCACCGGAGCAGGCGCGGGAACAGCTGGCGCGGGCCAAGCAGGCCGGTTTGTGGGATCATACGGCGTTATGAGGAGGGCTTTGCCCTTAAGCATCGTTGACAGAAGAACGGAAAAGAGTGAAGGGAAAAAGCTGCTGCCCAAGGAAGGGACCGGCGGTGTAAGAGGGACAAGCCGCGTAAATTCAGAAGCGGTATAATGCGGGAGCGGACTATTGACAACAGGGAAAAATTCATGCTAAACTGACGGATGCCGCATGCTCCGGGCCGGAAGCGGGCCCTTTTAACAGGTGCCCCGCCCGCGATGCAGCGAGACTGGAAAAAGCAGGTGCTTACATGTACGCCATTATTGAAACCGGCGGCAAGCAGTACAAGGTGCAGAGCGGAGATGTGCTCTTCATCGAAAAGCTGGATGCCTCCGAGGAGACCGCCGTGACCTTCGACAAGGTGATCGCGCTCCACAACGACAAAGAATTGAAGCTGGGAGCGCCGTATGTCAAGGGCGCCACCGTGGAAGCCAAGGTGCTGAAGAACGGCAAGGGCAAGAAAATCACAGTGTACACCTATCGTCCCAAGAAGGGCAGCCAGCGTAAGATGGGCCATCGTCAGCCCTATACCAAGGTGCAGATCGAGGCGGTCAACGCCAAGGCTCCCCGCGCCGCGAAAGCGAAGGCGGATACCGAAGCGGCGGCGGAATAACATGATCCGGGCCCGCTTTATTACCGCGGCGGCGTGCCGGTGGGCTTCCATCTGCTGGGACATGCCGGATGGGGCGCTCAGGGGCAGGATATTTTATGCGCGGCGGTATCCTCCGCGGCGTACCTCACCGTCAACACAGTGACGGACTTTATCACTGTCCGGCCAAGGTAGAGGAAGCGGACGGGATGTTGACTCTTTCTCTGGACCGCCGCGGCGGACAACAGTGCGCGCCGCTGCTGGAAGGCTTTACGCCCATCTGGAGCAGCTGTCCCAACAGTATCCCCAACGAATTCGATTGATGAAATTATGGAGGTGCAATCCCCATGCTGAAGATTAACATTCAGCTGTTCGCTCATAAAAAGGGCGTTGGTTCCACCAAGAACGGCCGCGACAGCGAGTCCAAGCGCCTCGGCGTGAAGCGTGCCGACGGCCAGTTTGTGCTGGCCGGCAATATTCTGGTGCGTCAGCGCGGCACCCACATCCATCCCGGCACCAATGTGGGCATCGGCTCCGACGACACCCTGTTTGCCCCTGACTGACGGCAAGGTGCGGTTTGAGCGCGTGGGCAAGGACCGCAAAAAGGTCAGCGTTTACGCGGTGGAGCAGTAAGCTTCAAAAGGGCACTCCGGCGGGATTTCCGGCCGGGGGTTGACGGAAACATGGGCGATCCCTGCCGTGACCCGGCAGGGATCGTTTCTTTGTCGCTTAAGCATGATAAAACTCCTGGTTCTACCAGGGTAGGGAAAAAGCCTAGGCAAATAAAAACCTCCGTGCTACAATCGAGATGGTTTGGCAGCCGCATCACGAAAGAGCAAGGAGGTTTTACGCGAGATGAAAAATGAAGTAAACCACACAGCATAGTCCAGTTGGCGGTGTGAATACCACGTGGTATTCGCGCCAAAGTACCGGAGAAAAGTGATCTACAAAACAATAAGGGAAGATGTGGTCGAGAACATAAAAAAAGCTGTGCAAAGAGATGAAAGTGGAAATAATCGAAGGAGAGGCCTGCCCAAACCACATCCATCCTTCGATAGGCACGCGAATCTGAAATACAAGTACGGGAGCAGAAATTTCTGGTGCCGAGGATATTTTGTAGATACGGTAGGAAAGAATGCGAAGATGATCCAAGAGTACATTCAAAACCAGCTAGAGGAAGATTTGGCAAGTGACCAGATCACTCTTAAGGAGTACATAGACCCGTTTACGGGTAGCAAGAGGAAGTAGGCAAAGAAAACAGCCGCTTTTAGCGGCTGCCTGTGATAGTAATGCGATGACAAACCCTCAGTACCCCCTTCCAGGGGTCAGCAAGTTCTGACCCTCCGGGGTCTGTGCAAACTACTAGTTTACTGGTGGTTTTGATTCTACTGTGAAAAGGAGGACGAAAAATGTTCAGCGATACCGCCGTAATCAAAATCAAGGCGGGGACGGCGGCAACGGCGCCGTTACCTTCCACCGGGAAAAATACGTGGCCTCCGGCGGCCCCGACGGCGGGGACGGCGGCCGCGGTGGAAGCGTCGTGTTTGTCGCCGACGACGGGGTCAGCACCCTGTCCGATTTCCGGTATAAGCGCAAATATGTAGCGGAGAACGGACAGAAGGGCGGCCCTAACCGCTGCGGGGGAAATCCGCCCCCCCGATCTGGTCGTCAAGGTGCCCTGGGGCACCCTGCTGTACGATCAGCAGACCGGACGGCTGATGGCCGATATGAGCGGGGACGAGCCCTTTGTGGCCGCTCAGGAGGCCGGGGCGGCTGGGGAACTCCCATTTTGCCACCGCCACCCGGCAAACTCCCCCGTTTTGCCAAGCCCGGGGTGCCCGGCGAGGCGGTGGATATTCGGCTGGAGCTGAAGCTTCTGGCCGACGTGGGGCTGGTGGGCTTCCCCAATGTGGGGAAATCTAGCCTGCTGTCCGTGGTCAGCGAAGCCAAGCCCCAGGTGGCGGATTACCATTTCACTACTCTGAGCCCCGTGCTGGGGTGGTCCGGGTGGGGAAGGGACCTCTTTTGTCATGGCGGATATCCCCGGGATCATCGAGGGGCCAGCGAAGGCGTGGGATTGGGGCACGAGTTCCTGCGCCACATCGACCGCTGCCGCCTGTTGGTCCATGTGGTGGACGTGGCGAGCAGCGAGGGCCGCGATCCGCTGGCGGATCTGGAAACCATCAACCGGGAGCTGGCGGCCTTCAATCCGGAGCTGGCGTCCCGCCCTATGCTGGTAGCGGGGAATAAGTGCGATCTGGCCGAGGATAGTCAGGTGGAGGCGTTTGCCGCCGCCGTCCGGGAAAAAGGGATATGAGTTTTTCCCGCTGATGGCCGCCATTGCCCACGGCACCGACGCTCTGGTGCGCCGCTGCGCGCCCTGCTGGCCGGGCTGCCGCCCATCCGCCGGTATGAGCCGGAGCCGGAGCAGCGCCCGATCCCGCCTCCCTGCGCGACCGTTCCGTGACGGTGACGCGGCGGGACGGCGTGTATTTTGTGGAAGGGGAATGGCTGCTTCGCGTAATGCGGGGAGTCAACTTCGATGATGAAGAGGGGCTTCAGTATTTCGAGCGTGTGCTGCGTTCCGCCGGGGTCATCGATGAGCTGGTAAAGGCGGCGCGTCGGAAGGCGATACCGTCAGCCTGTATGACCTGGAATTTGATTTTGTCGAGTAACCTGGATAGAGCCTTTTTATGGACAGTTGAGCTTTTGTTATTTAAGACCAGAAGGGGCCTTACCCGCGAATCCACCACTTCCGTCACCGGCAAATCCTACGGATACGGCAACGCCCCGCTGCCATCCAGACGGATCGGCTTAATCGAGGGGGATCAGGCGCGGACCGGGAAGGCATCACGGTCATGGCCTTTCGTTATCAACGGCCTGCACACTACTTTTTTTTTTTTAAAGAGCGCCACACCTTGATCATAACAAACACGGTAGGAATAAAGGCAAGAATATCCGCAACGGGAGCCGCCCAGAAGATACCCGTTACTCCGAACCTCAAGGGAATAATCAGCGATGCAACAATTAAAAGCACATCACGGAGCATGGAAAGCGGCGCCGCAAGGTGCGCTTTGCCAAGAGATTGGAGGAAAATAGCACACACCTTCTGCAAGCAAGCTAAAAAGGATAAGGGAAAGATAAATACGCAGGCAATCCGTGGCGAATGCCAAATATAAATCGCTGTCGGAGCCGAACATTTTGATAAACAGCTGCGGGAATACCTCAAACAAGACGGTGGCGATGACGCAGACAATGGCGGTGTATTTGAGAATGAGCTTCAGTAATTCTCTGACTCTGGAATAGAGCTTGGCGCCGTAATTGTAACCGACAATCGGTTGAGCGCCTGCGGCGATACCGATGGCGACATTTAGGATGATCTGGAACAATTTCATAATAACCACAAATGCCGCCAGGGGAATGTCTGCGCCGTATGCGGACATGGCGCCGTATTTAACAAGCAGAATATTGTTGATAATGGTAATGACAACAATAGAAAACTGTGTCAGGAAGCTGGAAGTGCCCAGCGCCATAACGAACGTTAACAGCTTAAAATCGGGAAGAAAGCTCTTCGGACAAATCTTAAAGTTTCTGCTGCGGAACAGATATGCCGCACAAATCAGGAAGCTGACGAATTGGCCGAAAATGGTTGCCAGGGCCGCGCCTTTAATTCCCCAAAGCGGATAGCGATAGGATCGCCGATGATATTGATAATGGCACCGGTAAACATGGCGCCCATCGCATATTTCGGGCTGCCGTCCGCCCGGATAATGGAGGCCAACGTGTTTTGCACCAAAGCCAACGGCATCATGGCATAAATAATAAAGCCGTAGTCTTTCGCAAGCGAAAAGGTTTCGCTTGTCGCGCCGAGTGTTGTCAGAAGCGGATCGGCGAAAAAGATAACTGATGGCGATAATGAGGATACCGGACAGAAAAAGGAAAACAGGACGGCGTTCCCGACGCTCTTATGAAGCTTCCTTGTGTCATTTTTTCCAAGAGATACGCTCAGGTATGCTGCAGCGCCGTCGCCGAAGAGAAGGGACGCGCCCCAGCCGACAACGGTAATGGGGAAAATAATGCCTGTTGCGGCATTGCCCAGATAGCCGACCATATTGCCCACAAATATCTGGTCAACAATATTGTAAAGGCAGGAAATAATCAGCGACAGAATACAGGGGATGGCAAATTTGCCGAGCAGTTTGGAAAGTTTCTCTTTTCCGAGATAGTTGCTTTGGTTTACCGATTCCATATAGATCCTCCGAGAAATAAAATGATGCGGAGTCTTTATCGGAGAAAAGCTGCCTGAAAACTGCGAAGAACGCAAAACAGCGCAGAAACCCTGTCGGATTTCTACGCTGTTAATTGCTGATCGACTCGTATACTATATATCAAAAGCGCCTTTTTGTCAACGAGAAAATTTGCCGCAAAATAAGGTCCTCCTACAGGGCTGTTGTTTTCCCCTCTTGCGAAATAGGGAGAAAAGAGGTATACTATATTTTCAGATTCCTTTGACTCTACCGGGGAAAGACCCTTTACGTGCAGCAAAAAGCCTGCCGGGGCGCTATTTGTCGGAAATGGCGGCGTTCCGGCGATGAATGGGAGAGGAAAATATCCCGCGGCGGTTGCACATTTGATGCCGGAGAGGTATAATAACTCCGAATACGGCGTTTTGAGACGCCGCCGCCCGTGATATCGCATGGAAAGGCGTGGGAATTGATGATACGAATTGAAAACCATCTCGGAACCATTGAAATCTCGCAGGAATATTTCACTTACTTGATCGGCAGCGCCGCCTCTTCCTGCTATGGGGTTGCTCGGCATGGTCCGCAGCGGCACCCGCCAGGGGCTCCGTTCCATCTTTTCTAAGCGCGCCTATGCCGACGAGGGCATCCGAGTGCGCAGCGAGAACGACAAGCTGATTGTGGATCTGCATATTTCCGTTATTTATGGCATGAATATCTCCGCCATCGCCAAGAGCATTGTCAACAAGGTGCGCTATACGGTGGAGGAGGTCACCGGCCTCCAGGTGAAAAAGGTCAATGTCTTTGTTGACGGCATGAAATCCGAATAACCGGTGGCCGGGCCCGCCGGGCCGCACCAGCAAGGGAGTTGCGTTATATTGATACAGGGAAAGACACTGCGCGACGCCATGATATCGGCGTCCAATAGCCTCGCCCAGAAAAAAGCAGTCGGTGGATGAACTCAACGTATTTCCCGTTCCCGACGGCGATACGGGTACTAATATGTCCATGACGCTGGCCAATGCGGCCAGGGAGCTGGCCCGTCTGACGGATCCTACGGTCAGCGAGGTGGCGGACACGGCGTCCGCCGCGCTGCTTTCGGGGCGCCCGGGGAAATTCCGGCGTGATCCTGTCTCTTCTGTTCCGGGGCTTTTCCAAGGGGCTGAAGGGCCAGGCTGAAGCGGACGGTTCCGCTCTGGCCAATGCCCTGACTTTGGGCGTGGAGGCCGCCTATAAGGCTGTGATGAAGCCCACGGAGGGGACCATTCTCACCGTGGCCCGGGAGGCGGCGGAAAAGGGCCGGGAAAAGGCGTCGGAAGGGAACGCGTCTCCCAGGAGGTATGGGCTGCGATCTGTGACGAGGCGGAGGCTTCCCTGCAGCGTACGCCGGAGCTGCTGCCGGTGCTTAAAAAGGCGGGGTTGTGGACGCGGGCGGCCAGGGTTTCTGCCTGATCCTCCGCGCGATGCAGCATGTATTTGAGGGCGGCGAGATGGTGCAAAGCGATCAGGCCGCCGCACCGGCCGTCTCGGCCCAGAAGGTCAGCGCCGTTTGGCGCTTTTGAGACCGATATTCGTTTTACCTACTGCACGGAATTCATCGTCGGCCGGGAGAAGGGCAACGACCGTGATCCCTCTGCTGCTGCGTGCTTTTCTGGAAACCATCGGCGACTGTGTGGTGGTGGTGGACGACGAGGAGATCGTCAAGGTCCATGTGCATACCAACGATCCCGGACGCGCCTTGCAGGAGGGGCAGCTTTACGGGCAGTTTGAAACCGTAAAAGTGGAGAATATGCGGATCCAGCATCAGAACGCCGCCTGGGTGCCGGAGGAAGCCGAGGACCCGCGTCGTTGGAGCGGGTGGAGCCGGAGAAGGACTACGGCTTTGTTTCCGTGGCGGTTTACGAGGGACTGAAGGCCCTGTTTGCCGATCTGGGCTGCGATCAGGTGGTGTCCGGTGGTCAGACAATGAATCCCTCCACCGACGATATTTTGAACGCCATCGAGGCCACGCCCGCCAAAACGGTGTTTGTGCTGCCCAATAACAAGAACATCATTCTGGCGGCGGAGCAAGCGATCCCGCTGGCCGACCGAAAGGTTCATGTGCTGCCCACCCGGACCATTCCCCAGGGCATCACAGCTATGCTCAACTTTGATGCCGACGCGGATGCAGAACAAAATCTGCTGGAAATGATGAAGGCCGCGGACAACGTGTCTACCGCTCAGATCACCTTTGCCGCCCGCAACAGCAATGTGGGCGGACAGGAGATCAAGGAAGGGCAGATACTGGCTCTGGAAAACGGCAAGGTAGTAGGAACGGATACCGATATTCATCATGCCACCGTCAAGCTGATGAAAAATATTGTCAATACCCGACGCCTGACCGGCAAAAGCGTGGACTTCATCACCATCATTTACGGCGAGGGAATGACCGAGGCGGACGCGGAACGGTGCGCGACAGCCTGCAGGCAAAATACGATGGGGTAGACATTACCATGATCAATGGCGGCCAGCCGGTGTATTACTATATCATTTCCATTGAATAAGCAATGGCGGGAACCGGCGCTTTTCGGATGCCCCAAGAGGGGAAAAGCCCTTTGCCGGTTCTCCGGGGATCAAACAGCAGGCGCGCGCTCAGACAGGACACGCGCCTAATCAAAGGGGCTCCCGGCCCAAGCTGGGAGCCCCTTTTGATTAGGCGATAGAGAGTAGAAATAAGAAGGATTCCCCGACGGCTGCCTGTCTGATGCGGGTGTAAGAAGGAGGCGGCGCGCGGCTTGTTGGATTCAAAGGATTGACGGGAATCAATCATAAATATGAAGCTTGCGGTATTCTCTTGGGGAAAGCTGAAATCTGTCCTTGAACATGCGGCTGAAATAGAACGGATCGGCAAAGCCCGTCGCGGCGGAAATGGCGCCGATCGAATCATTGGTGCTTTTTAACAGACGGGAGGCCAATGTCAAACGGTATTGGTTCAGATACACAATGGGCGAAACGCCCATCTGCTTGCGGAATACGGCGTAAAATTCGACTCCGACATATTTGCCGCGGCGGCAAGCTCCCGGACGGTGATCCGATCCGCAAAATGGGCATGGATATACTTTATCGCACTCAGAAGCGCGTCGCTCGTTTGATATGCTTTTGTCTCGGATACTTGAATGAGACTCTTGATGACCTGGTAAAGGAGGCTCATGCAATCGCATACGTCTTCCTGTTCCGTCAGCTTGTCGAACAGACCGTCCATTATCCGTTGGTGGCTTTCCGGTAAAATCACGGGCGGCACAAACAGGTCCTCATATCGGTACTTTCCGTTAAAGACGACGTCAAGAAAAGCCACCGCGCCGTCATTCGCGCTGCTTTGTGAGAAAAATGATGAACGATCGTTTGCTTCACCTGCGCGGGAGCGATGAAAAAACCGCCCTCTCCGGTCTGCTGTATCGGAGAATCGTTCAGCCCTATATCGTAGCTTCCCTCCTGAGCCTGCACCACCGACAGGCAGGGGAAGCGATTTTATATGACAAAGTCCGTCCGGCCCCATATTCCTGCTGCCGGAAAAGAACCAGTCCCGAATTTCAATTTTCTCTATGTTCATACTGCCCCTCCGGTCAACTTTAATAGAATTATACATGTTTTGAGCAGAATAGTCAATTCCGTTTCCGCCCAAGTCGGTATAATGAGCTTGAAAGAGGTGAGTATGATGAACTTTTATACAATAAACAAACAGGAAAGACCTGTAAGACTTTGTGAGGAGACCAGACGCTTTGCTTACGATTCTCTGAATCATCTGTACAGGCTTGACACCGAAAGAAATCAAGGGGTGAAAATGGACGATGTAAGCGGCTTTGAGGATATGGGCCAGCTGGATCGCTATAACGCCGTCATCCGAAAAATCGCGCAGACCGCGCCGATCCGCATTTGCCCCGGTGAAAAAAGTCAGCGGGGCCGCGACGCTGGGCATGGTGATCCACCATCTTGTTCCGGCGACCTATAAAGGAAAAGCGCTGTTGGGCTGTGTTTCCCATCTGACCATCGATTTTTGAAACCGTACTGAAACGCGGGTTGACCGGCATACGCGGCGATATAACGGCTTCCTTTCGAGACACACCGAGCCGCGTAAAATAGCCTTTCTTGAAAGCTGCCTTTCGGTAGTGGACAGCTTTGAAATTTGGCACAAAAGGTATGTGGATGCCTTAAAAGACAGGCCCTGATACGAACAGAATTACCGGAACCTGCTTCATGTCCCCTTTTCCCCTGCCGAGAATTTTTTACGAGGCGGTCTTGTGGGTTACCTTCGCCTTTGTCCGGCTTTGCGGCAACTGGCCGGGAATCGGACGGATCGATTATTTGCTCGGCGACTATCTGAAAGGATCTCGCCGACGGCGTCTGACGCTTGACGAGGCCAGAGAAATTCTGGCGCATTTCTTTATCAAAGGATGCGAGTGGGTCAGGGAGGCGACTACGGCAGCGGCGACGCGCAGCACTATCAGAATATCCTCCTTTCGGGCGTTGACCAAAATGGAGAGGATATTACCAATGAAGTGACCTTCCTTGTGCTTGATATTATGGAGGAGCTTGGGATCAGCGACTTTCCGACGACCCTGCGCATCAATGAAAACAGCGACGAAAAGCTGCTGCGCCGCGCCGCTGAGGTCGTGCGGTTCGGCGGAGGGATCCTGGCGTTTTACAATGAAAGTCTCATACTCAAATCCCTGACCGATTATGGGTATCCTGCCTCAGACGCATGGAAGTTTGCCAATGACGGCTGCTGGGAGGTGCAGATCCCAGGGAAGACGTTTTTTCGGTACACCCCGTTTGACTCGCTGCAGATCCTCCAGCATCGAACGCTGGACGGATATTCCGAGACGGTGGATTTCGGCAGCTTTGAGGAGCTGTATAAGCGCTATATTGTCGATCTGAATGAAGCCGTTTATCAGGTTTACTGTGAACGGGCACAGCTCTTTACCGAGGATTCGAGGACCTGGTGTGAGCAGCCGCCCTGTACCGTCGTGTCGATATTTGAACAAGGGTGTATCGATAAAGGGCTTTCCTATATCGAGGGCGGCCCTGTCTACAATGTGAATTCGCCGCATATTGGCGGGCTGCCCGATACCGTCAACAGTCTATATGCGATTAAAAAACTCGTATTCGATGAAAAAAAGGTGACGTTCAAAGAGCTGATGGAGCTCCCTTCGCCATGATTGGGAAGGAAACGAGGCCCTCCGCCGATATGTTTTTAAACGCGTATTCTTATTATGGCAACGACAACGATGAATGTGACGCGATCGCGGCGCGCCTGCTCGACGATTTCGCCGACGCCTGCCGTGCCATGGACGGGAAATGCGGCTATGCTTTTCCGGCGGGGGTCAGCACCTTCGGCAGACAGCTGGAATGGGCGTCGACACGACTCGCCTCGGCTCATGGGCATAAAAAGGGAGAAGTGCTGGCGCCGAACTGTTCGCCGACGCCCGGGAGCGACCGTGAAGGCGTGACGGCCATCATTCGGTCCTATTGCAAAGCCGACCTGTCCAAAATGGTAACAGGGGCCGCATTGGACGTCAAGCTGCTCCCGTCCGCCTTTGAGGGTGATGACGGCTTGGAGGCGTTTGTAGCTTTGCTGCGCGGCTTTGTCACCTCGGCGGGTATTTTATCCAGCCGGATATTCAGGACGCACAGATCCTGAAGGAAGCGCAGAAGCATCCCGAGAACTTTACGACGCTTTCGGTACGGGTTTCCGGCTGGAACGCGCGGTTTGTAACGCTTTTGTAAGAATGGCAGGATATGATCATCAATGAAAACGAAAAATAAGGCCGTTTATATTACCGAGATACAGCGCTTCTGTATGCACGACGGTCCGGGTCTGCGGACAACGGTATTTTTCAAGGGCTGTCCTCTGCATTGCAGATGGTGTCATAATCCCGAAACGCAAAAAGCGGCCGTGACATCCTGTTCAGCCGGACAAAATGTATTGTCTGCGGCGCCTGTACGGCGGTATGCCCGGCAGGTGCACAGATTCTGGACCCGGAGCGCGCGTTTGACCGGGAGAAATGCCGCTTTCCTGCAGGGGCCTGCACAGCGGCGTGCCCCCCCAGGCCCTGACGGTGGTCGGAGTGGAAATGACCGTTGACCGGATCCTCGAAATCGTGAGAAAGGACAGCGACTTTTACGGCGCGGACGGAGGGCTCACCGTCTCCGGCGGCGAGCCCCTTGTTCCAAAGCGAAGGGGCCGTCTCGTTATTCCAGGCGGCGAAGGGAGGCGAACATATCCACTTGTGGAGACCTGCGGCGTTTTTAATCCGCAGCTGATCCCCGAACTGATTCAATGCGTGGATCTGTTTTTGTATGACATAAAGGACACGGATGAACGGCGTCTTTTGAAAATACCGGCGCCGCTCTCGCCAGGTTGTTTCCAACCTTAAAAAATAGACGAGTCAGGCAAGGAAACCGTTATGCGCTGCATTCTTATTCCGGAGGTAAAATTTGAACGATACGCATGCTCAAAATTTAACGGAACTGTTTTATTCCCTGGAGCATGTGAGGTACGTCGAGCTTCTGCCGTATCACCCGTTCGGGATTTCCAAAGCGGAACAGCTGGGGATTTCCCATGCGGCCGAATATCGCCGCCCGACGGAAAAGGAAACAGCGGATTTCGCTGCGCGGTTAAAAGCAAAACGGCGTGCCGGTAAAATGCCGCGGCAGCATTTTTTTCATCCTGATTTATCTCTTATATCAGGAGATACTTCGGGGAACGGATTTTTCACCGATCCCACGGACGTCCCCGGATAGTCATTTGCGCCTCTTCGTATGCGTTTTTGTGGGGATAGAGGAGATACACCTATAGCGCGGACCCATACGATTGCAGGCACAAATGCCGTTGCTGTATCAAGCGTGGACCAGGCACAGGATCAGCCACCGCAGCTTCCTCTTCATCCTTTCTTCTGATGTTGCAAAACTCCCCGAACGCGTCAGCGTTCGGGAGTTTTGTAACATCACAACACGATGGAACAGCTTCTCTTTTACTGCTTTTTTATATAATGGCAATATAATAAGTAAAATCGGCAAGCTTCGACAGAAGCTTGCCGATTTTTGTAAGGGTGAGACAAAATAGATCCGACTTATGGTCGAGCCACATAATGGAAAAGCAGCCGGCAACTCATCACGAATTGCCGACCGCAGGTCTGGTGCCGGTAGCCGGGGTCGAACCGGCACGGTATCGCTACCAACGGATTTTGAGTCCGTCACGTCTACCAATTCCATCATACCGGCACATGTTAAGGAACGTTCCTACTATACAATATCTTCCCCGAAAAATCAAGACGCGGAGGCCAATTCACCTCCGCTTTTCTATTTTTATTATTATACGTTCCCGTGGAAGAAGCCGTCCGGCACCCGCAACACAAACGTGTGGATTCCTCCCTTACGGGCGGAAAGCGGGCCGAATCCTAAAGAAATTGTGACAAAACGAAATGGAGTCGGACCAGGGGATTTGTTATGATGATCAGCGAAATCGGAAGCATTTTGTCGAAGGGTGATCGCTGCGGCATCGGAGGCCAACAAAAACAACGCCGCAAAAAGTGAAAATTCATCTCTTCGATAAAAATATTTCGGCAAAAAATTGTACAGCATGCACAACAAAGTGGGATAAGCGTCGTGGATACTGGAAAAGCACGAAGCGAGGGACGGATAGGACGGTCCGGGAAACCAAGGCCGCCGCATCATCAGCGGGAGGAGACCCGCAGGGGAAGAGAAAATATGACGAAGAACAGGGAAAAGCGGGCGGGACGCCTGCGGACGGTCTGGCGATTCAGTCGGAAGTATGGGGCGCTTTTTTGGTGGCGGAGTTGTGTATTTTGGCGTCATATGCCATCTTCCTGCTGCTGCCGTTGAATTTGACCCGGCTGACCGATGAGGTCTTGTACGGCGGCCGCTATGACCAGTTGGGCGCCATTGCGTTGAGCTATGCGGTGCTCTTTGGCGCGGCGGTGGCCTTCAATCTGCTCTATGCCTATGTGTGGCAGACATTGAGCAACCGGTATGTGGTGGATGTCAAATGCGCGGTTTACGACCGGGCGGTGGCAGCGGCCCCGGCGTGGCTTACCTCTATGGACAGCGGTGATGTGATGAGCCGCATCGACGCGGACAGCGACCAGTTTATCCATGTGATCCAAAAAAACGTTTTCCATTTTCTCAATTCCGCCCTGCTGTGCGGAGGGGTACTGGTGATGGTGGCGCGGATCAATATCCCCATTGCCGTCATGCTGGCCGCCGCCGCGCTCCTGCCCATTCTGTTGACGCGGCTGTGCGGTCCGCTGTCCGAGCGGGCGGCACGCCAAGCACGGGAAACAGATGGGATGCTCACCGGTCGGGTGTATGAGTTGATGGGAGGTATGCGGGAAATTCGGCTGCTGGGGCCCGCTCGTGGGCGCGCAAACGATTTCTGGGCCCGGTGAAGGAGCTGCAGCTGTTGGGCAACAGGCAAAGGCGCATCGGCTTTGGTGTGGAGGAAGGGATCAAGCTGCTGAATCTGATCACGACCCTGCTGATCTGGGGATATGCCGCCTATCTTATCGCGGCGGGGAACATGACGGTCGGCTGGTTTGTGGCCATCGTCAGCTATATCGGCCTGCTGCACCGGAAATTTAACTGGATGCTGCGCATCGCTCTGGACTGGTACGCCCGGAAGGTCAGCATTGACCGGGTGGCGGAGATGCTGGAGGTGGAGAGCGAGGATCCGTCGGGACAGCCGGTTCCCCGCCTGGACACGGTCGAGTTCCGGAAGGTGAGCTTTGGCTATGGGGACGGAGAGAACGTGCTGAAGGAGTTCAGTCTGACCATCCGGCCCGGGGAAAAAATCGGCGTGGTGGGGGTCAGCGGGGCTGGAAAGACCACCCTGACCGGCTTGCGCATGAAGTTTTATTCCCCCGCGCGGGACAGATCCTGATCAACGGTCGTGATCTGGCGGATTGCCGGTATGAGGATGTGCGGGCGCGTATCGGCCTGGTGGGGCAGGATGTGCTGCTGTTCCGGGAGAGCGTACGGTATAATCTGCTGTTTGGCAGCCGACGGAAGGCGTATTCCGACGAGGAGCTGCTGACCTTGTGCAACCGGGTGGGCTTGCGCGAGGTGGTGGACCGGCTTCCCAAGGTCTGGATACCCTCCTGGGCGACGGCGTGGATCTGTCCGGAGGACAGAAGCAGCGCCTGATGATTGCCCGTGTGCTGCTCCGTCAGGCGGATCTGGTGATATTGGATGAGGCGACCTCCGCCCTGGATGTACCCACTGAGGCGGCGGTGGTGGGCAGTATCCTGCGGGCCTGCCGGGAGCAGACCATGCTGGTCATCTCCCACCGGCTGGCGGCGGTACGCCCCTGCGACCGCATTGTGGTGCTGGAGGACGGGCGGGTGGCGGCCTGTGGTTCCCATGAGGAGCTGCTGCGGGGGGCCCCTCTGTACCGCGCCATGTTCGGGCCGGAAAAAGAGGAGGCGTGCTGAGATGAAAAGAGGGAAAAAGGGGCCGGCGAGGCGCTGACCAGGAGGGAGATCCTGCGGCGGATGAAGCCCTATCTGTCCTCCCAGAAGGGAACGGCTGTCCTGCTGGTGATCACTGCCGTGCTCAATGTCCCGCTGTCTCTGCTGTCCCCGCAGTTTTACCGGCTGCTGGTGGATGAAGTGATGGGGGCGGGCAACGCGTCGATGTTTCTCGTCGTGGCGGGGGGCTCGCTGCTGGTTTACGCTCTGCAGCTTATGCTGGACGCGCTGAATCTGTACGGCTCCAACCGGCTGCTCAATCGTTTTGCCTTTTTCTCTGCAAAGGGATGTGTTTGAAAAGATGCTGCTCCTGCCGCTTCCGGAATATGGCCGCCATTCGGAAGGAGACATGAAAATGCGCCTGACCGACGATGTGGGCTGTCTGGGCAACTTTGTCAAGGATCAGGCGGCGGACGCCGCCGCCGCGCTGCTGATGGCGGCGGGCTGTATCGTGTTGACTCTGTCGGCCAGCGTGAAAATGACCCTGATCTGCCTGTGCCTGGTGCCCCTGGTATATGTGATCAACGGCTCATCGGCCGGGAACCGCCCGCGTCAACGAGGAGATCCGGGCTGTGAACGAAAAATACTATACCTTTGAGCACGACTCTCTTCAGTATTGGCGGGAGGTGAAGGCGGGCAACGCTCAGCGGGAATTCACCGAACGGTTCCGGGAATACCGGCGGGTGCTGGAAGCTGGGGATGCGCAGCATCCGGTATTGGTTCTACTCGAGGTTTTTGCGGATTTCAAAGCCAATTATCTCACCAAAGCAGTGGTGTATCTGGTAGGGGCGGTGTTTGTGATCCGATCCGAGCTGACAGTGGGACAGCTGCTGCTGTTCGGGGAATATTTCGGACAGCTCTTCACCTCTTTGGACACGCTCAACGGCAAACGGGTGGCGCTTCGGGTCAATCAGCCCTATTACCGCCGGATCTTTGAGACGCTGGCGTGGACGACGGGAGGAGATAGGCCGCCGCGGGAACTGGAAACGGGCGCGGTCGCGGCGCCTACCGGAGGCGTGACGGCGGAAAAGCTCACCTTCGCTTATGAGGGAGGGCGGCCGGTGCTTAACCGGGCGGGTCTGCGTATCGAGCCGGGGAATACGCCGCCGTCATCGGACCCAGCGGCTGCGGGAAAACCACCTGATCAAGCAGCTTCTGGGAGTATGCCGACCTCAGGAGGGGCGGGTGCTGTACGATTGCGCCGACGGCGTGGCCCGGGAACCGGGGAGATGGAGGAGGAAATCCTGTACGGGCGGTGGGCGCCGTTATGCAGGACAGCCGCCTGTTCAATCTGTCCATCCGGGATAATTTGCTGATAGCTGTGGGGAGGACGCCGGCGATGAAGAACTGATCGCCGTCTGCTTACAGGCGGGGCTGGGGAATTTATCGCCTCTCTGCCCGCCGGGCTGGATACGCTGGTGGGAGAACGGGGGGGTACGACTTTCCGGAGGACAGCGCCAGCGCCTGACCATCGCCCGTGTGCTGCTGCGGCGGCCCGGATCGTGCTGTTCGATGAGGCCACCAGCGCGGTGGACCGGCTGTCGGAGAATCAGATCAACCGGGCCGTGGAGGAGCTGGGGGAGGGAACCACCGTCATTGTGGTGTCCCATAAGCCCTCCGCCGTGCTGCGGGCGGAAAAGACCTACATCCTCTGCGAAGGGAGGGTGGAGGACAGCGGCAGACATGAGGAATTGCTGAAACGAAACGATTTTTACCGGGCTCTGGCGGCGGAAGCCTGACCGGCCCCTTTGACAAAAAAAAAGAAGGAGAATGCCGTTATGACAATTGACCGGGAGGCCCGGTGCCGCGCGCGGACCGAGGAGGCCGTGCTCCAGCTTTGCCGTTTTGTATCCCCCGACCGGGAACGGCTTTGCAGCTGCTGGAGGAAGGGATCGATTCTCCTCTGCTGCTGGGGCAGCTGCTGTTTCACCGTATGGGCGGGGCGGCGTATACGGTGCTGGAGCGAACGGGTCTGTTGGGAAGGGTGAACCGGGAGGTGCGCACCAGCCTGCAAACCGTGTATGAGGTCAACCGGATCAAAACCGACAGCTTCCGGACAATGCTGACCTTGCTGGCCCGGACGCTGGAGGGGTGGAGGCCCCTTTATGCCTGTCTGAAGGGCGCGTATTTGGCGGAGGTTTATCCCCAGGGGCTGCGCACCTCCAACGATATTGACCTGCTCACTCAGGGAAAGCAGGTGGATGAATTTCTGCCGCCGACTGAAGGAGGCGGGGTTTGTCCAGGGCTCGGTCAGCGGCGGCGTCCTCCATCCGGCCACCCGGAGGGGAGATTCTGGATTCCCCGGCTCAACCGGGGGGAAACCGTTCCGTTTCTTAAGGAGGTCAATCTCCCTTTCGTCCGGTTTATGGAGGTGGATATTAACTTTTCCCTGGATTATCAGCCTCGGCAGGCGACGCCGGTGCTGCCGCTCCTTCTTTCCCGTGTCCGGCGCTGCATCGCCACCGGGGCGGGGGCGCTTCCCCACCCTGGGCCGGCGGACTTTTTTGCTGCATCTGTGCGCCCACCTGTATAAGGGAGGCGGCCACCTACGGTTGGGTGCAGATGGGGCGGGACCAATCGCTGTACAAATTCAGCGATCTGTATCTGCTGCTCAGCGGCGAGGGAGCGGCGGCGTTATGCCGGGCGCTGCCCGCGCGGGCCGAGGAATGCGGTTTACAAAAGGAGGCGTATTACGCTCTGTATCATATGCAGGAGCTGTTTGCGCCGGACCGGCCGGAGCTGGCCCGGATGCTTCAGGAGCTCCGTCCCGCGGATACGTCTTATTTAAACGAGATCGTGTCCCCGGCGGACGGACGCCGTTACCGTTTTGAAGAGCCGTTTCAGGATTGGTTGTTTGACGGGCGGCGTATGGACAAGCTGATCGAGGAAAGAGGAGAAGAAAGAACATGAACGAAACCGTCAATAAAGCTTTCACGCGGGAGGGACGGCTGTGTATGGAGCCCAACCGCCTGCCCGGTAAGCTGATTACCTTCTGCGGATTGGACGGCTGCGGCAAAACCACGATGATTCACCGGCTGGATGCCTGGCTCCGTGAGCGCGGGGATCGGGTGGCGCTCACCAAGCAGCCCACGGACTTTGTGCGCAAGTCCGCGATCTTCCGTACCTATATGGACTGCCCGGAGCATGACGCCTACGACTACCGCAGCTTATCCCTGCTGGCGGCCAGCGATCGGGTACAGCATTCCAACCGCGTTATCCGGTTACGCGCTCAAAAGCGGCGCCATCGTGATCAGCGACCGGTATTTTTATTCCTGCCTGGCCAATCTGCGGGCCCGGGGGGTATGAGCAGGACCGCTGGATCTATGAGGTGGCCCAGTCGCTGCCGCAGCCCGATCTGGCTGTTTTTCTGGACGTCGACGTACCAGAGGCCATCCGCCGCGTTCGTTCCCGTCCGGAGGAAAGGGATCGCTTTATTGACGAGGCGCTGCAATACCGCCTGCGGGAGCAGTATATCCGCATAGCAAGGGAAAACGGCGGCCTGCTGCTGTCCTCGACGGAGCCGGAGGAGGAGACCTTCGGCCATATCCGGCGGGAAATGGAACGCGTGCTTCGCCAGGCGGGGGAAGCGAACGTGTTTCATGAGCTGTACGGCCTGTCCTGCGTGGAAAACCAAACGCTGTATTATTGGCGGGGAGCAGGGAGGCAGTGGAACCTCTGTATGCTCTGTGCGGCGTATCCCTGGGAGAGCTGTACCGCCGTATGGTGCTGGAGGGGGAAAGCGCCACCGGCTATTCCGGGCTGAGACGGATACAGGATGCTGCGCGGCCAAGGGGCGCTCTCCTGGGATATGCATCCGGCCGGAGAGGCAGGCGGCGCGGCGGTAGCGCGCCGGCTGGCCCTCTGTCTGGAAGGGAAGCGCTGCTGGCCGAGGTTACCCCTGCCTTTACCCGGGAGCGGCTGTACGCCCGGGGGTGGCGGCAGGATCATTATGTCCGTGTGCTGCCGGGCGGAAAGGACGCCTCCGGGGCGCGGGACGGTGTATGGGTGCTCAATGACCGGCCCGAAAAAGACCCTGTGTTTGACCGAAAAAGAATTAGAGCAGGCCTGCACGGGACGCACGATCCGTCTGGGACGGCTCCGGGCGGCCCGCCCTCTGCCGGCGCCCGCCGCGCGGACCTGTATGGAACCGCTTCCCCTTTTCCGGAGGAAAAGACGTTTCCGGAGGAAAAGACGTTTCCGGAGGAAAAGACGTTTCCGGAGGAAAAGACGTTTCCGGAGGAAAAGACGTTTCCGGAGGAAAAGACGTTTCCGGAGGGAAAAGGGGGTCGGAAGAGGGACAAGATCTGGGGAGTGGCTGACCCGGATGTCGGGGATGCTCACCATTTACGGGCTGCTGCGCGTGCTTACTGGCCGCTTACCAGGGACAGGAGGCCGAAGAGCTGCGGAGTTGGAGCGCCGGCGTTCCGCGGTGGAGTATGCCAGAATCAGGGACGTCTGCCCTGTCCGGCCGGACAGTGGCTTAAGGAATTGAGCGAGCTGGACCGCCGTTTGCTGGATACGCTGCTGGATGCCGGACAAAAGGCGTTGTAAAACAGAAAGGGAAGAGTATAATGCTCACAACAGAAGAAAGAATCATTTCCGTATTGAAGAGTCTGAGTCCGGTGGGGAAACTCGGACAGGGACGAGCGGGTGGAAGAAATGGGGTTTGACAGTCTCAAACGCGTGGAGCTGATCGTGGCTCTGGAAGAAGAATTCGGCATGGAGTTTGACCAGTCCGACCTGGAGACCGAACAGCTGGAACGGGTAGGCGATCTGGTGGACCTGTTGAGCCGCTATCAGGAGGGGTGACGCTATGCTGTGGGAACGGCTGCGGGAGGCCATGCTCCGCCATCCGGAACAGACGGTGGGCGAGGGGAGCGCACCTTCACCTTTGCCCAGCTGGTCGATGACGCCCAGCGCCGCGCCGCCGGGCTTGCCGGGCAAAAGTACGGGATTTACTGTGCGTCTGAGCTGAACGCCGCCCGATGCCTGCTGTCGTGCCTGGCGGCGGGCGCGGTGGCCGTCCCGCTTTCCTCCGTTACGGGGAGACGCACTGCCGCCGTATTGTGGAGGATATGGAGCTGTCCCGGCTCCTGACTGATCCATCCGGAGAACCGGAGGAGCAGGCCGCGGCGGATGCCGGGGAGCGGGAGGAGCCGGAGCTGGACGGTGGCGGTGATCCTCTGTACCTCCGGTACCACCGGGCGGCCCAAGGGCGTTATGCTCACGCAGGAAGGGCTGTGGACGAATCTGACCGGCATCCGTTCCTACTTCCGCATCGGGGAGGAGGACCGGATGCTGATCGCCCGCCCCTTATATCACTGTGCCGTATTGGTGGGGAATGGCTGACCGCCCTGGTCAGCGGAACAGCAGTGCGTCTGGTATCGGAGGCGTTCAATCCCTCCGCCATCGCCTCCCGGCTGGAGGCCGAGCGCATCACTGTCTGCGGGGCACCCCGACCCTGTTCCATCATTTGAGCCGGTACGCCGCGCGGGCGCGGAGAACCGGCCGCTGCCGCTGCGGGCCGCCGCCGTCAGCGGCGAATGCCTGACCCCACCGTGGCGGGGGAAATGCGGGAAGCCTTTCCTGACGCGGCGTTCTATCATGTCTATGGGTTGACCGAGGCGGGGCCCCGGGTCAGCGCTCTGCCGCCGGAGCAGTTCGACCGCTTCTCCTCCAGCGCCGGGTTTCCCCTGCCGGGGTGGAGGCGGTGGTTCTTAGGCGAGGACGGACGGCCCCTGCCCTGCGGGAACGGAGGAGAGCTGCTGCTGCGTACGCCGTCGGCGATGAAGGGGTATTACCGCCGGGCGGAGGCCACGGCCCGGGCCTTTCGAGGCGGATATCTCCACCGGGGACCGGGCGCGGCTGGATGGGGAAGGGCGGATCACCCTGCTGGGACGCATAGACGATATGATCATCCGGGGCGGCATCAACCTGTATCCTCAGGAGATCGAAGCGGCCCCTGAACGGGTCGGACGGCATACGGGGAGACCGCCGCCTGCGGAACGGTGAACCCGGTGGCGGGGCAGAAGATCCGCCTGCTGGCGGTGGCGCCGGGGATGACGCCCGCCCAGGTGCTGGCGGTCTGCCGGGCGCGGCTTCCCGCCTACCAATGGCCGGATGAGATCCGGATGGTGGACGAGCTGCCCCGCAACGGGTCGGGCAAATTGATGCGAAAGGGAGAGCTCTGATGGCGACGGAACAGGAATTCAAGTTTTTCCTTACCCGGGATCAAATGGCCGGACTGGAGCGCCGCGCCCGCCGGGAGCGGGAACCGGAGGAAAGGCTGCAGGTCAACTATTATTACGATACGGAGGATGGGCTGCTGCGCCGCCGGGAGATCACGCTGCGCGCCCGGCTGACGGAAACGTATTTGGAGCTGCAATATAAGCGTCGTCTGCCGCAGGAGGGGGCTTCCGGCGGCACGAGGAGTGGAGCCGGCCCCTGGGACAGACGCTGCCTGGAAGGCTGAGGCTGTGCCCCGAGGCGGATGGCCGGGGAGAGAAGGTCCCTATGCGTGCTGCAGGGGGCTCTGGTCACCCGGCGGAGGCGCTTCCGGTTTTCAGAAGGCTTGCAGCTGGATCTGGACACCAGCCTGTACCTGGGCGTGTGTGACTGGGAAGCGGAGCTGGAATTTTGTCCGGAGACGGAACCCGCGGCCCGCTCTCTCTGCTCGTTTCGCTGGGGCTGGAGGGGGCCCAGCCGTCCGCGCTGGGCAAGGCGGAACGGTTTTTTCACCGTCTGGAGGAAGAGGACGGCGGGATCTATGTGCCGGGCGAACCATGGAGAGAGCCCACTGAAGGCCGGTGACGGCCGCGGATAAGGAGGAAAGGCGAAATGAATATCAATAAGCGGGAGGCAAAGCGGATACTCGTCCTTGTCAATGAACATCTGCCCGATGGTCCGCTCACCTTGAAGGACGGAGAGGTCTCCTTTCTGGACCGGGGATGGATTCCATCGAATTCGTCAACCTGGTGGTGGACCTGGAGAATGCCTTTGATTTCTCATGGCCGATGGAGCTGTTTTCGCTGGAGGAAGCGCACACCCTGGCCTGTGTGATGGAGATCGTGGGCGGGCGGATGCTGGAAGGAGGGGCGACGGCATGAAGTCTCTGGAATTTACCGGCCGCCTGCCTTTGTGCCTGGACGCCGACATCACCTCGGAATGCTGGAATTTTTACCGTATGGCCATTGTCAACGCCTATCCGGAGCTGGACCTTTGTCTCACTAACCGGTTGAACCATATTTATATGGACGGGCATCAGGAAATCCACTACGGCTTTTCCATGGATAAGGAGAACCCCTACCGCGCTTATGAGCCGGTTTTGGAAACGCAGATCAAGCCGCTGCGCGATCTTCCCGATGCCGCGAGCTTTGTGGAGTTCGCCTATACCTGCCTGCGGGAGGGGCGTATCCCCTCTTTGAATGCGACTATCACCTCCTGATGGGGGAACACGGAAGAGGCCGATGGAGAGCCCAGGATCCATGAGGCGCTGCTCTATGGGGCGGAGGAGGGCCAGTTCCTTTTTCCCTGGCTGGAAAACGGCCGGTGGCGGGAACGCCGGGCGCCCGCACAGACCGTGGCCGCTGCGTTTCTGCGCAGGCGGAATATGCCGCGCGAATGGGAAAGGGGTAACTTCTGGAAACGGAGCTACCTGGCCCCTTATACGGTGCTGAGGGTGAGGAAGGAAGTGAGGCCCCTTGTCAATCCCTATGATTTTTATCGGGATATTAGTTTGATTTTGCAGACATGCTGTCTGGAAAACCGGCTGGTTCAGGAGGAAGCCTCCTCTTTGGCCAGGAGTTTTCCGGAGCGCTGGCGGTATATAACGGATGCTGGAGCTGATCGAAGCGATCCGGGACGGCCGGTTCGATGTGAGAAGGAGGGGTTTTCCTGCCTCTGAACACTAAGCGGCTGTATGAATATGCCTGCCTGTTTACCAAGCATGTACGGCAGCTGGATCAATGCCGCTTTTTTTGAAGTGCCGGGCGTGGTATACGAAAAATTACAGGATCTGATCGGGAAAAACCAGAGCGTATATCTGCTTTCCATAAAATATCTTCTCACCGGGGAACAAAAGAATATAGAGCAGATGCGCGAGCTTTTTGTGTTCTGCCTTCCGCGTGCATGTCGAGGCATTGGAAGCGCTGCAGGAAGCGATGAGAACCCAGTTTATCGACAGCTGGAGGCAGTAATCGCCAGCGATCCCTCTCCGTCTAATTGGCGGAGGGGATCGTATTTTTCTGGACGGGTGAAGGACTTGCCGTTCATGGGGGAGAGGAAGTTTTCACCTCTTGTGTTTTTATTAAGATTCCCTTTCATTTTGTCATTTTCCGCCTGGGTTCCGGGAATCATGATACTATATAAACAAAGCTGCGCCGGGGTTGGTCCGGCCATATTTGTTTACGGGCGAAAGGAGGGGGTCGGGTATGGGAAAACCAAAGCCGGACAAGGAGGCAAAAGGCCGGACGACGGGGCAAACACAGCCGCGGAGCCGGTCGAGCTTTTCTCCCTTGCCTGACCAAGGGCTGACGGAGGAACAGGCGGCCCGGCGGCGGGAGCAGGGACAGGGGAACCGGCCGGTCCAGGCTCCCTCCAAAACCGTGGGCCAGATCGTGCGCGGCAATGTGTTTACCTTTTTCAACCTGATCTTTTTTGTGCTGGGGGCGTGCGTCATCGCTGTGGGTTCCTTTAAGAACCTGCTGTTTTTGCTGGTGGTGATAGCCAATACCCTTATCGGTATCCTACAGGAGATACGGGCCAAGCGGGTGATCGACCGGCTCACCCTGCTCACCGCGCCTAAGGCCGCCGTCGTCCGGGAGGGAACGGTCCGCACCGTCAACACGGAGGAGCTGGTACTGGACGACGTGGTGCGGTTTGCTCCGGGGAATCAGGTATGCGCTGATGCCGTGGTGCTACAGGGGACGGTGCAGGTCAACAGGAGCCCTCATCACGGGGACATCCCGTCACCCGGGGCGGGGGACCTCCTGCTGTCGGCAGCTTTCTCACCGGATGCGCGGCGCGGCTGGAAGCCGCGGACTCGCCGCCCGCCTCACGGTGGAGGCCAAAAGGGCGGTCGGCGCCGGGAATCAGGAATGATGCGTTCCTGAACCGGCTGTACAGGTCATTGCGGTGATTTCCCATCGGCGCGGCGACTGTTCTGGATATGTATCTGGACCGCTCGTTTCAGGAGGCGGTGGTGTCCACGGTGGCGGCTTTGGTGGGAATGATCCCGGAAGGGCTGTATCTGCTCACCAGCGTGGCCCTGGCTGTGGGTGTGATCCGCTGGCCCGGCGGCATACCCCTGATTCATGGAAGCTCAGCGGCATTGAGACCCTTGCCGAGGTGGAACTTGCTGTGCGTGGGGACCATCCGGAATTTGATGAAGGCGGTGACGCCCTTAGGGCGGGCTGCTCCGGGAAGAGATCGCCTCCCTATTGGGGCGTACTATAGAAAAATCGAGGAGGTGGAGCGCGCCCTGCAGAAGGCGTTTGGACGGGCTTTGAAAATGGGAGCGGCGGACCGGCGAGCCGCGGTGCTGCTGTTGGCTCGGACCTGTGATGCTGAGCCGGACCCCGGGAAGCCGTCGGGCTGGATGCTGACAAGGTGGTTTCCGGCTGGAGGTTTGTGGCCCTCACAACCGAACCCCTGGGCCTGCCAGAAGAGGGGAGTCGTTAAGGTCATCTCCCCGGCGATAAGGCCGTGGACGCTGCTGACTGCAGGCGGCACATCGCCAGGCGGGCATTGAGGGCGCAGGTGGCCATGACCGGGACGCCGCAACGCTGGATACCGACGAAAAGCCTGTGAAGCCGTGCTGCACCTGCTCTCTGCCCCGGTGGTGGGCGAGGCCGTCGGGTGATCAACAATATTGAACGGGCGGCCTCCTTTTTGGTCAGAAGCTGGCCAAATTCGCTGAAAGTACAGCCTCTGCAGTTATCTCTCATCAGCGGACCATCGGCGTCCCGGCCTTCTTTTGGCGCTGGAGCCTAACCACAGCCGGATCAGCGGCCGGTTTTCTGCCAAGGTGAGCCGCGCCCTGCCCGGCGGACGGATTTGATTTTGCTGCTGGTGGTGCAGGTGTTCCGTCACCGTATTCGGTTTGACGGAGGGAGCATTCCACCCTGTCCGCCATCCTGCTGGGGGGAGGTGGGGCTTTTGGTGCTGTACCAGGTGTGCAAGCCCCTTCCAATGGGGGTATGCTATACTGACCATGAGCCTGTATGTTGCAGCACAATCTATGTTTTATAGCTCATGGTCACTGAAGCTCCTCCTGTTGGTCGGAGCGACCTCCTGCAAACTTCGTTGCACCGGAGGAGTTTCCTTTACGCTTGTCATATAATAAAGGTCGGGAGAAATGCGGAAGCATTTCTCCCCGCCATCAGTATACCAACCTATGGTGTATGACCCAAGACTGAGAATCCGTAGGATTCTCCCTTTTACGTTTCGATATAGACGGACTTTGGGTCTTTATGCTATAGCAGATAATATTTAATCAAAAGCGGAAAAGGAGGATGGCATGGAGATCACCATAGACGGGCGCAGGGTTCACTATATCGATCAGGGAACGGGCGCGCCGGTGCTTCTCCTACACGGATGGGGCGTGGAGGCGTCGGTTTACCACCTCATTATCGACCATCTTTCCTCCCGCTTCCGGGTGGTGGCCCCGGATCTGCCTGGGTTCGGCGGCTCCCAGGAGCCGGAGTGTCCCTGGGATTCCCAGGACTTTGCCGATTTTGTGGAAAAGTTCGCCGCCGCGGTCGGGTGGAGGAGCCGATTCTCATCGGCCATTCCAATGGCGGGCGCGTGATCCTGCGTCTGCTCAGCCGTCCCGGCGGGACCCTGCGGGCGAAGAAGGCGGTGCTCATCGACTCCCGGCCTGCCGGCGCGGCACGGACCGGGATATTACCTGAAGGTGTACACGTTCAAAGCGGGCAAGGCTGTGCTGCGTCTGCCCGGTGTGCGCCGTCTGTTCCCTCACGCGGAGGAAAATGGAAGGCGCGGCACGGCTCCTCCGATTACCAGAAGGCCAGCCCTGTCATGCGCCAGACCCTGGTGCGCCTGCTCCATGAGGATTTGACCGATTGTCTGCCGAAAATACAGGCGTCCGTCCTGCTGATCTGGGGGGATCTGGATACCGCCACGCCGCTGGCGGATGCGAAGGTTATGGAAAAGGCCATCCCGGACGCCGGGCTGGTGGTGCTGGAGGGCGCCGGCCACTTTTTCCTTTGCGGAAAAGTGGGGCAATGCTCCCGGGTGCTGGACGCTTTTTGCCCGGCTGAGGAGCTGCGGAAGGCCGCTCCCCCTCTGAAAAGGAGCGGCTCGCTTTTTCGCCGTGTATTGGCATCCCGATAAGCGGTGGGAAATCCGGCTTTGTCAGGAAATATGGGATTTGTAAATCTTTCAAAAGATAAATGGAAAATGGTAAGGGGAGACATCCATGTGGAATACCGTTGCCGCCGCGGCGCTGTTCGCGGCGTTTGCCGCCGACTGCGCCGTGCTGACCCTGCGCGCCGTGCATATGCTCCAGCTCAATTCCTACCGGCCGGAGCGGTACGGGCGGTGGATGAAAACCCGCCGTCCCGAGCTGTGGCGTACCTACGGCTGGCTGCTGATCGCCCTGGCGGCGGCGGCCGTCCAGCCGATGAAGGAAACGGATTGGACGGTGCGGGCGGCGTGCGCGGGCCTGTTTGCCGCCCACCTGATCCTCAACTGGCCTAAGAAGGCCAAAAAGCCGTTGGTCTTTACCCCCGGGTGCGCCGTCTGCTGGTCACCCACGGGCTTTTGCTGGCCGCGGTCATTGCCGCCGTGGCGGGAACGGGCTTGTACCGTCTGGGCGTGGCCGGGCTGTTTCTGTGGGCGGCGCTGACCCCCTTTGTCACCCTGTTGGCCTGGCTTATCAACCAGCCCATGGAGAATGCCGTCACCAGCCGGTATATCCGCGACGCCCGCCGTCGGCTGGAGGAACGTCCCGACCTGATGGTGATCGGCATTACGGGCAGCTACGGCAAAACCAGCACCAAGAATTTTCTCCATGCCCTGCTGTCCGCCCGGTATAATGTGCTGATGACGCCGGAGAGCTTTAACACCACCCTAGGGGTGGTGCGCACTGTCCGGGAACGGCTCCAGCCCTCCCATCAGGTACTCCTTGCGGAAATGGGGGCGAAAAATCCCGGCGACATCCGGGAAATCTGTGACCTGGTGCATCCCGGCTACGGTGTGATCACCGCCATCGGGGAACAGCATCTGGAAACCTTCCAAACCGTAGAGAACATTATCGCCACCAAATTCGAGCTGGCGGACGCGGTGCCCGCTGGGGGAGCTGTGTTCCTCAACGCCGACAACGCGTATATCCGGGAGCGGCTGGCCGCCCATCCTCCTGCGGCCAAAGCCGTGACCTACGGCGCCGAGGCGGAAAGCGAGGCCGCGTACACGGCCCGCGACAGGGAGGTGGGGCCGCGCGGCTCCTCCTTCACCGTCCGCGCCCCCTCCGGGGAGGAGGAGCGGTTTGAGACCCGTCTGCTGGGTGCTCACAACATCCAGAACCTCATCGGCTGTATCGCCGTGGCCCATACCCTGGGTATCCTCTGGCGGAGCTGAAATACCCCGTGCGGATGCTTCGGCCGGTGGAGCACCGGCTTCAGCTGCTTCCCAACGGCTTCATCGACGATGCCTACAATTCCAACCCCGCCGGTTTCCGGGCGGCGCTGGAGGTGTTGTCCGACTTCGGCGGACAGCGGGTGCTGGTGACTCCGGGCATGGTGGAACTGGGGGAGCGGCAGGAGGCGCTGAACCGGGAGCTGGGGGCTTACGCTGTAAGCCGGTGCGACTATGCCGTGCTGGTGGGGGGAGAAACAGGCCCCGCCGCTGAGGGAAGGCTTGCTGTCCGCCGGGTTCCCGGAGGAGCACCTGTATGTGGCCAGGGATCTGAAGGACGGTCTGGAGCATTTGAAGACCCTGCCCGCGCCGGAAGCGGGGCAGCGGCGCACCGTCCTGTTGGAAAACGATTTGCCGGATAATTTCTGAGAAAGGCGTGAGCGGCATGAAAACAAGAGTCGCCGTGATTTTCGGCGGAAAAAAGCGTGGAGCACGAGGTGTCCATCATCAGCGGCCTGCAGGCCTTCGCGGCCCTGGACCGCGAAAGGTATGAGGCGGTGCCCTCTATATTGCCAAGGACGGGAAATGGTATACCGGCGAGCATATGGGGGATATTGAAAGCTATATAAGGATATGAACGCCTGCCTGAAAACGGCGGTGCGGGTGGTGCCCGCCTCCGGGGAAAACGGAGGCGCCGACTGCTGCGCTGGCCGCCCAAGCGCTTTGGAAGCCATGTGGCGGGCGGCTTCGATGTGGCGCTTCCCGTCGTCCACGGCACCAACGTGGAGGACGGCGCGCTGTCCGGCTTTCTGGAGACGCTGGCGCGTCCCCTACGCGGCCTGCGATGTGACCGCCTCCGCCCTGGGCATGGATAAATATCAGATGAAGGGGGGCGCTGCGCCAGGCGGGAGTTCCTGTGCTGGACGCGGTGCTGTTCACCGGGCGGGAATACACCGCCGGACCCGAGAAAATATGGGAGAAGGTGGAGGCTGCCTGTCCCTATCCCGTCATCGTCAAGCCGGTGAATCTGGGCTCCTCCGTGGGTATCTCCCGTGCGGGGGATAGGGAGGAGCTGAAAGCCGCCGTCGACGAGGCGCTGTCTTATTCCGGCCGCATCCTGGTGGAGCGGGCGGTGCCCCACCTACGGGAGATCAACTGCGCCGTGCTGGGGGATTACGATACGGCGGAGGCCTCCGTGCGAGGAGCCGTTGAGCGCGGGGGACATCCTCAGCTATCAGGACAAGTATATGCGGGGCGGCGCCTCCAAGGGAGGCAAGACCGGCGCCCCTGATGGGAAAGCAGGCGGCATGAGCAGCCTGACCCGCCGCCTGCCCGCCGACATTCCCGACGAGCTGTCTGAAAGGGTGCGGGAGCTGGCCGTGGCCACTTTCCGGGCGCTGAACTGTCTGGGGGTCGCCCGTATCGACTTTCTCAACGACCGGGAGAGCGGCGAGCTGTGGGTCAACGAGATCAACACCATCCCCGGGTCCCTGGCCTTCTACCTTTGGGAGGCGGCGGGGTGCCCTTCTCCGCCCTGCTGGACCGCATGATTGAGGCCGCCTTCAAGCGGCAGAGGGAGCGGGAGGCGCTGACCTTCAGCTACGATACCAATCTGCTGGCCGGGATAACCCTGGGCGGCGCGAAAGCGGGCAAATGACCAAGACGGGCGGTTTCCCTAAGGGGGAGGGCCGCCCGTTTCATCCATCAAAAAAGGAGGCGGCGGCATGCGGCTGCTGGCACTGGACGGGAACAGCATCATCAACCGGGCTTTTTACGGCATCAAACTGCTGACCACCAAGGACGGGCAGTATACCAACGCCCTGTACGGCTTTCTGAATATTTTCCAAAAGCTGCGGGACCAGACCGGCGCGGACCATATCGCGGCGGCCTTTGACCTAAAAGCGCCCCGACCTTCCGCCACCGCCTGTACGGGGAGTACAAGGCCGGGCGCAAGGGCATGCCGGAGGAGCTGGCCTCCCAGCTTCCTCTGCTCAAGGAGCTGCTGACCCTGATGGGGGTCAAGGTGGTGGAAGCCGAGGGCTATGAAGCCGACGATATCCTGGGCACCTTGTCCGCGGAACGCCTCCGCCCGGGGGACGGAATGCTTCATCGCCACCGGGGACCGATTCCCTCCAGCTGGTGGACGAGCGCGTCACCGTGCTGCTGGCCGCCACCAAGATGGGCCGGCCGGAAACCACGGTATACGACCCCGCCGCCATCCGGGAAAAATACGGACTGGAGCCCTCCCAGCTTATTGATCTGAAGGCCCTGATGGGCGACGCCAGCGACCACATTCCGGGGAGTGCCGGGGTGGGGGAAAAGACCGCCCTGGAGCTGATGCACCGCTTCGGGAGCCTGGATGCTCTGTACGAACAGCTGGATTCACCGGAGATCCGTCCCGCCGTACGCCGCAAGCTGGAGGACGGGCGGGACAGCGCCTATCTGAGCCGGGAGCTGGGCACCATCTGCCGTGAGGCTCCGGTGGACCCGGATCCGGAGGCGTACCGGCTGGCCCCGGTGCAGAAGGGGAGGCCCTGGCCCGGCTGCTGGCCCGGCTGGAATTTTTCTCTCAGATCGAAAAATGGGGCTGGATGCCGCTGCTCCCGAGGCGGAGGTGGAAAAGGCTCCTGCGATTTTGAAGCTGGAAGAGGGTGCGTCAGCCTCCTCCATGACGGAGGAACGGGGCGGCCTTTGTTCCCTGGCGGTGACCGTGGAGGGGAACCGGGACGCCCTGACCGCCTTCTGGGCGGTGAAGCGGGAGGAAAACGGGGACGTACGGGCGGCTTCCTTTGCGCCGGGGGGACGGAATATCCGCCCTGCTGGCCCGGCTGGCCGACCCCGCCGTGGAGGTGACCACGGACGACAGCAAGACGCTGGCCGCCTCCCTGCTGCGGGAGGGCCGTTTGCCTGCCGGGGTGGTGATGGACACCTCCCTGGCCGGGTATCTGCTCAATCCCCTGGCCTCCGACTATTCCCTGCCCCGTCTGGCTCAGGAATACGGCGTCAGCGCCGGAGGGGGGATGGGGACGCCCGAACCCGCCCGGGAGGCGACGCTGCTGCCCGGTACGGCACAGGCGCTTGACAAAGAGCTTCAGGAAAAGAGATGGACGCTCTGCTGCGGGAGATGGAGATCCTCTGGCGCTGGTGCTGGCGGATATGGAAAAAGAGGGCTTTGCCGCCGACGCCGCGGGCATCGCGGAATTCGGCGAGGTGTTGGCTCTCCGCATCGCGGACTGTGAAAAGGCCGTGTACGACGCGGTGGGATACACCTTCAACCTCAATTCTCCCAAACAGCTGGCGGTGGCCCTGTTTGAGGATCTGGGCCTGCCCGCCAAGAAAAAGACCAAAACCGGCTATTCCACCAACGCGGAGGTGCTGGAAAGGGGCTGCGCGACGCCCATCCGGCGGTTTCTCCCTGCTGGATTACCGGCTGCTGGCCAAGCTCAAGTCCACTTACTGCGACGGCCTGCTCAAGGTCATCCGCCCCGGACGGGCGGATCCACTCCTCCTTCAACCAGACCGAAACCCGAACCGGCCGGATCTCCTCCACTGAGCCCAATTTGCAGAACATCCCGGTCCGCACCGAGCTGGGCCGGGAGCTGCGGAAATTTTTCCTGGCCAAGGAGGGCTGGGTGCTGGTGGACGCGGACTATTCCCAAATCGAGCTGAGGCTCCTCGCCCACATGGCGGGGGACCCGACCATGACCGAGGCCTTCAACACCGGCGCCGACATCCATCGCATCACCGCGGCCCAGGTGTTCCACGTCCCGGAGGATATGGTGACGCCGCTGATGCGCTCCCGGGCCAAGGCGGTCAATTTCGGCATCGTCTACGGCATCGGCGCTCTCCTTGTCCCAGGATATCGGCGTATCCTACGTCGAGGCCAAGGCGGGTACATCGACGAATATCTGGCCCATTATTCAGGGCGGTGGCGGGTTTATGGATCGCCTGATCGCACAGGCCAAGGAGGACGGCTACGCCTTTGACCCTGTTTGGCCGGCGGCGGCCCCTGCCCGAGCTGCGCGCCTCCAACGGCGTGACCCGTTCCTTCGGAGAGCGGGTGGCGCGCAACATGCCGATCCAGGGCACCGCCGCGGATATTATCAAACGGGCTATGATCCGGGTGTACCCAGCGTCTGCGGGAGGAGGGGCTGCAGGCCCGCCTGATCCTCCAGGTACACGACGAGCTGCTTGTGGAGGCGCCCGAGGCGGAGGCGGCCCGGGTGGCCGCCCTGCTCAAGGAGGAGATGGAGGGCGCGGCGGAGCTGGCGGTGAAGCTCAGCGTGGACGTGCATACCGGGGACACCTGGTACGACGCCAAGGGATAGAAAGGAGCGGGAGCGTTGACCGTCCTGTTTTTGTGTACCGGCAATACCTGCCGCAGCCCTATATGGCGGCGGCGCTGTCCGCGATCAGCTTGACAAGCGCGGCAGCATCAATATAATGGTAACCAGTGCGGGTATCGCCGCAGCGGAGAGCGCCCCGGCCACGCCGGAGGCGGCGGCCGTCTTGGCGGAAAAGGGGATCGATCTGTCCGGGCACCGGTCTCGCCGGGCTACGGCGGAACAGCTGCGCCGGGCGGACCTGATTATCGCGATGAGCCCGTCCCATGCCTTGGCCGCCCAGTCGCTGGGGAGCCGACCCGGCCCGTGTGCGTGTTTGGCCGGTGCCCGATCCCTTCGGCCGCGGGCTGGAGGTGTACCGCCGCACCCGCGACGCTGGAGGAAGCGGCAGGCCGTCTGGCGGAAGAGCTGTGCGGCGGACAACCCGAATAAGGAGAGACATCATGGAAGAAGCAAGCCGAAAGGAGCCCCTCCCCAACAGTCCTCAAGAGGAAAGCTGCCGGAGGAGATCATGATCGTACCCATGCACGCCGATCATCTGGACGGTCTGGCGGATCTGGAAAGCACCGCCTTTTCCCGTCCCTGGTCCTATGACGCCCTGGCGGAGGAGCTGCAAAAATCCCCTGGCGGTGTTCTATGTGGCGGAGGACGTGGAGGCGGAGAGCGCCGTGGGGTATCTGGGGATGCATCACATTCTGGACGAGTGCGCCATCACCAATGTGGTGGTCCACCCGGCCTACCAGCGCCGCGGCATCGCCACCCGTCTGCTGCGGGAGGCGGCGGATTACGGCAGAAGCCATCAGGTGAAGCGCCTGATGCTGGAGGTGCGCGCGTAAACAACCGCAAGGCCATCGCCCTTTATGAAAAGCCGGCTTTGAGCAGGATGGACGGCGTCGGTTTTTTTATTCCGCGCCCAAGGAGGACGCGCTGCTGTATTCTTTGTGGCTGGATTAGGACGGCCGGGGATTTCTGACCCGGGGAGTTCCCGGCTATGGTTCGTCTATATAGAAACGTAGAGGGAACCGGCCCGAAGGGCGGCTCCAGACTATGGGCCGCAGAACATAGAGTGTATCGCTCTATATAGGCCCATAGTCCGACATCGCAAACGTAGAGGGAACCGGCCCGAAGGGCGGCTCCAGACTATGGGCCGCAGAACATAGAGTGTATATCCCTATATAGGCCCATAGTCCGACATCGCAAACGTAGAGGGAACCGGCCTGAAGGGACGGCTCCAGACTATGGGCCGCAGAACATAGAGTGTATATCCCTATATAGGCCCATAGTCCGACATCGCAAACGTAGAGGGAACCGGCCCGAAGGGACGGCTCCAGACTATGGGCCGGATAACATAGAGTGTATATCTCTATATAGGCCCATAGTCCGACATCGCAAACGTAGAGGGAACCGGCCCGAAGGGACGGCTCCAGACTATGGGCCGGATAACATAGAGTGTATATCTCTATATAGGCCCATAGTCCGACATCGCAAACGTAGAGGGAACCGGCCCGAAGGGACGGCTCCAGACTATGGGCCGGATAACATAGAGTGTATATCTCTATATAGGCCCATAGTCCGACATCGCAAACGTAGAGGGAACCGGCCCGAAGGGACGGCTCCAGACTATGGGCCGGATAACATAGAGTGTATATCTATATAGGCCCATAGTCCGACATCGCAAACGTAGAGGGAACCGGCCCGAAGGGCGGCTCCAGACTATGGGCCGCAGAACATAGAGTGTATCTCCCTATATAGGCCCATAGTCAGCGCTCACGCCCGCAGGCGCCCCCTTCTCCACGCGGAGAAAGGGGGAAAAGACGCTGCCTGGGGAACCCCCTTTCGGTGGGTTCCCCTTGATCCCCCCTCCACAGACGACTCAAGGGGCTGCCGCCTGAGAATCCCTCAGCGTTTCATAACAGAAATAGAGAGATGTCACTGAAGGATTCCTAAACTATGGGCCGGATAACGTAAAGGGTATCTCCCTATACAGGCTCATACTCGGATGCCATAAACATAGAAGGAACCGGCCCGAAGGGACGGCTCCAGACTATGGACCGGATAACATAGATTGTATATCTCTATATAGGCCCATAGTCCGACATCATAAACGTAAAGGGAGATTTCCCTATCGGAAAATTTTCGGGGATCTCTCTTTAACGCCATACACCCTTTTCGAAGGACTTCCCCTCGAGGGAAAGGCTTTTTATCAATCGTATAACCGGGCTTGTTGGCGGTATCCCCATAGGAAGGAAGAGAACGATATGAACATTCTGGCGCTGGAATCCTCCTGCGACGAGACCGCGGCGGCGGTGGTACGGGACGGACGGCGGGCGCTGTCCAATATCGTGGCCTCCCAGGTGGAGGAGCACCGGCTGTACGGCGGCGTGGTGCCGGAGATCGCCAGCCGCCGCCATGCGGAGGCGGTGTCCGGCGTCACCGCCCAGGCGCTGGAGCAGGCGGGGATCGCCCTGGATGAGGTGGACGGTGTGGCGGTGACCTATGCCCCCGGCCTGGTAGCCGCCCTGCTGGTGGGGGTCAACTTTGCCAAGGGGCTGGCCCTGTCCGCGGACAAGCCTCTGATCCCGGTGCACCACCTGCGCTCCCATGTGGCAGCCAACTACCTGGTTCACCCGGAGCTGGAACCGCCCTTCCTCTGTTTGATCGTTTCCGGCGGACACAGCCATATTGTGCAGGTGGAGGACTATACCCGGTATACCGTGCTGGGCCGCACCGGGACGACGCCGCCGGGGAGTGCTTCGACAAGGCCGCCCGGGCCATGGGGATGCCGTATCCCGGCGGGGTCCAGTTGGACCGGCTGGCGCCGGAGGGAAACCCCGACGCTTTTGTCCTCCCCATCCCCGGGTGGAGGGAAGCCTTACGATTTCAGCTTTTCCGGGCTGAAAACCGCGGTGCTCAATCTGCTGCACAAGGCGCGGCAGAGGGGGAAGAGATGAACAAGGCCGATCTGGCCGCCTCCTTCCAGGAAAAACCGCGGTGGAGGTGCTCAGCGGCAATCTGCTGCGGGCGGCGGAGGATACCGGGGCGAAAACGGTGGTGCTCGCCGGCGGCGTTTCCGCCAATTCCGGCCTGCGGCCCGGATGCAAGCAGAGTGCGCCCGGGCGGGGCTGCGCCTGTTTGCGCCGCCCCTGTCCCTGTGCGGGGACAACGGCGCCATGGTGGGGGCTCAGGCGTATTACGAATACGCCGCCGGCCATGTGGCAGGGATGGGATTGAATGCCTGTCCCACCATGCCGGTGGACGCGCCGGTATGGTGACGGTACACGGATAGGAAAGGCTCCGGATTTTTGTAAATTTGGAAAAAGAGATATGGTTTGAATCTCGGCTGTCCCTTCAAGATGTGCAGAGAGACGGCTCTATTGGTGCATCATTATACGAAATCCAATTAGAAACACAACAGTGACAGGAATTCATGCGAAAGCGTTAGAACTATCGTTTAGAATATTTAGCGTTGGAATTGTTCTTTCAGTTCATTGTAGAGTAAGCTTTGAGTTACTATCCCATTTTCAACAGATAAGATAACAGGAATCTGGGTAACACCATACTTGTTTAATACCTTGTCCATTTCTGCTTTATTGGTTTCACGGTCCGTATTTGTATTATAGTATTTTATTTCTTTCTTTTGAGTCGCTGTAAAAATTTCGAGGTTGGGATAAATACTATCACAATAACGGCAGCCGTCTCGACCGATATAAATCAAACCAGTCTCTTTCTGCTCCCTTTATTTGGTTTAAATCTGAGAGTGAGATTTTGTGATACGAGATGAAGAGGATATATCGTAAAACTGGTGGGTGGAAATATATGAGAAAGTACTGTATGCAACTACAGCCACACTCATTACAATATATAAAACTATATGTGTTTTTTTCATTCCGCGAATCGCAAAAACTACGCACAGGGAAATAACCAACATAATAAGTACTAAAGCAATGGCAATCCAAATACCGGTGGCCGCTGCAAAGGTGGTTTTGCCCATTGGTATTCATCTCGTTTAATACCGGTTTGGTACAAAAGGTAGCCACCGCCCCTAGCAAACTTAAAAAGATAATGCTGAATATAATAGGCAACACAGGCAACCATTTTACTTTCATGATACTCCCTCCCATTTTTTAAGGATTGCACGATGCCGCGACTGTAGCCGCATATCCAACATCCGGTCTGCTGGGCTCTAAATTCCATGGAGATTTATTCATAGCCCAACTAACATGGCACATGAATTGATCTTTCAGGCCATTTGTATTATACCAACAGCTTTGATAACGAAAGCGATTATAGACTGTCTCCCATGCCATCTCACCGATTAAAGTTGCGCCGATTGAGCCGCTTGACGAATTCCAACTGCCATTATCGGTTCGGCGTGTTAAAGAAAGTGACCTTACACCATCTCTGGTAATCCACTGCCCGGACGAAAAAAAGTCAGTGAAACCAAAAGAGACGGCCTGTACCGATACACAAACCGGGTAGTCGACAGCAGACTTATTATGTTCAACGTCAAAAACTATTTCGTCCCCTTTTTATACGATAGCTTGTATCAACAATATTTCCATTTGCATCCGTTGCTGGATTTATTAAACCGCTTTTAATTATTCCATCACTATTATAAATGCTAATAGATCCTTCGGCTTTTTTCACCCTCAACAGAACTTGGAGTAAAATCAGCATAACTACCTTCTCTGGTAAATTTAACTGAAAGGCAAAACTGGTCGGAGCCATCGCTCCATAAATTATATGAGTTTGTAATATTCCGTATGCATTCGCTTCCATAGCTACGGCATGTTGATCATCTTTGTCAAACATATAAATGGAATTATTGGACATGGTAGTATCTGTTGTTTTGCTCCATTGGAATTGTCATAGAATAGGAGAAATCTTTTGATAAAATTTGAATGGGTTGTTCCGTTGACTTAGGTAGAACAAACTGATAATATTCTGATTCTGCAACAAATGTGGCACCATGGTTCTCCAATGCCTTTTTTTCGGTATTTAAGGCAGAAACTACGCTTTCAAGTACAGATTCCATACTTGTTACGCGTTGAAATGAACCTTGGGCCTGCACCAGATATGAAACGAATGTACATAACATTACAACAGTGGAAAATAATGCAACTATCTTTTTCTTCATTTCTACTATTCCCTTCTTTTTTAATCAACAGTTTTATATGTAATTTTTAATCTGGGAGATAGATAACCGTTATCTCCAGATGGGAAAGCAGTTACACCCCCTTCCTCTGCTTTCAGTACAAACCCGTTATATTGGAATTTGGACTAACTGCCCATTTGCTTAACAATTTCTGTTATATCGAAACGTAATTCTTTTCATATACCGCGGGATAAATTGGTTGGCCCTCATACTCTTGCCGTGTATTCCATGTAACTTTTGTGCTTGACCAGGGAGCATCACACGACACCAATTCTATTTTTTCTGGATGATGTAAAATATATGGATAGACAATATATTCTGCCTTAAGAATATTTTGACTTCCAATATTTCGAAATAATTCCGCTGTTTCAAAACGAACCATAGTTATAGCTGAATCACCTGCATCGCCTCTAACATATGAAATATTATCTAAGTAACGATTATCATTTGGAGTTGATTTTATAATCGTTGAATCGGCTTCTTTTTCTGATAAGTATTTATTGTAAATTCAATGTATATAGAATTTTTATATTCGAATGTTGGTTTGAAAGTATTTCCGAATTCAATGGTGTATTGAAGACCATCATTATTGATGTCTGTTATGTCAAAGGAATAAATATTTTCATTTACTATAAAATAGGGGGCATAAATTATAAAGAGCATTTCGTTTCTTTGGTTTGAAAAAATGACGTAAGATTCATTGCTCTTTATATTAAGTGTTTGGTCAATGGTAAATGAAAGCGTTTGATTATTTAATTTATCTAAGGAATCGATTTGATTTATGTATTTTAAGCCTAACGACGTGGTAAAATATGAGGTCTTACCATAGGAAACCATCTCTCTTTCATAACCGTGCAGGTCCCTTCTTTTGGATTTTTAGCTGTTTCATATAAAGAAGAAGAGTGTATGTCTATTTCAAAATTAGTTTTTTCAAATCAAAGTTTATCTTATTTTGTGCTTTAGTAGGATAAGAAACTTCAAAATTATTCCCTTCAGAAACAAAAAAAGAATATGGAGTGTTATCATAAGGTCTTATTTGATCATTTATAATACTATAATTTGTATTTAATATGCTTTTGATGGGATGTGAAAAAAGGAATGTGCTGCGAGTTTGGTGCTCATTTTCATTATTACTAAAAGTTAGTAAAGATTTTTCTATAATTAAATTTTCGAAGGAAACATGATTGCTTTTTTTCAATTGGAAGATAATTTTCATTTACAGTTTGAGAGCTACAAAAGAGTAATATAATAGCAATTGCAAAAACACATACTTTTTTTATTTTTACATATTTTCATTTATAATTTTTCTCCCAAATCCAAATAATAATCATCGCATAAATCCATTTCGCGCGGTTTATCATACATATTCAGATCGTATATATTATCTTTAAATATATATGTGCTGGCGGTTTCTAGAAGTTTCAATTGCATTGAACCGTCTTTAGATGTCGAATAGATTATCTTATTTTTATCACTGTTTTTTATGTATCGTTCATATTTAAAGTCAATGCATTGCTTTGTTATTATTTTTACATTTATACGCTCATAAGGTAAATATTTATTTTCTGCCCATTTTAAACTTAGTCCCAAAGATATTTTATAGATGCAGGCAAGATCGGTTAGAGTTATTTGTTCATAGTTTTTAAATTCTTCTAGTTTGATTTTAAAATCAAATATCGATTCATAAACTTTTATTTTACCTTTTTCACTTGTCAAAAGTTTTCTTTTTCATAAATGTTTTCCTCAAAATAAAAAGAAATGGATTGATATAAACTTTATTGTCTAAATTATCAGCAGGGACTATTTCATATTTACTAATTTTATTGTTTAAATCATTAGTGTAAATGATGTTTTTTCCATCAATTGATTCATAAATGGTTTTATATATTTTATTATTTATGAGCTGTAAAATAACACGGTTATTAAGATAAGTTAAATCAATATATTTTATGTTATTTATATTTCCGATTTCGTATATAAAAGATTGAGGATAAAAATCTAATATATTTGTTACTAAAAATCATTATCCAAATTAAAAGGTTCGTACGTGAATAATATTAACTCATTTTTTTCTTTGATTTGATCCTCAACAGATTTGTTTATGTTTTGGCTTAAGGAAGAAATTAGTAAGAAAAAAGCAATAAATACGATTAGGAAAAACTTTTTCATTTAAGCTAATCCTCTCTTGACAATATACCAATGATTTCTTAAAATATGATTTGTTATCACAAATATATTTAAACATAAGAAAATTAATATGTATATGGAATATAGTCACAATCTATTCGCTTTTTTTGTAGTATTGTCAATTCATTGAGAGGAATTAAGAATATGATTTTATGTAAACATAATTCCGCAAGGAGAGTTCCTATATCATATAATTTAGATGAAAAATTTCAGAGAAGAAATCAAGAGTACTTTTTTATTTGCCAAATCATATCCGGGTTTGCAATTGCCATTATAGATGGAGAAAAATAAACATCATGCCGGATATGCTTTTATGCTATCCCCCAAAACACGTCTATTGAAATAGTAACTTCCTATCATCTAAAGGCACGATCCTTGTCATTTGCACCTGAGTTTATCAATCGTCGGTTAAACTGGTCAATTATTGAGTCTCGGATTATTCAATATTACGTCAAAAATAAACCTTCCGTGTTTTGACATGTTTTACAAAAAGGAACTTATTGTATAATGGTATTATGCCTATGATTCCTTCGCTAAGTAAAATGGTAAGCAGAATATTTGATGAGATTATTATTCAATTGGAGACGCAACCGGATGTTTACTGGTCATGTCGAGTACGGTTGAAGATTTTTTTTTTTTAAAATAGTAGAATACTTTTGGAAGGATCTAATGCAGGGGGCCAACAATCTGAAGAACTGGAAGTTCAAGTAATGGATTATATTAATTTGAATTTTTGCGAATCCATTGAAATTATTAATTTATGCAATTTATTTCATACGAATCGTACGACTTTAAGTAATAAATTCAAGTCCTATACCGGTTTTAGCATTATAGAATATGTAACTAACAAGCGTATGCATTTAGCATGTAGCGTACTTGCCACCACTGCATTATCTGTAAAAGAAATTTCAGCGAAATGTGGGTATAGTGATGCTGCCTATTTTACGAAAGTGTTTGTAAAACGGATAGGGATGACTCCAACTCAATATCGCAAACATCAGCGCAATTTAAGAGATCAACAATTTACTAATTAATAGGATATGTCAGAATATAGGAATAAATATTCGTCGGCTGTGCGGTAAGGCATGTCTTTCTTCTTTGTTTGCCACTCAAAAAGTTCCCCTGGCTTTCGTTTATTTTCAAAGGAGGATTCGTCTTTTCAATGTATAGCGTCCTCCCAGTTACGAATCAGGTGCGGATTATCCTTATTTTCGGATTACTTCCTTTCTGGTTCCTCCTAATACGGCTTTCACAATTCTTAGTTTCTCATCTTAATCACCTTCTAAATAAAAAGATAGTAGACATGGTTTTGTCTACTATCTTTTTACTATACAGATTTTGCAGCGAATATTTACTTGCTTTATGAGGGGAAACGGATAGTGCGCTTTCCCCTGAATGGTTCCTCTTTCGACCTGCTTATGGAGCTCAGGCCCCGAAAATTCTGTGGAAGAAAAACAAATCCTTTTTGTTTTATGATCCGGATTCGGTTAAAAAATCTGAAAACTTTTGTCCCGCGGCCGGATTCCCGCTCTTGACAGAGCAGACAAAAAAAGTACTACAATATACGTTGGGTAATTTGTTTATGGCGCCGGACGGTGCCGCTGCTGTTTACAAGCCCTCCGGGGCTTCGGGTCCCGGACTTTAACGAGTGAAACATAACCAATCAAAATGAAGGAGGTGTATCATCATCGGCCGCGAGGGACGGAATATCCGCGCCATTGAGACGCTGACCGGTGTCGATCTTATTATTGACGACACGCCGGAGGCCATTACGCTGTCTTCCTTCGATCCGGTCCGCCGTGAGGTGGCCCGGGTGGCGCTGGAAGCTGATTGTGGACGGCCGGATCCACCCTGCCCGTATCGAGGAGATGGTGGAGAAGGCCCGCCGCGAGGTGGACGCCGTCATTAAAAAGGAGGGCGAACGGCTGTCATGTCCACCGGGCTGCACGGCATCCATCCGGAACTGATCATGTCAAGCTGCTTGGCCGCATGCGTTACCGCACCAGCTTCGGCCAGAACGTGCTGAATCACTCTCTCGAGGTGGCAACCTGGCCGGTATCATGGCCAGCGAGCTGGGCTCGACCCGGCCCGTATCGTCGCCCGCCGCGCCGGTCTTCTGCACGACATCGGCAAGGCCATGGACCATGAGGATGGAGGGCTCCCATGTGGATCCCATGTGGAGATTGGCGTGGATATCGCCCGCCGGTATAAGGAAACGCGAAGCGGTGGTACACGCCATTCAGGCGCACCACGGCGATGTGGAGCCGCAAGACCGTGGTGGCGTGCCTGGTTCAGGCCGCCGACGCCATTTCCGCCGCCGTCCGGGCCCGGCGCGAGAATCTGGAAAAAAGGAGGAAGCCATGAATATTTTTTGTATCGGCGACGTGGTGGGCGCGGCGGCTGCGACCATCTGCGCCGGTGCTGCCGGGCGTCAAACGGCTGTACAGCGTCGACGTGTGCGTGGTCAATGGGGAGAATGCCGCGGAGGGGAATGGCCTGCTGCCCCAGGCGGCGGCCCATATTTTTGACAGCGGCGCCGATGTGATTACCACCGGCAACCATGCGTTTCGCCGCCGGGAGCTGTATGATACCCTGGGCAGGAGCCCCTGTTGCTGCGGCCGGGCAACTATCCGCCTCCGCCCCGGGCCGGGGCTGGTGTACGGTGGATCGGGGACGGTATCAGGTCACGGTGATCAACCTGCTGGGGCTGGTGTATCTGGAGCCGTTGAACGATCCCTTTACCACCCTGGATGCGTTGCTGGAGCAAGCCGGACGGCCGAAATTCTGCGTGGTTGATTTTCATGCGGAAGCCACAGCGGAGAAGAAGGCCCTGGCCTTTTACGCCGATGGGCGCATCTCCGCCCTGGTGGGTACCCATACCCATGTGCAGACGGCGGACGAGCAGATTCTGCCGGGGGGGACGGGGTATCTCACCGACCTGGGCATGACAGGGCCGCGCCTGTCCGTGCTGGGTGTGAAGCCGGAGCTGGCCGTTGCCAAGATGAAGGATAAGCTGCCGGTGCGGTTCCAAAACGGGCCCCTGCGTGATGAGCGGAGCGGTCATTACCCTGGATGACGTTACCGGCAAAACCGCCGCTATCGAACGAATTCATGTGGAATAATGTGTCCGGGGTTGTAATGTTTCGGGGTATACCATGGGGAAGGACCCTGGGCCTGGGGCCGCCATCCGCCGGCTCTCTTTATAGTAAAATGACGATCGGGAGAAATGCGAAAGCATTTCTCGAGAACGCCGCCGCAGGGCGGTGGTATAGAAGGCTATAGGGCGGCGTTCATGGTAAAAAGACGATCGGGAGAAATGCGAAAGCATTTCTCGAGAACGCCGCTGAAAAGCGTTGGTATAGAAGGGTATAGGGCGGCGTTCATGGTAAAATGACGATCGGGAGAAATGCGAAAGCATTTCTCGAGAACGCCGCCGCAGAGCGGTGGTATAGAAGGGTATAGGGCGGCGTTTATGGTATAACAAAGGTCGGGAGAAATGCGAAAGCATTTCTCGAGAACGCCGCCGCAGAGCGATGGTATAGAAGGCTATAGGGCGGCGTTCATGGTATCATGAGTGTAGTATTTTTGAGTTATATCTCGGTCGTGCATAGGCTTCCCCTCAAGGGGAAGATTTGGAACATCCCATAGGAATTCCTTGCACTATACCTAGTGAAAATATACCAGCAAGGTGCGCTCCCCTATCCTTCCAAAGCGGAACCAAACGGGGAAGGGTAAGACCTTTCCCGTGCCCTTGTCGAGGACCCATAGCAAAAGCGGACGGCCTCCGGCGAATTTCAGCGGGGCCCTCCTTGCGCAAGGGTGAAAAAGCTGGTAAAATGGAGAAAATCACGGAAGGGTTTGATGAACTATGATGCAGTCCCGCCATCTGATTGACTTGTCCGACCTGTCGGTGCCGGAGTGGGAGGAAATTACCCGCCTGGCCTGCGATATCCGGGAGAGAATAGACGATTATTACGGGGTGTGCCGGGGAAAAATACTGGCCACCCTGTTTTATGAGCCCTCCACCCGGACGCAGATGTCCTTTCAGACCGCTATGCTGCGGCTGGGGGGACGCATCATCGGCTTTGACAACCCGGGCAATTCCTCCGTATCCAAGGGGAAAGCCCATGAAGGACACGGTACGGGTGGTCAGCGGCTATGCGGATATTATCGCCCTGCGCCATCCCCTGCCCGGCGCGCCCCGGGCCGCCTCCCTGTATTCCCGGGTGCCGGTGATCAATGCGGGGGACGGCGGTCATCTGCATCCCACCCAAACCCTGGACCGACCTGGTGACCCTGCGCAACGAAAAAGGGCACCTTCAGCGGGCTGTGTGTCGGGCTGTGCGGCGATCTGAAGAACGGCCGCACCGTCCATTCCCTCATCAAGGCCATGGCGGGGTTTCCGGGCAACCGGTTTGTGTTGATCTCCACTCCGGATTTGGGCATTCCGCCGTACATCAAGGATTATCTGGGGCCTCCGGCTGTCCGTATGAGGAGATGGACCTGGCGGAGGCCATGCCGCTGCTGGATGTGCTGTACATGACCCGCATCCAGCAGGAGCGGTTCGCCCTCCGGAGGAATACGAGCGGCAGAAGGGCGTCTATGTGCTGGACGCGGAGAAAATGAAGCGCGCCCGGCGGGATTTGGTGGTGCTGCATCCCCTGCCCCGGGTGGACGAGATCACGGTGGATGTGGACGACGATCCCCGAGCCAAGTATTTCGAACAGACGGAGTACGGCCTTTATGCCCGCATGGCTCTGATCATGAGGATGACCAAGGGGGGCAGGGAAGGAGCTGGCGCCTGCCCGGCCTGGCTCGGATCGCCTTTGCGCCAATCCCCACTGTATTACCAACCGGAAACCTACCTTCCCGGTCCTTCCGAAAGAGCGGTGATATGCTTGTGTGCGATTTCTGCGACGAACGAACCCTCCTGTCCTGAAGGGCGCCGGTTGTTGATCCTGTACGGCTCCCCCGGAGGGATGGGCCCACCGCCCGGCTGCTGGCGGCCTTTCTGGAGGGGTTGCCGGCGGACTGGCGGACGCGGCGGTTGGACGCTTTTGCCCTGTCGCCTCTGCCCTGTGACGACTGCCGCTACTGCTATCACCAGGACGGCTGTTCCAAGCCGGATTTAAAGGAGTTTTATATACGGCGTTGGAGGCGGCGGACGCCCTATTGTTTGTCACGCCTGTGTACAATCGGTCCTTTCCCGCTCCGTTAAAGCGCTGCTGGACCGCACCCAGCGCTATTGGGCCGCCCGGTTTATTCGGGGAGTGCGTCCGCCCATTTCCCGAAAAAAGCAGTCGTTTCTGCTCACCGCGTCGGGGAGCGGCGGGGACGACGCTTCCTTAGTGGAGCAGCAGCTGCGTCCCACGTTGACGGTGCTGAACGCCCATCTCCATCCCCGGTAGCTTTGACCGGGGCGGATAAAGGAAGGGATGAGACCCCGCCTTAGCCGCCGCCCGTGCGGCTGCGGCGGCATTGGAATCTTGACGCGATGACCGCCTATAGAAAAGTGCCCTGCCGGAGAGATGGATTCTCCAGCAGGGTGCTTTTCTATAGACAGTTTGATGTATATAGCCCCCGAATCAAACGCCATACACGCAGAGGGAGGATTCCGCGGAATCTCAGACTATGAGCCGGAAAACATAGATTGTATATCCCTATATAGGCTCATAAAGGATGTGGGATAAACGTAGAGGAGAATCCCAAGGGGATTTCTCTAGACCATGGGCCGGATAACGTAAAGTTCTTCTCACTATAAAGGCTCATAGACGATGTACGATAAACGTAGAGGAGAATCCCCTTGGGATTCTCTAGACCATGGGCCGGATAACGTAAAGTTCTTCTCACTATAAAAGCCCATGGACGATGTACGATAAACGTAGAGGGAGAATCCCAAGGATTCTCTAGACCATGGGCCGGATAACGTAAAGTTCTTCTCACTATAAAAGCCCATGGACGATGTACGATAAACGTAGAGGAGAATCCCAAGGGGATTCTCTAGACCATGGGCCGGATAACGTAAAGTTCTTCTCACTATAAAAGCCCATGGACGATGTACGATAAACGTAGAGGGAGAATCCCAAGGGGATTCTCTAGACCATGGGCCGGATAACGTAAAGTTCTTCTCACTATAAAGGCTCATGGACGATGTACGATAAACGTAGAGGGAGAATCCGCGGGGGATTCTCTAGACCATGGGCCGGATAACGTAAAGTTCTTCACTATAAAAGCCCATGGTCAGCGCTCATGCCGCGCAGGCACCCACTTTCTTACGAAAAGAAAGTGGGCAAAGATTCGCCAGGGGAACCCTTTCGATGGGTTCCCCTTGGATCCCCCTCCACAGACGACCAAAGGGGTTACCACCCCTTTGGAATCCTCTAAAGATTAGCGGCACAAATATAGGGAGAGATTCTCAAAAGGGATTGACCCGTGGGCCAGATAACATAAAGTCTATCTCTCTATAAGCCCATGGACCAACCCTATGGAATCCCCCAATGTCTAATAGCCGAAAAGACAAACAGATATCTTCGTAGGATTCTCGAACCTCTCTATATAGAAACGTAGAGGGAACCCGCCCGAAGGGACGGCTCCAGGCCTTGGGTCATGCAACATAGATTGTAGTATAATATAAAGACCCAAAGTCGAATATCATACGCGTAAAGGGAACCGACTCGGTGCGGCCTTTTGGCCGCAGGAGGCCGTTTCGGCCGACAGAGGGCGGCTCCAGGCCTGGGTCATGCAACATAGATTGTAGTATAATATAAAGACCCAAGGCCGGTTATTCAAACACGCAGTATTGCTCCATGTAGGCTTCCATCCGGGGCAGCATGTCGCGGTAAGCGTCCTGTCCCTTCAGAAATTCGTAGATATCCCGCACCGTTACCAGGGCGTGGACCCGCATGCCGAACTCCTCCCTGACCTCCATGACCGCGGTTTTGCCGGGAGTCTGGCCCACCTCACACCGGTTGACCGAGATGAACATATCCGGCGCGGTGACGCGGCCGCAGGAATGGAGAATAGGCATGGTTTCCCCGCACGGCGGTGCCCGCGGTGATGACGTCCTCAATAATCAGGATGCGGTCGCCGTCCACGGGCTTGTAGCCTACCAGACCGCCGCCCTCACCGTGGTCCTTGACCTCCTTGCGGTTGAAGAAATAGGGCTTGTCCACGCCGAAATCCGTGGCCAGGGAGGCGGCGGTGGCCGCCACCAGCGGGATGCCTTTGTAGGCCGGGCCGAACAAGGCGTCGAAATCGCCGCCGCAGGTATCCTTCACCAGCGAGGCGTAAAACGGCCCAGCGCGGCCAACTGAGCGCCGGTGCGGTAATTGCCTGTGTTGATAAAGTAGGGGTGAGCCGCCCGCTTTTTGGTTTTGAACTCGCCGAAGCGAAAGGACATCGGCGCTCATCATGAATCGGATGAATTCTTCTTTTCTGGCAGTCACTTTGCACAACCGTCCTTTTCCACATTTTCCTCTATCATACACCAAACGGCGCGGCGGCGCAACGCCGCCCCGCGTTAACAGGCTGGCGCGGCGCCGCCGGATGGGTCAGGGCGGCAAAGGGATAGGGATAGAACGCGGCGGTCAGCAGCAGCAGAACCGCGGCCAAAAACAGCAGAGCGGCGGTCAGCAGTAAGCGCCGCGCCCGCCAAACAGGATGGACAGCAACGGAGTTCATTGTTTTCCCTCCTTCCCCTCCAGTTTATGCCGGGAAGAGGAGGAAGGATCAGGGGAAAAGCAGAAAAGCCGGAAAAACAATAAAAAGCAGCTGCATAGAGAAGTTCCATGCAGCTGCTTGTATGTATGATCGAGGTTCCCGGCGTGAAGGGATAGGTCAGGGCTGGAGCAAAAGAAAACGTTGGGCATAGGCGTCCACCCGATGCAGATCCAGCCGGGGAAGGGGAACATGACCCTGGGAATTCAGGACAAGGCCCGCCACCAGGCGGTCGGTTCCCCGCAGGGAAGCGGGATCCAGCTCTCCGCCCAGGCAGTCGGGCAGCAGGCGTGTTCCCGCAGGGGCGCGGGAAAAATTGCCGCGGAAATAGTCCGCAGTCTGATTTTCAAAACAGCAGCAGAGGAACAGGCCCACCTGCTTTTGCAGCAGGACGCTTTCCCATTGGGAGGTCCAGCGGCGAAGCTCACGGGGCAGGCGGCCCATACGGATACCGCCGCCCAGGATCACCGCGTCGTAGACGGTGACGTCGGGGAAATCACAGGCGTTTTCCACGGGAAGCTCCCGTGATTTCCAGCAGGTCCGCTTCCAGCCGTTCCGCCAGTCGTTTGGCGCACCGCGCCGCCGTCCCGGTCCGGGAGGCGTAGACCACGGCGGCTTTCATCGGTCGTCCCCGTCGGAGACGAAGCCCAGCACCCTCGACAAAATGCTGGACCTGGCCAATGAAGCGGCGATACAGCTCCTCGCCCATGCGGGCGTAGGTGGTTCTCCGCCCGCCCGCAAAAGGGAGGCAAAGGTTTCGCCTACTGCGGGTTCAACGTCGCCGCCCTGGCGCACGCAGAGGTAATAAAGGAAAACGCCCCCGATTCCTGTAAATCTTCAAAAAGGCAGGAGCGGTTTCCGCAGGTATCGTAGAACACGGCGGTGGCGGTCTCGGTCAGCAGCTTTCCGGGCAGAAAACGATTCAGCCCCACCTGTACGGCGAAGGCCAACAGAATACGGCGCTGGGCTTGCAGCGCGCTGTCCCCAGCGGGGGTATCGCCCTCCACGGCGGAAACGTCGTCCGCCATCAGGGCGCCCAGTCGCCGCGCCCGGCTCAGATTGCCGTTGTCCTTCTGCCGTTCCAGCTCGCGGGCCGTTTCGTCCCCGTCGTCCGTTGTTCGGGCGGGAGCCGGATCGAAGCTGTCGCGGCGATTTTCATATCGCTGTCTTCCAAGGGCTTCACAGATATTCCCCTTTCGGTTCGAATAGCGGATGTGGAAAGTCAGGAATGGGTCTCGGCGGCTTCCTCCTCTATCGCCTGGCGGATGGCCATGGCCAATTGATCAGGGCAGGAGGTGCTTCTCGTCCCGCAGCGGATGCCGGAAAGGCGGCGGATGGCTTCCTGCGCTCGGCATGCCCTCCACCAACCGGGCCACGCCCTGGGTGTTGCCGCTGCAGCCGCCCTCAAAGCGGACCGCGCGGACAAGGCCGTTATCCAGTTCTAGATAAATTTTCCGCGAGCATACGCCGTGCGGTTGATAGTGATGTGTCATGAATCCGTCCTCCTGTGGAAGTCGAAGGGTTTTATGCGTTTTTCCGCCGCGTTTTATCCTTATAGGCCAGTAAAGCGGCGACACACGAATCCTCTACCTGAACGCTGCCCAGGGGCGGGGAACGGGGAATACATACCGTGAAAATCCGTGCCGCCGGTGGTCAGCAGATGGTGCTGCCGGGCAAATTCCAGCAAGCGTTCGCTGTCGGCGGCGGTGTGGTCGGGATGCCAGACCTCACGCCGTCCAGCCCAGGGGCACCAGCTCTTCCAGCAGGTCCTCGTTGTGGTAGGCCGCCGGATGGGCCAGGACGGCGATGCCCTTGGCGCTGTGGATCAGCTCCAGCACCTCCGGGTATCGGGATATTCCACATCCACCTGGGCAGCGCCCCCGCCCAGGAGCAAAAAGGGTGTCATACAGCTCGCCGTAGATGGTGTCCGCGTAACCGGCGTCCATCAGGGCGTGCATGATGTGCTGCTTGAAAATATTGGTGCTGCCCGTGGCGCATTTGACGATCATTTCCAACGGGATAGGATAATACCGCATCACCTTGCGTATCATGGTCATGGAGGCCTTTTGCGGTTCTCGCCGATACGGCGGGCACAGGCCTCCAGCCGATCGGGAATATCGCAGAGATAACAGAGCAGATGCGCCTTCCTGTTCGGGGCGTGTCCCAGGTGGACAGCTCCACTCCGTGAATGACGTTGATCTGCTGACGCCGGCCGATCACCACCGCCCGGATCGCCGATGCGGTGGTGTCGTGATCGGTAATGGAAATGGCTGACAATCCCCGCCGCTTGGCGAAGGCGATGAGCTCGTCGATTCCCATTGATCCGTCGGAAATTTTGGTGTGACAATGTAGGTCCCCTGCCACGGATACACCCCCAAAGTTATCAAAACCGGAACCGTGTCCGCCCGGATCTGGGCCGATGTCCCGGTAAAGCCGCCGGGCACCTTTGCCCGGCGAGGGAGACCGCTGATCCCCCACTTTATTTTCTATTCTAATTATTTTTAGTATACACCTCCTGCGGTCGAAAAACAAGGAGAATTTACCGGGGCGGGCGTATCTCCGAGGGCGGGGGCTCCTGTTGGAGGAGTTATTTTCGGGGGAAATATGGGTCGCAGGCTTCTTCGTGCGTGTGGACATACGTCCAACGAAAACAGTATCGCCATCCGTGGGTTTCCATGCTTTGGGCTCTCCATTCGGGGAAAGCCTTGCTGCGAAAAACCGCGGCGAAATACAGGGCTGTCCCGAGGGAAAACAGGCCATTGTGTTCCTTCGGGCTCAATTGGCCGTGGGTTATCCCCTTCCGGCACCCGAGGGACAATGGCGCGCAGCGCGGGAGCCGGGGCGGATGACTGGACAACTGGAAAAGGATAGGCTATAATGGAGCCGGGAATCATGCTGCCGGTCATAACGAGAGGCGTCAGACGGAACATCCTGTGAGTGAGCCCTGGGGCCTGACGGTTGCTGATAAAGGGACGGACGCGCCGTGCGGGAGCATTCCTGCCGAAAGGACGAGAGACTATGAAAATTCTGTTGGTGATCGACCAATTTGACGATGCCAATAACGGAACGACCATATCGACTCAGCGCTTTGCGCAGACGCTGCGCAGCCACGGAAACGAGGTGCGGGTGGTGAGCACCGGCGCGCCGGGACCGGAGAAATATCAGGTTCGGGAGCTTCCTCTGGTTCCCATTGCCCGCGGCATTATCAAAAAACAGGGTATGAGCTTTGCGATCCCCGATAAACAGGTGCTGGCGGAGGCGCTGGCCTGGGCCGATGTCGCGCATTTCCTCATGCCTTTTTGGTTAGGGCGTCCAGGGAGTGAAGCTGGCGGAGGCGATGGGGGTACCCCATACCGCCGCCTTCCATGTACAGCCGGAAAATATCACCTATACCCTGGGAATGGGGAAGTGGTCCGGCCTTAATGACAGCCTGTACCGGGAGTTCTACCGGTTGTTTTACCGGCACTTCACTCATATCCATTGTCCCAGCCGGTTTATCGCCGGGGAGCTCAGCCGCATGGGATATACCGCCCAGCTGCATGTCATTTCCAACGGGGTGGATCCCTGCTTTACCTACCGCCGCCTGCCCAAACCGGCGGCTTATCGGGACCGGTTCCTGATCCTGATGATCGGGCGGCTTTCCAATGAAAAGCGGCAGGATGTGCTGATGGAGGCGGTGCGCCGTTCCCGTTATGCCGGCCGTATCCAGCTGGTGCTGGCGGGGCGCGGGCCTAAGCAGCGCCGGTACGAGGAGATAGGGAGCACCCTGCCGCATCCGCCGGTCATGGCCTTCTACAGCAAACAGGAGCTGTGCGACCTCATCGCCTGCTGTGACCTGTATGTGCATGCCGCTGATGCGGAGATCGAGGCGATTTCCTGCATCGAGGCGTTTTCCACCGGGCTGGTGCCTGTCATTTCGGACAGCCCCAAATCCGCTACCCACCAGTTCGCTCTGGATGAGCGCAGCCGGTTTGCCGCCGGGGACTGCGACGATTTGGCGCGTAAGATCGATTACTGGATCGAGCATGACGAAGAGCGGGAAGAGATGGGCAGGCGGTATGGCGAATACGGACGGCAATTCCAGATTGACGCCTGTGTCTCGCAGATCGAGGACATGTTCCGCCAGGCGATCCGGGAACAGAGCGCCGTGGGGCATACGGCGGAATCCGACGCGGCGGAGGGCGACGCGGGCGTGTCGGCCTGAGGGGCCGTAAAGCAGAGGGGATTTGAGGAGTTATGGAGCAAAACAGGCAGCCCGTTCCGGCATGAGCGGGCCGACGGGGTACCGGCCTATCCCGCTTGAGATCGATGACGACTATACGTTTTTGGACCGGGGATGGTGGTTCCGCCTGGTCAGCGGGCTTTCCGCCGGTTTGCTTACGCGGTGCTGAAGGGATACAACCGCTTGTTCTTTGGCTTGCGTGTCCGGGGGGAAGGAAAACCTCCAGGGATCGAAGGCGGCGCAGTGACCATCTGCAACCACGTCAATATGGTCGATTGTACCTTTGTGGGCTGCCAGTGGGGAAAGAAAAGCCCTATTTCCCTACGCTGAAATCCAATCTGGAAATCCCCGTTATCCGTAAGCTGGTGGAATATCTGGGCGGCTTTCCCATCCCGGAGACGCCCAAGGCGTTTCGCTCCTTTTCCCGGAAGATCGAGGAGATGCTGCGGGAGGAAAGTGGATCCATCTGTTCCCTGAGGGACACCTGATTCCGTATTGTCCGGAGCTGCGGGAGTTCAAGAGGGAGCGTTCGGCTATGCCTGCCGCTGCGGGGTGCCGGTGATCCCTTTGTGGTCACCTACCGGGAAAATACCGGTCTGCGGCTGCTGCTGCGGCGGAATCCTCCCTGGACCTGACCATACTGCCCCCTGTGTATCCCCGCGCCGACGCGGGACGGGAGGAGTCCGTCCGGCTGATGGAGTTGTGCTACCGCCAGATGGATGAGGTGGTCGCCCGTTCCCGGAAAAAAAGAGGGAGCCTACCCCGTTCCTTCTCCCACCGCCCAGTCCGAGTACCCGGAGGAGGGATCGCGACGGCGGGATAATCGTAAAAACCGGCGCGTCCTGTCAAAGCTGCCGTTTACCGCCAACATAAGAAGGGCAAGGGAGCTTCTCCGATCGGAGAAGCTCCCTTGCCCTTTGAGAGAATCCTTTCCTTTTTGTGCACAAACGTTAGGGGATTCCCAAGGAGGCATGGGCTTATAGGAGTAAGGGGAGAATATACCGTTTTCATGTGGTCAAGGCTTGACGCGTTTTACTTTTTGGGACAGCCTTCTTTCCGGGGCGGGGTCCTTCAGCTCTTCCAGAGCGCCCGCCGCGATGGCCCAGAGATACAGAGAGGCCACGGTGGCGTAAGGAGAATACCGCCGCCGGATACGATCGAATTCCCGGTCGCTGATGGAGGGCCGGCCGTACAGCATCCGCAGCCCTCTTTGATAGCCAGATCGTCCCGGCTGAGTACGTCGGGCCGCTGCAGGGAAAAAGATGAGCAGCATCTCCGCTGTCCATACGCCCACGCCCTTGAGCTGGGACAGGGCGGCGCAGAAAGCGTCGTCGTCCAGCTTTTCCACCGCCGCCAGATCCAATCCCCGGCGGCGATTTTTTCCGCCGCTCCCCGGATATACTGCTCCTTGCGCTGAGGGATTCCCCATTCCCGCAGCGCCCCTGGCTCCAGCGACAGCAGCAGGAAGGGGTGAGGATGCCGAACCGCTCCTTCAGCCGGGTCCAGATGGCGGCCTGGGCTTTGGTGGCGATTTGCTGGCCTACGATGGAATGGACCAGGGCCTCGAACAGATCGGGGATGACCTCCCGCCTGATCGGACCGATGCGGTCCATGGCCGCGCCCAGTACGGGGTCCCGTTCCTTCAAACAGCGGATTTCTGTCTCCCCGTAAGTAAAAAATAGGCATCAGAGCACTCCCTCCAGCTGCAGCAGGCGTTCCTTGATTTCTACGCCTCCCGCATAACCGGTCAGGCGCCCGCGTGCGCCCATCACCCGGTGGCAGGGGAGGATCAGGGACAGCGGATTTTGACCGCAGGCCCGCCCCACGGCCCGCACCGCCTTCGGGCGGCCCAGACGGCGGGCCAATTCGGCGTAGGTGATCGTTTCCCCATAGGGGATGGAGGCCAGCGCTTCCCAGACCTCCCGTTGAAAGGGCGTGCCCGTCAGGGCATAGGGAAGGGAAAAGGCGCGGCGTTCCCCGGCCAGATACTGGTCGATCTGCCGGGCGGCCTCCCTCAGCAGAGGGCTTTGCTCCCGGAAAAAGCCGTCTCGTCCGCGGGACGGCGCCATACGACCCGGGTCAGCGCGGGGGCGTCCTCCCGTCCATTGTCGGTGAGGATGAGCTCCCCCACAGAGGAGGGATGGATCCATAATCGTTCCATTGAGCCTCCGTTTTACAGCCCGTGGCCGCAGCCGTGATCGCCCGTGGTGCTTGAACTGCCGGGTGTGGCCGCAAGGCCCGAATATCTGTCCGTTTTCATATGAATTCCTTCCTGATCAGCAAAACGGGAACGGGACCTTACGCTTGGCCGCCGGTGTCCGGCAGGTCGCCGGTATGGCGTTTGATCGCTTCGAAGCTTTCCCGGCTGATGACGTGTTCGATGCGGCAGGCATCCTCCACGGCTGTGCGGGGATCCACGCCCAGGGTGATCAGCCACTGGGAGATGAACGTGTGCCGCTCATACATCGTCTCCGCAATGGTGCGTCCCTTGTCGGTCAGGGTGATATATCCCTCGGGGTCCATTTCGATGTATCCGTTTTCCCTAAGATTTTCATCGCCACACTGACGCTGGGTTTGGAAAATTCCAGCTCGTTGACAATGTCGATGGAACGGACGGCTCCGATGCGCTGGCGCAGGATCAGGATCGTCTCCAGGTAATTTTCAGCAGATTCCTGTATTTTCACCGGGTCAATCTCCTGCCTTTCTGTATAAATGGACGACTATTACTCCTATTATACCGGCAGCGGGCCAAAAACGCAAGACGGCAAGCCCTGCCGGAGAGTGGGGAATAGGACAGGCTAAAGACGGGAAAACGGATTCAGGGAAGAGCCGGATCCGGTATGTAACGCCTGTGTTTGTTTATTTTCCTTTGGTTGACATCCCTTTTCGCGGCGGCTAAAATACAGATAGAATGAGCGGAGAAGGGGGCGAAAAGGGTATGAGCGACAATCGGGGACGCATTACCCGGCAAAAGCTGCTGATCGCCCAGATCCTGCGGGAAGCGGGACGGCCGCTGACGGCGGGGAGGTATATGCCCGCGCCGCTTCCGTCCGGCCCCAGCTGGCCAAATCCACCGTATACCGCAACCTGGAGGCCATGCTGGCCCGGGGTGAGGTGAGTCACGGAGATTGGACGGCGGAGAAAGCTACTATGCCCTGGCCGGGGAGCACGGGCATCGGCATTTCATGATCTGCCGGGGATGCAGCCGCATGATGGATCTGCCCGAATGCCCTCTGGGTGACCTGGAGCGGCGGCTGGCGCAGACGGAGGGCTTCACGGTCACGGATCATGTGGTGCAGCTGTATGGCTATTGCCGCACCTGCGCGGAGAAACGCCGGGATGGAAGCGGGGGGGAAACCACCATCCCGGACTGATTTGAGAAGTGATTCCTTCCCTATAGAATTTTATTGGACAAGGTTAAAAAGCACGAACAGAAGGGGCTTCAGCCCCTTCTGTTCGTGCTTTTACTTTTTTTGTGAAAGGGCTTCCCGCCAGGCGCTTGCTTTGATATAAGGGTTCGCCTCCGAAGGCATTGGAAGAAGAATATAAAAGCAATGTGCATTCATGAATTGTAAATACATGTAAAATAAAGACTTTACAAATTATAAAAGAGTAGTATAATCACCCAAAAGAGAGAGGAATATATGCATAATAAAAAACGATTATAAGAACGTTTTTATTGATAACAACTATTTTACTGACTTCTTGTTCAATGAATCACAATCAATATAACCGTCTGTCTGTTGGGACTATTTTAAACCATACGGAAAAGCTTGCGGATTTCGATTCTCCCTATACGCTGTGTGTTAAAAACGAGGATGAAACGTATTCTTTTTATATTTGCATCCCCTGTTCAGTATAAAGAAGAACAAAATTATATAATTGAATCTCAAAACCCAGCAATTCCAATGCTTTTCAGCTCAAATGTAGGGATAATCAAGAAATAAACGACTTTCCTACACTTTCTGATACACCGTTCTGCGTCTTGTTTATCATTTTTTCTTTTCGGACGAAGCCTTATAGCTTGCAGAACTGATCCCCAGAATAACGCCAAGGAATGTATCAACAGCCGTAATAGTACCGACCACCTGCTCACCGAAGGGAAGCCCCCAGATACCAGCCAACGCAAAATATAAAGTACCGACGGCAGGGAAGCAGATATTGTGCAATCCACTTCAACACATCGTAAACCTGATTACTCATTTTCATGTTCGTGTTCCTCCATTTCAAATTTCCGTTTGTGAATAGGTAATTTGTCTACTTCATTCATTAGGTGTTAGAAATTATAATCAAATGGTTTCTGAAGATGTTACGGAACAGCAGCTCATGGAAACAGTGCGAGAGATACAGTTTAATAATGCTCCAAATATAACGTTGTTTTCCACTTTACCGAGTTATGTTGAATATCCAAACGATGGCTATATTAAGCTTACTTCTACAGCATATAAGCGTATGGCCCCCGCCAATCCGTTGCCAGGTAGAGAGTACTATAGTATTCGCGGTATAGCAGAGTGGGTAAAAAAGCCTATGATTTATGCTTATGATATTTTAGCCATTGGAACTCAGGGGTGGTTGATAATAATTATAGGGCATTTGGTATGGTTTTCTCTAACAGGAGCTTGCAGTTGTGGAAGGAATCATACGGTTAGTATAAAAGGGTATGTAAATGACTGCCCTAATGGGATTTCCGTTTATAATCCCATTGGAGGATCAGGTTTAGCCGTTAAAGCCTATATTGGCGAGGAAACTGGAGGATAGCTAGTGGTCATGTGTTTGGTAAAGAGGCTATTCCTAAAAATTTTACCGCTTATTATGGTTTTACCATTACGGGCGATGTGACCAACCAGGTGTCTTACACTCATCAGACGCTTGGACTAACGGGGAACATTAATGTCAGCGTGAGCGTAGGCGGCGGCGTGTCCTTTTCCTCAGGCGTCGGCGTTACACGAGTCGATTATCCTGGCAGTCTTTTGCGCTGAACTATGGGGAGTATAAGTAGGAGCATAATAAAGACGATAGGAAAGGGTGGAATGTGTTGAAGATTCGGAAAACCGCCTTGTATAAAAGGCGTTATTGTTTTTACGATAGGGCTTTTGCTGTTGATTTCCTCCGCTTTCGGTTATAAGAACGCCTGCCGGCCGTTTAAGGATTATACGACGGTTTCTTCTGTTTTTGTATGTCCAGCCAGCTGCTTTGTCCTTCGATAACATACAGCACTATCCAGCTGTATCCTTCCGTGAACCCGCTGAAAGAGGATAAAATTGGTCTTTTATCTTGATCGCTTTTCCTACACAGCCACAGCAGAGGAATCTAGGAATACCGGAAAGATTCAGTGGAAATGGGAGCCCCCGCCTATCGGAATACGACAACCGGCTGAATATGGATTCCCTGATAACCACGCAGGCTGTATTTATGCAAGAGGGGCCTCCGGCGAGCCTTTGGACATGGCGGGGGGAAGACTATTACATGGTTTGGTACCGATTTGAGCGTCCTATGACGGCTATCGAGTTCTCCGACGCCTATGCTTTTCTTATCGAGGATACGGTATCACGTCCAAACCGCTGCGGGGTGGTATGGATACCGGTTCGAACCAGTGATAATGCGGAGGATATTTGTCTGGGAATGGCGGGCAATTATTCCTGGCACTATATGAACACGGTTTACAGTGCAAGCCGTTATGATCAGGATGCCTATGAGCGGGAGATTTCCTTTTGTGCAATCGCTTCAATATCTGAGTGATCAGCAGCCGCTCGCCACCCTGCTGTTGAACAGCGGCCCCTTTGAGATGGAGGAAGCTGTCGATTTTGGGAAGCGTCTGGATTATGTAAACACCAACGGCGTTTCGTGCCTGGGTATGTGCGTATACATACCGGGAACGGTAGCGCGGGAGCTCGCCGACGAAGACGGCGTTGCCTTGGTTCGCTATTTTCCTGCATAAAGCGGAGGAGGATTTCTTGGACGGGGAGGACGGCGACGCCGCTTTTTTTCCGTCCCTACCGCCGGTGAACGGCGGGGGAGGCCGCGGACCGGCAAAACACCCTCTTGACAAAGTAAAAACCGCCATGGTAAAATAGCGCTGTTCGATTGGGGACGGCGCTATCCGCGGCCTTAGCTCATCTGGTAGAGCGCCACCTTGCCAAGGTGGAGGTAGCGAGTTCGAGCCTCGTAGGCCGCTCCACATCGCCGCAAGCTTTGTATCGCTTGCGGCGACTTTTTTATGCTTTGCTCACGCCGCCGCTCCTCCTTTCCGCAAAAGGGCACACCCGGTCCCCCTGCTCAGGTATAAAGGCTTTCACGAGGGACCCGCGGGATCAAATCCACCCGCCAAAACGCCGAAAGTATCTTGTTCATATCCCTTTCCCAGGACAAACGGAGAACGGCGGAAATCGTTCGGCGCCTCGACGGAATCTATCCAAAAGTGCTTGCCTGCCCGTAAGCATAGGGAGTATGCTGTGTACAGATCCTTCACTTGGCAGGGATCGAAAAAGGCTATGGCGATGAAAGGGGGCCGACGCCCATGAAATCGGTGACGGGACGCATCCATTCGGTGGAGAGCTTTGGCGCTCTGGACGGGCCCGGCATCCGCTATGTATTGTTTTTGCAGGGCTGTCCCCTGCGCTGCCTGTACTGCCACAATCCCGATACCTGGCATCGGGGCGGGGGCGGAAATCCGTTCCGACGAGGTGGTGGCGGATATTCTGCGATACCGCCGTTTCCTGAAAAACGGCGGGGTGACCCTGTCGGGGGCGAGCCGCTGATGCAGCCAGAATTCGCCGCCGCCATTCTGGAGGGGTGTCGGGAGCAGGGGCTGCACACGGCGGTGGATACCGCCGGCGCGGTACCGCTGCTTTCCTGCCGGCGGGCGGTGGAGCAGGCGGATCTGCTGCTGCTGGATATCAAGGCGGCGGACGACGCGCTGTTCCGCCGCCTGACTGGCCGGGGGATGGAAAACACCCTGGAGCTGCTGGACTGCTGCGAAAACGAGGGCAAGCCTGTATGGATCCGCCATGTGCTGGTTCCCGGCCTGACGCTGGAGGACGAACAGCTGCACCGGCTGGGCCGTTTGCTGCAGCCGTATACCTGTATCCAGCGGGTGGAAGCGCTGCCCTTCCACAAGATGGGGAATACAAGTGGAAGGAGCTGGGGGGAGCCGTATACCTTGGGGGACGGAGCCGCCCTCCCCGAAGAGACGGAACGGGCCCGGGCCCTGCTGCGGGAATACGGGCTGGAGGTCCATTGAGCCGAAGGAAGCGGCGCATTCACGCAGCATCGCAAACGGCGCCCCGGGGAAGAGTTTCCCGGGGCGCCGTTTGCGATTGACAGGCGAAGCATTACGGGATCAGGGCGTCCATTTTATCCACCAGCGCCTCGCTGCGCGTGGCGGAGATATTGTTGATGAACAAGACGTCCTGAATGTTGTTTTTCCACGGCAAAGTCCACGATGCTTTGCTTGTAATACCGGTAATCGATCACATGGATATCCTGATAATGAGGGATCAGGAAGGGGATCAAGGCGTTGCCGAAGGATTCCTTGACCACCAGGCAGGCGGAGCCGTCGTTCAGATCCTGGTTGACGATGTGGGTGTAGGGGTTGTCTCCACCGATGAAGGCGTTGTATTCGGAGAAGGAGGCCCAGCCGGATACGTCGGTGATGACGCTCCAATTGGTTTCGCGCCGTTCCGGTCTGTGAACACAAGGGATGCGTTGTTGAACGGCACATAGGCGGTGACGGTATCGGGATTCTGGGCCAGAGCGGGCTTTTGCCCGTATCGCTGTAGAAGGCCCCCAGGAAACCGGAAAATTCCTTGACGGCGTACCGGTCTATCGGCACCGGCTCTACCTCCTTCAGCCCGGCGAATTGCTCATACCCGCAATAGGCCCCCAGAGCGGTCCAGTGATGGTCGGTGCGGAAGTACAGATATTCGTTCCGGTGGGATTTCAACGCGTCATAAATATTGACCGTCTGCACTCCGGACATGGAGCCGTATAGATAGTCGATGGCGCTTTTTGGTCGAGCTGTTGATACCCGCCCGTATACTGTCCTGAAGGGTGATGTCCATGCTGGTGGGCACCACCATATCGTATACCGTGCTGACGCCGCGGAGCCGGGCGCCCGCCCGGCTGACCAGGGTGGCGTACTGGTCCGCCACAGGCCGGATCGAAGTTGTAATATTCGTAACCGGTATCTCCCACCACCAGCACCGCGCCCAGGGTCTGGTCACCTCACCGGTCATATCCTTCTGGGTGGGCAGTGTGGTGGGTTCACTGGATCGGTCGGTGCGGTGGAGGCGCCGGTTTCCTCCGGCGGCAAGTGGCGTCAGTCTCCCCCGTGGAAGAAGCGGCCGTTCCGGAGGGGGAACCGCATCCGCATCATCGAAGGTGGGTTTCCGGTATGGGAACGACGGGATCTCATCCCCCCTCGTTTACTTCGCCGTGGATTTCCGTACCACGCCGTACAGGCTCTGCAGGCGGCTGTTTGCCGCTGAGCAGGGTCTCCCGAAGGGGGAAGGTGTCGGAGAACCACAGGTCAATTTGGTGAAAGTAGCTGCCGTTGAGCAGAGCCTCCCAGCTAAACGAAGGGAAGGTAGTGAGCTGGCGTTTTTTCCGTGTAGGAGTAGGCGGGGCGCAAAGGCAGAAGGGAAGGCGAACGCATCCCGCATACAGGGTCAGGAAAAACACCGCGGTCTGGACCCACCTTGTACCGGCTTGCCGCCGTGGGCTGCATAGGTCTTTTGGGTCAGACGGGAAAAAGCCTCCTGATTTTTTGGGCGAGGGGGATTTCAATAAACGGCAGGGTTTTGCCTCTTAAAATTGGAAATAAAGGAACGGATTGTAGCTGTTGCCTACCAGAGCCATAGTGGACAGCAGCATAGGCAAAGGAGGCGCCGCTACCCGCACCACCGCGTTGATCCTGCCGATGACGGGGCGGTTTTTGGAGGCGTCTTGGAAACTGCCCTGGCGTATTTGACCACCGGCGTTACCGCGATCAGCGCCACGATGAGGAAGAAAATATGGCTGAACAGCAGGGCGTTGGTTTCGTAATTGGTAAAGGCGTTGCCGTTGAGCCCAAACAGCCCGGCCAGTACAGTGCCCGCCAGGGGAGAGCTGGCGGAACCGGAACAGGATCCAGCCGAAAAACACCACGATCAGAAGATAAACGTGGGAAGAAAGCGGGAAGCTTTTCCAGAACCCGCCGCAGAAACAATTTTTTTTCCGCGGCGATGAACACGAAGAAATACAGCCCCCACAGCACGAAATTCCAGCTGGCCCCGTGCCAAAGGCCGGTAAGAAACCACACCGCCAGCAGATTGAAAAGGGTGCGCCCCATCCCTTTCCGGTTGCCGCCCAGGGGAATGTATACGTAATCCCGGAAAAAGGAGCCCAGGAAATGTGCCAGCGCCGCCAGAACTCCGATACCGAGCGGGAGGCATAGGGATAATCGAAGTTCTCCTTATAGTGGAAACCGATCATCAGGCCCATGCCGATGGCCATATCCGAATAGGCGGAAAAGTCCAGATAAATCTGCAGCATAAAGCACAGCACGCCGAGCCAAAGGCCCAGAGCGGGCCGGGCGGCCAGCGCCGCGGTATTCTCCGCCAGCAGGGAGGCGTCGGACGCGGCGGTATCCGCCAGCAGCAGGGTGTCCGCCAGAGCGCCGCAGGTATTGGCCAGCAGAGCTTTTTACCCAGGCCGGTGGTAAATCGGCCGATGCCCCGGCTGATCTCCGTGATACTGACCTTGCGGTACAGGATTTCCTCCGACACATCCCGGTACCGGACAATGGGCCCGGCAATACATTGATGGAACAGACTGGTATACAGCAGCAGCTTGAAAAAGCCCGTTGAGCGGGCACGTCGCCCCGATACACGTCCACTACAGAGGACAGCAGCTGGAAGGTGTAGAAGGAGATGCCGATGGGCAGGGCGATTTCCGGGATGACGGAGGGAAGCCGGTCAAGGCGTTCACGTTCCCCAGCACAAAGGTGCCGTATTTGAATACGCCCAAGAGGCCCAGGCTGACCGCGCAGGCGCCGATCAGGGCCGTCCTCCGCCAGAGGGTGCTTCCCGCTTTTTCTACAGCCAGGGCCAGCAGCCAATCCGCCAGCGCCATACCGATGAGGAGCAGTACGTATTTCGGTTCGCCGCAAGCGTAAAATACCAGGGAGAAAACAAGCATCACGGCGTTTTCATCCGGATACCCCTGGCCAGAATATAGAAAAGCAGGTTCAAAGGGAGAAAGGCGTAGAGAAAATCAAATTGGAAAAGACCATGAGAACACTCCTGCAATCAATTATTTGAACAAAAACCGGCGGGAAGAAGGAAACGCGTCCGCCGGGGAATGCATTATCTTTAGTTTACAGGAAAAAACAGAATGTCAACGCGCTCCGATAAAAATGACAAGCCTGCCATTCTTTCTGTTGGTGAGGCGGAGGAGGCCGAAGCTTTTTTTTCGTCCCGCCTTTCGGTTGCATGCCCGCGGGGGATATGCTAAAATGGCCTTGAGCCTATAGGAATTTCCATAATTTTGTTATCCTGGATTCGAAGGCCCTATCCTGTATAATCAGCAGTTTGTCCAAGCTCAGGGCCTTTTACAAAAAAAAGGGAGAAGCCACGGGGATAAAAAACAGTGGATTCTCCGGCCCCAGGGCCCTATAATTTGTAGGCAGCAGCCTGGGGCCGGGATCGCGCTGACCCGGCGGCAGCCGGGTGGAAAGTGAGGAGAGTATGAAAAACCAATCGTACGCCGGGTGCTGTTGGCTATAGCGGCGGTTTTGGCGGTCGGGGCGCTGTATTGGTTCCAGCTCCCGCCGCTGAATCTCAGAAGCCCGGCTTTGCTGGGCGTTTTTGTTCGAGGTGCTGGCGGTGGCTCTGGCAGCCGTCGTGCTGGGCCGTATTTTTTCACCGGCAAGGGAGGCGCGCCCGAGGTGGTCATGACCAAGCACGGCCCCGGGTATCCATGCCCCGAAAGGGCCCCAAGCTGTTCAGCGGAGCCGTGCGGGTCCTGGTGGTGGGCCTGGGGGTGGTTATCGCTGTCGGTGTGGTGGGCGGCCTGATCGGCGCCGAGATTTTCAATGCCGACAGCTATAAGGCGCTCATCGAAAGAGAGGACGGGAGCTTTACCGACGACGTGGCGGAGCTGACCATGAATCAAATCCCGGTGGTCGACCGGGACTCCGCTACTAAGCTGGGCAGCCGCAAGCTGGGGAAATGAGCGATCTGGTCTCCCAGTTTGAGATCGAGCCCTACTATACCCAAATCAATTACCACGGCAAGCCGGTGCGGGTAACGCCGCTGATCTATGGGGATCTGATCAAGTGGTTTACCAACAGCGGCGACGGCGTGCCCGCCTATCTGCAGGTGGATATGGTGACTCAGGAGACCACGCTGACCCGTCTGGATCAAGGGATGAAATACGCCCCCCGGCGAGCATCTGCTGCGCAACCTGCAGCGGCATCTGCGGTTCCGTTATCCTACCAAGGTGTTCGGCTCCTCCTCCTTTGAGATCGACGAAGAGGGCGCGCCCTATTGGATTACCCCCACCATACGCTACCGCATCGGATTGTGGGGCGGCGAGGATGTGGAGGGCGCCGTGCTGGTGAATGCCGTCACCGGCGAGCATCAGTATTACGCGGTGGAGGATATTCCTCCTGGGTGGACCGGGTGTATTCCGATACCCTGGTGATGCAGCAGCTGGATTGGAACGGCAAGTACCAATCGGGCTTCTGGAATTCGTATTTCGGCCAAAAGGGGGTGCTGCGCACCACCGACGGCTACAACTACATTGCCAACAACGACGACGTCTACCTCTACACCGGCATGACGTCGGTGACGGGGGACCAGTCCAATGTGGGCTTTGTGCTGGTCAATATGCGCACTAAGGAGACCAAATTCTACGCCGTGCCGGGTGCGGAGAATTCCGCCATGCGGTCGGCGGAGGGCCAGGTGCAGCATCTGGGATATACCTCCACCTTCCCCATCCTGCTCAATATCGGGGACCGTCCCACCTATTTCCTCTCCCTGAAGGACGCCGCCGGACTGGTGAAGATGTACGCCTTCGTGGATGTGGAGCGCTATCAGGTGGTGGGCACCGGCGGCACCGTGGAAGAGGCGCGGGCCGGCTACATCAAGACCCTGCAGGATGAGGCGGACGTTACCGCCGGGGCGCAGGAGGTCACTGGCGTCATCGCGGAGATCCACTCCGCCGTGCTGGACGGCAATACCCGGTATTATTTCCGGCTGGAGGATTCGGACGCCGTCTATGTGGCGGAAATCGCCCTTTCCAGTAGGCTGCCCTTCCTCAAGGCGGGAGATACAGTGGTCATGACCTGCACCGGCGAAGGGGAGATGGTTCAGGTGCTGTCCCTCCAGTAAGGAAACCGACAGCCGAATCCGGAGAAGGGAATTCCCAGGGAGAGGAAAAAAGGGCTTCACCCATTGGGTGAAGCCCTTTGATAACCAAAACCGACGGTCAGGGAGGGATCCCCGGCATATTCCGCCGCGGCCAGGGTGTATCCGTCCGGGTCGGCCGCGGTCCCCGGCAGCCGCCGGATAAACAAGCGCAGCGGGCGCCCTTCCAGACAGGAGCGATACCGGTCCTCTCCCTCGGGGTACAGACAAAAAGCATCCATCGGCAGCCGGAGGCCCCGGCCGCACAGCTTCATGACGCTTTCCTTCATGGTCCAATACGCATAAAAGGCGGCGGGGCGCTCTTCCGGCGGCAAGGAGGACAGCACTTCCCCGCTCCGCAGGCGCAAACCGGTGCAAAACGCCCTCGAAAAGCCGGGGCGAAGGGGCTGCTCCGCCTGGATATCCACGCCCAGAGGCCGTTCCGCCACGGCGGCAGCCACCGCCCTTCCGTGTGGGAAAGGCTCAGGTACCGCCGCTTTCCGCGCTTAGCTCTCGGACAAGGATTCCGTCTGCAAAGGGCTTGCTGTCCGGGGCGGGGGTCCAATCAACGCGGCGGCCCTCTGAGGCCAGTCGTCGGGCTGTATCAACTCCGCGGTCGGGCACTCCCGCCATTGTGGGGAGAGGGAACCGGCGGCGCCGTCCCCCGCAGCGCTCGAAGGGCCAGCAGGGCGACCGCGGCGCTTTCCCCGGCCGGGGAACCGGCGGTGCCGCTCTGCCTTTTTCTTTTCGAAGGGGAGGAAGCCGGGCGATTACGTCCCGGACAACGGCTCCGGCCAGGCGGAGGTATACGAATAGTATATAATCATATAAAATATCCAAAAGGTTAGAATAATCCGCTGATTTTGCCGTCCTCATCCACATCGATGGCCTCCGCCGCCGGGATCTTGGGCAGGTCGGGCATGGTCATGATATCGCCGGTCAGGACCACCACGAAGCCCGCACCCGCGGCCAGCCTCACGCTTTTTACCGTTACACGGAAGCCGTGAGGCCGTCCCAGCAGGGATGCGGGATTGTCCGACAAGGAATACTGGGTTTTGGCCAGCACACAGGCAGGCGGCCATAGCCGAATTGCTCCAGCCGGTCCAGCTCCTTCGCGGCGGCGGGAAGAAAATCCGTCCCCTCTCCGCCATATACTTTTTGTACAACGGAGTTTATTTTGTCCTTAAGGGACATATCCTCGGTAGATAAAGCGGAAGTCCGACGGCTGTTCCGTCAGCCGCAGCACTTCCTCCGCCAGTTCCAGGCCGCCCTCGCCGCCCCTTGGCCCACACCTCCGACAGGGCTACACGTTGGCCCCGGCGGCGGCGCATTTTTTTCCCGTACCAGCGTTAGCTCCGCGTCGGCGTGTCGTCGGGGAAGCGGTTGATGGCTACCACGGCGGGCAGGCCGAAGCGTTTCGTGATGTTCTCAATATGGCCCAGCAGGATTGGGCAGACCCTTTCCAGGGCCTCCAGGTTTTCTTCGCCCAGCTGGCCCTTTTCTGCGCCGCCGTGATGCTTGAGGGCCCGCACCGTGGCCACGATCACAACGGCGTCGGGGGCCAGCCCTGCCTTCCGGCATTTGATATCCAGGAACTTTTCCGCGCCCAGATCTGCGCCGAAACCGGCCTCCGTCACCACATAATCCCCCAGCTTGAGCGCCAGGCGGGTGGCCATGACGCTGTTGCAGCCGTGGGCGATGTTGGCAAACGGGCCGCCGTGAATGAAGGCGGGGGTACCCTCCAGAGTCTGCACCAGGTTCGGCTTGATGGCGTCCTTCAGCAGGGCGGCCATAGCGCCCTGGGCTTTCAGCTGTCCCGCCGTGACGGGCTGTCCGGCCCGGCTGTAGCCCACCACGATGGTGGCCAGACGCTGTTTCAGATCCGTCAGGCCGGCGGCCAGGCAAAGGACGGCCATAATCTCGGAGGCCACGGTGATGTCGAAGCCGTCTTCCCGCGGCACGCCGTTCATCCGTCCGCCCAAGCCGTCCACCACCTGGCGCAGCTGACGGTCGTTCATATCCACGCAGCGTTTCCAGGTGACGCGGCGGGGATCGATGTCCAGGGCGTTCCCCTGCTGGATATGGTTGTCCAACATAGCGGCCAGCAGGTTGTTGGCCGCCCCGATGGCGTGCATATCCCCGGTAAAGTGGAGGTTGATGTCCTCCATGGGGATCACCTGTGCCCAGCCGCCGCGCGGCGCCGCCCTTGATGCCGAAAAAAACGGGGCCCAGGGACGGTTCCCGCAGCGCCAGCACCGTTTTTTCCCCAGACGGCGCAGCGCGTCGCCCAGTCCCACTGTCGTGGTGGTTTTGCCCTCGCCCGCCGGGGTGGGGTTGATGGCGGTCACGAGAATCAGCTTGCCGTCCGGACGGCCCTCCATTCGGCGGACCGCCGGCAGGGCGATTTTGGCCTTATACCGGCCGTAAAGCTCCAAATCCTCCGGGCCCAGGCCCAGACCGCCCGCGATCTCTTCAATCGGCCGGGGGTCACGCTTTGCGCGATTTCGATATCAGTCAATCACATTCACGCCTTTCCTTCAGTTGATGGAGGGATCGCCGTCTCATGGCGGGGAAAAGGAGCGAATCCCGCTTCCGACGGTCCCGGGCGCGTTTCCTCCCGCGCCTTCTTCTTATAGGGGCCGCCGTTGATGTCCTTATCTATAGGATAGTAAGAAGCGGAAAAAATTGCAAGGGGACGGCGGTGTTTTGGAGGCGGGAATGTGCCGGACGTTTTTATCAGGAGTGTGCCTTGCAATCAGGAGGCCCTATAGTATAATGAAAACATACTGGGTGAACAAGGAGAAACCGGATGAAAGAAAAAAGCAGCGTAATGCTGGAGCTCAATCTGGTTTTCGAGAACGATTATGACGTTCATGCCATTTTCAATCGGCTCCACATTTCCTGTGATAAATGTCAGAACCGGACGGAAACCCGGATCAATCCGATGACCAAAGAACACAATCCGGGATACTGGAGTATACGAACCGAATATCTTTCAACCGACAACTTTCGAGAAGTGGAAACACGGTTGTTTACTCGGTTTGAAGATCAACTGGAAGAAATGAAAAAATCCTGGAGGAGGGCGGGGAATATGCCCATTTTGAATCGTTCCCCGCGTCAGAAAGAGAGAGTTCCCCGACGTTTCCGTCTCCAAAGAATTTATCCGGATCGCAGCGAAGCTGGAGGCTTCTATCGATTTTGATATCTATCTATAACGCTGGCCCGGGGCGGCCGGCCCTGGCGGCCTTTGAGCGTCGGGGGAAAACCGGCGGAGGGAAGGCGTCGTATAGGCTCGTTTGCAGGGAGCATATAACGAAAGCGGCTGTCAAACTACTGTTCCGTATTTTATCAATGACTTGCGCGGAAATAGGGCGGCTGGTATAATGGACCCTGGGCCCAAGAAATATCTATACCATAGCTTCGGGGCCCAGGGTCAGAAGAATCCGCAGGACTCTTCCGAAAAGGGGAGGAACGCCCGCGGGTCCTAATTCGCCGCCGCGCCGTCAAGGCAATAAGGAGGGAGAAGCCGTATGCGTTACCGTCGGATCTCAAAAATCTGTCATATTTTTATGTGGATCGCCCTGGTGGCGTACAGTGCCATACAGCTATTGGCGGCTTATGGGCTGGAGGTAAACAATAATCTCCCGGCTCTGGCGCTGGGCCGGGAGGAATTGGTATCTCCTACGCGCCCCTGATTGTCGTAACAGTGCTCATGTGGGCGTCCGTGTTGCTGTATGTTCTGGTGAAAAAGTACCGGTGGATCGGCTTGGCCGCCGGAGGGGTTTCCTGCGTGGCGGTGGTAGTGACGGCGCTGGATCTGGCCCGTCATTTTCCCCGTGTGGTGTCCACCTATGACGAGGTCGGTCTGACTCCCATGAGCCTGGTGCTGCGCCACTATGGATTCATGCTGGTGCCTTTGCTGATGCTGTTGGGCTTCCTTTTCGCCCAGAAGGCGGAGTATGCGCTCCTCCGGCCGGAAAAGAAGAAGGCGAAGAAAAAAGGCGTGCCGGAAAGAAAGACGCTCCTGCGCGGGAAGAGCGTAGCGATATTCTGGACGGGCTCCGGGACGCCGGGGAGTAAATCGAGAAGAAAAACAGGCGGGGATTCCCGAAGGATCCCCCGCCTGCCTCATTCAAACGCAGGGAGTCAGCCGATGCCAAAGCTTTTGGCAAAGGCATCCAGGTCGTCGATAAGGAATAAATCGCTGCTCCATTTTCCCGGCCAGACGGCATAGAGCGTCGAGAGCTTGCCCGCCGCTCTTTCATAAGCCGCCGTCACCTCCGGCAAATCCGATTTATTTTATGATTAACCTGCGTTACCTTCCCGTTTTTGTCTACTTCTATATAACAGACGGTATTCATTCTGTATGGAAAATCCGCTTCTTTGGCGCTTCTCAAGATACATCTCCTCTCGGATGGATCAGGCCTTGGTCATGAAGAGGACGCCAAGCGTATTGGGCCCACAGTGGGAAGAAATGGTGCAGCCTGCCCGCGTAACGAAAATCTCCTTAAAGTGAGCCAGCTTTTGACCTGCCTGCGCACCAGCTCGATACGTTCGTCGGAGATACCGGAATGGGTGATGAAAATCCGGCGGTCGTCCAGATCGGCGCGGTTCGCCAAATGGTCGCAGACATATTGCTCCAGCGCTTTATCCAGGGAGCCGCGGTATTTTTGCCCACGCTCATGGTGCCGTCGGCGTTGTCGACCTCGATACAGGGCTTGAGCTGCAGCAGATTGGCCCCCAGCATGGCCAGGGCGGAGCAGCGCCCGCCCTTGTACAGGAATTCCAGGGTGTCGATGACAAAACTGGCGTGACAGCGATTGGTCAGCTCCTGTACTTCCCGGGCAATCTGGGCGGCGGGCATCCCCTTGGCGATGCGGTCGGCGGCTTCCAGCACCACCAGACCGGAGCCGGTGGACAGGTTGCGGCTGTCGATGGGATAGACGCCGGGCATCCCCTCCGCCGCCAGGCAGCAGTTCTGGTAGGTGGCGGAAAGGCCCGACCCCAGGGTGATGTGGATCACCTCATAGCCCTGATCCGTCCACTGCCGGAAATACTCCGCGTACTCCGCGGCGTTGATCGCGGCGGTTTTGGGAAGGATATGCTTTTCCTCAAACACTTGATAGATTTGATCGAGGACCAGGTCCACGCCGTGGCCGTATGTTTTGCCGCCCAGAATGACATGAAAGGGATAGTACTGCACGTCATACCGTCGGCGCAGCTCGTCACCCAGATCGCAGGTGCTGTCCGCACTCAGAATGATTTTTATGATCCAACAGCCGGTTCCTCCTTGTGTTTTTTATCCAGGGAGAGGAGAATCCGCCATCTGGACACAGGCTTTCTCTTCTCCCACAGCGTAGTGGCGTAAAAATCTAATCCCTACCATACCACATCCGTCATCAAATTTCAATAAGGGATTGTGCATCCGGCCTCCGTATCGGGCGAGGAAAGGAGAATTTTCATGAAAATCAACGATCCAGTCATCCCCCATCAGCTTCAGGGCCCGCTGAGGAGGCCGTCCGGCTGGACCGCTCTGGCCGCGTGGGCCCGGGAGGAAGAGAAGGATATTGTGGGGTGGCATTTGCGGGAGGTGACCGCTCCCGGGGCCGAGCTGTCCCGTCTGACCTTCCGCGGCGTCCGGCTGGAACGGTGCCGATTCTCCGAGGCGGACGCGGAACGGACGGCGTTTCTGGATACGGAGTTCGTGGGCTGCGATCCGTCCGGGGCGAATTTTGACGCCGCCTTTTTCAGAGATGCCGGTTTATCGACTGCAAGGGGGTGGGGACGCTCCTGCCCGGGAGCCGCCTGACCCATGTTTCCTGGGAGGGCGGAGATTGGCGTTACGCGGTACTGGATACGTCTCATGGCAGGGGTGCGCCTGCGGCGCTGCGACTTCAGCGGCTCCAGCCTCAGCGGGCTGCGCGTCACGGGCTGGGAGCTGGAGGAGACGGAGCTGATCGGGGTCAATTTCTCCCACACCCTGTTGAAGGATGTGGACCTGACCCGCTGCCGCCTGGAAGGGATCCGCATTGCGGGCGGGGAACTGAAAGGAGCTGTCGTCACGCCGTATCAGGCGGCGGAGCTGGCCCGCCTGCTGGGCGTGGTTATCCGGCAGGAATAGAGGGAAACCTTACTCAGGCGTTCCCAGCGGAGGGTTCCTCCGGGGTCTGCATGGCTTCCAAGGCTTCCCGCAGGGTGTCCAGCGGATCGCCGCCCTTTTCATCCTGACCGCGAAATAGGGCTTGGCTCCGGCGCTGATCATCACCCGGCCCTTGAGGGCGGCGGACAGCCGCGCCCCCCGCTCCAGATCCAGCCGGCGCTGGTACAGCAGCAGGCTGTCCCCTGCTGCTTGATTTCAAAAAAGCCCTGGTCCGCCGCCATGTTGCGCAGCAGAGCCACGTCGATGAGGCCGCACACCGCCGCCGGCGGCTCGCCGAACCGGTCGATGAGCTCGTCGTACACGTCCAGGGAATCCTCGTGACTGCGGATATCCGCGATGCGGCGGTACACCTCCAGCCGCTGAGTATTGACGGTGACATAATCCTCCGGGATGTGGGCGGAAATCTGCAGGTCGATGAGGCATTCCGCCTCCCGGCTTCCGTCGGATGCGCCTTTTTTCTTCACTGACCGCTTCGGAGAGCAGCCGCAGATACATCTCATAGCCTACGGCCTCCATATGGCCCGTGCTGCTGGGCGCCCAGCAGGTTACCGGCCCCCGGATCTCCATATCCCGCATGGCGATCTTAAAGCCCGGCGCCGAACTCGGTGAATTCCCGCATAGCCTCGAGCCGTTTGGAGGCCACGTCGGTGAGGACCTTGCCCCGCACAAAGGTCAAATACGCGAAGGCGCGGCGAGAGGATCGTCCCACCCGGCCCCGGAGCTGATGGAGCTGGGAAAGGCCGTACCGGTCGGCGTTTTCAATAATGAGGGTATTGGCGTTGGGCACGTCCACACCGGTTTCGATGATGGTGGTGCACACGAGGACATCCACCTCATGCTCCAGCACCTGACGCCAGATCTCCGACATCTCGTCCTCGCTCATCTTGCCGTGGGCGAAGGCGACCCTGGCCTCGGGGATCCGCATCTGGATGCCGGCGGCACAGCGCTCGATGGATCCCACCCGGTTGTGGAGATAATAAACTTGCCCGCCCCGGCGAAGCTCCCGCCGCATGGCGTCGGTGACGATGCCGTTGTCGTGCTCGAGGACATAGGTCTGGACGGGCCGGCGGTCCTGGGGTGCTTCCTCGATCACCGACATGTCCCGGATGCCGCTCATGGCCATGTTCAGCGTGCGGGGGATCGGGGTGGCCGAGAAGGTCAGCACGTCCACGTTGGGGGCTAACTCCTTGATCCGTTCCTTCTGCGCCACGCCGAAGCGCTGCTCCTCGTCCACGATCAACAGCCCGAGGTCCCGGAAGGACACATCCTTGGAAAGCAGCCGATGGGTGCCCACCAGAATATCCACCTCTCCCCGGCGGACGGAGGATGTCCCGCCTGCTGCCCCGGCGTACGGAACCGGGAGAGCATCTCCACCTGGACGGGAAAACCCTCGAACCGGCGGGCGATGGTGTTGTAGTGCTGGAAGGCGAGGATGGTGGTGGGGACGAGCAGGACGCACTGCTTGCTCTGGACACGCACTTGAAGGCGGCCCGCAGCGCCACCTCCGTCTTGCCGAAGCCCACGTCCCCGCACAGCAGCCGGTCCATGGGGACGGGCCGCTCCATATCCGCTTTGATCTCCTCCGCACAGCGAAGCTGGTCGTCCGTTTCCTCGTATTCGAAATGGCGCTCAAAGTCGTATTGCCATTCCCCGTCCGGCTCAAAGGCGAAGCCTGCTGCTGCATGCGCTTGGCGTACAGGGCGATGAGCTCCCGGGCGATATCCTTGACCGCCGCGCGCACCCGGGTTTTGGCTTTCTGCCATTCCTGCCCGCCCAGGCGGTGCAGCTTGACCTTCACCTCCTCCTTGGCGCCGATGTATTTGGATACCAGGTCCAGCCGGGTGACGGGGACGTAAAGCGTGTCCCCTTATCGTACTTGATCTGGATATAATCCTTCACCACCCCCTGGATGTCCAGCTGGCGGATGCCCTCGTACAGGCCGATGCCGTGGGCGGCATGAACCACGTAATCGCCGGGAGTCAGTTCGGACAAGCTGTGGATTTCCGCCCCTTTATTTCTGCCGGGCCGCCTTGTTTTGCGGCGGGAGGCGGAGGCGACCCGACCATGGGTGATCACCGCCAGGCCCGCCTCCGGAAACTCAAAGCCCGCGGACAGTCCGCCGCCCATCACCAGTACCCGGCCTTTACCGGGGCCTCAGGGGGAGGGGGCGTACAGGGCGGGGATATCTTTTTCTGCAGATCCGCCGCCAGGGCCTCGGCGTTTTCTCTTCCGCCCCGGCCAGCACCACGCAGGCCATGTTCCGGTGGAGCATATCCTGCACGTCCTCCAGCAGCAGCTCCATGCTCCCCGACCACACCGGCAGCTGCCGGGCGGTGACGTTATACAGGGAACGCAAAGGGAGTTTCGCCGCCGGAGCGGGCAAAGGTCTCCAGAAACACGGTGCGGCCCGCCGCCAGCTCCAGGAAAAATCCGTCCGTGTCCAGCATATACTCGGTCAGCCCGCGGCAGAGCTGTCCCCTCCTCCAACAGGGTTTGACGTCCTCCTCCAGCTGCCAGCGGGCGGTGCGCATCCGCTCCCGTACCTTGGCGGTTTCCGATACCAACAGCAAGGCGCCCTGAGCGTAGCCGAAGAGGGTGGCGGGCTTCTCATAGATCAGGGGGATGTATTTGTCCAGGGAGGCGGGCAGGCTCCCGCCCCGCAGACGGTCGGCGTCGGCCAGCAGGGCCTGCTTCTGCGCGCCGGCTGATTTGCCCCGCAGCCCGGCGGCCAGAGCCTCAATCCGCTCCGCCAGTCCATCCGGGTCGTCGTACCGGATTTCCGCCGCCGGGGGAATGGCGATCTCTTTCAGCGGTTCGGTGCGGCGCTGGGTGAGCAGGTCGAAGAAGTGGATGGTATCCGGCGCGTCGCCCCATAGCTCCACCCGCACCGGAGCGGGGCAGTCGGCGGGGTACACGTCGATGATGCCGCCCCGTACGGCGAACTGGCCGGGGCCTTCGATCTGATCGCAGCGTTCATAGCCCGCCGTGGTCAACGCGGCGGGAAGGTCCTTCACCGGCAGGGGGGCCCCTTCCTTTAGGGTCAGGGTACGGGCGCGCAGCAGATCGGGGGCAGGGTGTACTGGGAGGCCGCGTCGGCGCAGGCCACCACACAGTCATAGTCGCCCGCCGCCATTTTAGCCAGGGTGCCCAGGCGCATCTGCTCGAATTCCCGGGAAGCGGATTCCACCCGGCGCAGGGACAGCTCCCGGGAGGGAAGAAAGCGCGCGTCCAGACCCAGAGCCTTCAAATCCTCGCACAGCCGGTTCGCTTCCGCCTCATCCGCCGCCAGCACCACCGTTTTCAGAGACAGGGTACGGGCCAGAGAGGCGGAAAACACCGCCTTATGGATATGCCCCAGTCCCGTCACCTCGGCGGGAAGCCGCCCCGCGCGGATATCGTCGCACAGGGAGCGGAACGCCGGGAGGGCCGCCAGTCCCCGGTCCAATAGATTCATGGCTATCACGCCTTTCTGGAATAAACAGATAAAATATTACAGATGGTAAAATACAAAAAAGCACGGTCAGGCCCGCCTTTCCCGGGAAACTGGGGGAGGTTTACGGGCCAAACCGAAAAAAGACGGCAACAGAATATATGCGGCAGGCGGGGAAAAAGATCACCTTTCCGTTTATCCCATGTACACAAGGGCCGTGCGCCTGTTTACAGCCGAAACGGATAGCGGGCGGCAAACGCAAATCCTGCCGAAAGGGGAATGCCGATTATTTTGAAAAAAATGATTCATGGCTTCGTCCATGCGGTCCTGAGCGATCAGGCAGGCGGCGTCCGCGGCGGTGCGCCGCGTCGTCTCATCTTTACCGCGTCCTCCCCGGTGAATCGGGACAGCACCCAGTCCTTCAGGTCGTAATCGGATGGGGCTTGGCGCCCACGCCGATTCTGGATGCGGGGAATTGCTCGCTGCCTGACAGAGTGATGATGCTGCGCATTCCCCGCTGGCCGCCGTCGCTTCCCTTGCGCCGCAGGCGCAGGGCATCCCCACGGGCTGGGTGATGTCGTCCAGCATCACCAGCACCTTTTCCGGCGGCAGCTTGTAACAGCGCATGGCCTCCGTCACCGCTTCGCCGCTCAGATTCATGAAGGTCTGGGGCATCAGCAGCAGCACGCGGCGGTCCCCGATGGCCGCCTCTCCCACATAGGCTTTGAATTTGACCCGGTTCACCCGGACGTCCAGTTTCTCCGCCAGGGCCTCCAGGGCGATGAAGCCCGCATTGTGCCGCGTGCCTTCGTATTTTTTGCCGGGGTTGCCCAGCCCGACGATGAGGAAATCCAGAGGGCCGCCGGTTTCCGGCTTTTTTTGCGAAAAACATAAGGACGCTCCTTTACAAAAATAAAAGAAGAACGCGCAGGGCAAAACGGCGGACGAAGGGCCCGACGTCAGGTCCTTCCTCCGCTGGGATCAGGGGCAATGTAACATCAGCTACCTTATTCAAAAGGGCGGACACCGGCTGATCCCCCGCAATGCGGCGGATCGCCTCGGCAAATACCGGGGCGGAGGGGAGAATGGTGAAGGTATTCAATCGCTTTTCCGGCGGCAGGGCGATGGTGTCAAGCAGCACCACCTGGTCGATGGGGCTGTTGCGCAGGCGCTCGATGGCCGGTCCGACAACACCGCATGGGTGGCGGCGGCGATGACCTGCCGCGCGCCGCCCTTGGCGACCAGAGCGTCCGCCGCGTTGCACAGGGGTGCCGGCGGTGTCGATCATGTCGTCCATCATCAGTACGCACTTGCCCCGCACGTCTCCGACGATATTGACCACCTCGCAGACGTTGGCCTGCTGCCGCCGTTTGTCCACCACGGCCAGAGGGCAATCCAACCGGGCGGCAAAATCCCGCGCCCGGGTCACGGCGCCCAAATCGGGGGCCACCACCACATAGTCGCCGGGATGCTCCTCCCGATACTGGTGGAAATACCGGGCCAGCAAGGGCGCGCCGGTCAGATGGTCCACGGGAACAGCGAAAAAGCCCTCGATCTGTGGGGCGTGCAGGTCCATGGTCAGCACGCGGTCCGCCCCCGCGGCGGTGAGCAGGTCGGCTACCAGCCGGGCGGAAATGGGATCCCGGGGCTGGGCCCTGCGGTCCTGCCGGGCGTAACCGAAATAAGGGATCACCGCCGTGATGCGCCCAGCGGAGGCGCGCTTGGCGGCGTCGATGAGCAGCAGCAGCTCCATCAGATGGTCATTGACCGGAGCACAGGTGGATTGGACGAGAAACACATCGGAGCCGCGCACCGATTCCTCCAGAGAAATGGAAATTTCCCCGTCGCTGAAGGTGGAGACTACTGCCTTGCCTACGGGGGAGCTTCAGGTTCTCCGCGATCTGCTTTGCCAGCAGACGGTTGGAGCTCAGGGAAAAGAGGCGGATACGGCTGCCGTGTACATTCATGTCGGGATCATCCTTCCTGCCGGTAGGGCTTCTCCTATTATGGCAAAGAAGCCGTCTCTTTTCAAGGTTTTTCTTTAGACGAGCGGGGAAAACGGGAGAAAGGAAAGGAAAATGCCCAACTGCCGCCGGACTCCTTCTATAAGAATTGTGGAAAGGCACGATTCGACTTTTTAGTAAAATCACTGGAAATAGAGTCCAAATCTTGATATAATAAAATGTAACTCTACAGAAAGTGCTTGGAAAGAGAACCAAAATTACAGGAGGTCGATTCATTCATGAGCCAAAAGTATGTCTACTTTTTCAACGAGGGCAACGGCAAAATGCGGAGCTGCTCGGCGGAAAGGGAGCCAACCTGGCGGAGATGACCAATCTCGGCATGCCCGTACCCCAGGGCTTTACCGTTTCTACCGAGGCCTGCACCCGGTATTATGACGACGGCCGGAAAATCGGTGAGGATATTCAGGAGCAGATTTACGAAAAGCTCGGTACTCTCGAGGAAAAATCGGGCAAAAAGTTCGGCGATCCGGTCAATCCCCTGCTGGTGTCGGTGCGTTCCGGCGCCCGGGCCTCCATGCCCGGTATGATGGACACCATTCTCAACCTGGGTCTCAACGACGAGGTGGTGGAGGGCCTGGCCAAGAAGACCGGCAATCCCCGTTTCGCCTACGACTCCTATCGCCGCTTCGTGCAGATGTTCTCCGACGTGGTCATGGAGCTGCCCAAATCCAATTTTGAAAAGATCATCGACGAAATGAAGGAAGCCCGCGGCATCAAGCTGGATACCGAATTCACCGCCGACGACATGAAGGAAATGACCCGGAAGTTCAAGGCGTATTACAAGCAGGAGAAGGGCGAGGAGTTCCCGTCCGATCCCAAGGTCCAGCTGATGGAGGCCGTCAAGGCCGTGTTCCGTTCCTGGGACAACCCCCGCGCTAACTACTACCGCCGGATGAACGACATCCCCTACAGCTGGGGCACCGCCGTCAACGTACAGATGATGGTGTTCGGCAACACCGGCGACACCTCCGGTACCGGCGTTGCGTTCTCCCGCAACCCCTCCACCGGTGAGAACAAGCTCTACGGCGAGTTCCTGATGAACGCCCAGGGCGAGGACGTGGTGGCGGGCATCCGCACCCCCTATCCGATCAGCAAGCTGGAAGAGATCATGCCCGCGGTGTACAAGCAGTTTGTGGATGTGGCGGATCGCCTGGAGAAGCATTACAAGGACATGCAGGATATGGAGTTCACCATCGAGGAGACGGCAAGCTGTTCATGCTCCAGACCCGCAACGGCAAGCGCACCGCCGCCGCCGCGCTGAAGATCGCGGTGGACCTGGTGGACGAGGGCATGATCGATGAGGAAGAGGCCGTGCTCCGCGTGGAGCCCAAGCAGCTGGATCCCTGCTGCATCCGCAGTTTGACGCTGTCGCACTGAAGAAGGCCAAGGCCATCGGCAAGGGCCTGGCCGCTTCCCCGGGCTGCCTGCGGCGCGTTGTCTTCACCGCTGAAGACGGCGACCGGCGGCATGATGGTCCAAGAACGGTGGAAAAGGTCGTTCTGGTCCGTCTGGAAACCCCCAAGGAGGATATCGTCGGCATGCAGGTTCGCGCAGGGCATCCTGACCGTGCGCGGCGGCATGACCTCTCACGCGGCGGTTGTCGCGCGCGGCATGGGCACCTGCTGCGTCGCCGGCTGCGGCGCGATCAAGATGAACGAGGAAGCCAAGACCTTTTGAACTGGCCGGCAAGACCTACAAAGAGGGAGACTGGATCTCCATCGACGGCTCGACCGGCAACATCTACGGCGAAAAGATCAAGACTGCTGCCGTCGCATCTCCGGCGATTTCGACCGCCTGATGACCTGGGCTGATAAATTCCGCCGATGCAGGTCCGCACCAACGGCGACACCCCGCGCGATGCACAGCAACGCTGTCGCCTTCGGCGCTGAGGGCATCGGCCTCTGCCGTACCGAGCATATGTTCTTTGAACCCGCCCGCATCAAGGCGGTGCGCGAGATGATCTGTCTCCGAGACCGTTGAAGCAGCGAAAGGTTGCGCTTGGCTAAAGGTTGAGCCGTTCAGGAAGCTGACTTTACCGCTATGTACCGCATCATGGGGCCGTCCGGTTACGATCCGTTATCTGGATCCGCCGTTGCACGAGTTCCTTCCGACCAAGGCTGAAAGGATATTGAGGAGGCAAAACTGGCTCGCAAGGAAATGGGCATGACCACCGATCATCTGAACAGGCGGTTGTTGTCGCCTGCATGACAATTCAACCCCATGATGGGCCATCGTGGCTGCCGTCTGGCCGTTACCTATCCGGAAATTGCCGAGATGCAGACCAATGCTGCATTGAGATCAAGGCTGCCATCAAGGTTTATGCTGAGACCGACAAAGGGTTAAAAGCCATCCGGGCCCTTGGTTGGCAGGGCAGGAGCTGGTTCCCCGTCAGCGGACGCCATCGTCGGATGATCCTGGGAAACGGACGGGGCGCTTTGGCGTTGATCCAAGAGCTGACCTTTCACACCCTGCAGCAGGAAATCCCGCAAACTGCCGCCCTGACCGGCGAGGCACAGCAAAAAACGCTGGGCATACTTCGAGGATGGGCTGTACCACCAATCTGGGGCTGCTTCTGTCGGAGCAGTGCCCGCAATCCTTGAAAGTCGCCGTGTTTCAGGGAACCGACAACAGGTTCCGGGATCGGCGGAGTTCCTGACGGCTCTCTCCTACAGCAGATTCAGGACGCCTATGGATATTCGAGCATCTAACCAGATCGGCCGTTGGGAGGGTTAAGATGGCTGGATGAGCGGGACATCCGCCGGAGGCTTGGGTCTGGGCATCTGCGGCGCTGTGGCGCACCAGCGTTACAGTTCTGCGGTAGCAACGTTGGCCTGGAACATTTCCTGAGGATCCGGACCGAGTTCGTTTCGCTTGGGCGGCCGGTGCTCAGGCTGCTACAAAAAGGAGGCTATTCTGGTTTATAACGAGTTATCGTCAAAAACGAGCAAAAAAGCGGCTCACCGCCCAATTTTGGCGGTGGAAGCTGATTGAGGCGTATGGATGGGATGAATTGCGATTTAACACAGCTGCTTTCCAGAACCCCACAGATGCACCTCGACGGTCAGGTCGGTGGACGGCGAACTGGTGGGGCGATTTTGCTTAACCGGCATAACGGGGCGGTTTCAAAGTCGGATACCACGGAATGTCGGGCATAAAGCCGCAGCATCGCATGGTGCTGGACTGAGGCAACTCGCAAAAAGGTTGTTGGTTCACCCGCCGGGACAAGGAGGAAAAATAAATTCAGCCTGTCCCGCTTTATGACTTTTTGAATGCTATCTGAAAAAAGAAAAACCGCTGCGCACCGACAGCGGTTATCGTCATATTCTGTTTTGAGGATGACACAGCAAAGATTGCCGATGCAGGGACGGCATGGGGTCACTTCCTAAAGGATAACAGCCGGAATCTTTACTGCAAATGCCTGTTGAAGCTAACAGTGCCAAGCAACGGAATCCTGCTGTGCGATGGCACTGGATGCCGATCCGGTATAATCGGTGGCACTGGCCTCATGTGCTGTGGGAAAGGACGGCTATATCTATCATTTCCAGTGCGCTGTCAACGGGTATCAGCCGTGGTGGAAACGGTTCTGGTTCAAAGGCTATCTGAAGCGGTACAGTCTGTCAGCATGGGAAAAGCTGACGGAAAAGAAACGGAAACGATATAAAGAGAGCATACACCGGCTGTTCGCTACAATCCAGTCAATATAAAACAGGCCACGCCAAGCGACATCTATACAGAGAAAAAGCCCACCATACCCTGCAAGGCCTTTTTTACGCCGGAAGTCGAAATATCTCAACAGGGTTATGCTGTTCGCCTGAAAACACCAGCCGGGGACCAGCATAAAGCCGGAAAATCCCGCGATGGCTTCTCCGCATACAGCGCGGTTCAGACGCGGGATTTGTGGGCGGGTTCTGAGATGGACGAGGAGAATAACCGCCGCCGTTTCTATCGGAACTGGCGGTACCGGCGAGGCATGGGATTCCTTATTTGTTTCCGCCAGAAGGGGCGGCGGGCTTCCGGTTTCCGGGGAAGCAGCTCCGCGCAGCCGGGAACTGGAGCCGTTCGCCCCGGTAGATTTCACCGGAGGCGTCGGCTTCCGGCGCGGGCGAGGACCAGCGTAAATGTTCCCACCAACCTGGGGGGGTGAGCATGGCAAACAAAATCCACCAGGCCGTCCACCAGCAGGGCGGCCACAAAAGGGGCTGCGCCACGCCGGGCATACGGGCTCCGACCGCCGCTCGGACGCCCGGCTTGCCGGGCCGCGCCGACCGGATCAGACGCAACCGTCCCGAATCAGCCAGGCGATAACGGTTTCAGACAAAAGCCGATTCCGCCCTGCGAGCATAGGGATGCAGATACAGGGCGGCAGGGTGCCGTTGATGCCCGCGTCCCGCAGCAGGTACCAGGTGTTATAGGTGCCGGGGCCGATGCCGATGCGGGGGGATGCCGGGCGATGCTGTCCATGCCTACCGCCATACGCGCAGGCGTTCCGCGATGGAATTATCGATGGTGCCGATGGACAAAAAGCCCCGGTCACGGCGGCGGGGAGGATCAGGAGGACCGCCGCCAGTCCCAGCACATACAGCGGCCACTTCCGGGGATAGCTACAGGCAGAATACGCCGATGACGGCGATTAGGGCCAGGATACGACCCGACGGGAGAAGGTGACGGGCTGCAGCGCCGGGGCACGCCGCAGCCGCACGGCAAAGCAGAAAATCCGCCGCGCCCGTGCGCCGATGGGCCGGACCGGTCTCCGGGGGCAGTCCTTCCGACGGAGAAAGGGCCGTACAGGCTGAAAACGGCGCAGGAGGAAGGGGTACGCCATAAACAGGTATGCCCAGCTACATTGGGATTGTTGAAAACGGAGCACAAGGACGGATACCGTCGATGTTCAGGATGAAGCGCCTTTGGGAACAGGGCGTACTGCGTCTCATCCACCGGCTGCCAGATGGATAGGTACCGGCAGCCCGAGCTGGACCGGCTAGTCAGATACTGCACCGCCCCGATCAGGCCGATGGCCGGCCACAGCAGCCGACAGGGTCAGGGCGGTTTTCAGCCGCTCTCGATTGCACACCACGGTGGTCACGGCCAGATAGGGCAGGTACAGGAACAGCCACATAAGCACCACGCCCAGGGAGGTGAACACGGTCCGTCGGGCGTAGATCCAGTCCCAGAAGGAGAAAGATCAGTTTCATGGGGATAAAAGCAGCTGCCCTAGGTTTGCCGCCTTATCTGGTTGGTATCAAACGGAAGTGTGCCCGTGCTGCTCCATCAGGTCGTTGATCTCATCCTCGCGCCGGGCGGCGATCAGAGACGCCGCCGCCCACACCGGCGTGCTGAAATCGGGAAACAAAGGAATGGCGGCGGCGAACAGCAGGGCCAGCCGCCAGGGCTCCCACAGCGGACGTTTTATCTTGGGCTCCATAGGCAGTTCTCCTTTAATGCCGCGGGCGGCGCTATTCCTCGCCGTCCGTCCGGGCATATACCTCGTCACAGATGAAGTCGTACAGCTCTCCTGCCGCGCGGCAATATCCCTCCGCCTCCTCCGGTTCCACGGTGAGAGGCTCGTCGGAGGGGTACCGGGCGGCGATATAGAGCCGGTTCATATCGGCGCAGCTTTCACGGAAGCGCTCAAAGCCCGGATGGCGGCGCAGGGCCTGACGGCACAGCCAGGTCAGGTTGTGCCCGTCGGGCAGCCCCGCCCCGCTGTGGATCAGGTAGGCCTTCAGGGCTTTTTTCCATTCCCTGCTGACAATGGAAGGCGGCGATTTCAGGCACTGTCCCGCCTCCGTCAGCAGCTGGGCGGCCAGCAGATCCCGGGCGGCGCTCTCCAGCCAGTCGAAATACAGGCGGCTGTCCTCCGTATGACGGCTAGTTCTCATACAGCAGCCTCCCGGAGGAGCGGACGCGATAGGCGAAGCTGTCCGGATTGCCGGTCAGGGCGTCCCACTGCTCCCGGTTGTAGCAGACCAGATCGAAGGGAAGCTCGCTGTCCACCTCCAGGTACAGGGTGTGCTCCGCCTTCCGGCTGTCACCCTCCGGCACCACCACACAGAGCTTGACGGAGGACAGGGCCGTCCAGACCTTCCTTCCGGCTGAACAGCCAAATCTGATCCGGATGGATGCAAGCGACGATATCGTTCCGCAGGCGGGTCAAGGGCGTCGTTGAGCGGCATAAAAGCCCTCCTTGTCTATTGGTTATTCGTTTCGGGGATAAGGGGTTCCCGGATAAAGGGCGGACGCACCTCCCGGGAAAGCAGGGGGCCATAAGCGTCCACCCGCCGGTAAGCGTTGCCCCAGGGCTCCCGTTCCCGATAGCGGCGCAGGGATTCCAGGTCAAAATCCGCCAGGAGGAGGGTTTCCTCCGTGTCCGCGGCCTCCGCTAAAGTGGGATCGCGGTACTGTCCCTCCTCATCATACACCTGAGGGGTGAAGGCGCAGGAATGGCCCCAGCCCGGGGCCGGGTAATTGGCCATGGCCACGCCCGTCATGTTTTCATATGCCCGGGCCGCCAGCTGATGGAAGCGGGCGGGGTCAATGGGGCAGGCGTTAGGCACCAGGATCAGCTCCGCTCCCTTGAGCATCAATACCCGGGCGCTTTCCGGGAACTCCCGGTCGTAGCAGATCATAACCCCCAGCTTCACCCCGTCAAAGGTACAGACGCGAAAGGCGTCCCCCGGCTCCAGCAGCGCCTCCAGGGAGAAGGCGCAGGTGTGCACTTTGTCGTACCGCATCAGGGGCTCCCCTGTCCGGCCGATGACCAGAGCGGTGTTGCGGGGCCGGGGATCTCCGGCGGATAAAAAGGTGGCGCACACCCCGATCCGGTTTTTCCCGGGCCGCCTCCCGGAAGGCCGCCACATAGGCGCTGTCCGGAGACGGCCTGTTCCCGCCAGCGGCGGCGTTCTTCCTCGCGGCCGGGACGGAAGGGATCGTCAAACGCTTCCTCAAAGGGAGGCGCATAGGCGTTGGACCACATTTCGGGAACAGCACCAGATCGGCGCCCAGTGCCTTTGCCTCCCGGATGAAACGGACGCCCCGGCGGGCGTTTTCTCCGGGTCGTGGGCCTCGGCCTTCTGCTGTACCAGCGCGACGCGAAAAGGCATGGATGAATTCCTCCTTCTGTCCCCGTGCGATGAAGGGAAGGAGGGAGTCTTCCAAAGGAATCTCTTCGTATCCCTTTATAGCCGTGGGCACAGTGTACCATGAACGCCGCCTGATAGGGTTCTATACCAACGCTTTTGGCCCGGCGTTCTCGAGAAATGCTGCCGCATTTCTCCCGACCGTCATTTTATCATGAATGTCGAGGGAACTCCTCCGGTGCAGCGAAGCTGCAGGGGAGACCGCTCCGGTCGACAGGAGGAGCTCCAGACCCAGCGCCCCAGGGCCTAAACGACAGATGGCCCTATGTTATATTGCCCTGGGGTTGAGACTTTCGAATTCTCCCTCTACCTTGCAACATAAAGGCCCTGGGTCCAGTATACCATAAAATTCCGGAAAGGCCTAGATGAGCAAAGAGGGTTTAGAAGCATTTGCATACCGTTGAGCCGTATGGTACACTGCGAAGGAGTCAAATGATCCGCGCCGATTCTTTAAAGCGTTTTTTGGAAAGCAGGAGGAGATAATGATGCCGTTTTCGTTTCCCGCAGGCTTTGCCCGCCGGATGGAGCGTCTGCTCGGGGAGGAATGGTCCCGGATCGCCGCCGCCTATGAGGAGCCGCTGCGCCGGGGACTGCGGGTTAATACGCTGAAATTCACGCCCGAACAGCTGAAGGAACAGCTTCCCCTGCCGCTGACCCCGGCGCCTTTCGCCCCGATGCGTTTTTGTGGAAGGAGACTGGAAGGCGGGGGCGGATCCTCCATCACGCCGGGGCATACTATATGCAGGAGCCCTCCGCTCTGTCAGCGGTGACGGCGCTGGCTCCCCGTCCCGGAGAACGGGTGCTGGATCTGTGCGCGGCCCCTGACAGGAAATCTACTCCAGATCGCCGCCGTGCTCCGGGGACGGGACTGCTGTGGTGCAACGAATATGTCCGGGAACGGGCGCGGGTGCTGATGCAGAATCTGGAGCGCTGCGGCGTGCGCGGCGCGGTGATATCGTCCTGCGATGTGACGCCGCTGTGCAGCGGGCTGGCGGAACGGTTCGACGCCGTATTGGCGGACGCCCCCTGCTCCGGCGAGGGGATGTTCCGAAAGGAACCCGCCGCCCTGGCCCGGTGGAGCGAGGAGAATATCCGCCTGTGCGCCGTCCGCCAGATGGAAATCCTGGACGCCGCCGCCGGGCGGTGCGGCCGGGGCATTTACTGCTGTATTCCACCTGCACCTTCTCCCCGGAGGAAAACGAGCTGGCGGTGTGCCGCTTCCTTTCCTCCCATCCGGAATTTGCTCTGTGCGATTTGTCTGGCCTCCCCTTCGGACGCCCCGGCTTTGGTTGGGGCGGGTCGCTTCCTTCGCGCGGGAGGAAACTGGAGCCGAACGCGCCTCTGGCCTACTGCCGCCGTCTGCTGCCGGGAGATGGCGGCGAAGGGCATTTTCTGGCCCTGCTCCGCAAGGCGGGGGACAGTCCGGCGCTGCCCTTTTTGACGTCGGAGAAAGAGAGAAGTACGAACAGCAAAACAATTGATGAATTATACAGTCAGTGGATTTACAACCACGGCGATGTGTGGCTTCAGGAGAAGCCCACCGACGCGGTGGAGATCCGTTTCGGCGGAAAAATTACCGAGAACTGGAAGGATGGATCCCCCTTTATTGTCCATACCGATTACCAGACCGTGACGGCCATGCCCTGCGACATGCTGATTTCCGGCTATGACAGCGAGGCTGTCAGCACCCTGCGGCTGTTCAAGGCCGTGTCCCCCCAAGTTCGACATGGCCGCCTTCAACAGCGGCAATTACCAGGCTGCCGAGGGGAGATTGCCAAGCTGACGGCCATCAGCAAGGTGCTGTACCCCAACGATAACCATCCGGAGGGGGAAAGAGCTGCGGCTGCGCCAGCAGTACTTCCTTGTTTCCGCCACCATCAACGACATTGTGCGCAGGCATTTGAAAAGCTATGCCACGCTGGAAAACTTAAGCGACAAGGTCGCCATCCAC
>VOFE01001602.1_pt1 | contig 106001 bp, 112 predicted proteins | sample 5384071 | NCBI WGS metagenome assembly VOFE01 (sample SAMN12384724, study PRJNA508395) | human gut metagenome | isolation source: healthy gut D | host: Homo sapiens
GAATTTTTAATGGAGCACGGATTCGTAGATCGGATCATAGAACGTTCTGAGTTAAAAAAGGTACTGGCGGATCTCTGCAGAATGCACGACCGGGAAGGCTGTAAAAAGGCGCTTTGTCAGCTGGTGGATACAGAAATACAGGAAGGTGCAAAAAAGAATCCGGCAGCCTGTCTGGTCCTGGAGCAAAAAGAATCAGAATCGGCATGGGAGCATGTGCTTGCTGCACGACGGGCGGACAGACCTGTGGGCAGTGATTATATCCGGGCACTTTTTTCCGAATTTTATGAATTTCATGGGGACAGGAGGTTTGGAGATGATCCGGCGCTGATTGGAGGAATTGGGTTATTTGAAGGAGTTCCGGTTACTGTGATCGCTCAGGAAAAGGGAACCTCCGCCAAAGATCGGGTAAAGCATAATTTTGGAATGTGTCAGCCGGAAGGATATCGGAAGGCTCTTCGTTTGATGAAGGAAGCAGAGAAATTTCATCGGCCGGTGATTTGTTTCATAGATACTCCCGGAGCTTTTTGCGGGATTGGAGCCGAGGAGCGCGGTCAGGGATCCGCAATTGCGGAAAATCTGTTGGAGATAAGCAGGCTGAAAACACCGGTTGTATCCATCTTTATCGGGGAAGGGGGAAGCGGCGGAGCGCTGGCCCTCGCCTGTGGAGATGAAGTGTGGATGATGGAGAATGCGGTGTATTCTGTTTTATCCCCGGAAGGTTTTGCAAGTATACTCTGGAAAGATAAAAAGTGTGCGCCTGAGGCTGCAGATAAAATGAAGCTGACTGCAGAGGATGTTGTGGCCGCACAGGCAGCAGAGCGGAGGATCAAAGAACCGGAAAAAGCTGACCACACAGAATATGGGATCAGTGTTGGAACAGCTTCGGGAAGAATTAAGAAGGTTTTTAAAACAATATGCTGTGCTGGAGCCTGAAAAACTTTGTGACAGACGGTATGAAAGATTCCGGAAGCTTTGAACCCGGCATCCTCTTTAGAAGAAATTAGTACGAAGGAGAACTACCATGAAAAGCCAGGTATGGATTGGAAAAAAAAGATTGAAAAAACCGCTGATTCAGGGAGGAATGGGAATTGGAGTCAGCCTGTCCGGACTGGCGGGGGCAGTGGCGAAGGAAGGGGGAGCCGGAACCATTTCGGCCGCGCAGATCGGCTTTTTTACAGCCTGAATTTGAGCAAAACCCGGTTTTGGCAAATCTGAAGGCAATGGAGGAAGAACTGCAAAAGGCGAGAAAGATTGCACCGGATGGTATCCTCGGGTTTAATATCATGGTGGCAATGAATCATTATGAGACCTACGTAAGAAAGGCCGTTGAGACCGGCGCAGATTTTATTGTGTCCGGCGCCGGGTTGCCGCTGGAGCTTCCGGCAATGGTTTCGGATACCGACATCGCAATTGCACCGATCGTCTCCGGTGCCCGTGCGACGGCACTGATCTTGAAATACTGGGAGAAAAAATATCATCGATATCCGGATTTTATAGTGATCGAAGGTCCGGAGGCTGGCGGACATCTTGGATTTTCCAGAAAACAGCTGGAAGAGAAAATGGATTATGATATGGAAATCTCTGAAATACTGAAACTGGTACGAGCCTATGAAAAAAAGAAGGCGGAAAGGAAAATACCCGTTGCAGTCGGCGGCGGATCTGTGATAAGGCGCGGGCAGAGCATGGGTTTATGCTTGGAGCGGATCTGATTCAGGTTGCAAGCAGGTTTATTACAACCAAAGAATGCGACGCAGACAGTGCATATAAAGATGCGTATTTGAAGGCACAAAAAGAGGATATTGTACTGGTGTCAAGTCCGGTTGGAATGCCGGGGCGCGCAATCAGAAATCCTTTTCTGGAACGTGTGGAGAAGGGGGAGGTCCAAAGACCGCAGAAATGCTTTGGATGTCTAAAGCACTGCAATCCGGCGGAAATACCCTATTGTATTACAGAAGCGTTGATCCATGCCGTAAAGGGAGATACAGAAAATGGCTTGCTTTTTTGCGGAGCGCAGGGTTTTTTGGCAAATCAGATAGAGACAGTACAGGATGTTATGGAAGATTTGCTGGGAGGATTGTAAATAAACCGAAAGCTGTGCTATGATGCTACAATGCAGGGCAAAGGAGAAGGATATGGCGGAATTATTTGGGAAAAAATATACAAACAGAACCCGTTTTACGCGGATGTGCATCGGAGAAGCCGTTTTTTCCCTGATGGATAAAAAATCATATGAAGAGATCCGGGTATCCGATATTGTAAAACGTGCCGGTGTTTCCCGAATGACGTTTTATCATTATTATGAACAAAAAGAAGATGCGCTTGCAGATTACTTTCATGAGATTGTAAACGGGTATGTCCGGGAACGCAGCGAGATCCTAAAAAAAGGCGGAAAATTTCATGATCCAGGGAGTATAGAACATGCACTGAAGTATTTTGATCAGTATGCAGCCTTTATCCTGAAGCTTGTAGATGCGCATTTGTATCATATCATATTGGAAGCTATGAACTCTTTTATGATGGAACGGATTCAACCGGTTTATAAGATCCCGCCCTACGAGCTGTATTTTTATGGCGGTGCGTTGATGAATGTGTTTGTTATGTGGGAAAAAAACGGAAAACAGGAAACTCCGGAGGCCATTGCAAAAACGCTGGCGTCCGGAGCTGTTTTTACCGCAGATATGTTTCCAGCTTCGTGTGACGGTAATAGGTAAACAGACAGATACTGCACAACACCCAGCCCAGCGGATAGCCGAGCGCAACGGCGATGACAGAGTCTGTAAATTGTGTGATCGTGTAAAGATAAATCTGTCGGAACACGATAAAGCAGCTCATCATGATGACCATGGGGGCTTTCGTATTGCCGATACCGCGCAGCGTACCCCTGCGTGTACCTGATTGATGCAAAGGGCGAGGTAAAACGGCATTTCCAGACGGATGAAAAGTGTGCCGTAATCTAAAACCTCCGGCGTGCGGTTGAACATGGAGACAAGAGGACGGGCAAAAATCAAAACAGGAATCGTAATGAGGATCGCGACGGCAAAGCAGAGCAGTGTGCCGACCTTAGTGCTTTGCCGGACGCGGTCTATTTTGCGTGCACCGAGATTCTGACCGACAAAGGTGGTCACGCCAAGGGAAAGGCTCTGGATGGGAAGTACGCAGAATTTGTCAAGTTTTCCATAGGAAGACCAGCCTGCCATAGCAGCAGAACCAAAACGATTGATGTATGCCTGTACAAAAACATTGGAAAAGGAAGTGACTGCCATCTGAATTGCGGAGGGAAGTCCGAGAAAGAAAATCTTTTTCGTCATGTTCGGATCCAGACGAACCTTACTCCAAATGATGCGGTAACAGGCTTTTTCGCGGGTCAGGACAAAGAGTGTCAGGAGGGCGGAAATTCCCTGGGAAAGGATAGTCGCCCAGGCGGCACCCGCGATACCGAACCGCAAAACTGCGACGAATAAAAGATCCAGCAGCGTGTTCAAAACCGCACAGAAAATCAGAAAATAGAGCGGACGTCTGGAATCTCCGACCGCGCGAAGAATGCCGGCCCCCATGTTATAGAACAAAAGTCCGGTGACACCGATAAAGTAAATGCGAAGATAGGTTGCAGCCTCAGGAAAGACATCTTCCGAGTGCCCATGAGGCGCAGCAGGGATGGAACAAGCAAAAAGGGCGAGCACCGTGCAGAGAATGCTCATGCAAAGTGTCAGCGCGATGGTCGTCTGGACGGCGATGGAAACCTTTTCTTCTTTTTTGCCGCCGTAATATTGGGAAATGATGACGCCTGCACCGGTGGACATGCCGGAAAAAAAATCCGATAAAGGTATTGATAACGCTATCCGTGGAGCCGACTGCGGCGAGAGCTTCTTTTCCAACGAAATTGCCGACGACGATGCTGTCTACCGTATTGTAAAGCTGCTGAAACAGGTTGCCAGCCATCAGCGGAAGTGCAAATAATAAAAGGCACCGCCAGATCGGTCCCTCTGTCATCAGAACTGCTTTTTGCTTGTGTTGTCTCTTTTCCATAACTTCTGTCTCTCCCCTAAAATAATGTCAGTACCTTAATCTTAATCGAAAAAGTTCAGGTACACAATTGGCAGAGTGGATATAATTTTTTGGACAGATTGGGGAAATTGACGGGAAAATTTACTTGTAAAGAATAAGGAGTGATTTTATAATATAGAATGAAATTTCTTGTTGAAAAGCAGAGGTCAAGGAGTGAATCGAATGGAAGAAAAAAAGGAAAAGGGAATTTTGGCTGACAGTAGCAACCTTTATTGTCAACAAAAGAAAAGCTTTTCTGGTATTGTTTGCCATTGCGTGTATTTACTGTGCAGCATGCATGAATAAAGTATCGGTAAATCAGGATATTACCAAATATCTGCCGGCAGACAGTGAGACGAGAATTGGTCTGACCCTGATGGATGAACAGTTTATGACATATGGCAGCGCCAGGATCATGGTGTCGAATATTACCTGGCAGGACGCAGATGCGCTGGTGGAAAAGCTGGAGGCGGTAGAGGGTGTGAAGGAAGTTGCCTTTGATGATTCTGCGGATCATTACAACGGAACGAACGCCCTGTTTGATGTGACCTTTGACGGCGCAGAAGACGATGAGATCAGCAAGGATGCCAAGCAGGCGGTAAAGGAGCTGCTTTCGGATTATGATACCTATATATCTACCTCAGTCGGCTCTGAAGAAGAACAGACAGAATCCCTGAATAATGACATGAATCTGATTCTGGTTCTTGCAGTTGTGATTATTGTAGTAGTACTGCTGATTTCCACGAAGGCATATATGGAAATCCCGGTACTGTTGATTACGTTTGGTGTGGCTGCACTCCTGAATAAGGGAACAAACTACCTGATGGGAACGATTTCCAGCGTAACGGATTCGATTTCTGTCGTTCTGCAGCTGGCGCTGGCAATTGACTATGCGATTATTTTTCTGTGATCGTTTTATGGAAGAGCATGAGACGATGGATGCGGAATCCGCGATCAAGGTCGCGCTGTCAAAGGCAATACCGGAGATCAGTTCTTCTTCCCTGACGACCATCTCCGGCATGGTGGCGATGATGTTCATGCATTTTCGTCTGGGCTATGACATGGGTATCGTACTGGTAAAGGCAATTATTTTCAGTTTGATCTCCGTATTCTTCCTGATGCCTGCGATTCTGATGATCTTTGCAAAGGGAATTGACAACACGCATCACAAGAGCTTTGTTCCGAATATTTCGTTTGCAGGTAAATGGGCGAACCTGACAAGATTTATCGTTCCGCCTGTATTTGTGATACTGCTTTGCTTTGCAGCATGGATGGCAAATAACTGCAGTTATCTGTATGATGTCAATTCCGTTCCGGCCGCAAGGGAAAGTGAGACGAGAATTGCCAGGCATAAAATTGAAGACGAGTTTGGCGTTTCGAATCAGATTGCAATTCTGGTGCCGAAGGGCGATTATGAATCCGAGAAAAAGGTTCTGAAGGAATTTGAAACGCTCGATTATGTCAACACCGTGACAGGGCTTGCAAACGTTTCGATCAACGATGATTATGTCCTGACGGATAAAATCGCGCCGCGTGCATTTTCTGAATTAACAGATCTGGATATTGAGATCGTACGGGTTTTGTATATGGCATATGCCTATGAACAGGGACAGAACGGTCCGATTTTTACAGGCATCGACGAGTACAAAGTGCCGATTATAGATATGTTTTTATTCCTGTATGATCAGTATGAGGAAGGCTACGTCACATTGGATGCGGATATGGATGAAAAGCTGACGGACCTTTATAATACGCTGCATGATGCACAGCTGCAGCTGCAGGGAGAGGATTATTCCAGACTGGTTCTGACTGTCAGTGTGCCGACGGAAGGGGACGAAGCGTATGCGGCAATGGATGACATCCGCAATATTTGCGCGAAGTATTATAATAAATCAGACGTGATCCTGGTTGGTGACTGCACAAGCAATCATGACCTGATGTCTTCGTTTGCAACAGATAATATTATTATCAGTGTACTGACAGCGTTGTTTGTTATGATTATTCTGCTGTTCACATTCCAGTCCGCCGGACTCCCGATTTTGCTGGTATTGACCATTCAGGGAAGTATCTGGATCAATTTCTCTGTGCCTACGCTGACAGGAGGAAGTGTATTTTTCATTGCGTACCTGATTGTATCCGCAATCCAGATGGGTGCGACGATCGACTATGCGATCGTTATATCCAGTCGTTACATGGTATTGAAAAAAGCAGATGCCGATTCATGAGGCAATTATTGAAACGATCAATCAGGCATTTCCGACAATCTTTACCTCCGGTACGATTCTGACCGGAGCAGGTTTTCTGATCGGACAGATCGCATCGGATGCGACAGTTGCTTCAATCGGTATTGCACTGGGAAGAGGAACCTTGATTTCCATTATACTGGTACTGTTTGTCCTGCCGCAGATTCTGCTGCTGGGCGATATCATTATCGAAAAGACTGCTTTGACAATTAATCTGCCCCAGGCGACCAGAAGAGATGTTTCCGGACGGATGATTGTAAATGGCCGTGTCAAGGGTTATATACAGGGTGAAATCGACGCGGAGATCAAGGGAAGCTTTAGCGGTTCCATGCAGGCTTCTTTTGAATCCAGACTGCCGATTGGCGGAAAAGAGACAGAGCTTGTAATGGAACAGGAAGGATTGACACAGCCGGATGATGCAGCAAAACCGGACACAGTAGCACAGCCGGACGACGTGTCACAACCGAACACAGCAGCACAGCCGGGCAAACAGGATGCGAAAAAGGAGGACAGCGATGAAGAACAGAACGAACAGCTGTAAAAAATGGCTGGCGGTGTTATTGAGCGTTTCCATGCTGCCAACAGCGATTTTACAGAACGGTTCTATGGCGTATGCGGAGGAAAAGAAGCAGGAAGAGGCAGTTACCGCAGAAGAAGCGCTGGAAGACCGGGAAGCCGATATCGTCGTAGAAGAGATTTCGATTTCCAATAAAGAAGAGTTTTTAAAATATGTTCAGAAGTGCCAGGACGATTATTACAGCTATGGCAGGATTTTCAACTTACAGAACGATATCGACCTGTCCGGCAGCTCGTTTGATGGCATTCCGTATTTTGCGGGAACCTTCAACGGAAACGGGCATACGGTAAGCGGACTGAAAATCTCCCGGGAAGGCTCTGATTACGGATTCTTCCGTTATGTCGGCAAAACCGGCAGGGTAAAGGATTTGACCGTTTCCGGCAGTGTGAAGGTGACTGGCAGCGCAGAAAATGTCGGTGGAGTCGTCGGAACGAACTACGGCATTTTGGAAAACTGCAGCTTTGAAGGAATTGTGACCGGCAACACAAACGTCGGCGGCATTGTCGGGGAAAACAGGGCGGACGGCATCGTGCTGACCTGTTATGATAAAGGCACGATTGTCGGCACGAATGAGGTCGGCGGTATCTGCGGCATGAACCGCGGTATCCTTCAGAACTGCGAAAATGAAGGAAAAATCAATGACGAGGACTTAAAGACAACGCTGGATTTAAACGGCATCGATATCGGAACGCTGAATTTGACGCAGAACGTCGTGACAAGAAATGACGCAGGCGGCATTGCCGGAAGATCGTCCGGCACGGTGGCAGGCTGCACCAACAAAGGTGAAATCGGCTATGCACATATCGGCTACAATGTCGGCGGTGTGATCGGGCGCCAGAGCGGTACGGTTATCAACTGTAAAAATATGGGTCATGTCATGGGGCGCAAGGACGTTGGCGGTATTATCGGTCAAGCGGAGCCTTATCGGGAGTCGGAATATCTTTCCGATCATTTGGAAAAGGTGAGGGACGATTTTTCAGAGATCAATCACCTGATGGGGCAGATGTCCGATGCGATGCGCAGCGTATCCTCTGACACCAGAGGCTATGTCCAGACGCTGCAGCAGCAGTATGAGGATACGATGGGCAATCTGGACAGCGAGATCAATTCCATGAAGAGCACCGTTACCGGCAATAATGCAGCGATGACGGCCTATATGGATAGCTTGAGCAGCGCACTGAATAATTTGGGCGAGATCGGAAACGATACAATTTCGAGAATGATGGAGAGCATCCGACAAAATACGGAGAATGCTGCCAATAATATCAATGGAAAGTTAAACGACATGAAGGATATATTGACAGAAAGTTCCTCCGAGAGCAGCAGCGCGTCGGAAAGTGATGGGGAAAGCGCGTCGGAAAGCAGCAGCCCGGAAGAAAGCTCTTCTCAGGAGAGCAGTTCTTTGCAGGAAAGCCCTGCAGAGAGCGAACAGCCTTCTTCCAGTGAAAACGGCGACACCCAAAACCAGTCGTCCAACAACGAAGAAGCTGCGGCAATCCCTGCAGACGACGCGGCAGAATATCTGGCAGCAGGGGACGATGAGGCAGACGGTTATGCGTGGTTTGCCAGGGACAGCGTATCCAGGGAATCTTCGGAAGAAAGCAGCTCCGGATGGGAATTTCCTTCGGAATGGCCGAGTGAACTGCCCTCCACACTTCCTTCTGAACTGCCGTCGGAATCTATTTCTATCCCGAGTCAGAGTGAAGTAGAGAGCAAGGCGGACGCAATTACGGATATCCTCAAAAAAGATCCGATTAAAGTAAACCATGACGAAAAGATCGACGATAACCTAAATCAGATGAAGGGAGAGATTTCGTCCGCATCTGACAATATCAAAAACCTGCAGAGTACGCTTACAGGTACGGGAGATTCCCCTGACGAATACGATGAGCAATATTTCCGGGAGCTGACCGATCAGAGCAAAGCGTCTGGCGATACGATCGACAGCATGACTGACAGTGTCGATGGAGGAATCCAGTCGATTACCAGTGATCTGGACAGGATTTTAAATACGTCCTCCAGAATTACCGATATCATCAGCGACGATGTCAACGTTCTGCTCGGAAACGGCAGTGCGATTGACGATGTTTCGGGAAAGCACTTACAGAGCGGACGCTCGGTGTCGTTTCGGGCTGCAACAATCACGGAAAAATTGAGGGCGACATCAATGCAGGCGGTATCGCCGGAATTATGAATACGGAGTATGATGTGGATCCCGAGGTTGATATGGATCTGACAGAGCTGACCGATGTGGAGGTGCGTTCCACTACAAACGACGTGCTGATTCACTGTATCAACTACGGAACGGTAGCGGGCAAAAAGAGAAACAGCGGCGGTATTGCCGGAAGCGAAGAGCTGGGGTTGATCCATACATGCGAAAACTATGGAACGGTTCAGCTGGAATCCGGAAACGGTCTCGGTGGTATCGCAGGATATTCTGCCAGCAGGGTCAATCAGAGCTACGCCCTGTGTAATTTAAAGGGCGATAACAAAATCGGCGGCATTACCGGGGAAGGCTATGACATCAGCAACTGCCTTGCGATGGTGACAATTTCCGGCAATCGCACCGAAAAGATCGGCAGCATTGCGGGTTGTATCAATGAAGACGGTACATTGGAAAACAATTATTTCGTCTCTGATCTGTGGGGTGGTGTCGATCAGATCAATTATATTGGAAAGGCGCAGCGCTGTACCTACGAAGAACTGATGCAAATGGAAACAGTTCCGACCGGCTTTACGCAGGTAACGGTGACCTTTGAACAGGATGACGAGGTGCTTGCGACGCTGCAGATTCCCTACGACGGTACGGTGACGGAAGAAGAAGTGCCGGATATTGAGCCGGATGAGGACTGCTACATCAGCTGGGACAGAAAATTCCCGCTGACCCATGTGACTGCTAACGTAACAGTGACGGCAGAGAGCAAACGTTTTACCAAGAGCCTTGCGTGGTTTTCAGCAACAAACCAGTTAAAACCGGATTTCCTGGTTGAAGGCGATTTCTATGACACGAGTGTGTTGTCTGCGGAAAGCGTGCAGGCGGATAGGATTTCGGATGGTGATCCTGCCTATGCCTATATCTGGAATATCGACAACATGCCGGAGCAAAAGGAAGAATATGTCCTGCATCTTCGGATCCCGGACGGTGCAGACAGCGCTGCGGTAAGGATTCAGACGGAAAATAAATGGGAAAAAGCGGATACAGAAGAGGACGGCAGCTATGTGACTGTATCGGTTCCTTATGGAACAGCGTTTGCGGTCTACAGCGTGCAGGATAACAGCGTGCCGATCTGGCTGATCCTTGCGCTCGTCATCGCAGCCGTTTTAGCGGCAGTCCTTATCATAAAGGCGATAAGGCGCGGCAAAAAGCGGGTGGAAAAACGACGGGGAAAAACGTAAGAAAAAGAAACAGCAACAGACGGATTCCCAGTAATACCTTGCGGATATTTTATTTTTGGACTTGTAAGAGACGAAAAGATTTACTATAATAAGACAGGTTTGCAAAAATAAGATACCCAAAGGAGCGGGAAAAATGAGAGAGTATGTTGTTACCTGCTGTTCGACAGCAGATATGAGCCGAACCTTCATGGAAACAAATGAAGTTCCCTTTGCCATGTTCCATTATCAGCTGGATGGAAAAGAATATGCAGATGAGATTCCGCCACGCAGACGTGTGACAACCTGTCAGAAATGTATTCGTACCGGTGATATTGAGAATGTAGGTAAGACAGCAAGACATGGTACATTCTTTGAGATGCTTGGTAACTTCTCATTTGGTGATTACTTCAAGCACGATGCAATTCATTGGACATGGGAGTTTTTGACTGAGGTTGTCGGACTCGATAAGAACCGTCTGTATCCATCGGTTTATCTTGAAGATGATGAGGCGTTCAATATCTGGAACAAGGAAATCGGCGTAGACAAAGACCGTATCTTCCGTTTTGGCAAGGAAGACAATTTCTGGGAGCATGGTGCAGGTCCTTGTGGTCCATGTTCAGAGGTTTATTATGACCGTGGAGAAAAGTATGGCTGCGGCAAGCCGGGTTGTACAGTCGGTTGTGACTGTGACCGTTATATGGAAGTATGGAACAACGTATTTACCCAGTTTGATAACGATGGACACAACAACTATACAGAGCTTGAGCAGAAGAATATTGATACAGGTATGGGACTCGAGCGTCTGGCAGTTGTCGTACAGGACGTAGATTCTATCTTTGATGTAGATACGATCAAGGCACTTCGTGACAAGGTCTGCGAGATGGCAGGTGTTACATACGAAGAAGACGCAAATACAGACGTCAGCATCCGTGTTCCAAGACATGGATAATTGATGTATACCACGGCTTCCCCATCGACCTGACAAAAGAAATCCTTGAGGAAAAAGGGTTCTCCATTGACGAGGACGGCTTTAATGCAGCGATGCAGAAGCAGCGTGAGATGGCGAGAAAAGCACGGAAGGCAACCAACTATATGGGCGCAGATGCGACTGTTTATGAGTCTCTTGATCCTGCAATCACCTCTTCCTTTGTTGGTTACGACAAACTGGAGGCGGTTTCCAGAATCAGCGCGCTGACCACAGAGGATGAAGTGGTGGAAGCACTGACAGATGGCGACAAGGGTACAATTATTGTAGATGCAACTCCTTTCTATGGCACAATGGGCGGTCAGGAAGGCGACAAGGGTGTGATCACCTTTGCTGACGGTAAATTCGCAGTAGAAGACACGATCCACTTAAAAGGCGGCAAAATCGGTCATGTGGGCTATGTGGTAAGCGGCATGTTCAAGCTGGATGACGAAGTAACGCTGTCTGTTGATAAGGAAAACCGCAGCGCAACCTGTAAAAACCATACCGCAACACATCTGCTTCAGAAAGCACTGCGGGATGTACTCGGCACTCATGTAGAGCAGCAGGGTTCCCTGAATAATGCAGGACATCTGCGTTTTGACTTCAGCCATTTTTCAGCAATGACAGCAGAGGAGCTGGCACAGGTGGAAAAGGCAGTGAATGAAAAAATTGCAGAAAATATTCCGGTTGTCACCAAACTGATGACTCTGGATGAGGCAAAGAAATCCGGCGCCATGGCTTTATTTGGCGAAAAATACGGTGATACGGTTCGTGTTGTATGCGTGGACGATTACTCCAAGGAGTTCTGTGGCGGTACCCATGTTTCCAACACCGGAGAAATTCAGGCATTCAAGATCCTTTCCGAGAGCGGTGTTGCTGCAGGTGTGCGCAGAATTGAAGCGCTGACCGGACAGGGCGTATTCGATTACTACAATGATCTTGAGAAGAAGCTGGAGGAGGCTGCCAAGATCGTAAAGGCAACCCCTGCAAACCTGCAGGAGAAGCTGGAGCACCTGATGGCAGACCTTAAGAGCCTGCAGGCTGAGAATGAATCCTTAAAGAGCAAGGCTGCAAAAGAGGCGCTGGGCGACGTTATGGATCAGGTTCAGGATGTAAACGGCGTGAAGCTTCTGGCAGTCAGCGTAGCAGATGTGGATATGAACGGCCTGCGCGATCTTGGTGACCAGTTAAAGGAAAAGCTTGGAGAAGGTGTTGTTGTTCTGGCTTCTGCAAAGGATGGAAAAGTCAATCTGATCGCAATGGCAACAGATGCTGCAATGAAGCAGGGCGCCCATGCAGGTAACCTGATCAAAGGAATTGCGGCACTGGTTGGCGGTGGCGGCGGCGGACGTCCGAACATGGCTCAGGCCGGCGGAAAGAATCCGGCAGGAATCGATGCAGCGATAGCAGAAGCAGCGAAGGTTCTGGCAGGACAGATCGACAAATAAATATTTTGAAAAAACTGTTGACGAATCAGAATTTTTTGTTATAATAGTTCATGTGCATGTGAGTTAATCAATTTTGTACATTATTAACCCGGTCAGTCGTGGATACGAGAGGGACTGAAGGGAGGTCAGGTGAGAGTATATGTCTAATATCATCGTTAAAGAGAATGAGACTTTAGATAGCGCTCTGCGTCGTTTCAAGAGAAGTTGCGCAAAGGCAGGTATCCAGCAGGAGATCCGCAAAAGAGAACACTACGAGAAACCCAGCGTAAAGCGTAAGAAAAAGTCTGAAGCAGCAAGAAAACGCAAATATAACTAAAGGAATGAGTCCCTGAGGGTTTCCCCCAGGGACTTTTTTTCACAATACATTCGTATTGTGAAAAAAAGTCCTTCGGATGGGATCACACTTGGGATCACACTGCGGCAAAATGGAAAGATGCCGCGGATGCGACCCACCGCAGGTGAGGAATCCTGTAAGGCAGGATTCCGTTTCGCAAATTTTCACAGTACATAGGAGGACAAATGAAATTCGGATTCGGAAAGAGAATTGCCGGTTTTGTGCTGGCAGCTGCGGTAGCGGCAGGAACGTTTCTTTCAACACCGGCGACTGCCAAGGCGGCGGCACCGCTCGCGAAGGGAATTGATGTATCCAAATATCAGGGCGCGGTAAACTGGTCCGCAGTCAAAAATGCAGGCTATAGCTTTGCGTTCATAAAGGCGGGAAGCGCAAAGAGCGGTTTAGACCCGTATTATGCGGTGAATATGGCGGGAGCGACTGCAGCTGGCATGAAGGTCGGCGTCTACATTTATTCGTATGCGACAACCGTAGAGGGCGCGATGACGGAGGCTCAGTTTGCCATTGCAGCGATGGAGCCTTATTCGGTCAGCTATCCGGTCGTATATGACCTGGAGGATTCCATCCATAAAAACATGTCTCCTGATCAGCTGGCAGCGTTGACTGTGGCATTTTGCAGCACCGTACAGCAGGCAGGCTATTATCCGATGGTTTATTCCAGCAAAAACTGGATGGTCGGCAAGATCGCGGCAACCCCTTATGACAAATGGATTGCACAGTACAACACGGTATGCGAATATCCCAATCCGGCGTTCTGGCAGTATTCCAGCAGCGGTGTCGTTGCGGGCATAAACGGCAGTGTGGATGTAAACTATCAGTTCAAGGATTACTCCAACCTGATCGTTGCAAACGGCTTCGTAGACCGTGCGGGCGGCAGATATTATTATAAGAACTACAGAATGCAGTACGGCTTCATAGAGGATGGAGGTAAGCGCTACTTCATGAATGCGGACGGCACACTGTACAAAAAGGGGTGGCTTGGTGACAGCCTTAACATGATGTACATGGATACCAAGGACGGCCATATGCTGACTGATCTGGTGGAAATCGGTGGAAAGAAATATTATTTTGCTTCCAATGGCCTGATGCAGAGAGGCATGATCCCGTTAAATGGCAAGATTTATCTGTTCGGAGCAGATGGTGCAATGCAGTACGGCTTTTACAGCGACCAGACCGCAGGAACCAGATACTTTAAGACGGATGGTTCTATGGCAGCCAACGAACTTCTGACAGTCGGCACAAACAAATATTATTTCAATACAAATGGCGTGATGGCGACCGGGCTGACCAATATCGGCGGCGTGACTTATCTGTTCGGAGCAGACGGCGCAATGCAGTACGGCTGGTATACGGATGCTTCCGGCATGCGTTACTTCCAGACAAACGGCGCGATGGCAGTCAATACGACACTGGCAGTAGGCGGCGTGACCTATGTGTTTGATGCAAACGGTCTGGCAACCGCAGTGCCGGTGATCAATCCTGCAACATGGGTAACGGATCCTGCGACAGGTGTGACGATTGATACAGCTACCGGAGCAGTCGTTCCGGCAGAGACCGTTGCAGCGGCAGCTGCAGCAGCGATTGCGCAGAAATAAGCGAAAAAGGAATAATCCGGGAGCAGGGACATAAAAATAGTGGTAAAACGGATGGACGGAGTGTATGAAATGAGACAATCCTTCTGGAAAAAAGTCTTGGCAGCATGGCTGTCATTTCTGCTGATTTTTATGGCATCCCTGGTTCCGGGACTGGATGGAACAGCAGCAGAGGGGGCGGTAACGGTGTCGGCCCCTTCTGCCATTTTACTGGAAGCGCAGACCGGGACAGTGATCTTTGAAAAGGATGCAGACCGGATCTGCTCGCCTGCCAGTATTACCAAGATTATGACGCTGCTGCTGATTTTTGAAGCGCTCGGACAGGGACAGATCCATCTGACGGATGAAGTGGTGACGAGTGAACACGCGCAGTCGATGGGCGGTTCGCAGGTGTTTCTGGAAGCAGGAGAAGTGCAGACAGTGGAAACGCTGATCAAATGTATTGCGGTTGCAAGCGGCAATGACGCAGCGGTTGCGATGGCGGAATACGTCTGCGGAAGCGAAGAAGCCTTTGTTGCAAAGATGAATGAAAAGGCACAATCATTGGGTATGACAAATACGCATTTTACGGATTGCTGCGGACTGACGGACGACGACAGCCACCATACAACGGCGCGGGATGTGGCGATTATGAGCCGCGAGCTGGTACAGAAATATCCAGACATCTATCAGTATACCGGAATCTGGATGGAGGATATTACCCATACGACGGCGCGGGGCAGCACGCCGTTTACACTTTCGTCCACCAACAAGCTGCTAAAGCAGTACCAGTGGGCGACGGGGCTGAAAACCGGTTCAACGGCGAAGGCGAAATATTGTCTGTCTGCAACTGCCAGAAAAGACGGGATAGACCTGATTGCGGTCGTGATGACTGCACCGGATTCCAGAGCACGTTTTTGGATGCGGCAGCGCTGCTTTCTTACGGTTACAGCGTCAGCGCCCTGTACCGGGACGATAACAAAGACCAGCTCCTTCCGATTCCTGTAAAAGGCGGACAGGAAGAAACGGTTCCGGTCGTCTATGCGTCGGAGTTTGTCTGGCTGGATACCGATGGCAACGATATTTCTATGGTTCAGAAAAGGATTTCTGTCCCAAAAGAGGCGGAGGCACCGGTCGTTGTAGGCACAAAGGCGGGTGAAGCGATTTATCGCCTGAACGGAGAGCAGATCGGTACGGTTCCCATTTTGTATGCAAGCAACGTGGAAAAAGCGTTTTACAGAGATTATGTGAAAAAAGCGGTGACAGCGTTTTTGCTGTGAGTTTTGTGGAAAGAGGCAGTAAAAGGATGCTGCAGGAGCAGATGCGGATAAAAGCCGGAAATGGCTTTACAGATTCAAAAAGAGAGGATGCCTATGTGGAAGATTCTGGTCATTTTGTTATGTCTGACAGCACTTATACTGCTGGTTGTGATGATATGTGACAGCAACCGATTTGTGAAAGTTTCCTATCGAATTTCAGATCGGAGGCTGAAAAAAAACTGCAGAGTGGTTCTGCTTGCAGATCTGCACAACAAATCCTACGGCAAACACAATGAAAAGCTGCTCGCTGCGATAAAGTCCAGTAAACCGGATCTGATTCTGTGCGCAGGAGATCTGATTACCTCCCGGTCAGGGAAGTCAATGGAACATGCAAAGGAGCTTGTCAGGGCGATTTCTGCAGAGTATCCGTTTTATTATGCAAACGGCAATCACGAATACCGGATTTATCGGGAACCGCAAACCTATGGGAAAATGGGGGCATCCTATCGTGCGTTTTTAAAAGGAAACCATGTGCGGATTCTTGAAAACGGCAGCGTTTTGCTGCCGGAGTATGGAATCCGCATTACTGGTCTTGACTTGCCGCGAGAATATTATCAGAAGCTGGATCGCACAAAACTGGAATCGAAAACAATTTCCCGGATGGTCGGACATGCTGACCGAAATGATTTTCAGGTGTTGCTTGCCCACAATCCGGTTTTTTTTGACGCCTATGCCGGCTGGGGCGCGGATCTGACGCTTTCCGGACATATTCACGGCGGAATTGTACGGATTCCGGGTATCGGCGGGGTGATTTCCACGTCCTATCGGCTGTTCCCGAAATATGACGGCGGTTATTATGAACAGAATCAGAAAAAGATGATTGTCAGCAGAGGGCTGGGCAGCCATACAATTCCAGTACGGCTGTTCAATCCGGCGGAGCTTGTGGTCATTGATCTGGTCACAGAAGAGTAAAAAGATTCCGATTGTCTGCCTGTCGGCAGATGGAATTTTTAAAGGCACTTACTGGAGAAAAATATGGCGCTTGAGGTCAAACTGGAAGTATTTGAGGGTCCGCTGGATCTGCTTTTACATCTGATTGAAAAAAATAAAGTCGATATTTACGATATTCCGATCGTGGAAATCACGGAACAGTATCTGGATTATATCCGTCAGATGCAGACGGAAGACATGAATGTCATGAGCGAATTTCTACTGATGGCGGCAACACTTCTGGACATCAAGTGTCGGATGCTGCTTCCCCGTGAGGTCAATGAAGAGGGCGAGGAAGAAGATCCGAGAGCAGAGCTGGTGGAAAAGCTGCTGGAATACAAGATGTATAAGTATATGTCCTTCGAGCTGCGGGACATGGAGCTGGATGCGGCGAAGAGCTTTTACAGGGAAAAGGATGTTCCAAGAGAGGTGGAGGCGTATCGTCCGCCGCTGGATTACAACGAACTGCTCAAAGATATGACGCTGGCGAAGTTACAGGAGATTTTTGAGGGAATCCTGAAACGCCAGGAGGACAAAAAAGACCCGGTGCGCAGCAATTTCGGCAGAATCGAAAAGGATGAGGTCAGCGTAGACCAAAAAGCGGTCTATGTGGAAGATTTTATCCGGACGCATAAACGGTTTTCCTTCCGGGCACTTTTGGAAAAACAGCACAGCAAGGTCGAAGTGATCGTAACCTTTCTGGTGGTGCTGGAGCTGATGAAAACCGGAAAAATTACGGTAGAGCAGGCTTCGATCAATGATGATATGACGGTGATATCGAGGGAGGAACAAATGGCATGAAGCTGACAGAAAAGGAAGCAGCGCTGGAAGCAATTCTCTTTACGATGGGGGAAGCAGTGGAAACGAAACGACTGGCAGAAGCAATTGGCGAGACACCCGAAAAAACGCGGGAACTGTTAGAAAAACTGCGCGCAGGCTGGGAAAAGGAGCACCGGGGGGTGAACCTGATTTCGCTCGAAGATTCCTGGCAGATGTGTACCCGGTCGGAATTTTACGATTATCTGATCCGCATCGCCAAAGCTCCGAAGAAATATACGCTGACCGACACACTGCTGGAAACTCTTTCGATCATTGCCTACAAGCAGCCAGTGACGCGCCTTGACGTCGAGAAGATCAGAGGCGTCAATTGCGACCATGCGATCAACCGTCTGGTAGAATACGATCTGGTAGAAGAGCTGGGACGGCTGGATGCGCCAGGACGCCCGCTTTTATTCGGCACGACAGAACAGTTTTTGCGGTCGTTTGGCGTAGGCTCTCTGGAAGAGCTGCCGGAGCTGTCTGCCGTACAGGTTGAAGAATTCAAAGAGCAGGCAGAGCAGGAGGCGGTGCTGCAGCTGCAGACGTGATTCGCATATCACAGCTGTCCTGCGGCATATAATAGGAAGAAATCCCGGAAAGGGGAATAAATATGCCGATCGGGAATCGAAACTGGAAATCTGCAGGAGCACTGACAGCGCTCGTGCTGATGTTGTTTACGACTGTATCTGTACCAGAGATGACTGTGAACGCCGGAAATAGCTATGCAGCGTCCGGATCTGCCGCAGCGACCGCAGACGAACGAAAAAATGAGACAAGTTTAACCAATGAGCTGTACGCCCGTGCCGCCGTCCTGATGGACGCAGAGAACGGGCGTATTTTGTTTTCCAAAAACGGGGACGAAGTCCTGCCGATGGCGAGCACGACGAAGATCATGACTTGTGTTTTGGCACTGGAAACTGGAAATCCGGAGGACGTCCTGCCGGTTTCTTCTTATGCGGCGAGGCAGCCGAAGGTACATATGGGCGTGCAGAAGGGCGAGTATTACCGAATGGAGGATCTCCTTTACGGGCTGATGCTGGAATCCTATAACGATGCAGCAGTGGTGATCGCAGAGTATTACGGGAGTAAGGCGGCTGGGCTTTCCATGGACTGCAGCCTGCACACAGAGGAAGAAAGCAGGAAGGCAGTGCTTACCTTTGCCCGGAAAATGAATGAAAAAGCAAAGGAAATCGGCTGTGAGAACACGTTTTTTATCACGCCGAACGGACTGGACGCAGAGCTTGAAACAGACGGCACACAAAAACAGCATTCCTGTACGGCGACAGACCTCGCTGCAATCATGCGCTACTGTGCGTTTATGTCTCCCCAAAAGGAGACTTTTCTTACAATTACCAGAACGGCTTCCAGGCAGTTTTGCAGCCTGAAAAAAGCGCAGGATGGAACGTTTGAAACCGGAACCAGGGCAGTCAGCGCTGCAAACCACAACGCATTTTTACAGATGATGGACGGAATGCTGTCCGGGAAAACCGGATTTACCGGAAAAGCGGGATATTGCTATGTGGGCGCGCTTACAAAAGGGGAAAAAAGTTTTACCATTGCGCTGCTGGCGTGCGGCTGGCCGAACAATCGCACATGGAAATGGCACGATGCGAGGCTGCTTTTGGAATATGGATTGGAAGCATTTGACCAAAGAAGTCTGCAGCAGCCTGACCTGCCAAAGACGCTTTTGGTGGAAAACGGACAGCTTGCGGAGGTTTCGTTAAATTGCCCCAAAAAGGAAATTCGGATGCTGCTTTCCAGAGGTGATCAGACAGATGTGCGCGTGAGCCTGCCCGGACAGTTGACGGCACCGGTCGAAGCGGGTGAACAGGTCGGGACGGTGAGCTATCTGGTAAATGGCGCGCTTTATGAGCAATTACCTGTTACAGCGGCATTTGGGGTACCGAAAATCACCTATTGTTACTGCTTGAAAAGACTCCTTGCCCTGGTGTTGTTGTAAAAACCGCTGTAAAAGAGAAGCAATTTAAAAATAAATAAGTAGAATATTTCTAAAATATATCTGGCAGACTGCACTTTTTCGTGTTATACTTCTAAAGTACGGATCTTAACTGGTCTATTATATTACCCAATATAACATGGAGGGCTGAAAAAATGAGCAATACTTCACAAGCGAGTCAAAGAATTACAGCTTTACTCGATGACAACAGTTTCGTTGAAATCGGCGCGAAGGTAACTGCCAGAGCTACAGATTTCAATCTGAAACAGACAAAAACCCCTTCCGACGGTGTGATCACCGGCTACGGGGTGATCGATGGCAACCTTGTGTATGTGTACAGCCAGGATGCTTCTGTTTTGGGGGGAAGCGTTGGCGAGATGCACGCCAGAAAAATTGCAGGCCTTTATGACCTGGCAAGTAAGACAGGTGCGCCGGTGATCGGACTGATTGATTCCACAGGCTTACGTTTACAGGAAGCAACGGATGCGTTAAATGGTTTCGGTGAAATCTACCGCAAACAGGCTCTGGCATCCGGCGTGATTCCGCAGATCACAGCAGTATTTGGCAGCTGCGGCGGCGGCCTGGCACTGATTCCGGGACTGACAGACTTTACCTTTATGGAAAGCAAAAAAGCAAAGCTGTTCGTAAATTCCCCGAACGCTATGGAAGGCAGCTGGACAGAGAAGGACGATACCTCTTCTGCAAAATTCCAGAGTGAGGAAGCCGGACTGGTTGATTTCGTGGGCACAGAGGAGGAAATCCTTTCCCAGATCCGCGAGCTGGTATGCATGATCCCCGGCAATAACGAAGAAAACGACGCTTACGGCGAATGCGAGGACGATTTAAACCGTGACATCGCAGATGCTGCAGGCTGCGATAACGGAGATACCACGATTGTCCTGTCCATGCTGGCGGATGATCAGAACTTTGTAGAAGTAAAGAGTGCTTACGGTAAGGATATGGTAACTGGCTTCCTGCGCTTAAACGGCGAGACAGTCGGCGCAGTTGCAAACCGCAGCCGCATCTATGATGAAGAAGGCAAGGAAACAGCAAACTTCGGTGAAGTCCTTTCTGCGGCGGGCTGTGAAAAGGCTGCTGAGTTTGTAAACTTCTGTGACGCTTTCAGCATTCCTGTACTGTCCCTGACCAATGTAAAGGGTTACGAAGCAACTCTGGCTTCCGAGAACTATCGCAAAGGCTGCTGCAAAGCTGACCTACGCATTTGCTAACGCTACCGTTCCCAAGGTTAATGTTGTGATCGGCAAGGCTCTCGGAACCGCTTATGCGGTAATGAACTCCAAGGCAATCGGTGCGGATATCACCATGGCATGGCCGGATGCACAGATCGGTGCTATGGACGGCAAGCTTGCTGCCAAGATCATGTATGATGGTCAGGGCGCTGATGTGATCAATGAGAAGGCTGCAGAGTACGAGGCTCTTGACTCTGAATGTAACCAGCGCAGCCAAGAGAGGATATGTGGACCAGATCGTAAATGCAGCTGATACCAGAAAATATGTGATTGGCGCATTTGAGATGTTATTCACCAAGAGTGAAGACCGTCCTGCCAAGAAACACGGAACTGTATAAGAAAGGGTGATTGTAAAATGAAGAAATTTTTAAGCTTAGTATGTATGATTACCTGCATCTTTGGTTTGACGGCGTGCGGCAGTGAGGAGACCTATACGGATTATGAGCAGCGCAAGATGGACACTGCAATCCAGATAGCTACCCAGTATGTGATTCCTTCTCTAGAGAATTTTGAAGACGAAGCTGCCCTGGAGAGCTTCTCCCGAGTATACCGCTGATGAAGTGGCATACCTGGTACAGGAAAATGTAGGTATCACCGTTGACGGTTATGCATACAAGACTGCTATCGAGTCTTTCAATCCGAAAAAGTCCATTGGCGGCATTACCGCAGTCGGTGATGCAGAAGCTACCATCGATGATGATCAGATCATTGTACATGTAGATGTGACCGGAGCCAAACCAGAACGCACAGGCAGAAGTGATCTTCAGCAATGATATGTTCCTGAGTATGGAGTCCGCAGCATTGAATCCCGTAGAATCCATGGGTGGTCTGATGACCAAGGCTGCACTGAATACTCTGATCGGTATGGGAACTGTATTCGTAATGCTGATCATGATCTCACTGATCATTTCCCTGTTCAACTTCATTCCGAAGATCCAGGCTGCATTCAGCAAGAAGGATAAGGAGGAAGAGAGCAAAGAACGCAGGTATTGATAATGCAGTAACTCAGATCGCTGCACAGGAAGAGCCCGAGGCAGATGACACTGAGCTGGTCGCTGTTATTGCAGCTGCGATCGCAGCAAGCGAAGGTGCGGCAAGCACTGACGGATTTGTAGTTCGTTCTATCCGCAAAGTAAGATAATCGTAAAAACGTTAGGAGGATATTAAAATGAAAAATTATACCATTACCGTAAATGGCAACGTATATGATGTTACAGTAGTAGAAGAGGGCGCATCTACCGGAGCACCCGTAGCAGCAAAGGCTCCCGCAGCTCCCAAGGCAGCTCCCAAAGCAGCTCCGGCAAGCGGCGCAGCAGGCAGCATCAAGGTTGAGGCCGGTGCAGCTGGTAAGATCTTCAAGGTAGAGGCAAGTGTTGGACAGGCTGTTAAGAAGGGTGACGCAGTCATCATTCTGGAAGCTATGAAGATGGAGATCCCTGTAGTAGCTCCCGAAGACGGCACTGTAGCAAGCATTGACGTTGCAGTTGGTGATACTGTTGAGGCTGGTGCAGTTCTGGCAACTCTGAACTAGTCTTTTTACATCAGCTCTATAAACAACAGGAGGTCATCAAATGGAATATATAGCTAGTACGCTTAACAACCTGATTCATCAGACAGCGTTTTTTAACCTGACCTGGGGAAACTATGTCATGATTCTGGTTGCATGCTTTTTCCTTTATTTAGCTATCCGTCATGAGTTCGAGCCTTTGCTCTTACTCCCGATAGCGTTCGGTATGCTGTTGGTAAACATTTACCCCGATATCATGCTGCACCCTGAAAATGCAGCAAACGGTGCCGGCGGCTTACTGTATTATTTCTACAAGCTGGATGAACTGGCAATTCTGCCTTCCCTGATCTTCATGGGTGTCGGTGCGATGACAGACTTTGGTCCGCTGATTGCGAACCCAAGAGCTTCCTGCTGGGAGCTGCAGCGCAGTTTGGTATCTTCGCAGCATACTTCGGAGCAATTGCGATGGGCTTCAATGACAAAGCAGCTGCAGCGATCTCCATCATCGGTGGTGCTGACGGCCCGACTTCCATCTTCCTTGCAGGTAAGCTTGGACAGTCTTCTCTTATGGGACCTATCGCAGTAGCAGCATATTCCTACATGTCCCTGGTTCCCATTATCCAGCCCCCTATTATGAAGCTTCTCACTACTGAGAAAGAGAGAAAGATCAAGATGGGTCAGCTTCGTCCCGTTTCCAACTGGAGAAGATCCTGTTCCCCATCGTTGTTACCATCGTTGTATGTCTGATCCTTCCCACCACAGCTCCTCTGGTAGGTATGCTGATGCTAGGTAACCTGTTCCGTGAGTCCGGCGTTGTTCGTCAGCTGACTGAGACAGCATCCAATGCTCTGATGTACATCGTAGTTATTCTGCTAGGTACTTCCGTAGGCGCTACCACAAGTGCAGAAGCATTCCTGAATGCAGATACCATCAAGATCGTAGCTGCTGGGTCTGATTGCATTTGTTCGGTACCGCCGCAGGCGTTCTGTTTGGTAAACTGATGTGTGGTTACCGGTGGCAAGATCAATCCTTTGATCGGTTCCGCAGGCGTATCTGCTGTGCCGATGGCAGCACGCGTATCGCAGAAAGTCGGCGCTCAATCCGATCCCACCAACTTCCTGTTCATGCATGCTATGGGACCTAACGTAGCAGGCGTTATCGGTACTGCCGTAGCAGCCGGTACGTTTATGGCTATCTTCGGTGTGTTCTAAAGAATATCTGATCTGAATTTGAAATAAGACCGAATGCTGCATGAGGATGGCGGCATCGCGTCATACAATGCTGTCCGGAAAATAGAACATTATGGAGGATATTCGTAATGTCAGAAATTGAAAAGAAACCGATTAAGATTACGGAAACTGTACTTCGTGATGCACATCAGTCGCTGATCGCTACCAGAATGCCTACCGAGTTAATGCTTCCCATCGTTGACAAGATGGATAAAGTTGGATATCATTCCGTAGAGTGCTGGGGTGGCGCTACCTTTGATGCATGCCTGCGTTTCTTAAAGGAAGATCCGTGGGATCGTCTGCGCAAGCTGCGTGACGGCTTCAAGAACACCAAACTGCAGATGCTGTTCCGTGGACAGAACATCCTAGGATACAGACCTTATGCAGATGATGTGGTAGAGTACTTCGTACAGAAATCTATCTCCAACGGTATTGATATCATTCGTATTTTCGACTGCTAAACGACCTGCGCAACTTACAGGAAGCGGTAAATGCTACCAACAAGTTCAAGGCAGAGGAAGGCAGAGGTGAAGCACAGGTTGCTCTGGCTTACACTCTGGGTGATGCTTACACTCTGGAGTACTGGACCAGCATGGCCAAGAAGATCGAAGAGATGGGTGCAGATTCCATCTGTATCAAGGATATGGCCGGTCTGTTAGTACCTTACAAGGCTGCTGAACTGATCAAGGCGATGAAGGAAGTTACCAAGCTTCCCATCCAGTTGCATACTCACTATACTTCCGGTGTTGCAAGCATGACCTACCTGAAGGCAGTAGAGGCCGGTGTTGATGTGATCGATACCGCTATGAGCCCCTTCGCTATGGGTACTTCACAGCCTGCTACAGAGGTTATGGTTGAGACCTTCCGCGGCACACCTTACGATACCGGTCTGGATCAGAACCTGTTAGCTGAAATCGCTGACTACTTCAGACCTTACAGAGATGAGTGCTTAAAGTCCGGTCTGATGGATCCCAAGGTTCTTGGCGTAAACATCAAGACACTGATGTATCAGGTACCTGGCGGTATGCTTTCCAACATGCCTCCGCTGGTTACTCCTTCTTCTCAGATTGTCGGCACACAGGCAGTCTTCAATGTCCTGATGGGCGAGCGCTACAAGATGGCAACCGACCAGACCAAGGATCTGCTTTCCGGCAAATATGGCCGCACTGTAAAGCCCTTCAATCCGGAAGTTCAGAAGAAGGTTATCGGCGACAGAGAAGTGATCACATGCCGTCCTGCAGACCTGATTCCGAACGAACTGGAGAAGATCGAATCCGAGATGAAGCAGTGGAAGCAGCAGGATGAAGATATCCTGACCTATGCACTGTTCCCTCAGGTTGCAACCGATTTCTTCAAATATCGTCTTGCACAGCAGGAAAAAGTGGATTTAAAGCAGGCTGACACAAAGAACGCCGCTTATCCGGTATAAGGATTCCATAAAAAGTACAAAGGGAAGCCATTTCTGGCTTCCCTTTTTGCCGTCTATTGACAGTCCGGCATCCAGCCGCTAAAATGTTAAAAGAAGGTTTTTGCGTGTGAGAATCCAAAACCAGAGGGGCGAGAAGGAAACGAAAAGATGGAGAACAGACACGATATTATTTCCCGGATTAACGAGAAATATGCGGCGATGAGTAAAGGCCATAAGGCGATTGCGACTTATATTATGGAGCACTACGATCAGGCGGCTTTTATGACGGCGGCGAAACTCGGCGCAGAGCTTGGAATCAGCGAATCGACCGTAGTCCGGTTTGCAGCCGGACTGGGATATGAAGGCTATCCGCAGATGCAGCAGGCGATCGCGGCATGGGTCAAGGGAAAGTTAAATACCGTGGATGGCGTTGGCGCAAAATATGCGGGCAGTACCCAGTCTGAAATTCTGACCTCTGTTTTAAACAGCGATATCGAAAAGCTGCGGCATACGATCGATCATCTCGATCCGGCAGCATTTGAAACGGCGGTGGATCTGATCCTTTCCGCAAAACGGGTTTATATTCTCGGAATCCGCAGCTGTGAGCCGTTAGCCGGTTTTTTAAGCTTTTATCTGGGGATGATCCGGGATAACGTCATTCAGATCAAATCCACGAGCACAAGCGAAATTTTCGAACAGATGCTGCGGATCGACGAAGAGGACTGTATCATCGGAATCAGCTTTCCGCGCTACTCCATGCGGACGTTAAAGGCGATGGAATTTGCAAATGACAGGAGCGCCAAGGTCATTACGATCACGGACAGCGTCCATTCTCCGATGAATTTATATTCTTCCTGCAACCTGCTTGCCAGAAGTGACATGGTTTCGATTGTAGATTCGCTCGTTGCGCCGCTTTCTGTCATCAATGCGCTCGTTGTGGCGCTCTGTATGAAAAGTCCGGAGCAGGTTCGTAAAAATCTGGAGCAGTTGGAAAATGCCTGGAATAATTATCAGGTTTATATGAATGATGAGATCAATTTTATCAATGAGGATTCGGTTCTGACAGAATCCTTTTTAAATCCGAAGGAGACGGAAGATTGAAAAAAAATATCGCGGTAATCGGCGGCGGGGCAGCCGGAATGATGGCGGCTTATGCGGCGGCAAAATCCGGCGCTCAGGTGACGCTTTATGAAAAAAATGAAAAACTGGGCAAGAAAATCTATATTACCGGAAAAGGGCGCTGCAATGTGACAAATGACTGCAGCAGGGACGTCTTTTTCGATCAGGTTGTAACGAATCCGAAGTTTTTATACAGCGCGTTTGAAACGTTTGATAATCAGGCGGTGATGCAGCTTTTGGAGCAGGCGGGTTGTCCGTTGAAAACGGAACGCGGCAACCGCGTGTTCCCGGTATCCGACCATTCTTCGGACGTGATCCGCGTGTTGGAGCGCCTGCTGCAGAAGAGAGGGCGTGAAGGTTCATCTATGCAGCAGCGTGAAGCGGGTTCTGGAAGAGGACGGGCAAGCAGTCGGTCTGGAGCTTTCCGATGGGAAAAGGATACAGGCAGACAGCGTGATTGTAGCGACGGGCGGTCTGTCCTATCCGTCTACCGGTTCGACCGGAGATGGCTATCGGTGGGCGGAAGCAACCGGGCATAAGGTTGTGGCATGCACGCCGTCATTGGTGCCGTTTGTGACGGAAGATACCTGGTGCGCAAAGCTGCAGGGACTTGCATTAAAAAACGTCAACCTGGCGCTTTACTTCGATGGAAAGGAAATCTATCAGGGCTTCGGGGAAATGCTGTTTACGCACTTTGGCGTGAGCGGACCGTTGGTGTTGTCTGCGAGCAGCTACTACAGCGCGCAGCTTGCAAAATGGACGAAAAAGAACGAAAAGAAAAAACTTTCGCGTCCGGAATGTCGGATAGAACTGAATTTAAAGCCTGCACTGACTGCAGAGCAGCTGGATAAACGGCTTTTGCGGGAATTTGACAGTCAGAAAAATAAAAATTTCGGGAATGCGATAGACGGGCTGTTCCCGGCGCGACTGATTCCGGTCATGCTGGAATTATCCGGAATCGAACCGGAAAAAAAAGTGCATGAAATCACGAAACAGGAACGGCAGAAATTTGCGGCGCTGATCCGGAAGCTGCCGATGACAGTGGAGAAAACCGGGGAGTTTGCTGAAGCGATTATTACGCGCGGCGGTGTCTATGTAAAGGATGTCAACCCGTCCACGATGGAATCCAAACGCCTGCCGGGACTGTATTTTGCAGGCGAGGTGCTGGATGTGATGCACTGACCGGCGGATTTAATTTACAGGTCGCGTGGTCGACCGGCTACCTTGCCGGGACGAGCGCGGCAGGCAGCAATAAAGGAGAATAAAATGGGATACAGCATTGCAATTGACGGACCTGCAGGAGCAGGGAAAAGTACAATCGCCAAAAAGGTGGCGGCAAAGAAAGGCTGCTGCTATGTGGACACAGGCGCGATTTACCGCGCGATGGCATATTTTTTGCTGGAAAACGGCGTAAAAGGGGAAGAAACCGACCGGATCGCAAAAAAATGTCAGGAGGCGAACATCCGGGTCGCATACGAGGCGGGCGAACAGCAGGTATTTTTAAACGGAGAAAATGTAAACAGTAAAATCCGTACCGAAGAAGTCGGACAGATGGCGTCCAAGAGCGCGGCTGTGCCGCAGGTGAGAAGCTGGCTGATCGATCTGCAGCGCGATCTGGCGGTGACGCAGAATGTGATTATGGACGGCAGAGATATTGGAACCTGCGTTCTTCCGCAGGCGACAGTCAAAATTTATCTGACCGCATCGGCGAATGTGCGCGCAAAGCGCCGTTATGACGAATACCGTGCAAAGGGCATGGACTGCGATTATGAAGAGATTTTAAATACCGTCAAAAAACGGGATATGCAGGATATGACACGGGCGATCGCACCGTTAAAGCAGGCGGACGACGCAGTGCTTCTGGATACCTCCGATCTTTCAATCGAAGAGGTTGTTGACCGGATTCTGGAAATCTGCGCGGAAAAAGGCTGCTGAGAATCAGGAGCGAGGAAGAGATTGAAAAATAAAATTTTTGAATCGCGGGATTTGTGTCTGCGTACACTTGACACAAACTCGACATGCGCAAAAATGCGTGCGCAGAAATGAGGAAAAGATGGAAGTTTTGCTTGCAAAAAGCGCAGGATTTTGCTTTGGCGTAAAGCGTGCGGTAGACCGGGTGTACGAGCTGGCGCAGACCAGCGCAAAAATATACACTTATGGCCCGATCATCCACAATGAAGAGGTGGTCGGCGATCTTGAAAAAAAAGGCGTTTCTGTAATTGAGACAAAAGAAGAGCTCAGACAGATCAAAGAGGGCGTGATCGTGATCCGCTCCCACGGCGTAGCAAAGGAAATTTACGACCAGATCGAGCAGCAGGGGCTGGAATGCGTGGATGCGACCTGCCCGTTTGTCAAGCGAATTCATAATATCGTCGAAAAAGAGAGCGCAAACGGAAAACAGATTTTGATTATCGGCAACGCAGGACACCCGGAAGTAGAGGGGATTATGGGGTGGTCAAGTACCCCTGCGATGGTGGCGGAGTGCGCCGAAGAAATCGAACAGATCCACTGTAATCCCGATCAGCCGGTCTGTATTGTGTCGCAGACGACATTTAACTACAATAAATTTCAAGAACTTGTTGAAATTTTCGAAAAAAAAGGTTATGATATTAGTGTTGTGAATACGATCTGTAACGCAACCGAGGAAAGACAGACCGAGGCAAAAGAAATCGCTGCCAAAGTTGATGCAATGATAATAATAGGTGGCAGGCACAGTTCCAATACCAGGAAACTGTACGAGATATGCAGTCGGGAGTGTGCAGATACCTATTTTATACAGACACTGGATGACTTGCATTTAGATCTACCTAAAGCTGTTCGACTAGTGGGTATTACCGCGGGGGCTTCCACCCCAAATAAATTAATTGAGGAGGTTCAAAATTATGTCCGAATTAACTTTTGAACAGATGCTGGATGCATCACTAAAGACAATACATGCAGGAGAGGTAGTCGAAGGTACAGTCATCGATGTGAAACCTGAAGAGATCGTTCTGAACATCGGATACAAATCTGACGGTATTCTGACCAGAAACGAATATTCTAATGACTCCAATCTGGATTTGACAACTGTCGTAAAACCTGGTGACACATGGAAGTCAAGGTACTGAAAGTCAATGACGGTGAGGGTCAGGTTCTCCTTACCTACAAGCGTCTTGCTGCAGACAGAGGCAACAAGAGAATTGAAGAAGCCTTCAACAATCACGAGGTACTGAAGGCAAAAGTATCCCAGGTACTGGATGGTGGTCTGATTGTTGTTGTAGATGAAGTACGAATCTTCATCCCCGCAAGCCTGGTATCCGATACTTATGAGAAGGATCTGACGAAGTATGCAGACAGGAGATCGAATTCGTGATCAGCGAGTACAATCCAAGAGAAGAAGATACATTGGTGACCGCAAACAGCTGATCGTAGCCAAGAAGGCAGAACAGCAGGCTGCATTGTTCGCAAGAATCCATGAAGGTGACGTTGTAGAAGGTGTTGTTAAGAACGTAACTGATTTCGGCGCATTCGTAGATCTTGGCGGCGCAGACGGTCTGCTTCACATCTCCGAGATGTCTTGGGGCAGAGTCGAGCATCCCAAGAAGGTATTCAAGGTTGGCGATAAGCTGAAGGTCCTGATCAAAGAGATCAACGGCAATAAGATTGCACTGTCCCTGAAATTCGAAGATCAGAACCCTTGGAAAGATGCAGCAACCAAGTACGCAATCGGCAATGTTGTAACCGGTAAGGTTGCAAGAATGACTGATTTCGGCGCATTCGTTGAGCTGGAATCCGGCATTGATGCTCTGCTTCATGTTTCCCAGATCGCAAAAGAGCATATTGAGAAGCCCTCTGATGTTCTGCAGGTAGGCGAAGAGATTACCGCAAAGGTAGTTGACTTCAACGAAGCGGACAAGAAGATCAGCCTGAGCATCAAAGCGCTGCATGCTCCTGAGAAGAAGGAAGAGCAGGAAGACGGCGATGTAGTATCTGTTGATATCGACAAGGTAATCGCAGATCAGGACGCTGAATAATTGAAACGGTAAGAGATAGAACGGGATGTGCGTAAGTTGCGTACATCCCGTTTTTTATCGTATAGGAAACTTCGTTTCCATACGATAAAAACGCTCCGCGAGGATGCGCACTCGGCGCAAGAATGTGCCAAGGCACATTCTTTTTTCTGATTCATAACAATAGAATGCACGCACTGCGTGCATTCTATTGTTGATTGGATTTCTTACCAACCTATTTCTTTGTTTTCACCAGTGCGCGCAGCAGCCCGGACAGATACTCTTTCTGGACGGATGCGTCAGAATTTAACAAGTCGTCGGCGAGCAGGAAACACTGGCGGTCTTTATGGTTTTCCCGAAATAACGGCAGCTCGTCCGGCACAGAGAAGCAGGGAAGAAATTGTCCTTCTTTTTTTGTATAACAGGTTGCGGCTGTCGCGGGCATGCGCTGCGATTTATCGACGTAAACGGCGACGGATTTGTGAATTGCGGTATCTTCTGCAGGTAGGTAGGAATAGTTTTTATAGTCTGGATAAAAATGCTTTAAAACGCCATCATAGACCGGCAGGCGCAGCAGCACAGTCCGTTCCCTGCCTGCGAGGAAGCAGTTTTTTAAAACAGTGCCGGAGCCGTGCAGGGACAAAGAAACCGGAAGAGGGATATCTGTCTGCAGGGTAAAGACTGCATTGGTCCGCGCTTTTCCAAAAGCGTCCTCGGTATGCTCGAGAGAAAGGGTGACCGGAGAAAAGCCCTGTTCTTCGAAAAATAGCGGGATTGCCATCACGCGGTAAAGAGTGATCATTCCCTCGAGGTCTTCACGGTTGTGTAAAAGCAGGATGTCGAGAAGCTCTTTTGTAGGCTGTATGGCGTAGGAATGATACAGCTCGATCAGCTCGCCGCCGTTAAAATGGTCTTCCCGATGGATGTCGATAAACTCCTCCAGCTGCTTCTGGCGACATCCCGGCAGATGCAGGAGGTTTTTATAAGGGCTTATTTTTTTGTAGATGTCGTGCTGGACGGACGCCGGGACAAAAGAAAGCCCGAATTTTTTCGCGCGGGTCTGCAGAAACGGAACATCGAAGGTTGTTCCGTTAAAATGTACCATGACCGGAAAGGAGGCGGCAAAGGAGAAAAACTGCTGCAAAACATCCGCTTCATCATCGGGCGTCTCCGCAAAAAACTGCCGGGTTTCCCAGCCGTTTGTGGTCAGATAAGCGCAGCCGATCAGATAGACGCAGGCGCTGCGCGCGGAAAATCCGGTGGTTTCGATATCGAAAAATAAAATGTCCTGAGGGGCTTCAAAAAAAGAAGCCAGCTCTTTCGTTGTATCGGATAAAATAGGGTTTTTTAAAGTTTTCATAACCGTATGATAGCATATTTTTGAAATTTCCTGTAGTATTTTGGCTAAAAAAATAGTATGATACAAGATGGAATGTATGTATACAATGTACATGTTCAGAAACAAAAAAGAAAAGGAAGGATGATTGGCGAATGGCTAAGTTGACATTTATGGGCGGCATTCATCCCTATGATGGGAAGGATCTGTCGAAGGATAAGCCCATGAAGGCAGTTCTGCCAAAGGGCGACCTGGTATATCCGCTGTCCCAGCATATCGGTGCGCCTGCAGTGCCTGTCGTGGCAAAGGGAGACCATGTACTGACAGGACAGAAGATTGCGGAAGCCCAGGGTTTTGTATCGGCACCGATTTATGCGACGGTTTCCGGTACAGTTAAGGCGATCGAGCCACACCGCGTCGTAACCGGTGACAATGTAATGAGCATTGTGATTGAGGACGACCATTTATATGAAGAAGCAGAGTTTGTTCCTGCAGACCTGGAGACGTTAAGCCGGGAGGAAATTATCGGAAGAGTCAAAGAAGCCGGCATCGTCGGCATGGGCGGCGCAGGTTTCCCGACACATGTAAAACTGAGTCCGAAAAATCCGGACAGCATTACAGATGTCATCGTAAACTGTGCGGAATGCGAACCGTACCTGACCTCTGACTACAGAAGAATGATGGAGGAGCCGGAAAAGCTGATTGCCGGTCTGAAGGTAATGTTAAAGCTGTTCCCGAACGCAAAGGGAACGCTGGCAGTGGAAGATAATAAACCGGATGCAATCGCACTGTTAAAGAAGCTGACAAAGGATGAAACGGATATTTCCGTGGCTGCCTTACATACAAAATACCCGCAGGGCTCGGAGCGCCATCTGATTTATGCGGTGACAGGACGTGCGATCAATTCCTCCATGCTTCCTGCAGATGCGGGGTGTATCGTAGACAATGTTGATACGGTTGTTGCGATCAATCAGGCTGTGCGCGAAGGGAAACCGCTGATGCACCGTATCGTAACGGTAACGGGAGATGCAGTTGCAAATCCTCAGAACTTTATTGTCCGGATTGGTACCAATTACAACGAGCTGATTGAGGAAGCGGGTGGTTTTGTACAGGAACCTGCTAAGATTATTTCCGGTGGTCCGATGATGGGCTTTGGCATTTTTGATTTAAACGTGCCGACAACCAAGACATCCTCCGCACTGCTGTGCCTGACTCATGATGATGTTGCAAAGTCACAGCCGTCGGCGTGTATCAACTGCGGACGCTGTGTAGAAGTCTGTCCCGGCAGAGTTGTGCCCAAGCTCCTTGCAGACTATGCAGAACGTCATGATCTCGAAAGATTTGAAGCCTGTAACGGTCTGGAATGCTGTGAATGCGGCTGCTGCAGCTATGTCTGCCCGGCAAAGCGTCCTCTGACACAGGCGATCAAATCCGCGAGAAAGATGGTTCTGGCTGAAAAAAAGAAAAAACAGCAGGAGGCGAAGAAATGAGCGATTTACGCAATGTATCCTCCAACCCCCATATCCGGGCGAAGGATACCACTTCCCGGATTATGCTGACAGTAGTTATTGCACTGCTTCTGCCCGCATTTTTTGGCATTTACAATTTTGGCTTCCGGGCACTGGTTCTGATCCTGATCAGTATCGCAACCTGTGTTCTGACCGAATATATCTATGAAAAACTGATGAAAAAACCCATCACGATCGGCGATTTCTCAGCAGTCGTAACCGGATTGTTACTGGCATTAAACCTGCCTGTATCCGTTCCTTTCTGGATTCCGGTTGTCGGCGGCGTGTTTGCAATCCTGGTGGTAAAGATGCTGTTCGGTGGACTGGGACAGAACTTCATGAACCCGGCACTGGCAGGCAGATGCTTTCTGCTGATTTCCTTTACCTCCCTGATGACGAATTTTAACTGCGACGCCTATACCGGTGCGACGCCTCTGGCAAGTCTGAAAGCAGGAGAAAGCGTTAACGTTCTGAACATGATTCTGGGACGCACGGCTGGTACGATCGGTGAGACCTCTGTGATTGCGATCGTTTTGGGCGCCTGTGTTCTGATCGTTGCAGGTGTAATCGACCTGCGCGTACCGGGTAGCTATATCGCTTCCTTTGCCGTTTTTGTCCTGCTGTTTGCAGCCCTTAGCGGAATTGCAATTAGCCCGGCATATCTGTCCGCACAGCTGGCAGGCGGTGGTCTGATGCTCGGTGCATTCTTTATGGCGACGGACTATGTAACCCGTCCTGTCACCAAAAAAGGACAATACATTTACGGTGTGATTCTCGGTTTTCTGACCGCGATCTTCCGTATTTTCGGCGCGAGCGCAGAGGGCGTATCCTATGCGATTATTCTGGGCAACCTTCTGGTTCCGCTGATTGAGCGTTATACGATGCCGAAAGCATTCGGAAAAGGAGGAGAGCGGTCATGAAGAGCATGCTGAAAGATGCGGGCATTCTGTTCGCAATCACCCTGGTAGCCGGATTGCTGCTGGGTTGTGTTTATCAGATAACAAAAGAGCCAATCGCACGTCAGGAGGCGCTGGCACAGGAAAATGCGTGCCGTGAGGTCTTTTCTGATGCGGAAAGCTTTGAAGCTGTGACAGATTTTACAGAAGAAGCTGCACAGGCTGTACTCAATGAGGGCGGCTACAGCGCAGCCAGTGTCAATGCCTGTCAGGAGGCAAAGGATGCGTCCGGAACAGTACTTGGTTATGTGCTGACGGTGACAACCCATGAGGGCTACGGCGGAGATATTCAGTTTACCGTTGGCGTGCGCAATGACGGCACATTAAACGGGATTTCTCTGCTGTCTATTTCCGAAACAGCAGGTCTTGGCATGCAGGCGGGAGACGTTCTGGTTCCCCAGTTTGCAGATAAAAATGCCTATCCGTATGTATACACTAAAACCGGTTCGACAGCAGACAATGAAATTGATGCCATTTCCGGCGCTACGATCACAACCAATGCTGTGACCAATGGAGTCAACGCTGGTGTGTACTATTTCCAGACCATGCTGCAGCAAGGTGCAGGGGAAGGAGCAGCAAATGAGTAAGAAAAATACGCCTGCAGAGCGGCTTTATAACGGTATTGTCAAAGAAAACCCGACGTTTGTTTTGACGCTGGGTATGTGTCCGACCCTGGCGGTTACGACCAGTGCAGTCAACGGTCTGGGCATGGGTCTGACTACGATGGTAGTCCTTGCACTGTGCAATCTGATCATTTCCGCACTGCGCAAGATTATTCCCGATAAGGTGAGAATTCCTGCGTTCATCGTCATCGCTGCGTCTCTGGTTACGATGATGCAGCTTCTGCTGCAGGGCTTTATTCCGTCCCTGTATGATTCGTTGGGGATTTATATTCCGCTGATTGTCGTAAACTGTATCATCCTGGGCAGAGCGGAATCCTATGCGTCCAGAAACCCGGTGCTTCCTTCTTTGTTCGATGGCATCGGTATGGGACTTGGATTTTCCGTTGCGCTGACCTGTATCGGTGCAGTTCGTGAAATCCTTGGCGCAGGAGAGCTGTTCGGCTTCCGCGTGATGCCCCAATCCTATGTTCCGTTTTCGATCTTCGTTATGGCGCCCGGCGCATTCTTTGTGCTGGCATTTCTGACTGCTGCCCAGAACAAGATCAAGATAAACGGTGAGAAAAAAGGAAAAGATATGAGCAAAATCCAGTCCGGCTGCTCGGATGACTGTTTGAACTGTGGCGTTTCCGGCTGCTGCGGTCACAGCTTTTACGGCGCTTCGGATCCGGCTGCTCAGACAAAGAAGGAGGAAGGCTGAACATGATGGAACAGATCCAGCAGTTATTGTTGATCCTGATCAGCTCTGCGCTGGTCAGCAACGTAGTATTGAGCCAGTTTCTGGGACTGTGTCCGTTTCTGGGCGTATCCAAAAAAGTAGAAACTGCAGCGGGAATGGGAACCGCCGTTATTTTTGTCATTACGCTTTCTTCCGGTGTGGCGGGAGCAATTTACAAATTTATTCTGACGCCTTTGAACATCCAGTATCTGCAGACGATCGTATTTATCCTCGTCATTGCGGCGCTGGTGCAGTTCGTAGAAATGTTCCTCAAAAAATATATGAAATCGCTGTATGAGGCGCTCGGCGTTTATCTGCCGCTGATTACGACCAACTGCGCGGTGCTCGGTGTTGCGCTGACCAACGTGCAGAAGGAGTACGGCATCTTTACCGGCATGGTGAATGGCTTTGCGACGGCGCTTGGTTTCACGATTTCCATTGTCATTCTTGCGGGCATCCGTGAGAAACTGGAATACAACGATTATCCGGAATCCTTTAAGGGAATGCCGATGGTTCTCGTCACAGCAGGACTGATGGCAATCGCTTTCTGCGGATTTTCCGGACTGTTATAGGAGGCGGAGAATGGTAAGCGGTATCCTGATTGCAATGGCAGTGGTAGGAGCGGTTGGTCTGTTTATCGGCCTGTTTCTGGGCATTGCCGGAATCAAATTTAAAGTAGAAGTTGATGAACGGGAAGAGGCTGTTTTGTCAGCCCTTCCGGGAAATAACTGCGGCGGCTGCGGTTATGCGGGCTGTGCAAATCTGGCGGCAGCAATTGCCAAAGGGGAAGCGCCGGTCAACGCCTGTCCGGTGGGCGGTGAGCCGGTTGGAAAAGAGATCGCAAAGATCATGGGCGTAGAAGCGGGAAAAGAGACGAAAAAGGTTGCATTTGTAGCCTGTCAGGGAACCTGCGATAAGGCGAAGACAGATTATGAGTATCATGGAATCGCTGACTGTGCGATGCTTTCCTTTGTCCCGAACGGCGGTCCGAAATCCTGTGATTATGGTTGTACCGGTTTCGGTAACTGCGTAAAGGCATGTCCCTTCGACGCAATCCATGTCGTAGACGGCGTAGCAGTTGTCGATAAGGAAGCCTGCAAGGCATGTGGAAAATGTGTCGCAGCATGTCCGAAGCACCTGATTTCGCTGGTTCCTTACGATGCAAAGTATCTGGTGGCATGCAGCTCCAAGGCAAAAGGTCCTGTGACGATGAAGGAGTGCAGCGCAGGTTGTATCGGCTGTACACTCTGTCAAAGAAACTGCCCGGTTGGCGCAGCGAAAGTGACGGACTTCCTCGCAAAGATTGATCCTGAAACCTGTAAGGGCTGCGGAATCTGCGCAGAGAAATGTCCAAAGAAAGTGATTGTGAAGCACTGATTGTTTGCGCCTGCGGAGAAGGTTTCGCCGCAGAGCGTTTGGAACAAAAACGCTCTGCGAGGATGCGCACTCGGCGCAGGGGTAGATGGTTGCCGAAGCAACCGCGCCTCGGCGCGAGAATGTGCCAAGGCACATTCTTTTTTAGCGGTTACGATTGCGGGAATCCGTCTGTGCGGTAAATTCGTACGTGCCGTCGTTTAAAAGGAATAGTGCTTCAATATCCGGCAGGGAGTCAATCAGCTCCCTGCCTTTTTCGTATCCAAGTAAGAAGCAGGACGTGCTGAGGGCGTCTCCGTCCGTGGAGGAATCGGAGAGGATCGTGACGCTGCTCAAACCTGTGTCGGCTGGATAACCGGTGCGAGGGTCTAGAATATGATGATACAGCACTCCGTTTTCCCGAAAGCAACGCTCATAATTTCCGGAAGAGACGAGGGACTGGTCTTTTAACGCGACGATATCGACCAGCTCGTTTGTTTCAGAAAACGGCTTTTTGATGCCGGTACGAAATGCTGTGCCATCCGGCTTTTGCCCGACGGCCAGGACGTTTCCGCCAAGATTGATCAGGGCACTTGTGATATTTTTTTGGAGGAAAAATGCTTTCAGGCGGTCTGCGATCGCACCCTTTGCCAGAAATCCGAGGTCAAGCTGTGCATCCGGATCGGCGAGGGTAACCGTATTGCCGTCGATCCGGATATTGTGGTAATCGACGTGAGGGAGCAGGGCATTGATCTGGGACTGCTTTGGGACAGGACCTGCAGGGTCGCCGGAAAAGTTCCAGAGCTGGGAAATCGGCGTGATTGTCGGATCGATCAGACCGTCTGTTTTTTCAGACCAGTATAACGCTGTCTGCAGCAGAGAGGCAGTTTCAGAATCGACAGTGACAGGCTGTCCATTCGCATGGTTAATATTCCAGATATCACTGCCTTCTTTGGTGTAGCTCAACAGATTTTCATAGTGCCCGCAGAGTTCAAATGCCTCGTTTAGGACGGTTTGGGCATCGTTTCCATAGCATGTCAGGGAAATCACGGTGTCAAAATAGAAGCCGGTTTTGGAAAACGGCTGCGCAGAAGATGCGCTGCAGCCGGTCAGGGATAATGACAGGGTGAAGCACAGCAGGAGAGCGATCGGTGCGAATATTTTTTAAATATAATCATAGATAGAAATCCTTTCAGGTCAAGATAAAAGTTACAGTTCACCCGCGCCATTCGCAAAAGCGCATCTTTGATGCTTTCCGCTGCTTCGCAGCTCTTTTTGATCATAAAATGGGCTCCCTTCGTGCCCTTCTGAGTTCAGATTTTCGTGCAAGCACGGAATCCGAACTCAGAAGGGCATGAGTGAACTGTAATAGATAAAATACTGGATTGCTTTTAGCACGGATGCAATTCTAAAAATATGCGTAATTCGTACCTATTTTGCCCCAGTATTCCTCCATCCTACCATAAAATGAAGTTTCTGTCGCAGTTTGTCTGTGAAAAAAAGTGATTTTTTTCAGACTGGCTGTATAGACTTTTAGAAGGCGTACAGCCGGGAACGGGGATGGAAATGGAAAAAAACAGTACATTAAAATATGGTATATGGCTGACCGGGGCGTCCATGATGTTTGTATCTGCATGGTTTTGCGTCCGGCTGACCGGAACGGTAGGAGAAATGGGACGGTATCTGGACAGCATGGACAGCGTCGTCTGCATGGAGGAACTTTTGGATTATGAAAAAGGAAAACGGGCAGGACCCTGGAGGAAAACGATCTGGCAGAGCCGACGCTGCAGGTGAGGATGCTGGAACGGGAGGATAGTGCAGCAGCTGTTTCAGACAGCACACAGCTTTCTATCAGCAGCGCGGATTATCAGGTGCTTTTGAAAATCGTGGAGGCGGAAGCCGGATCGGAGGATTTAAACGGCAGGATTTTGGTTGCAAACGTCGTTTTAAACCGGGTAAAGAGCGAGCTGTTCCCGGATTGTGTGACAGATGTGGTGTATCAGCACAGTAACGGTGTTTATCAGTTTTCCCCGGTAAAAAACGGAACGATCGACACTGTTTCAATCAGTGAGGAAACGAAACAGGCGGTAGAGTTAGCGCTGGATGGAACGGATTTGTCAAAAGGGGCGCTGTACTTTGCTGCGCGGAATGCGGCGAATGAAAAAAATATGCGCTGGTTCGATACACATCTGGTCAGATTGTTTGCGCATGGCGGACATGAGTTCTTTGGATAAAGACAAAAAATCGGAAAAGGTATTGTCCTGTCAGAAAACCTGTGATAAAATTGAGCGAAACGGACAGAAAAAAGAAACGAAGCTGTGCAACTGCAGCAGAAACAGGAGGAAGCATGGAAGTTTTGTATAGAAGTACGAGAGGAAATGAAGAGAGCGTGTCGGCATCTAAAGCAATTCTGGAAGGTCTTGCATCGGACGGTGGTCTGTTTGTGCCCCAGGCGTTGCCTTCTTTTGATAAAACGCTGGACGAGTTTGCACAGATGGATTATCGACAGACCGCATATGAAGTGATGAAGCTTTTGCTGACGGATTTTACAGAGGAAGAGCTTCGTTATTGCATCGACAAGGCGTACGACGGTAAGTTCGATACGGAGGCGATCGCCCCGTTGGCAGAAGTGAAAAATGCGTGGTATCTGGAACTGTTCCACGGTCCGACGATCGCGTTTAAGGATATGGCACTTTCGATTCTGCCGTACCTGATGACGACTGCGGCGAAGAAAAATCAGATCAAAAATGAAATCGTAATTCTGACGGCGACCTCCGGAGATACCGGAAAGGCGGCTCTGGCAGGTTTTGCGGATGTGCCCGGCACGAGAATTATGGTCTTTTATCCCAAGGACGGTGTTAGCCCGATTCAGGAACAACAGATGGTCACCCAGACCGGCGCAAACACCCGCGTGATCGGTATCCACGGAAATTTCGACGATGCCCAGTCCGGCGTCAAGAAGCTGTTTGCAGATAAAGAGCTTGCAGCATGGATGGAAGAAAGAGGCTATCAGTTCTCTTCTGCAAACTCCATTAATATCGGACGTCTGGTTCCCCAGATCGTTTATTATGTTTATGCATATGCACAGCTTGTAAAAGAAGGACGTATCAAAGCAGGCGAGGAGATCAATGTTACTGTTCCGACCGGAAACTTCGGCAATATTTTGGCTGCCTATTATGCAAAAAATATGGGACTGCCGATCAAAAAGCTGATCTGTGCGTCCAATGACAATAAAGTATTATATGATTTCTTCCGTACAGGTGCTTATGACAGAAATCGTGATTTTATCCTTACAACGTCCCCGTCAATGGATATTCTGATTTCGAGCAATCTGGAACGGCTGATTTATCGGATTGCCGGAGAGGATGCTGCATGCAACGCATCCCTGATGGCGGCGCTTGCAGGTGATGGCAAATATGAAATCACTGCAGAGATGAAAGAAAAGCTCGGTGATTTTTACGGAAATTATGCGACGCAGGAGGAATGCGCGGCGCAGATCCGCAGCCTGTACGAAGATACCGGCTATGTACTCGATCCGCATACCGCGGTTGCAGCAGCGGTTTACAACAAATATAAAGAAGAAACCGGCGACACGACAAAAACTGTGATCGCATCTACTGCAAGTCCGTATAAATTCACCAGAACCGTTTTGAGTGCTATGGATGAAAAATATGCAGATATGGATGATTTTGCCCTGACGGAAGAATTGGAAAAGATCAGTGGAGTGAAGATTCCGGATGCGATCACAAAATCCGCAACGCACCGGTGCTCCATAACATCCAGTGCGAAAAAGATGGCATGAAACAGGCAGTGATGGAGTTTTTGGAAAAACAATAGAATGCGCGCTCTGCGAGCTTTCCAATGTCATAAATCACAAAGAGATGGATGATAGAAATGACGGAGAACCTGATGGTTCTCCGTTTTTTGTGTGCCCGGCAAAGGGGGCGGCAGCATTCTTTGCTGTCGCCCCTTGATTACACAATTGTAAAAACGTGCGGGCTGTCAACAGTGGGGAAAGCCCGTTTATCTTGATGGTTGAAACTGCATTGACGTTATGGGATCCACTGCGCGCAGTTATTTCCTTTCCGACAGCTCCACATAAGGCTGATCGGTGCAGAGCGTCTTATACGCAGGGCGGATGATCTTGCTGTTGGTGGCAAGCTCTTCCATGCGGTGCGCGCTCCAGCCGACCATACGGGCGATGGCGAAGATTGGGGTGTAGAGCTCCATCGGCAGTCCAAGCATTTTGTATACAAAGCCGGAATAGAAGTCGACGTTGACGCTGACGCCCTTGTACATCTGACGTTCTTTGGCGATGACGGCTGGGGCGAGACGCTCTACACTGTTATAAAGCTCGAATTCATCATGCAGTCCCTTTTCTTCAGAAAGGCGTTCTACGAAGCCCTTGAAGATGACAGCACGCGGGTCAGATTTGGAGTAAACCGCATGGCCGACGCCGTAGATCAGACCGGCGTGGTCGAATGCGTCCTTGTTGAGCAGGCGTGCGAGGTAACGGCCGATTTCTTCATCGTCTTTCCAGTCGTGTACCTCTTCTTTCATTTCCTCGAACATCTTGACAACCTTGATATTTGCGCCGCCGTGGCGGGGGCCCTTTAAGGAGCCAATTGCTGCTGCGATAACAGAATAGGTATCGGACAGGGAGGAGGTGACAACCTCTCGTGGTAAAGGATGAGTTATTACCACCGCCATGCTCCATATGCAGGATCAGCGCGATATCGAGGATTTTTGCTTCCAAAGGGGTGTAACTGCTGTCAGGGCGCAGGATATGTAAAATATTTTCCGCCATGGAGAGCGTCTGGGAAGGCTGGTGGATATACAGGCTGTTGCCGTCATGATAGTGGCTGTAGGCCTGGTAGCCGTAGATGGACAGCATCGGGCAGAGGCTGATGAGCTGCAGGCACTGACGAAGGACGTTTGGCAGGGAAACATCGTCTGCACGGTCGTCGTAGGAATACAGGGTCAGAACGCTGCGGGCGAGGGTATTCATCATATCCTTACTGGGGGCTTTCATGATAATATCGCGGACAAAGCTGGTGGGCAGGCTTCGATAGGAATTGAGCAGTCGGGAAAAGGATTCCAGCTCCTCCTTGTTAGGAAGCTTGTTAAACAACAGCAGATAAGTTACCTCATCGAAGCCGAAACGGTTGTCTTTGCTAAAGCCGCGCACGAGATCTTCCACGTTGTAGCCGCGGTAAAACAGCTGCCCATGTGCGGGAACAGCTTCGCCGTTTACGATTTTGGTGGCGCGCACGTCAGAAATATTGGTGAGTCCTGCGAGGACGCCTTTGCCGTTTAAATCCCGCAGACCGCGTTTGACGTCGTACTGTGTGTAGAGCTCAGGCGCAATGGAGCCTGCCTGCTCACTCATTTTGCAAGCGCAAGGATTTCGGATGTAATATCGGAAAAATTATTCGTAACCTGAAGTTCCATGGAAATACCGCCTTTCTAAAAATAATATATGGCTGTACCGATGCAAAAGAAAAAAAGGATGCTTGCTGTGCAAAGGACGACCGGAACATACATAGAAATGAGGATATGTCTGAAAATAGACATGACAGCTGAAATTCGTCGAATACCATTGTGCTTTTGTACCGGAATTTGCTGATTTTATGGTAAATTATAGCACGAGTACAGGAGCAGAAACAAAAAAAAACAAAAAGTTTAGAATAAGTTTACAAGCAGATTTCATTTTGCGAATGACAAAAATGAGCTGCGAAAGCGGAGAGCGTCGAAATGCGTTTTGCGAAGTTTAATCGAGTTTGAAATCAATGAAAAGTGCCTTAAAAAATCTTATGACAAGTTCTTGCGCGGTATGTGCTGTTGTGATAGATTTTTGGTAGTGCCAAAATCTCCGGCACATGGAGGAAATACAAATGGTCAATCAGAAGATACAGGATCGTCTGGCAGCGCTGCGGGCGGTCATGAAGAAAAACGGCGTAGACTGGTACATGGTTCCCACAGCGGATTTTCACAATTCGGAATATGTGGACGCTTATTTTAAGGTAAGAGAATATTTATGCAACTTTTCCGGATCAAACGGAACGCTGATCGTCGGAATGGACGAAGCTGGTCTGTGGACGGATGGCAGATATTTTATCCAGGCGGAGCGGGAGCTTACAGGAACCGGAGTTACTTTATACCGGATGCTGGAAGACAACGTTCCGACGAAGGAAGAATTTTTACAGCAGAAGATGGAAAACGGTCAAACACTTGGCTTTGATGGTCGTGTCGTCGATACGAGATTTGGTCTGAAGCTGGAAAAAGACCTGGCGGACAAGCAGATTAAAATCGTGTATGGCAAAGATCTCGCAGATGAAGTCTGGACGGACAGACCGGCACTTCCGTGCCATCCGGTTCTGGTTCCGGACGAGGCGCTGTTTGGACAGAATGTTTCCGAAAAGCTGGATGCAGTTCGTAAAGATATGGCAGCTCACGGCGCGTCCGGTCTGTTTTTGAGCAAGCTGGACGATCTGATGTGGCTGTTGAATATCCGCGGCGCGGATGTGGAATGCAATCCGGTTGCATTGTCCTATGCGTATCTGACACAGGATGAGTGCCATTTCTTTCTCCAGGATGGGGAAGTGACGGATGTGTTAAAAGCGCATGCGGCGAAGTATCACATTACCCTGCATCCGTATGAAGAGGCTGCAGAGTGGATGGAGTCCTGTGCGATCACAGGCAGCGTGATGTGCGATGAAGGCAACGTCAGCTACGCTTTTTATAAGATTTTGGAAAACCGTGCAGAAGTGGTCGATGCAGCGAACCCGACAGAACTGTTAAAGGCGGTCAAAAATGAAACCGAGCTGGCAAATATGCAAGAGGTCTATTTAAAAGACAGCGTAGCGGTCTGCAAGTTTATTTACTGGGTCAAGAAAAATGTTGGTAAAATTCCGATGACGGAGTATTCCGCTGCGATGTATCTGGATCATCTGCGCAGTGAGATCGACGGTTATCTGGATCTTTCCTTTCCAACGATCAGCGCTTATGGGACAAATGCAGCGATGATGCATTATGAGGCGACCGAGGACAACTGCGCAGCGCTTGCGCCGGAAGGTATGCTTTTGGTGGATTCCGGCGGTCAGTATCTTGGCGGTACGACGGATGTGACGAGAACGATCGTGTTGGGGCCGGTTTCCCAGACGATCAAGGAGCATTACACAGCGGTCGCAAAGGGCATGCTGCAGCTGACAGACGCGAAATTTTTGTACGGCTGCACCGGCAGAAACCTGGATATTCTGGCACGTCAGCCCATGTGGGATCAGAACATCGACTATAAATGCGGAACCGGTCACGGCGTCGGTTATATTTTGAATGTTCATGAGGGACCCCAGGGCATCCGCTGGCGTTTCACCGGCAATCAGAAGGAAGTGCCGATCAAAGCAGGGATGGATGTGACAAACGAGCCTGGTGTTTATATCGAAGGAAGCCACGGTATCCGAATTGAAAATGTGATGGTTGCCAGAAACGGCGTGAAAAACGGAGATGGGCAGTTCATGTATTTCGATACGCTGACCTGGGCACCGATCGATCTGGATGCCATCGATGTTTCTGTGATGGAGAGAAAAGATATCGAGCGGTTAAACCGTTATCACGCACAGGTGCGCGAAAAGATGACGCCTTACTTGAACGAAGAAGAGGCGGCATGGCTCAAAGAAGCGACACGGGCGATTTAAGGCGGGCAGGAAACACTCAGAAGAAACAGCAGGCAGGACATTTTGAAAAAGAGGTCCTGCCTGTTTTTTATCGTATAGGAAACTTTGTTCCTATACGATAATAAACGCTCCGCGAGGATCGCACTGCAGCGGAATGGAAGAATGTCGCTTGCGCGACCCGCCGCAGGCGGAGAATCCTGCTTCGCAGGATTCTTTTTTACCATTGCCTGCGGTATTCTCCGGGTGAAATCCCTTCGACCTTTTTAAACATACGGGAAAAATAGTTGGCATCCTTCATGCCGCACTGGATGCCGATTTTTTCAATCGAAAAATCTGTAAAGCGCAGCAGCTGTTTGGCGTGAGTAATGCGCAGGGACAGAAGGTAAGCGTTGATGGAGACGCCGAACTGTTCCCGGAAAATCCGGGTCAGGTAAAATTTGTTGATATAAAAAGTTTCCGCAAGGTCGTCGAGCCGAATTGTTTCAGGATAATGGAAATCCAGGTAATCTTTGATTTGCTGCAGATTATATTTGCGGGAGGTCGGTTTGGCGGTGCTCCCGGGATGCCAGCTGTCCTGCATCAGCAAAGAAAGCAGGGCAGTGAGCTGCTCAAAAATCTTCATATCGCGGACATAATCAGAGGAAGACGCCGTTTCACAGAGGCTGTCAAGAATTTTCTGATACGGGGCAAGGCTTTGGGGGCGAAAGCAGGCAAGACCGCCGCGCTCGGTATATTTTTCATAGATTCCGGTCATGTTCGGACCATAAAAGTGCGCCCATTCAAGTGTCCAGAGCTGATTGGAGCAGCGGTGGAGGTAACTTTTTTTACAGTCCAGAAACACACAGTCTCCGGCAGAGAGTGTGTAGTGCTTCTGGTCGTATTCGAGGGTACCGGAGCCTTCCAGGACAATAAAACACAGGTAGGAGGCGAGATTTTCCCGGTGGCTGGTGTGGGGGGACAGTGCTTTTAAACGGCCGCATTCCTGCAGATGGATGAGGTTTGTCCGGGCAAAGGTGGACGGTGTATACAAAATCCGTTCGGATTCCACGAGAGTTCCTTCAAAAAGAGCGGTATCCATAAAAAAATTCTCCTGTAGATTTTTTAATCAGAGTAGCAGCTTTTAGTATATCAAAAAAGTCAATATAATGCTAGTTCTGTGCAAGATATGCTCTTCTAAAATCGAAAAAGATCAGGTAGAATATCAACTATTATGAGAAAGATATGACATCAGAGCGATAAAATCAGGAAAGGATGAAATTTTTATGAAAAAAGCATTGATTACAGGCATTACCGGACAGGACGGCTCTTATCTGGCAGAGTTTCTGCTGGAAAAAGGCTATGAGGTGCACGGCATTACCAGACGCGCTTCCATTTCGAATACAGCAAGAATTGACCATCTGATCGCAAAGAATGCGATTACCTTACATGACGGGGATCTTTCCGATTCCTCTTCCCTGATCCGTATCATCAGCATTGTACAGCCGGATGAAATCTATAACCTGGCTGCACAGTCCCATGTACAGGTTTCTTTTGACGTACCGGAGTATTCCGGCGACGTGGACGCGATCGGCGTGCTGCGGATTCTGGAGGCAGTCCGCATTCTCGGGCTGACCAAAAAGACGAAGGTTTATCAGGCTTCCACTTCCGAGCTGTACGGCAAGGTAGAAGAGGTTCCCCAGAGAGAGACAACACCATTCCATCCCTACAGCCCCTATGCAGTTGCAAAGCAGTACGGCTTCTGGATCACCAAGGAATATAGAGAAGCTTACGACATGTTTGCAGTAAACGGTATCCTGTTTAACCATGAGTCTGAGCGTCGCGGCGAAAATTTCGTAACCCGTAAGATTACGCTGGCAGCGGGCAGAATCGCAGAGGGTCTGCAGGATCATTTGGAGCTGGGCAATCTGGATTCCAAGCGTGACTGGGGCTATGCAAAAGACTATGTAGAGTGCATGTGGATGATCTTACAGCACGATACACCCGAAGATTTTGTTATTGCAACCGGTGAGCAGCACACCGTCCGGGACTTTACCGAAAAAGCGTTTGCAGCAAACGGTATTGAACTGCGCTGGGAAGGTGAAGGTCTGAACGAAAAGGGATATGACAAGGCGACCGGCAAGATGCTTGTCTGCGTCAACCCTGCATGGTTCCGTCCGACCGATGTAGACAACCTCTGGGGCGACCCGACAAAGGCGAAGACTGTTCTTGGCTGGAACCCGCAGAAGACCAGCTATGCAGAGCTTGTCCGCATTATGGCAGAGCATGACAGAATGCTGGCAAAACGCGAAAAGGCAGTGAAAGAAGCAGGCACGCAGGCGTAAGCCTCGGGAAAAAGCACGCATAGGTGCAAAAAAAGGCGTGCATGCATGGCATATGTTATGTACGGCAGTTACATAAGGAAAGAAGGATAACATCATGATGGAAAAAGACGCCAAAATTTATGTGGCAGGACATCGCGGCATGGTTGGCTCCGCAATCGTGCGCGCACTGGAAAAAGCCGGATATCACAATATTGTAACAAGAACTCATAAGGAACTGAATCTTTGCAGACAGCAGGATGTGGAAGATTTTTTTGCAGCAGAGAAGCCGGATTATGTTTTCCTGGCAGCAGCAAAGGTCGGGGGCATCGTCGCAAACCAGGAAGCACTGGCGGATTTTATGTATGACAACATGACGCTGGAAATGAATGTCATACATTCCGCATGGCAGAATCAGTGCAAGAAGCTGCTGTTTTTAGGCTCTTCCTGCATTTATCCGAGAATGGCTCCGCAGCCGATGCCGGAGAGCTGCCTGCTCACTTCCGAGCTGGAAAAGACGAACGAAGCCTATGCGCTTGCAAAAATTTCCGGTCTGAAATACTGCGAGTTCTTAAACCGCCAGTACGGAACGGATTATATTTCTGCAATGCCGACCAATCTTTACGGACCGAACGATAACTATCATCCCACCCACAGCCATGTGCTTCCGGCGCTGATCCGCCGTTTCCATGAGGCGAAGGTTTCCGGCGCGACAGAAGTAACCTGTTGGGGAACCGGCACGCCGCTGCGCGAGTTCTTATATGTGGACGACCTTGCAGATGCCTGCGTATTTCTGATGAACAATTATTCCGGCAATGAAACCGTCAATGTCGGAACCGGAAAAGAGCTGACCATCAAGGAGCTGACGGAGCTGACCGCGAAGGTGATCGGCTACACCGGCGAGATCAAGTGGGATTCCACAAAGCCTGACGGCACACCCAGAAAACTTCTGGATGTTTCCAAATTGAAGAATCTGGGCTGGACTTACCAGACCGAGCTGGAAGATGGAATCCGTCTTGCATATGAAGATTTCTTAAACAATCCGATGCGTGCAGAGCGGTAAAAAAATTCCTGTTGTATTTTCGGGATGAATTGGATATAATGAAAACAACCTGAAATGTACGAGAACTCCTGTTGTTTTGAACCTACATTTACTTTAAACGGGATTCCTATATTGCCGGGTAGATGTCAGGCCCTCATTGCGCAGGGGAAGGCAGAAGCGCCGGTTGCGGTTACCCACCTGGCCTTGGCTAGGAGTCAGAAGATGGGAGGCGGCATTTTGGGGGATACAAAAGATAAAGAGACGATCCGGAAGGGTTGTCTCTTTATCTTTTGTAAGAAAACTTCATGGGAGCGATAAAATCAAATGGAAAGACGGGAGTCGTTTCGGGAACGCAGGAAGAGACAGCAGGCGCGCAGGCGTCTTTTGGGGAAACTGGCAGCGGTTCTGATCGGTGCCGTTTTTTTATTTGGGCTGTGCAAAAAGACGGCAGATCAGTTTTTGCTGACGGGTGAAAAAAAACAGGACAGCTATATCGGGATCGAGGACGCAGGCCATATGGTCTGGCTTCTTGCAGACTGTAGGCAGGAGCAGCCGACACAGGCGGTCGCAGAGACAACCGATGCTGCGCAGGAGTTTGACGGGGATAATACCCAGGCGGCTGTAGTATCCGCGCATACTGCAGGCAGTCGGTCAACCCCCGACCAGGTACTGGATTTGATGAAAAAATTTCAGGCGGAATCTGACGACGGCTATTTGACGTGGACCCAGGCAAAACAGTATTTTTCCTGCCTGCCGGGCAGCCGGGAGTTATTTTTAGGCGGTGCGTATACGGGGACTGAGCGGGTGGAGGAAGCGGACTGGTACGACTGGTTCGACCGGGCAAAAAGAAAGTATGATGCTGCCGGAAGGATTCGGGAGGAGACGGTCGTAGTGTTGGGCATTTTGAAGGGGGATGAAAATGGACCGGGAGATGCGCAAGAAAGCGCGCAAGCTGCTCTGATGCGCGAAATGGGGACTGCTTCCGGTGGCAAAAAGGATGCGCAGAGCCAGAAAACAGAGCTGCGCATCCTGACGCAGAACGGTGTCCGGATGGCTGCGTCGGCAACGTTTTTGACAGAATCCATGCAGTTTTGTCCAGTGCGTGCGATCGTAAGGGAGGATTGCCTGTATGCAGTTCGAAATAGATTAACGGAACCGGTCATATTAAAAAATGTCTGGATGATCGAGACGACCGGACAGAGCATACACGGGTTCTGGAAAGACTGTGAATTTTCCGGCGCGGCGGCAGTTGAAGTAAAAACAGATTCTGCGGAGGGACAGAGGACAGAAGAAAACAGAGAATCGGATTGGAAAAGGGACAGAAAAAGTACGACGGTGGTTTCAGATACCGCACAACTTTCCGAAGCAGTCTGTGATCTGACGTTTGAAACAGGAAAGCCTGTCATTGTGTGCCAAAAGCCAGACAAGATTTCCGGACGGCTGCTCGGCGTGTCGCGAAACGGCGCAGAAATCGAAGGTCACGGGACGATTCCTTTTTCGGAGGATCTGCAGTGTTATCGGTTGTATGGGCGGCTTTCACAGATGGACATCGGAGAATTGAAAATCGGCTATGGGTTTACGGATTTTGTAGTGGAGGACGGAACGATTGAGGCAGCGCTGGCGGTGCGGGAAGAAAAGATGGAAACCATTCGCGTGCTGATTAAGACGTCTGGCTATGCAAACAGCGTACATCAGGCCGTGGAGCTTTTCGCGGACTGTGATTGTAGGATTTGGAACGTCGAGAACGAGCTTACCACGCTCGAAAAAGGTCAGCGTCTTGTCATTACGCGGGATTCTCCGTTGTTTGATCAGACCGGGCGGATTACAATCGAACCGAAAATCCTGACCGGGCATCTGATGTTATCCGGCGTGGAGCGGGCACAGGGGCAGGCAAACTACCGCGGCAGGCTCGAACTGGTGCGCCGGGAGGATGGAATTGTTGTAATCAACGAGCTGCCGCTGGAAGAATACCTTTATGGGGTCGTGCCGGGCGAAATGCCGGCGTCTTATCCACTGGAAGCGTTAAAGAGCCAGGCGATCTGTGCCAGAACCTATGCATATGAAAGGCTGCAGCGCGCCGGATTACCGGAGTATGGGGCGCATGTGGATGACAGCACGGCGTTTCAGGTGTATCAGAATCTTGCAGAGCAGGGGCAGACGACACAGGCGGTCAAGGAGACGTCCGGACAGGTATTATTTTACGGGGAGGAGCCGGCGCAGACCTATTATTATTCCACGTCCTGCGGCTATGGCACGGATTTGTCGGTCTGGAGAGGGACCCGGGCAGAAGCATATCCGTATCTGTGTGCGCAGGCGATCGACGAAAGAAACATGGAGCTGACGAGACAGCTTGGCGGACAGGAAAGCGTTGCTGCGATGGCACCGATTTTGCAGCAGGCGCAGCTGCTGGAGCAGTCGGATGTAATGGAAGCGTTTTTGGGGCAGAGGGACGGCGATTTTTATGAGAAAGAAGAGCCGTGGTACCGTTGGAGCTATAGGGCAGAAACCGTTGATGAAAAGGCACTCTGGGAAAGGGTATGGATACGGGCACAAGCGGATGGACAGTGTGTGTTCGTGCCTGGGGAAGCTGGAGAATGGAATGCAGTAAAGGAGCGCACGAAACTGTCTGAAAACACAGGGAAAATCCGGGAAATCCGTGTTACAAAACGCAGCAGCGGCGGCGCGGCGCAGGAGCTTTTGATCGAAAGCGAAAACGGACAGGTACGGATACAGTCGGAATACAGCATCCGGTATGTGCTGTGTGACGGAAAAACACAGGCGGTCAGACAGGATGGGAGCAGGGCAGCGGTAACATCGCTTTTACCAAGCAGCTTTTTTCAAGTCAGTACTTTTAAAACTGACGGCTTTGTGATAGGATATACTTTGATTGGCGGTGGTTACGGGCACGGAATCGGCATGTCCCAGAATGGGGCGAAGCATATGGCGGAGGCGTCTGTCAGCGCAGAAGAAATTTTGACGTTCTTTTATAAAGGATGTCAGCTAAAAATGATTTCCTGAAAAGTCCACGCAGCAACGCACCGCAAAATGAAAACCGGAAAGGAAAAGATCTGTTTATGAAAAAGAAAATCCGGCTGATTACAGGGTTTGGCAGGCATATGTCAAAATCAAATGTCAATGCATTTGCATCAAGCTCTGCATACTTTATGTTTTTGTCGATCATTCCGATTATTATTTTATTGTGTTCCCTGCTGCCCTTGACGACGCTGCAGAAATCCGACTTGTTAAAGGCGGTGTCAGAGGTCATGCCATCGCCGATTGTGCCGATGATGAGCAGCCTGATCGAATCGCTCTATAACAGCACTGTTGGCGTTACGAGCGTCGCGGCGATCGTAACTGTATGGTCGGCAAGCAAAGGCATGCTGTCCATCATGCGCGGCTTAAATGCGATGAACGGCGTTGTGGAGGATCGTAACTATTTTGTACAGCGAATTTTGGCATCTTTTTATACGATTCTGTTGTTGATCGTCCTTTTGCTCTCTCTCGTTTTTATGGTCTTTGGAACAACGCTGGTACGTCTTTTAAATGACAGGGTCCCGATGCTGGATCATCTGATGTCTGCAGCGATGCATTTTAAACCGCTGTTTTCCTGGGGCATCCTGACGCTGGTGTTTATGGTGATCTATGCCTATGTGCCAAACGTGAAGCTGAAACTGACGAAGCAGTTTCCCGGTGCATTGTTTACGGCGATAAGCTGGAACCTGTTTTCCTGGGGCTTTTCGGTATACATAGAGCAGTTCAATGATTTCGGCGTATACGGAAGCCTTTCTACAATCATTGTCGTGATGATGTGGTTGTATTTTTGTATGTATCTGCTGTTAGTCGGGCCACATATCAACCGGTTTGCTGTTCCGTTTCGAAGAGAGATTCTCGAGAAATAGTATTGACTTTTCGGGATGGATTTTTTACAATAAGGCGTAAAGGCGATGAAGGTGTCAGTAGTATTTCCTGTACCGGCAGAGAGGAGAAGCCATTGGCTGAGAGCTTTTCCAGCAGGATCGGATACGAATTTCCCACCGGAGCCGTTCGGCTGAAGAGAGCCTGCTGTCAGTGCTTTTGGGTAGGTCGGAACGCACAGGACACGTTACGTCTGCAATGAGTGCCTGCCGATGGCGGGAACAAGGGTGGTACCGCGGAATTTTTTCGTCCCTGGTTTAATAAACCAGGGGCTTTCTTTTTATTCAGCTAATAGAAAGGATTCTATTGGGCATGACAGTAAAAATTGCAGGGCAGTTTTGCTGTTTATAATAATCAAAGGAAGGTCCCGGGAAAGTAGAAGGCCGCACAGAAGAAAAACGGCTATCTGACAGAAAGGAGTTTGCTGTGAAAGAGAAACTGGCAAAAATCAGAGAAGAGATTTTGAAACAGATCGACGCCTCCGAGAACCTGGATAAGCTCAACGAGGTAAGAGTCAGCGCACTGGGTAAAAAGGGCGCCCTGACCGAGCTGTTAAAGAGCATGAAGGAGGTAGCGCCACAAGACCGTCCGAAGGTTGGACAGATGGTCAATGAAGTGCGCGCTGAAATTGAAACAGCACTGGAAACTGAAAAAGCAAAGCTGGAAGACCGTGCAATGGAAGCTCGTTTAAAGAATGAGGTTATTGACGTTACCCTGCCTGCAAAGAAAAATTCCGTTGGACATCGTCATCCCAATACGATTGCTCTGGAAGAGGTAGAGAGAATTTTCGTCGGCATGGGCTACGAAGTGGTTCGTGGTCCCGAAGTCGAGAAGGATTACTACAACTTCGAAGCGCTGAATATCCCGAAGGATCATCCGGCAAGAGACGAGCAGGATACCTTCTATATCAATGAAGAAATCGTCCTGCGTACCCAGACCTCTCCGGTTCAGGTTCGTACCATGGAACAGGGCAAGCTGCCGATCCGTATGATCGCGCCCGGCAGAGTATTCCGTTCCGACGAAGTGGATGCAACCCATTCTCCGTCCTTCCATCAGATCGAAGGTCTGGTTATCGATAAGAATATTACCTTTGCCGACTTAAAGGGCACACTTGCAGAGTTTGCAAAAGAGCTGTTCGGCGAAGATACCAAAGTAAAATTCCGTCCTCATCATTTCCCGTTTACAGAGCCCAGTGCAGAAGTAGATGTCAGCTGCTTTAAGTGCGGCGGTAAGGGCTGCAGGTTCTGTAAGGGCTCCGGCTGGATTGAAATCCTGGGCTGCGGTATGGTACATCCCAAGGTACTCAAGATGTGCAATATCGATCCGGAAGAATACTCCGGCTTTGCATTCGGCGTAGGTCTGGAGCGTATCGCCCTTCTGAAATACGAAATCGACGATATGCGTCTGCTTTATGAAAATGACATCAGATTCTTAAAGCAGTTTTAACGGGAAGGAGAAAGAGGAAGATGAATACAGCATTATCATGGATTAAAGCATATGTGCCCGACCTTTCCTGCACCGATCAGGAGTATTTTGACGCCATGACGCTGACCGGCACCAAGGTAGAAGGCTATGAGCGCATGGATAAAAACCTGGAAAAGATTGTAATCGGACAGATTGAGAAGATCGAAAAGCATCCCGATGCAGACAAACTGATTATCTGCCAGGTTAACGTAGGCGACCGTACGATTCAGATCGTAACCGGCGCACCTAATGTAAAGGAAGGCGACAAGGTTCCGGTTGTTTTAGACGGCGGTAAGGTTGCAGGCGGTCATGACGGCAGTCCGTTGCCGGAGGATGGCATTAAGATTAAGGCCGGCAAGTTAAGAGGCATTGAGTCCGACGGTATGATGTGCTCCATCGAGGAGCTGGGCAGCAGCCGCGACATGTATCCGGAAGCACCGGAGAACGGCATTTACATTTTCGACGACAATGTAGAAGTCGGTACAGACGCAGTAGAGGCGCTCGGTCTGCATGACACCGTATTTGAATATGAAATCACCAGCAACCGTGTAGACTGCTACAGCATTTTAGGCATCGCAAGAGAGGCGGCTGCAACCTTCAGAAAGCCGTTCATTCCTCCGGTTGTGGAAGTACACGCAAACGGCGAGAATGTACACGATTATGTGGACGTAGAAGTACAGGATACCGATCTGTGCACCCGTTACTGCGCAAGGGTCTGCAAAAATATCAAAATCGCTCCGAGCCCGAAGTGGATGCAGAGACGTCTGGCTGCAGCAGGTATCCGGCCAATCAATAACCTGGTAGACATCACGAACTACGTTATGGCAGAGTACGGACAGCCGATGCATGCATATGATCTGGACACGATCGCAGGACATAAGATCATCGTCCGCCGTGCAAAGGACGGAGATGAGTTCGAGACGCTGGATGGTCAGATCCGCAAGCTGGACAATCAGGTTCTGATGATCTGCGACGCGGAAAAAGAAGTCGGCATCGCTGGTATCATGGGCGGCGAAAACAGCAAGATCACAGACGATGTGCACACCGTTTTATTCGAGGCTGCAACATTCAACGGTCCCAATATCCGGAAATCTGCAAAGAGAATCGGTATGCGTACCGAGGCTTCCGGTATTTTCGAAAAAGGTCTGGATCCGGTCAATGCAGAAGCAGCAATCGACAGAGCGTGCCAGCTGATCGAAGAGCTGGGCTGCGGCGAGGTAGTAGGCGGCATGGTAGATGTCTGCGAGCCGATCAAGCCCCTGCGCAGAATCCCGTTTGAGCCCGAAAAGATCAACCGTTTCCTCGGAACAGATATCACAAAAGAGCAGATGCTGGAGTACTTCGGACGCATCGAGCTTGCATATGACGAAGCTGCCAACGAAATTGTTGTTCCCTCGTTCCGTCAGGATCTGGAAGGCTTTGCCGATATCGCAGAAGAAGTAGCACGTTTCTACGGCTATGACAAGATCCCGACCACCCTGCCCTCCGGCGAAGCGACAACCGGTAAGCTTTCCTTCGAAGAAAGAATTGAACAGAAGGCAAGGGATATCGCAGAATACTGCGGCTTCTCCCAGGGTATGTCTTATTCGTTCGAAAGCCCGAAAGTGTTCGATAAGCTGCTGATCCCGGCAGACAGTAAGCTGCGCAAGACTGTAACGATCTTAAACCCTCTGGGCGAGGATTATTCCATCATGCGTACCACTTCGTTAAACGGCATGCTGACAAGCCTTGCAACCAACTATAACCGCAGAAACAAGGACGTCCGCTTATATGAGATTGGCAACATTTATCTGCCCAAGGCGCTGCCTCTGACCGAGCTTCCGGACGAGCGCATGCAGTTTACACTCGGTTTTTACGGAGAAGGCGACTTCTTCACGATGAAGGGTGTTATCGAAGAGTTTCTGGAGCACATCGGTATGAAGAAGAAAGCGGAGTACGATCCGAACGCACAGAAGCCGTGGCTGCATCCCGGCCGTCAGGCAAACGTTGTTTATGATGGAACCGTAATCGGCTATCTCGGTGAAGTACATCCGAAGGTAATGGCAAACTACGGCATCGGACAGAGAACCTATGTGGCAGTTTTGGATATGCCTGCAGTGGACGGCTTTGCATCCTTCGACCGCAAGTACGAGGGCATCGCAAAATATCCTGCAGTGACCAGAGATATCAGTATGGTTGTACCGAGAACCGTTCTGGTAGGTCAGATTGAAAAGATTCTGGCACAGCGCGGCGGCAAGATTCTGGAAAGCTACTCGTTATTTGATATTTACGAGGGCACACAGATCAAGGAAGGCTATAAGTCCATCGCTTATACCCTGACCTTCCGTGCAAAGGATAAGACGCTGGAGGATGTAGAAATCACAGCGGCAATGAAGAAGATCTTAAATGGTCTGGAACAGCTTGGCATTGAATTAAGACAGTAATAAAAAGACGTAAGCAGAGCCCTGATGCCGTTTTGCAGCAAAAAGGGCTCTGCGTATGGAACATCGGACAGGGAGGAATATATGGAGAAAAAAACGACCGCGCTCGGAACGGTGAATAATGAAGTGGATTTCTGCAAGGTATACGATATGGGGACAAAGGAGCAGATCGAGAGAATTCTTCTGGCAAACCGGATTTCCTATTCCTGCCGTTTCGAAAAGCAGGGATTTTTTTCAAAACTGTTTGGAGTCGGGGAAAAGGCTCTTTGCACCTTCCGGATTCACGATGAGGAAGTGCCGCGTGCCAAGAGGCTGGTAGCCTCGGTGCTCGGTAACAAGAACAAACGTAAGGAGATAAAGAAATAATGGAACGCAAAAATGCTTGGAAAGGCTATGACGAAGCCAAAAGCGCAAAGGTAGATGCGCTGGCAAAAGACTATATGGATTTTCTTGACAACGGTAAAACAGAGCGGGAATGTGTCGATACGATTGTAAACCAGATTGAAGCGGCAGGATACCGCGAGCTGCCCGAACTGATGAAAGAGGGCAAGAAGCTTTCTGCAGGCGACAAGGTATATGCGGTATGGATGAACAAGACGGTTGTGATGTTCCAGATCGGAACAAAGCCGATGACCGAAGGCTTAAACATTCTGGGTGCACATATCGATTCCCCCAGACTGGACATCAAGCAGAACCCTCTGTATGAGGATTCCGATTTTGCCCTCCTGGATACTCATTATTACGGCGGTATCAAGAAATATCAATGGGTAACCCTGCCTCTGGCGCTGCACGGCGTCGTTGCAAAGAAGGACGGCTCCATCGTAGAGATCAATATCGGTGAAAACGAAGACGATCCGGTATTCTTCATTTCTGATCTGCTGATCCACCTGTCTGCAGAGCAGATGGAAAAGAAGGCTTCCAAGGTCATCGAGGGCGAAGCGCTTGACTTAATCTTCGGCAGCAGACCGCTGGCAGGAGAAGAAAAAGAGGCGGTAAAGGCTGGCGTGATGAAGCTTCTGGCGGAGCAGTATGGCATTGAGGAAGAGGATTTCCTGTCCGCAGAGCTGGAAGTTGTACCGGCCGGCAAGGCAAGAGAAGCAGGCCTGGACAGAAGCATGGTGCTTGGTTATGGTCAGGACGACAGAGTATGCGCATTTACTTCTCTGGCAGCGATGCTGGAAATTGGTCAGACGGAGCGCACCGCATGCTGCATCCTGGTAGATAAAGAAGAGATCGGCAGCGTCGGCGCAACCGGCATGCAGTCCCGTTTCTTCGAAAATACCGTTGCAGAGGTGTTAAATCTTGTCGGCGAATACAGTGAATTAAATGTCAGAAGATGTCTGGCAGCCTCTGATATGCTTTCTTCTGATGTAAGCGCAGCATTTGATCCCTCTTATGCGTCTGCTTTTGAAAAGAAAAACGCAGCGTTCTTCGGACGCGGCATGGTGTTCAATAAATTTACAGGTGCCCGCGGAAAATCCGGCTCCAATGATGCAAACGCAGAATATGTTGCACATATCCGTGCGATCATGGAGGAGTCCGGCGTTGCATTCCAGACCGCTGAGCTTGGCAAGATCGATGTCGGCGGCGGCGGAACAATTGCTTACATTCTTGCTTTGTACGGCATGAACGTAATCGACTGCGGTGTTGCAGTTCTTTCCATGCATGCACCGTGGGAAGCTACCAGCAAGGCAGATATTTATGAGACAAAATGCGGCTATGTTGCATTTTTGGAGAAAGCGTGCCTGTAATGGAAATGGAAGGCTTAAAAACTTCGGATTATTATTTTGACCTCCCGAAGGAGCTGATCGCACAGGATCCGCTGGAGGATCGGAGCGCATCCCGCCTGCTTGTTATGGACAGACAGACGGGGGCGACCTCACATCATATTTTTAAAGAGATCTGCTCGTTCTTAAAACCGGGCGACTGTCTGGTTTTAAACAACACGAAGGTTATTCCGGCGCGTCTGCTTGGTGCAAAGGAGGATACGGGAGCCGCTGTAGAGATCCTGCTGTTAAAGCGGATGGAAAACGATGTCTGGGAAACTCTCGTAAAGCCCGGCAAAAAGCTGCGTCCCGGTGCAAAGGTCGTCTTTGGCGACGGACGTCTGCGTGCAGAGAAATTCTGGATGTGGAGGAAGATGGAAATCGTCTGGTGAAGTTTTTTTATGATGGGATCTGGGAAGAGGTGCTGGATTCCCTCGGTGAAATGCCGCTGCCTCCCTATATTACCCATAAGCTTCAGGACAAAAACCGATATCAGACGGTATATGCAAAATTTGAAGGCTCTGCAGCTGCGCCGACAGCAGGACTGCATTTTACAAAGGAGCTGCTTGCCCAGGTAGAAGCGATGGGTGTGGATATTGCCTATGTCACGCTGCATGTGGGACTTGGCACATTCCGTCCGGTCAAGGTCGACAACGTGCTGGAACACCATATGCACACAGAATTTTATCAGGTGACCCAGGAAGCGGCGGATAAAATCAACCGTGCCAAAGCAGCCGGAAACCGTGTGATTTGTGTCGGTACGACGAGCTGTCGTACTGTAGAGAGCGCTGCGGAAGCGGACGGACATATGAAAGCCTGCAGCGGCAACACGGATATCTTTATCTATCCGGGCTACAAGTTCAAGGTGATGGACGGGCTGATTACAAACTTCCATCTGCCGGAATCGACACTGGTGATGCTCGTATCCGCATTTGCAGGAAGAGACCATGTGTTGAAGGCGTATGAAGAGGCGGTAAAGGAGAAATACAGATTTTTCTCTTTTGGGGATGCCATGTTTATCGCAGATCTGAACAAAGAAGGGGTGCGCGCAGAAGTAGGATTTTACGAACGCGGTAAAGAATTCCTATCTATAAAAAGTATTAAAAGCAAGGTCGGGAAATGTCTCACAGACTGTCTGTGGAGCGCATTTCCCGACCTTTTTGTCTGGAATGCCAAACCGTTGCCCGATATCCCTGTAATTTTGTAGGATTTAATGCTTGCATTTTGGGAAAGATTCCATTATGATAATCTACAGCAAACCCTACAAAGTTAGTAGGAGTTAACCAGGAAGACAGTCGCAGGGACGAAAAACAGAGACAAAGACCTGTGAAGAACGGAGGAAGTTATGTCAGAACAGCTGCTGCAGGTAAAGAATTTAGTAGTCAACGTAGAGGACACAGAGATCCTTCACGGCATTGACCTTGAGATAAACAGAGGAGAAACACATGTCCTGATGGGCCCAAACGGTGCCGGTAAATCCACACTGGGTTATGCGCTGATGGGAAGCCCCAGATATCAGCTGACAAACGGTCAGATCTGGTTCAAGGGACAGGATATTACAGAGGAATCCACAGACAAGCGTGCGAAGGCTGGTCTGTTTTTATCGTTCCAGAACCCGCTGGAGGTTCCCGGTATTACCCTCGGGAACTTTTTGAGAAATGCGTTGGAACAGCGCACCGGACAGAGAATCCGTCCGTGGGAGTTCCGCAAAGAATTAAAGAAAGCAATGGACGTACTGCAGATGGATCATTCCTATGCAGACCGTGATTTAAATGTTGGCTTCTCCGGTGGTGAAAAGAAAAAGGCGGAGATTTTGCAGCTTCTGATGTTAAAACCGGATCTGGCGATTCTGGATGAAACCGATTCCGGTCTGGACGTCGATGCAGTCCGCACCGTATCCAAGGGAATCGAAGAGTTCCAGAAGAATCAGCAGGGCTCCTTGCTGGTAATTACACACAGCACGAGAATTCTGGAATCCCTGCATGTGGATGTGACGCATGTGCTGGCAGACGGAAAGATGATTCTGTCCGGCGATAGCAGCCTTGTGGAGGATATTAACGAAAACGGTTTTGAAAAATATATCGGACATCAGGAATAAGAAGCGTCCAAGAAGGAGAATCCCATGAAAGAAAAGACTTATGTGGAGGATGTCAACAGAAGCATCTATGACATCCGAAACGAAGAGAAAGATGTATATCGGGTCAAAGAGGGACTGACACCGGAAATCGTGGATCAGATTTCGAAAGAAAAACACGATCCGGACTGGATGCGCGAATTTCGTCAGGAAGCCCTGAAAGTATATAATGAAATGACGATGCCGGATTGGGGCCCGTCTATCGAAGACTTAAATATGGACAGATTGTTACCTATGTACGTCCCCAACACGCAGATGAGTGCGAAATGGCCGAGGTTCCGACCGATATCAAAAATACGTTTGAAGGCACTGGGAATCCCGGATGCAGAGCGTACCTCCCTGGCGGGCGTCGGCGCACAGTATGATTCTGAGCTGGTTTATCACAACGTCCGCGTGAAGAGGTTGCTGCAGCACAGGGCGTTGTCTACACCGACATGGAGAGCGCGCTCAAGGGCGAATACGCCGAGATGGTGCATAAGTATTTCATGAAGCTCGTCACACCCAGAGACCATAAGTTTGCGGCACTGCACGGCGCGGTCTGGTCCGGCGGCTCGTTCGTGTATGTGCCGAAGGGCGTGCAGGTGTCCATCCCGCTGCAGTCGTACTTCCGTCTGAACGCCAAGGGTGCGGGCCAGTTTGAGCACACACTCATCATTGTCGATGAGGGCGCGAGTCTGCATTTTATCGAGGGCTGCTCGGCGCCGAAATATAACGTTGCGAACCTCCACGCCGGCTGCGTGGAGCTGTACGTGAAGAAAAACGCCAAGCTGCGCTACTCGACCATCGAGAACTGGTCGAAAAATATGTATAACCTCAATACAAAACGCGCGCTCGTGGAAGAGGGCGGCGTGATCGAGTGGGTGTCCGGTTCGTTCGGCTCCCATGTCGGCTGCCTGTACCCGATGAGCGTGCTCAAAGGCGATAACTCCAAGATGGAATTCACCGGCGTCACGTTTGCCGGCGCGGGGCAGAACCTGGACACCGGCGCGAAGGTCGTACACAGCGCTCCGAACACTTCTTCCTATATGAATACGAGCTCGATTTCCAAGAGCGGCGGCATCAGCACATTCCGTAGCAGCGTTGTAGTTACAAAAGGGCGCAAAGCACGCAAGAGCTCCGTGTCCTGCGAGTCCCTGATGCTGGATGACCGTTCCAGATCGGATACGATTCCGGCAATGGATATCCGTACCCAGGATGCCGATATCGGACACGAGGCGAAGATCGGCAAGATCAGCGATGAAGCAGTCTTTTATCTGATGTCCAGAGGACTTTCCGAGGAAGATGCCAGAGCGATGATCGTCAGCGGCTTTGCGGATAATGTATCGAAGGAGCTGCCGCTGGAATACGCGGTGGAGATGAACAATCTGATCCGTCTGGAGATGAAGGGCAGCATCGGGTAAGGCTGCAGGAAAACGAATCTGCAGCGAAATGAGAGGAAGTAGGAATCAACATGGATATGAAAATAAATTTCCTGCCTGCAAAGACCTGGAACTGGCTTCGGATGAATGAAACGGAAGTAAAGCAGGTAAAAGCAGACAGACAGGCTTTGGAAAAAGAAGAAATTCCGGAAACGTTTGCGGTAGAAGCAAGCACACTGGAACCGATCAAAACCGGTATGGGACCGGACATGGACAAGCTGGCAGAGCAGTCAGGCTTTGCAGCAAAAGCTTACCGGATGCCTGCAGGCATAAAGAGGCAGCTGCGCTGCGTCTTGGCTTTGTCTGTACAGGATCAGACTGCAAGTCTGGATCTGATCGATCTGATTGCAGAAGAAAACAGCGAGATGACCGTTGTGATGGATTATGCATCCGATGCAGATGCAGAGGGACTTTGCAGCGTGAGAACCCGCGCAAAGGTCGGAAAAGGCGCACTGCTGCGTCTCGTTCAGATCGATTGCCTCGGCAAAGGGTTCCGTGTTTTAAATGATGTCGGAAGCATCTGCGAGGATCAGGGACGCATTGAAATGGTGCACATTTTCCTGGGCGGCGGAAAGATTTATCAGGGATGCCGGACAGAGCTTCTCGGAAATGAAAGCTCCCTGCAGTCCGATATCGGTTATCTGTTACAGGACGATCAGCGTCTGGACATGAACTATGTGGCGCTGCATGAGGGAAAACGTACAAACAGCGAGATCAATGCGTCCGGCGTATTGAAGGATGCGTCTTCGAAATTGTTCCGCGGAACGATCGACTTTCAGCACGGCTCAGCAGAATCTGTCGGAGCAGAAAAAGAAGATGTGCTGCTGATGGGCGACGATGTGGTAAATCAGACCATTCCGCTGATTCTCTGTGCGGAAGAGGATGTCAAGGGCAGCCATGGCGCATCGATCGGACAACTGGATGAAGAGACGCTGTTTTATATGCAGGCGCGCGGGATTTCGGAGGAACAGGCATATGCACTGATGGCGGATGCGAGAATCGAAGCGGTATGCCAGAAGATTCCGGATGAAACTGCGCAGAAACTGGTAAGAGCTTATCTGGGAGGAGATGCAGCTGATGAATGTGAAGAAAATTCGTGAAGATTTTCCACTGCTTCTGGCAAATCCGGATCTGACCTATCTGGACAGTGCGGCGACTTCCCAGAAGCCTGCGTGCGTGCTGCGGGCAGAACGGGAGTTTTATGAATGCCATAATGCGAATCCGCTGCGCGGCCTATATGAACTGAGTGAGAATGCGACGAAATGTTATGAAGATGCCCGCAAAACGGTACAGCACTTTATTGGTGCAGCCCGTCCGGAAGAGATCGTTTTTACGAGAAATGCAACGGAAAGCCTGAATCTGGTCGCTTACAGCCTGGGAAGCCTGCTGCTGAAACCCGGAGATGAAGTGGTAGTCAGCATTATGGAGCATCACAGCAATCTGCTGCCCTGGCAGCATGCGGCAAAACGTGCCGGAGCACAGTTAAAGTTCGTGGAATGCTCCAAAGACGGCAAAATCACGCTGGAAGACGTGGCAGCTGTCCTGACGGAAAAGACGAGAATTATGGCAATTACCCAGATGTCCAACGTGTTAGGCTGTGTCAACGATATCAAAGGCATAGCCAGCCTCTGTCACGAAAAGGGCATCGTACTGGTAGCGGATGGCGCGCAGAGTGTGCCGCATATGCCGGTCAATGTGGCGGAGCTGGATGTGGATTTTTTGTCCTTTTCCGGACATAAGATGCTGGCTCCGATGGGAATTGGTGCGCTGTACGGCAAGATGGAGTGGCTGGAAAAAATGCCTCCTTTCCTGACCGGCGGCGAAATGATTGAATATGTGACCCGCATCGGTGCAACTTATGCTGAGGTGCCGCATAAATTCGAGGCGGGAACCGTCAACGCTGCAGGCGCGTATGCGCTGGGCGAAGCGATCCGTTATATCGAAGGAATCGGTTTTGAGGAGATCACAAAGCGTGAGGATGAGCTGACAGCGCTGGCAATGGAAGAGATGAAGAAGAATCCGTATGTGCATATCATCGGCTCCGACCGCCCCGAAGACCATCATGGTATTTTGGCGTTTACGGTTCAGGATGTGCATCCCCATGATGTGGCTGCGATTCTGGATTCCGATAAAATCGCTGTCCGCGCGGGACATCACTGTGCACAGCCGCTGCTGGCGTATTTAAAAACACCGTCCACGACACGTGCGAGCCTCGCTTTTTATAATACGGAAGAAGAAGTTCTGCGCTTTACGCAGAGCCTCAAAACACTGAGAAGGAGAATGGGGTATGGAGAGTAAGACCTTTTACAATGAGAGTCTGACAGAGCATAATGTACACCCTTATCATAAGCACACCCTGGAGGGTGCAAACATGGCGCTGGAGGGTGTAAATCCCAGCTGTGGGGATGACATCGTCCTGCTGTTAAAGGTAGAAGATGACAAGATCGTAGACGGCGCATTTCAGGGAGACGGCTGTGCGGTGTCGCAGGCATCTGCAGATATGATGCTCGATCTGATTATCGGCAAATCCAAGGATGAAGCACTGCGCCTGGCAGATATTTTCCTGCGCATGATTCAGGGCAAGGCTTCGGAGGAGGAAATGGACGAGCTGGAGGAATCCTCGATCCTGGCGGATGTGGCGCATATGCCTGCGCGTGTAAAATGTGCCTGTCTCGGATGGCATACCGCAAAGGAAATGCTCGAAAAAGGCCCCGGCTGCAAATGCGAGGCATGTCATGAATAATTGCTTCCGGTTTGATGCTCCGTCCGTTGCAGACGAAGAAGAATTAGACGATCAGCTGGTTGCATATAATTTACGGAAGGTTCCCTGCAGACAAGGGGAGCCTTTTGTTAAATTCTGCCGCTGCGCTTATAATGAAAAAAATGAACTGGTCGGCGGTGTATTGGCATGCAGTATCCTCTGGAACATCCTGTCGATTGAGTCTGTATGGGTGGCGGAGAATTACCGGGGACAGGGCATTGCTGCCAGACTGTTAAAAGAAGTAGAAGAAGAAGCGAAAGCAGCAGGCTGTTATATGGCACAGCTGGATACGTTTGATTTTCAGGCACCGGGCTTTTATGAAAAGCAGGGCTATGAAATATTCGGTACGCTTACCAATGCACCAAAGGGACATACACATTATTACATGAAGAAGACGCTTTGAGATTGCTTTTTTCGGTGGTCTGTATATAATAGAAAAAAACTGCAACCCATCGCGGACAGGAGGAATCTGTTATGAAAATGATATTTGCCATGCTGCATTCGGAAGATGTGGATGAAACCGTAGAAGAGCTGAACAAGGAAAAATACTGGGTAACCAAGCTCTCTACCACCGGTGGCTTTTTGAAAAACAAGAACGTCACGCTGGTCATCGGTACGGAGGATGAACAGGTTCCCGGCGCGCTCAAGATTTTAAAGGAATGCGCAGGTGCGCGTCAGTCCGTCAAATATACGATGCCCTCTATGTCGACCGGAAGTCTTGGCCCTGGCGCAAACTCGATGATCCCGATCGATATGCAGGTCGGCGGATGTACCGTCTTTGTAGTGGATGTGGATCAGTACGAGAAATTCTGAGGCTGGACGCTGGCAGGTGCGGGTGTTCGGAATGCCCGACGCTGGCAGCAGAAAGCTGTGAACCGATGCTGTATGCAATAAGGATGAGATAAAAAATAGAAAACCGCTGTAGTTTCTACATGCTTTCCGGGTCGGAGTTTAAAACTGACTCTGAAAGATGTAAAAACTACAGCGGCTTTTTGTTGTGGCGAAAAACCGATCTTGCGTTCGCTGTGTCGCAGGCGTCACAAGGTAGCTGGGATCGCAGAGCCGAACTGGACGTTCGTCTCGCGATTCCTTTGGCGCAAAGCGCCTGCGGAATGGAGGTTTTTATGGGAAAACACGACCGCTTATTCTGCCGTTCCGTCGCTGGTATCCGGCAAATCTCCGCCCGTCCAGTCGGTTGTTTCGTGAATGATGGTAATCTCTTCATCGTCCGGCGTCCTGCCCTGCAGCATGATGCCGATGTAATGGATTCGTTTCATTGCGCGCTGATAATGTTCCTGTGCGGCGCTGGCGCGTTCCTGGTCGAAAGTCTCTGCACTGCAGGCTTCGTGGTACAGGCTGTCCGCTTCCTGCATGTGTTCCGCCGCCTGGGCAGCCAACTCGTCGATTCCGGCGTCGGCATAGCGCTTCGGAACGGAGATGTCCGCGAGGCTGTCCGTCAGGGCGGTCAGTTCATCCAGACCGGAAAGCAGCTCCTCCTGTGCAGTTTCGGAAGACGGATCGATCTGCTCGAGTGCCAGCGTTCCGGAAGAAAACGCATCATAAAACGTATTCATCTGGCTGGTGTAATCGGTCAGGGCAGAATCGCTTCCGCAGCCGGAAAGGGAAAGGGCAAGCAGCAGGGACAAAGAAGTCAACGCTGTTTTTGCGCGCATCATCTCGTACAAGACGCCAGAATGCGGTCTTTGAGGGCGCATAAGGCGGCAAGGGAATCTTCCTTGACAGAGGATTTTACGGTAACGACAGGCTCCAGGACGTTCATTTGCTTCATTTCAGAAAACAGCTGCTGCATCTGCTTTGCGCTGACAGGACCCCAGGTTCCGTTTTCAATCAGTCCGATGGTGCGGTTCTGCAGGCTCAGTGCACCCATATCGTGAAGGAAGTTGTACATAGCAGGGTAAACGCCATTGTTGTAGGTGGGCGCTGCAAAAACAAGATGGCTGCAGCGGAACGCTTCCGCGATCAGGACAGAGACGTCGGTGACGGAAACATCGTAGAGCGCGATATTTTTTATGCCGCCCTCTGCAAGTCCGGCTGCGAGGATGTTGGCTGCATTTTCGGTGTCACCGTACATGGAGGCATAGAAAATTGCAACAGCGTTGTCTTCGGGAACATATCTGCTCCAGAGGTCATATTTGCTCAGCAGGTATTCCAGGTTTTCTCTCCATACGGGACCGTGCAGCGGGCAGATCGTGCGGATGGAAAGGGCAGAGAGCTTTTTGAGTGCTGCCTGTACCTGTATTCCGTATTTGCCGACGATATTGCAGTAGTAACGTCTGGCATCATCGAGCCAGTCGCGGTCGAAGTTTACTTCATCTGCAAACAGATGGCCGTTTAATGCGCCGAAGCTGCCGAACGCATCTGCGGAAAACAGGATCTGTTCGGTCTCTTCATAAGTAACCATGACTTCCGGCCAGTGCACCATCGGTGCGAGGAAGAAGTGCAGGGTATGGGAGCCGAGGCAAAGGGTGTCACCCTCTTTGACAGTCAGGGTGCGTCCGGTTAAGTCGAGGTCGTAGAACTGGCTGACAAAGGCGAAGGTTTTGGCGTTGCCCACAAGCGTCAGGTGCGGATAACGCAGCAGAAGCTCTGCGATATTGGCGCAGTGATCGGGCTCCATATGGTTGATGATCAGATAATCTAACGGTTTGCCGTTTAAGCTGTGGCTGACATTTTCCAGATACTGTCTGGTGACGGAAGCATCCGTTGTGTCCAGCAGGGCGGTTTTTCATCAAGGATCAGATAAGAGTTATAGGAAACACCGCGCGGAATAGGAAAAAGGTTTTCAAATAAAGCAAGGCGACGGTCGCTTGCGCCGACCCATACGACAGAGTCGGATACGTTTCTTGTACAATACATAAGCGCTCCTTTTCATTTTTTGAAGTAAGAATGCCGCAGCAATCGCGCATTCTGCGTCCTGTCTGCAGGCTGTTTTGACCTCTATAGGATACCGCATTTTGGATTTTGTGACAAGTGAAAACAGTTCGTCTTTTCTTTTCCGGAAAATCGTGCTAGAATAGTATAAACTTTTTCAATGCACAGAGGAAAAGTGCAGAAATGAGGAGCAATGACAAAAGAAGAATTTCGCAGGCTGGCACAAAGCGGTCTGCTTTTTCTGGACGGGGCAACCGGCTCGAATCTTCAGAAGCAGGGAATGCCTGTCGGGGTGTGCCCGGAGCTATGGATTACAGAGCATGAAGAGATTATGAGCGGACTTCAGAAAGCATATCTGGAAGCAGGGACGAATATTCTGTATGCCCCGACCTTTACGGCAAACCGGATCAAATTAAAGGAATTCGATCTGGAGGACCGGATAGAAGAACTGAATCATAAATTAGTCGAAATCTCCAAAAGGGCTGCCGATGGGAAGGCGCTGGTAGCAGGCGATCTGACGATGACAGGGCAGCAGCTAAAGCCGATGGGCCCGCTGGATTTTGAAGAACTGATCGACGTTTATAAAGAACAGATCCGGTATCTTACAGAAGCAGGAGCAGACCTGCTCGTGGTGGAAACGATGATGAGCCTGCAGGAATCGAGGGCGGCGCTCATTGCGGCAAAAGAGACGTGTCCGGACATTCCGGTCATGGTGACGATGACGTTTGAATCAGACGGAAGAAGCCTGTTCGGGACGGATGCGGCGACGGCGGCGATCGTTTTGTCGAGTCTGGGCGCAGACGCGGTCGGCGCAAACTGTTCAACCGGACCGGATCAGATGGCAGAGGTCATCCGCAGGATGGCGAAGGTGACGGATATCCCCATTATCGCAAAGCCAAACGCAGGACTTCCGTCTTTGGATGAAAAAGGGCAAACCGTTTATGATATGGGACCGGAGGAATTCGGCGCAGATATGGAGCTTTTGCTGGACGCAGGGGCGCAGATTTTGGGCGGCTGCTGCGGCACGACGCCGGAGCATATCCGCAAAATGACCCACCGGCTGGCAAAAAGACCGGTTCCGGTGCATGGAAACCCGACGCAGAGAGCACTGACTTCGGAACGCGCGTCCCTGACCTTTGACCTGGACGGACCGTTTCTGATCGTTGGAGAACGAATCAATCCTACCGGTAAAAAGAAGCTGCAGCAGGAGCTGCGCGAGGGCAGCTTTGAACTTGTAACGCAGTTTGCACAGGAGCAGGAAGAACGCGGTGCGTCGATTCTGGATGTCAACATGGGCATGAGCGGAATCGACGAAAAGGCGATGCTGCTGCAGGCGCTGGAAGAGGTAGCGGGTGTGACGAAGCTGCCGCTGTCCATCGATTCCAGCCATGTGGACGTGCAGGAGGAAGCGCTTCGGCGTTATCCGGGACGCGCACTGATCAATTCGATTTCGTTGGAATCCGAAAAGTTCGAAAAGCTGCTGCCGTTGGCAAAAAAATACGGCGCGATGTTTGTCCTTTTGCCGCTATCGGACGAGGGACTGCCCAAAAATTTGAATGAGAAGATTTCCATCATCGAAAAAATTGTGGCGCGCGCGCTGGAATTGGGCATGAAAAAGACGGATATTATCGTGGACGGTCTGGTGGCGACGGTGGGCGCGAACAAACAGGCGGCGTTGGAAACGTTGGAAACGATCCGGTATTGCCATAGAAACGGTCTGGCAACGACTTGCGGACTTTCGAATATTTCGTTCGGCCTGCCGGAAAGAAGCTGCGTTAACAGTGCGTTTCTGACGATGGCGATCGCGTCCGGACTGACGATGGCGATTGCAAATCCGAGCCAGGATATTTTGGTCGGCGCTGCATTTGCGTCGGATCTTTTGTTAAATAAAGAAGACAGTGATATCCGTTATATCGAATTTTCCGGTCAGGCAAAGGAACGTCGGGAAGAGGCGGATGCCAAAAAGGAAGCGCTGCTTCGGCAAAGCCTGCAGGCATCTGAAGGCAGCACTGTAACGGCAAACCAGCCGGGAAATACGGAAGTCCAGGACGGCGCGACCCGGCAGAAAGCAGCGGGTACAAAAACACCACAGCAGCAGGCGGCAGAGCGGGTGCGAGAGGCGGTGCTAAAGGGAAAACGCAAAATCGCAGAGGATTTGACGAAAAAAGCGCTGGAGGCTGGCAATTCCCCACAGGAGCTTTTGCACGGACAGCTGCTTCCGGCAATCAACGAGGTCGGTGAGCTGTTCGATAAGGGAAAATATTTCCTACCGCAGCTGATTGCGAGTGCGGAGACGATGAAGCTGTGCATCGGCATTTTGGAGCCGCTGCTTTTGCAGGATCAGACTTCGGAAAAGATGCCGGTAGTCGTCATTGCGACGGTTGCGGGGGATATCCACGATATCGGCAAGAACCTCGTCGCGCTGATGCTGAAAAACTACGGCTTCCAGGTCATCGACCTCGGAAAGGACGTTCCGAAAGAGAAAATCATAGAAGCTACAATCGAGCACAACGCGCAGATTATCGCACTTTCTGCCCTGATGACGACGACGATGCAGGAAATGAGAAATGTCGTTGAATATGCGAAAGAAAAGGGCGTAACGGCAAAAATTATGATCGGCGGTGCAGTAATTACGCAGGATTATGCAGATGAAATCCATGCAGATGGCTATTCTCGGGATGCGGCGGACGCCGTCCGGCTGGCAAAGCGCCTGGTCGGAATGCAGGAGTGAGATCAGCGCTGCTTTGAAAAATTTCCAATAGGGGGAAGATCAGATGGAAGAAAGATCCAGGGATGTGATCGGTTTGCTGGAAGAGCTGACAGAGCAGAACAGACAGCAGACGGCTTCGTTAAAAAAGCAGCTTTTCGTGACGAGAATTTTGGCTGCGGCAGGCTGTGTTCTGGCAGCGGCGGTCATCGCAGTTTTTCTGCTTATCGTCCCGCCGATGCTGCAGATTATCAGTCAGGGACAGGAGACGCTGGTGGAAGCGACAGACACGCTGCAGACGGCGCAGGAGACGCTGACGGATATTCAGACGCTGTTTGATGAAAACGGTCTGGTTTGGCAGAGCAGCGAGGCGTTAAGCCAGGCGACGGAGAAGTTAAACCGGATGGACATCGAAAGCTTAAACAGCGCGATCCGTGATCTGGGAGCAGTTGTGGAGCCGTTGGCGGAGTTTTTCGGGAAGTTCAAACGGTAAAACGATAGTTTAAGATGATAGAATTAAGATGAACATACAGAGGTGTGATGAATCGCACAAAACGCTGACAGGGTGGCAGCAAGGAGGAGATGCAGCATGAATGGTGCACAGGCAATGGTAAAATGCCTTGAAAATGAAGGCGTAGAAATGGTATTTGGATATCCGGGGGTTGCGATCTGTCCGTTTTATGACAGCCTGTTGGATACGGATATCAAATCTGTTCTGATCCGGACGGAGCAGAATGCGGCGCATGCAGCCAGCGGTCTGGCTCGCGTGACCGGCAAGGTGGGCGTATGCGCGGTAACGAGCGGTCCCGGTGCGACAAACCTGATTACTGGTATCGCAACAGCTTTTGCAGACAGCATTCCGCTTGTGTGCATTACCGGACAGGTCAACAGCGAGCTGATCGGCAGTGATGTGTTCCAGGAAGCGGATATCACTGGAGCGGCGGAATCGTTTGTCAAATACAGCTATCTGGTCAAAAATGCAGAGGACATTCCGCAAATTTTTAAAGAAGCGTTTTATATTGCAAATACCGGCAGAAAAGGTCCTGTCCTGATCGACGTTCCGATCGATGTGCAGAATGCGCCGGTACGCAAATTCAAATATCCGGACAGCGTGAGCATGCGCACCTATAAACCGACTGTAAAAGGACATATCGTGCAGATCAAAAAGGTAATTGCCGAGCTGGAAAAGGCAAAGCGTCCGGTCATCTGCGCAGGCGGCGGCGTGCTGCTTGGCGATGCGCAGAAGCTTTTACGGGAATTTTCCCACCGTCACAAAATTCCGGTTGTAACAACTATGATGGGCATCGGCGCGATGCAGACAGAAGACCCGCTGTATTTCGGTATGGTCGGCAACAACGGCGCACCGTGCGCAAACCGCGCAATGAACGAGGCGGACATGATAATTATGGTCGGCGCGAGAGTGGCGGATCGTGCGGTCAACCAGCCGGAAATCATCACGAAAAATAAGGTGCTCGTCCATATGGATGTCGATCCTGCGGAAATCGGAAAAAACGCAGGCCCGACGATCCGCTGGTCGGCGATGCAAAACACATTTTTTCCGATATGCTTGAACAGGAGTTAGACGGGGATTACAGCGAATGGGTAGTCTGGCTGCAGGAATATGAAAAGACGATGGCAGATACGAGAAAGCCCGATCCTGCCTTTGTCGATCCGGCGGAGTTCGTGCGCAGGCTTTCCGATAAAATGGAGCAAGACGCAGTTTATGTGGCAGACGTGGGACAGAACCAGATCTGGTCATGCAGAAACTGCAAGATCCGTGAAGGCAGCTTTTTGACCTCCGGCGGTATGGGAACGATGGGCTATTCCATTCCTGCGGCGATGGGCGCAAAGCTGGGCGCACCGGGCAGACAGGTCGTTGCAGTCTGCGGTGACGGTTCGTTCCAGATGTCCATGATGGAATTTGCGACGATGCGTCAGTATCAGGTTCCGGTGAAAATTGTGGTAATTGCAAATCATTATCTTGGTATGGTAAGGGAGTACCAGCAGAATACTTACAAGGGACGTTACTCTGTCGTAGAGCTCGGCGGCGGTCCTGATCTGGAAAAGCTGGCACAGGCCTACGGCATGGACTTTATCCGTCTGGAGGCTCCGGACAAGATGGACGAGGCGATCGACGCCTTTTTAAAGGATGAGGACGCTGTTTTGATGGAATGCGTCATCAATCCGATGGATACGGTAAAATAACGGAGGGAGGAACAAACCGATGAAGAAGATATATTCTGTACTGGTGGAAAACCGCTCCGGTGTTCTCTGCAAGGTTGCGGGGCTGTTTTCCAGAAGAGCGTTTAACATTGACAGTCTGGTGGTTGGAGAGACGGACGATCCCAGTGTTTCCTGCATGACGATCGTATCCAGCGGCGATAACCACACATTAGAGCAAATCGAAAAGCAGTTAAATAAGAAACTGGATATCATTAAAGTAAAGACCTTCGACGAGCCGGCCAGCATCAGCAGGGAGCTGATGCTGGTGAAGGTAAAATATAACCGGAACAATCGCAGGGATATTATGGAAATCTGCAACATTTTAAAGGCGCAGATCGTAGATATGAGCAAATATCAGATGATGATCCAAATCTGCGACGTGCCGGACCGCGTGCAGTTATTCTTAAAGATGCTCAATTCAATCAGCATCGTGGAAGTTGCCCGCACCGGAACTGTGGCGCTGCAGAAATGCCACGATCAGGAAAACTGAATGGGGAAGCTGTTGCAGGTGCAGTGAGAACATTACATTCTGTAGACAGTTTGGCGGGATTTCGATATCAGGCGATCCTGCGTTATAACACAGATTTTGCGTAAAATAAAAAGTCATAACTTCCGGTTATGAATGACATGCCGGAAACTCATACGTTGACATGCTATGCGAACATTGCTAAAATAAAGCGCATAGGGTGATCAGGCAGCCCGGCAGAAGAGCCGGGTGCTGTACAGGGAGGAAACGAAGCGATGCATAAGAAGGCATTTCAGCTAATTGTTGACAATACCTCCGGCGTATTAAGTCGGATTTCCGGGCTGTTTTCCAGACGGGGTTACAATATTGAAAGCATTACTGCAGGCGTAACGGCTGATCCGCGTTTTACCCGGATTACCATTGTAGCCAGCGGAGATGATGAAATCCTCGATCAGATAGAAAAGCAGGTCGGTAAGCTTGTGGATGTCCGGTATATCCGTGAGCTGGAGCCGGATTCCAGCGTATTCCGCGAACTGGCGCTGATCAAGGTAAGGGCCAATGCCAAGGAACGGGAAGGCATTATTGCTGTTGCAAACGTGTTCCGTGCCAAGATCGTGGACGTCGGGGCAGAGAGCCTGGTCATTGAAGTAACCGGCTCCCAGAGCAAGCTGGAAGCATTTTTAAATCTATTGTCCGGCTATGAAATCCTGGAGCTTGCAAGAACCGGTATTGCGGGACTTACAAGAGGTGTGGATCGTGTGGTTTACATCGATGAAGAGGACAACAAAAATCTTTAATGTACAATGTTACTGATAGGAGGCTGACCTCCTTTTCAGAGATAGAAGCAGATACCAAAATATGGAGGATACCAAGATGGCAAAGATTTATTATCAGGAAGACTGCAACCTTTCTTTGTTGGAAGGCAAAACAATTGCAGTGATCGGTTATGGCAGCCAGGGACATGCACATGCATTAAATGCAAAGGAGTCCGGATGTGATGTCATTATCGGCCTGTATGAAGGTTCCAAGTCCTGGGCAAAGGCTGAGGCACAGGGCTTTACCGTATACACCGCTGCAGAAGCTGCAAAGAGAGCAGATATCATTATGATCCTGATCAACGATGAGCTGCAGGCAGACATGTACAAGAAAGACATCGAGCCAACCTGGAGCCCGGCAACATGCTGATGTTCGCACACGGCTTCAATATCCACTTCGGCTGCATCAAGCCTCCGAAGGATGTAGACGTAACCATGATCGCTCCCAAGGGACCTGGTCATACCGTTCGTTCTGAGTATCAGGCAGGCAAGGGCGTTCCGTGTCTGGTTGCTGTTGAGCAGGATGCTACCGGCAAGGCATTGGATCTGGCTCTGGCATATGCACTGGCAATCGGCGGCGCAAGAGCAGGCGTTTTAGAGACTACCTTCCGTACCGAGACAGAGACAGACCTGTTCGGCGAGCAGGCAGTTCTGTGCGGCGGCGTATGCGCACTGATGCAGGCTGGTTTCGAAACTCTGGTAGAAGCTGGCTATGATCCGAGAAACGCATACTTCGAGTGCATCCATGAGATGAAGCTGATTGTGGACCTGATTTATCAGTCCGGTTTCGCAGGCATGAGATATTCTATTTCCAACACAGCTGAATACGGCGATTACATCACCGGTACCTAAGATCATTACCGAAGATACCAAGAAAGACCAATGAAGAAGATCCTGTCCGATATCCAGGATGGTACTTTTGCAAAGAGTTCCTGCTTGACATGAGCCCCGCAGGATCAAGGAAGCTTATTCAAAATCGGTAACACAGGCAGTAAACAATGGACAGACAGCATTTAAAAATCTTTAATCACAAAGAGCGCCTTTCCAAAATTTAAGAAGAAAGGCAGATCTGATGTGAAAATGTATTTCGTAAGGAATAATCCAAAAGACTGTTGTTGCGAACGACACAGAATCAAGATTCCATCACTTGGCTGGGTGCATCAAAGAGAAAGGATATATTCCCACAACAAAAGATGGATACGTAATTAAAAGCGGTCATGTCTCAATAAAAGCTGACAGATACTATGTTTCCGTTCTTGTAGAAATCCCAGATAGCAAGATAGCCAATAATTCCAATGAAGGGATTGGCATTGACCTTGGATTAAAGGATTTTGCCATTGTTTCTAATGGTAAGACTTATAAGAATATCAACAAATCTGCAAAATTAAGGAAGCTTGAAAAGACAGCTTATTCGAGAACAGAGAAGTCTTTCCCGAAAGTATGAAAATTTAAAGAAAGGAGAGTCCACTCAAAAGAGAAATATACAAAAACAAAGGCTTAAGGTACAGAAGCTTCATCATAGAATTGACAATATTCGTACTGATTACATCAATAAGACAATCGCAGAGATAGTGAAAACCAAGCCATCTCATATAACGATTGAAGATTTAAATGTAAAAGGAATGATGAAAAACAAGCATCTTTCAAAAGCAGTTGCATCACAGAAGTTTTATGAATTTAGAACAAAACTTCAAGCTAAATGCAGGGAAAACGGAATTGAACTTCGAGTTGTAGACAGATGGTATCCATCATCTAAGACCTGTCATTGCTGCAAAAATATCAAAAAAGATTTAAAGCTTTCAGATAGAATTTTCTTCCATACAATCGGATTGTCAATTGCCTTGATATTTCCGCCTGGAACGATCACAAGTTCTATTTCATCCGGAGCAATATCGGTCAGTTTACCGGAAACATTGATTGAATAACCCTCCATCGCTGTAATGGGAGTTCCATCCGGAGATACAAACAAAACTTCCTTGCCGGCAAAGTGCAGGAAATAATTTAAAATGACAATTTCATAAATACAGCTTGTTGGATATAAAAGAACAACAGTTTTCATGGGGAACCCTCCTTACAGCAGATGGTAGCTGAGGCTTATACATGCCCTCTTTAAAGCAAATTTTTCTTGTAAACACAAAATATGCGATCGAAAGAGATAAGTGTGAACGATAACGATATAACTGAATTGTAACAGAGTGCGAAGAAAGAGAAAAGGAAAAATTGTTTTTTAATGCGCAGTATTGTATGATAGGTATTAAAAGTTCTCTTGTGTCTTTCAACAGGCAGGCTTCGCATGGAAAGGTGCGAGGAATAGTGTGAAAAATAAGCGTGATCGCTTATTTTTCACACAGCTATTTGTGCCGCAGGCGTCACAAAGTAGCTATGATCGCAGAACAGAACTGGAAGTTCTGCTCGCGATTCCTTCGGCGCAAAGCGCCTGCGGAATGGAGATTAGGATGAAAACGGGAAAGGAGAAAACAAAATGGATCTGGAAGCGTTATCGAAACGTTTTTTTGTGAGAGCATTGGAAACAGAAGATGTGGACATCATTTATGATCTTTGTTCTAAAAACAAACTGTTTTATGAATTTCATCAACCATTTGTAACCAGAGAAAGTATCCTGGATGATAGAAATGCGCTGCCGCCTGGAAAGAGCAAAGAGGATAAAGCGTATATCGGATTGTTTGACGGGGATACGCTGGTTGCTGTGATGGATCTGATTTTGGGATATCCGACGGAAGAGATCGTATGGATCGGATTTTTTATGATGGATACGGCATATCAGAATCAGGGAATCGGGACACAGATCATTCAGGAAGCAGTGGAAGCAATGAAAAACGCAGGCTATCGGGAAATCCGCCTGGGCGTAGACTATGGGAATCCGCAAAGCTTCGCGTTCTGGAGCAAAAATAAATTTGTGGTAATACAGGAAAAAGAGTACATTGTGATGCAACGAGTTTTATCCTAAGACAGAGGAAATCCATATGAATGATCTGATGAATTTGTTAAAAGAAAGACGAACTTACCGGAGATTTTGCCAAAAGCCCATTTCGGAGGAAATTCTGGCAGAGATCCTGACGGCGGCGCGGTACGCGTCCAGCGCGGCGAATAAACAGCCGTTGAGCTATGTCGTTGTGAAAACGCCCCAAAAGGTGCAGGAGGTTTTTGCAGAGACGAAGTGGGCGGCATATCTTCCGAAGGAACAGGGACAGCCGAAGGCTGGAGAAGAGCCGGTGCTGTTTATCGGCGTAGTGCAGAATTTGAAAATCAACCCGAACTGCGATACGGACGCCGGGCTGGCGATTTCGAATATGACGCTGGCAGCGTGGAATCATGGGGTCGGAAGCTGTATCATAGGCGCGTGCAACCGGCAAAAGCTTTCGGAGCTGTTTGGATTGAAGGAGGATCAGAAGCTGCATACGGTGGTGGCATTTGGTTATCCATCCCATATCAGCAGGATTGAGAATGTCGAAAAGGATGGCGATATCCGCTACCATCTGGATGAAGACGGAAATTATGTCGTTCCGAAACGGAACCTTGAAGATGTCGTAACCTGCATTTGAAAGCTTTGAGGACGAAAGATTGAAAAACAATAGAATGCACGCTCTGCGAGCATTCTATTGTCATGGATAAAATTTTCAATCACGAGATTTGTATCTGTGTGCACTTGATACAAATTCACATGCGTAAAAAGCGTGCGCAGAAATGAGAGGAAAGAATGGTAAAAAACATCGCAATCGTAAGCCTGTCCTCCGGTACGATCGGAGAAGCTTTTGCGGCACATGAAGTGGAAATCGGAATCCGGAGACTAAAGGAATACGGATTAAATGTCATTATGATGCCGCATGCGCAAAAAGGCATCGAATACGTCAAAAAACATCCAGAAGATCGGGCAAAGGATCTTTTACAGGCATTTTCGGACGATTCCATCGAGATGATCCTGTGCGCGATCGGTGGGGACGACACCTATCGGCTGCTGCCGTATCTGTTTGAACATAAGGAATTGCAAAAAGCGCTGAACAAAAAAATCTTTCTGGGGTTTTCCGATACGACGGTCAATCACCTGATGCTGCATAAGCTGGGTCTGAATACCTTTTACGGGCAGTCGTTTCTGGCGGATATCTGTGAGATGGATCACGAAATGCTTCCATATACGGCAACCTATTTTGAAGAGCTGATTCAGACCGGGAAAATTGCAAAAATTGAGCCGAGCGACGTCTGGTATGAGGAACGGACGGACTGGTCGCCTGCTGCAGTCGGCACGCCGAGAACCGCACATCCAAACGAAGGCTTTTTGCTGCTGCAGGGAAGTCCTGTTTTTCAGGGAAAAATTCTCGGCGGCTGTCTGGAAGTGCTGTATGATATTTTCGATAACAGCCGCTACGCAGACTCAGTTTCGATGTGTGAAAAGTATGAGCTGTTCCCGCCAAAGGAGAACTGGGCAGGAAAAATTTTGCTTCTGGAAACCTGCGAAGAGCAGCCAGTGCCGCAGCTGTACCGAAAAATGGTTCAGACGTTGAAAAAGACCGGGATTTTCGAGGTGATTTCCGGAATCATTTGCGGCAAGCCGATGGATGAACTGTATTTTGAAGAATATAAAAAAATACTCGTAGAAGAAGTGGCTGATCCGACGCTTCCCATTGTGGCAAACGTCAATATCGGACATGCGACGCCAAGATGTATCATTCCGTTCGGGGTGGACGCTGTGGTGGATGCGAACCGGCAGCAGATCACTTTTTCCTATGAGGACAAATAAAGGGGAACCATATGGAAAAAAACAAATTACAGATCAGGGTAGCGACTAAGGAAGATGCCGAAGCACTTCTGGCAATTTATGCGCCCTATGTAGAAAAAACAGCAATCACATTCGAATATGAGGTTCCCTCTATAGAAGAATTTCGCTGCAGAATCCAGGAAACGCTGAAAAAATATCCCTATCTGGTCGCAGAAAAAAACGGGAAAATTGTCGGTTATGCTTATGCGGGGGCCTTTCATGCCCGTCCGGCCTATGACTGGGCGGTGGAGACCTCCATCTACGTCTCAGAGCTTCAGAAAGGAGAAGGAATCGGGAAAGCTCTGTATAAAGCGTTGGAAGAACAGCTTTCCCGGCAGCATATCCTGAATTTAAACGCCTGCATCGCCTATCCGGAAACAGAGGACGAGCATTTGAACAAAGACAGCGTACGCTTCCATACACACCTTGGATACCGGATGGTTGGGGAGTTTTGCCAGTGCGGGTATAAGTTCGACCGCTGGTATAACATGGTATGGATGGAAAAGCATATCGGGGCACATCCGTCGAATCCAGCGAAGGTGATCTGGTTTTCCGAACTCTGAGGCGCGTACTTTCCTATTGACAAGGTAGGAATAGTGGGGTACATTTAAAAATGCTGTCAGGAGTTTTCAAGAACGGGAGAAATACATGTTAAATCAGTTTTCAAGAACGGAATTATTGTTGGGGAAAGACGGAATGGAACGTCTGAAAAATGCAAGAGTTGCTGTGTTTGGCATTGGCGGCGTCGGCGGGTATACGGTAGAAGCACTTGCCAGAAGCGGCGTTGGAACCCTTGACCTGATCGATGACGATAAAGTTTGTCTGACGAATTTGAACAGACAGATCATTGCAACTCGCAAAACCGTCGGAAAATATAAAGTAGACGTGGCAAAAGAGCGGATTTTGGAGATCAACCCGGATGCCGTGGTCCATACCTACAAAATGTTTTACATGCCGGATACGGCGGATCAGTTCGATTTTTCCCAGTATGACTATGTTGTGGACGCAATCGATACCGTGACCGGTAAAATCGAGCTGGTGATGCAGGCACAAAAGAGCAATACGCCGATCATCAGCTGCATGGGAGCGGGCAACAAGATGGATGCGTCCGCGTTTGAGGTGGCGGATATTTATAAGACGTCCGGCTGTCCGCTGGCGCGCGTCATGCGGCGGGAACTCAAAAAAAGAAGAGTGCGCCATTTAAAGGTTGTATATTCCAAAGAGCCAGCTATGACGCCGGTGGACGAAATGGCGATCAGCTGTAAGACAAACTGCATCTGCCCGCCCGGAACAGCGCGGAAATGTACTCAGAGGAGACAGGTCCCCGGAAGCAATGCGTTCGTGCCTGCGGTTGCCGGGCTGATCGTGGCAGGCGAGATTGTGAGAGATTTAACAGGCGTGCGGGGAGAACAGGCATAATGATCTATCTGGATTATTCGGCAAATACGCCGGTTTCGGAGGATGTGCTCCGGTGTTTTTGTGAGACGGAGCGGGAGTTTTTTGGAAACCCGAATTCCACGCACGATGCCGGAAAAGCCGCCAAGGAGCGGATGGATGAGATTACGGTATCGATCGCCGGGCTGATGGGGGCTGCGCCGGAGGAGATGATATATACTTCCTGTGCAAGTGAATCCAACAATACGGCGTTAAAAGGAATCGCTGCGCTGGCGCGTTCGAGAGGCATGCATATTATTTCCACTGCGCTGGAGCATTCTTCGGTGGGCGGGTGTCTGACTGCGCTGCAGGAGCAGGGCTTTGAGGTGGATCTGGTCGACATTGACCGAAACGGAAAAATCGATTTAGAGCATCTGCGGGAGCTTCTGCGCCGGGACACGATTTTAGTATCCGTCTGTCTGGTGGACAGTGAGCTGGGGACAATTCAGCCGGTTTCAGAGATTGCAGAGATATTAAGAGACTACCCGGACTGCCGTCTGCATGTGGATGCGACGCAGGCGATGGGAAAAATTCCGGTCTGTCTGGACGGGATCGATACGTTGAGTTTTACACCGCATAAATTTTACGGTTTAAACGGAAGCGGCATTTTATATAAGAAAAAGGACCTGATTTTGGAGCCGTTGATCCACGGCGGGCACAGCACGACGATTTACCGCAGCGGGACGCCTGCCCTCAGCCTTGCGGCGGCAGCTAAATGTGCGCTGTCAGATGCAATCAGCCATCAGAAGGAACGATATGAAACGGTGTCCGGATATAACCGGTTTTTAAGGGAGGAACTGTCCAAAATTCCGGGTGTGTCAATCAACAGCCCGGAGGACGCAGTGCCGCATATTTTGAACGTGAGTGTAAAGGGAATCCGCGGGACACGCATGCAGCAGGCATTGAATGAAAAGGGCATCTGCGTGTCAGTCAAGTCTGCCTGCGCGGTAGAAGGCACGCCGTCGAAGGCGGTTTATGCGGTCTGTCGGGATAGAAATCGGGCGATGAATTCTTTCCGGATCAGCTTAAGCCATCTGACGACGAAAAAAGAGCTGGATACCTTTTTGCAGGTGTTTTTGGAGTGTTGTAAAGAAAGAGAGTAAAACTATGGCAAGAGAACTGGAGCCTTACCAGAATATAGAAAGAAGCATTATTAAAAAATTCCGCAAGGAGATCTGGCGACCCTTTATCGAGGCGGTACAGCGGTATGAGCTGGTAAACGAGGGAGATAAGATCGCCGTCTGTATTTCGGGCGGAAAGGATTCGATGCTGATGGCAAAGCTGATGCAGGAGCTGCAGCGTCACAGCAAGGTGAAATTTGAGCTGGTTTTTCTTGTCATGGACCCTGGCTACAACGAGATCAACCGACAGAAAATCGAAAGCAACGCAGAGCTTTTACACATCCCGATCACGGTTTTTGAGACGGATGTCTTTGCGGTTGCCAATACGAGCGAAAAAAATCCGTGCTATCTATGTGCACGCATGCGCCGGGGCTATTTATACAGCAAGGCACAGGAGCTTGGCTGCAACAAAATTGCCCTGGGACATCATTTCAGTGACGTCATCGAGACGCCCGTGATGTCGATGTTTTACGGCGGACAGCTGCAGGCGATGCTTCCGAAGCTGCACAGCAAAAACTTCGAGGGCATGGAGCTGATCCGTCCGATGTATTGCATTCACGAGGACGCGATTCTGGACTGGAAACGTTACAACAACCTGCAGTTTATCCAGTGTGCATGCCGGTTTACGGAAAACTGCGCGATCTGCGATAACGGAGGCGGCGGTTCCAAGAGACAGGAGATCAAGACGTTGATTCGAAGATTAAAGCGGGATAATCCGAATATCGAAAAAAGCATTTTCAACAGCATCCATAACGTCAACATCGACACGATGCCAGGCTACAAAACAGACGGGGATTATCATACCTTCCTGGAAAAATTTGACGCCTGCATGGACGGAGAGCCCGAGGAGTAAACGGATCGCATGGACAGCTCCGGGGCAGCTGCGGCAGAAAAATATCGGGAAAACGGGGTTGTGCTTCTTTCCGGAAAGTGCTATAGTAAACACAGTTTTTAATTCCATGAACCGCGAAAGGAAAAGCAGAGCATGTTGAGAAACGTTTATACAATTGTCATGGCGATGCCACAGATGATGATGGGACGCATTAACTGTATCTGATATGTGAGAGAGCGCAGTGCACAGATACAGGGAAGGGTCTTTTGTTTCTGTGTGCATCGGGCGTTTGAAATTCTTTTCGGAGAGAAAGAAGAGTCCAAAATACCGGAGCCGGAGGCAAAGAGCCTTCGGCTTTTTTTGCTCCGTAGGAAATACTGTGTTGCAAAAAAGTGCATTTCATCTGCCAATGTGCATGATTTCCCTTTTGCCGGCATGGAACAAATCTGAGAAGAGGATGGGAAAAGAGCATGAAAACACCGATACTGGAAACCAGTCGGCTTTGGCTGAAACCGTTAAAGGAAGAGGATGCGCCGGGCGCATTTTTGTGGACGGGAGATCCGAAGGTCAGCTGGTACATGCGCTACGAAACGCATGAAGCCTGGAGGATACGAAGCAGTGGCTGCGGGAGGAAGAAAAACAGTTGGAATCCGATTTGCTGTATGATTTTGGATTTCATAAAAAGGACAGCGACGAGCTGATCGGCAGCGGCGGTTTGACGTTTAATCAGCAGCGGGGCATCTGGGAGCTTGGCTGCAACCTGCGTCGGGATTGCTGGAACCAGGGCTATGGGACCGAAGCTGCAGCGGCGATTCTATCATTTGCGGAAAATACGCTGCACATCCACCGCGTAATGGCGCGTCGGGCAAAGGACAACACTGCATCCGGGCGGGTGCTGGAAAAGAACGGCTTTTCCTTTGTAAGAGAGTGCTGGGATCAGAAATGGAGCGGTTCGCACCGGTTCGAGTGCCGCGAATATATCTGGAAAAGCGAAAAGGAAGAGGAAAAAAACAGCGCCGCCCGCAACGAGGTCGAACGCTTCTATGATGATGAATACGAAGAATGGGATCGCCTGGAATGGCACACGCCGGAGTTCGAGGTGACAAAGCGCTATATGGAGGAATATATTCCAGGCGATACGCCGCAGAAGATTCTGGATATCGGCGGCGGTCCGGGCAGATATTCCATTTTTCTGGCGCAGAAGGGACATGACGTGACGTTATTTGACTTGTCCGGCAAAAATATCCGACAGGCGATCGAAAAGGCGCAGGAAGCGGATGTGCTGTTGGACAGCTGTATCCACGGCGACGCGCTCCGGCTTTCGGAATATCTTTACAAGGCGGAACAGTATGACGTTGTGCTTTTGATGGGACCTCTGTATCATCTGATGCGGGAACAGGATCGGGAAAAAGCCCTGCAGGAGGCACTGCGGGTGTTAAAGCCGGGCGGGCTTTTGTTCGCATCCTTTATTTCGACGTATGCGCCAATTCAGGATTATGCCAGCGGACTGTACGATTTCGGAGATATGGACAGACTCCTCGCCGGTCTGGAGGACGGAACTGCACAACCTGGTAAAAATTTCACAAACTCTTATTTCTGTGGGGAAAAAGAGGCGGAAGATATGATGGAAAAAGCAGGGCTTTGCCAACTGGCCTTTGCGGGTGTGGAAAATATCCTTTGCGGGAAAGAAGAGCTGCTGCACAAGCTTGCGTCCCAGCAGCAGGGAAAATGGCTGAACCTCGCATGGAGATTGAGCCAGGACAGAAAGCTGCTCGGTATGAGCGAGCACTTCCTCTACATCGGAAGAAAGCAGTGAACGTGGTGCCTTTTTGGAAAAGCGGTTGCATGAAACCGTCTCTTCGGGGTATAATGGCGATATGCGTCGGCGGACAGCTTTCCCCACTGACGGAAATGAAAATACAAAGGAGTTTTACAGCGTATGAAAAATGACCTGTTTTCTATTGGACCGTTTACCGTACACGGCTATGGACTGATGATTGCGATCGGAGTTTTGTCCGCTTATTATATGGTGGAATACCGTGCAAAAAAGAAACAGATGGACTGGGAAAAAGTGTTCCCACTGACGGTCTGGTCGGTGCTGGGCGGCTTTTTGGGCTCGAAGATTCTGTATCTTCTGACAAGACTGCCGGACATTCTTGCAAATCCGGCGCTTCTTGGCAGCAGCATTAAGGACGGCTTTGTCGTATACGGCGGCATTATCGGGGGTATCCTGACCGCGTGGATTTACTGCAAATGTACGAAATGGAACTTTTGGAAAATTTTTGATATCGCGATGCCTGCGGTTGCGATGGCACAGGGCTTCGGGCGGATTGGTTGTTTGCTTGCCGGCTGCTGCTACGGGATAGAGCTGGATCCCGCAAACCCGATAGGGATCGTGTTCCACAATTCCGCCTATGCACCAAATGACGTCGCGCTTTTGCCGACGCAGATTATTTCCAGTGTGCTGGATTTTGCAAACTGCTTCGTGCTGCTTGCACTGTCGAAGAAGCTCAAAACAGACGGGCAGGTGGCGAGCTGTTATCTGATCTTTTATAGCATCGGCAGATTTGTCCTGGAATACTTCCGGGGCGACCTGATCCGGGGAAACGTCGGGGAGTTTTCCACGTCGCAGTTTATCTCCCTGTTTATCTGTCTGATCGGTCTTGTATTGCTTTTTGGACTTCCAGTTCTTGCAAAAAAGAAAGGAGCTTGCGCACAGTCGGAGGAATAGCGCCGGATTTTGCATAGGCGAAGCCGATTTTGCGGGCGGGAATGGAAACCGGCATTTTCAGCTGGACAAGCCTTCCCTCTGCGAGCTCGTCGCGGACGAAATTTTTGATGACGCAGGCGATTCCTAAGTCGATTTTTGCAAATTCGATCAGAAGATCCATGGAGGTTACGTCGATAATCCGGGAGGCGCTTAAGTTTTCCTGGGAAAGATAGCGGTCGATGTACCGGCGGGTAATATTTTCTTTATTCAATAACAGGAGCGTAGACGCTGCAAACGCCGTCCGGGAGGAAAGATGGTCGTTTGGGCGGATGCGCTCTTTTAAATTGTCGAGATAGGTGTGCGTGGTGACAAAAATATCCTGAATGTCGGTGAGGGGTTCAAAAACAAACGCAGACATGTCATCCTCTGCGCCGATCAGCCCGATGTCGAGCGTGCCTTGTTCGAGTGCCTGCATCGTTTCGAGGGAGGACTGGCAGGCGATGGAAAGCTGGATATGCGGGTTTTGGCGGATAAAGGGCTGTAGGATCGGGAGCAGGACATATTTGCACAGCGTCGCAGAAACGCCGATGGAAAGATGTCCCATGCCGAGTTTTTGGAAGCGCTGCAGCTGTTCTTCGCCTTGGGTGATCGCCTGGAAAGCGTTTTCTACCTGGACAAAGAGGATTTCGCCCGGTTCCGTCAAGGAAACACCGCGGGAGGAGCGGTAAAAAAGCGTCGTGCCAAGACTCTGTTCGAGCTTGGAGATCGCCTTGGAAATGGCAGGCTGACTGATGTAGAGCTCGCGCGCCGCGCCGGAAATGTTGCGGCATTTGGCGACGGTATAAAAAATGTGGTAAAGATTAAAATTCTGTTCCATAAGTTTCCCTTTCCGGCAGGCCGGCAGTAATTTTTACCATGTGCGGTCTGTTTTTGTCTGTTACTGGTATAACTGATTTTATATATAACACAATCCTACCATAACTGATGATTATAGTAAATATAAGAGAAAGGTATTTTTCTTTCTGAATGTACTATGATACACTTAAATACAGAAAAAAGACGTCCGGGGCGACGGACATCTGCAAATTCGGCTGTTTTTCAGCCAAAAAGGAGATCGGATCATATGGGAATGACAATGACACAGAAGATTCTGGCCGCGCATGCCGGACTCGACCATGTGGAAGCAGGACAGCTGATTGAAGCGCAGCTGGATCTGGTTCTGGGCAACGATATCACCAGTCCGGTGGCAATCAAGGAAATGGATAAAATGAAGGTGCAGGGGGTGTTTGATAAGGATAAGATCGCACTGGTACCGGATCATTTTGTTCCCAATAAGGATATTAAGTCTGCGGAGCACTGCAAATGTGTCCGCGAATTCGCACGCCGCAATGAGATCACGAACTATTTCGAGGTCGGCGAGATGGGAATTGAGCATGCCCTGTTGCCGGAAAAAGGACTTACCGTAGCAGGTGATGTCGTAATCGGTGCAGACTCCCATACCTGTACCTATGGTGCGCTTGGCGCATTTTCCACCGGCGTCGGCAGCACAGATATGGCGGCTGGAATGGCGACCGGCAAGGCATGGTTTAAAGTTCCGTCTGCAATCCGGTTTAACCTGATCGGCAAACCGGGCAAGTGGGTCAGCGGCAAGGATGTGATTTTACATATCATCGGCAAGATCGGCGTAGACGGCGCACTGTATAAATCCATGGAATTTACCGGTGAGGGTGTTGCCAATTTAAGCATGGACGACCGGTTTACAATTGCCAACATGGCGATTGAGGCAGGCGGCAAGAACGGCATTTTCCCGGTAGACGACAAGGCGATCGCATACATGAAGGAGCATTCCACAAAGCCATACCACATTTACGAAGCGGATGCAGATGCTGTTTATGATGAGGAATACACGATTGACCTTTCTGCACTGCGTCCGACGATCGCATTCCCGCATCTTCCGGAAAACACAAAGACCATCGATGAAATCCAGGAATCTGTTGCCATCGACCAGGTTGTGATAGGTTCCTGTACAAACGGCAGACTGGATGATCTTCGGATCGCTGCAGAGGTGCTGGAGGGCAGACATGTGGCAAAGGGGATTCGTTGTATCGTAATCCCTGCGACTCAGAAGATTTACATGGAAGCGATGGAAGAAGGGCTGTTAAAGACCTTTATCGAGGCGGGAGCAGTGGTCAGCACACCGACCTGCGGACCCTGCCTTGGCGGTTATATGGGCGTTCTGGCAGAGGGCGAACGCTGTGTATCGACGACGAACCGGAACTTTGTCGGACGTATGGGGCACGTCAAATCAGAGGTTTATCTGGCGAGCCCGGCAGTTGCGGCAGCCAGCGCGGTGGCGGGACAGATCGCATGTCCTGAGCAGCTCGATTGAGGAGGGACAAAACAGCATGAAAAAGGCGAACGGAACAGTTTTCAAATATGGAGATAACGTGGATACGGATGTCATTATCCCCGCACGTTACTTAAATTCCTCCGATCCGGCAGAGCTTGCACAGCACTGCATGGAGGATATTGACAAGGACTTTATTAAAAATGTAAAGCCCGGCGATATCATTGTTGCGGATAAAAACTTCGGCTGCGGCTCCTCCAGAGAGCATGCCCCGATCGCTATCAAGGCGGCTGGAGTCAGCTGTGTTATTGCACAGACCTTTGCCCGGATTTTTTACCGTAATTCGATCAATATCGGACTGCCGATCATCGAATGCCCGGAGGCGGCAGAAGCAATTCAGGCGGGTGATGAGGTCGAAATCGATTTCGATACCGGTATCATCACCGACAAGACGCAGAACAGACAGTTCAAAGGACAGGCGTTTCCGCCCTTCATGCAGAAGATTATCGCTGCAGGCGGACTGATCAATTACATTAACGAGGATTAAAAGAATAGAATGCATGCTCCGCCGCAGGTTTGAAACGCCTGCGGCGGCTTTTTGCAGTTGCGATTTTGGGTCCGTCCGGCTCCGGTAAAACGACGCTGATGAACATCATTGGCTGTATGGACCGGTCAGAAGCAGCGTGTATCGATTATGGATGGACAGCTGTCGCAAAAACAAGCAGAATTGCCAGAAAACCAATATTTGCAAGGGTGAACAGAAGAAAGTACTGCCCTTTCTGTTCGGGAAGCTTCCGGGCGATCTGCCGATAAGAAATCAGGCTTGCCATCGATGCGATCAGGGTTCCGAGCCCACCTAAATTAGTGCCGACGATCAGCGCTGGAACGTTATTGGAAAAGCCGGACAGCAAAAGCGCCGCCGGAACGTTGCTCATGACCTGGGAGGCGAGGACGCTGATGAGGATTTCCCGACCGGAGAGCGCTGCAGAAAGCCAGGAGGCAAAGGCGGGAATTCTGCCGAGATTTCCGATGAAAATAAAAAATGCGAGAAACGTGGCGAGCAGGGAATAATCGACCTGTGCCAGCACTTTTTATCTGCGATCAATGCGCCCAAAAGGACGAGGACAAAGACTGCCGGGTAGGGAAGCACATGCAAAACGGCAAGGAGGCAGAAGAAAAACAAAACGATGTAAAGCCGGATCAGCGCCGGCTTTTTTTGTGCAGCGTTTGTAGTCGGATTCTGGATTGAGGAAGAGACTGTTTGCTGCCGATGCGGATGTCCCAGATAGAAAATGCAGACAGAAAGCAGGATGGCAGACAGCAGCGTATAAGGGAGCATGAGCTGCAAAAAAGCGGAAAAGGACAGTTGGCTTTTGCCATACAGATATAAATTCTGAGGGTTGCCGATGGGAGTCAGCATGCTGCCGAGGTTGGCGGCAATAGTCTGCAGGCAAACAACGGGCGTCAGGAGTTTTTTACCGGATGCTTCCGGCAACTGTCCCAGTACAGCAAAGGAGAACGGAACGAAGGTCAGGAGCGCAACGTCGTTCGTGATCAGCATACTGCAAAAAAAGCATAAACCGACCAGGACGAATACCAGGGAGGTGATGCTGTTTGTGCGGGACAGCAGGGAATATGCGAACCGTGTAAAAACGCCCTGACGCTGCAGCCCGGCCATGACAGTCATTAGGGAAAACAGGATGGTAAGCGTGCGAAAATCGATATAACCGAAATAGGATGCGTCCGGCAAAACGAAGCAGGCAGAGAGCAGGGCGAGCAAAACGGCAATCGACAGGACAGTCTCCTGGCGGATTTTGTAAAACAGTTTCTGAAAGATGGAATATAGCATGGGAAAGCCTCTTTTTCTTTTTATTATGGGATATTTCTTGTAAATACTATAATTTTTACAAATAGGAAAGTCAAGGAACAATGAAAAAGGGATGACTTTTTGGAAAGATTATTGTAATATGGAGAAAGGTCAAAACAACGAATGTAAAGGAGTATTGACTGTATGAGATTTCGGGAAGAGGTTTTAGCAAAAATTTTTACCTATATTACTGTCGCCGTGCTGCTGGGAATCGTTGCATTCGAGGCATGGGGGCTTTCGCGAGAGCGAAGCCGCAGAAAGGATGCAGAGGACAATGCAGCAGTACTTCAGGAAGAAGTAGAGAACATGCGGGATATCAACAGCACCCTGAAAAAGAAAATGGAGAGCTTTCTGCATTTCGCAACAAATGGAATGTATACGTTTCTTCTTTGACCAGCAGTGAGGTTTTAGAGCTTCAGCACGATTTGTTTATGCGGACAGATTTGATTCCGCAGGAGGCGAAGGAAGAAATCGCGGAACGGGAAGCCGGGCTTCTTACGGAAGAAACAGACGGGAAAAGTACGTCTGAGCAGAGCGCTTCCAAAAATAAAACGTCGAAAACGGATTCCAAAAGCAAAACGACAGACAACGCCAGAACTGCAAAGATTGTCGTCGGGGAATATTCGTTTGACAATCCGAATGGGGAAAATATTTTTCTGCCGGTCAGCGCCAACACGGGCGACGGGGAGAATTGTCTGATCTACACGGCTGCCTATGAAGAGGAGGGAAGCCATGTGATCGAATTATTATATGAAATTACGCTGGATGAATCGGGTACGATCGCGCGCAGGGATACGACCGGGGAAGTGGAATGGTACTGTGTCGCCTATCAGGCGGGCGGAGGCTGGAAAGCGACAGCAACAAAGGAGGGCGCAGGGCAATGATGACAATTGATCAGATTTTAACAAAGCTGGATCATTATTATAAGGAGGATCAGCTGACAGAGGTAGAGCCGTTTCTCTTATCCTGTCTGGAGGATGCCAAAAAAGAGCAGGAGTATGGCATTTATATTTCCGCCGGCAACGAGCTTCTGGGCTTTTACAGAAGCATCGGACAGTTTGAGGCTGCATTTGCGGTCGGGGAGGACGTTCTTCTTTTGATGGAGGAGCTGCAGCTGGATCATACCGTCCATTTTGCAACGACCCTGTTCAATGTGGCGACTGCGTACCGCACGGCGGGAAAATACGAGGAAGCACTTGCAAATTATCGGCGTGCCCTTGAAATTTATCAAAAGAATTACAAACCAAAAGATTTTGCTGAATTATTGGGTGTCTCTGTCAAAACGTTACAACGTTGGGATAGAGAGGGGATTCTAAAAGCAAATCGAACTCCAACTGATAGGCGTTATTATACTTATGATCAATATCTTCAGTTTAAGGGCATAAATACTGAAAACGATAATCGTCAGATTGTTATTTATGCCAGAGTATCTACAAGAAATCCAAAAAGATGATTTACAAAATCAAGTAACTTTTTTACGTCAGTTTTGCAATGCTAAAGGTATCATTGTAGATCAATGTATTGAAGATTATGGAAGCGGCCTTAACTACAATCGTAAAAAGTGGAATGAATTATTAGATGAAGTAATGGAACAAAAAATCAAAACCATAATAGTAACACATAAAGATAGATTTATCAGATTTGGTTATGATTGGTTTGAAAAATTCTGTATGAAGTTCAATACAACTATAGTGGTAGTGAACAATGAAGAATTATCACCGCAGGAAGAACTTGTACAGGATATTGTATCCATCCTTCATGTTTTCTCCTGCAGATTGTATGGACTTCGTAAGTATAAAAAACAAATAGAAAGGGATGAGGAAATTGCTAAAGAGCTTCAAAACGGAAATAAATCCGACAGTCGAGCAAAAAATCAAGATCAACAAGACTATCGGCACTTGTAGATACGTCTACAACTTCTATCTCGGTCACAACAAAGCTTTATACGATAAGGGTGAAAAGTTTATGACCGGCAAGAGTTTTAGCGTATGGCTCAATAATGAGTACATTCCTGATAATCCTGATAAAAGTATATGATCAAAGAAGCATATTCAAAAGCTGTAAAAAAATCTATAGAAGATGGATGCACTGCATTTACAAGATTTTTTAAACATCAAAGTGCTTTTCCTAATTTCAAAAGGAAAGGTAAGTCTGATGTAAAAATGTATTTCGTAAAGAATAATCCTAAAGATTGCAGATGCGAGAGACATAGGTTAAACATACCCACTTTAGGCTGGGTACGCATGAAAGAAAAAGGCTATATACCAACAACTAAAGACGGATGGAATATCAAAAGCGGTACAGTATCCATCAAAGCAGGTAGATATTATGTGTCAGCTCTTGTAGAAATTCCCGATGCTAAGATTGCTAATAATAGCAATGACGGTATAGGAATTGACCTGGGTTTGAAAGACCTGGCGATTGTTTCTAATGGTAAAACTTACAAAAATATCAATAAGTCAGCAAGAGTTAAGAAATTGGAAAAGAAATTGCGCAGAGAACAAAGATGCCTCTCACGCAAGTATGAAAATTTAAAGAAAGGGGAGTCCACTCAAAAGAATATACAAAAGCAAAAGCTCAAAGTGCAAAAACTTCATCATAAAATAGATAATATCCGTACTGATTATATCAATAAATCAATAGCCGAGATAGTGAAAACCAAGCCATCTTATATAACGATTGAAGATTTGAATGTATCAGGAATGATGAAGAACAGACATCTATCAAAAGCCGTTGCGTCACAAAAGTTCTATGAATTTAGAACTAAGCTTAAAGCGAAGTGTGATGAAAATGGTATTGAATTAAGAGTCGCAGACAGATGGTATCCATCATCCAAAATATGTCACTGCTGTGGTGCTATCAAGAAAGATTTGAAGCTTTCAGATAGAATATACCGTTGTGATTGTGGCTATGTCGAGGATAGGGATTTCAATGCTGCTCTTAATCTAAGAGATGCTTTAACTTACGAAGTTGCATAATGAACGCAAATGTAAGTATGTACTGCGGGCTATCGCAGGAATTTACGACTGTGGAGTGTACAAGAACTTGTGAGTAGCGTATTGTTTATATCGGTCAGGAAAAAGCAAAGTCGATCTTAAAAATTTATATCGAAGCGGCAAAGCAACGCCATGATTCGCTGGATCACGTCCTGTTTTACGGACCTCCCGGTCTTGGAAAGACGACGCTAGCGGGGATTATCGCCAACGAAATGGGCGTCAACATGAAGGTAACCAGCGGTCCGGCGATCGAAAAGCCCGGCGAAATGGCTGCAATTCTGAACAATCTGCAGGAGGGTGATCTTCTGTTTGTCGATGAAATTCATCGCTTAAACCGTCAGGTGGAGGAAGTGCTTTACCCTGCAATGGAGGATTTTGCAATCGATATCATGATTGGAAAGGGAAGCACAGCGCGTTCTGTGCGTCTGGACCTGCCGCATTTTACGCTGGTGGGCGCGACGACGAGGGCGGGACTTTTAACAGCGCCGCTTCGGGATCGCTTCGGGATGATCCACCATATGGAATTTTATACGGAGGATGAGCTGAAGCTGATTATCAAGCAGTCGGCAAAGGTTCTGAACGTAAAAATCGAGGATGCGGGGGCGACGGAGCTTGCGCGCAGAAGCCGCGGAACGCCGCGTCTGGCAAACCGGATTTTGAAGCGGGTGCGCGATTTTGCGCAGGTCAAATATAACGGCGTGATTACGGAAACGGTGGCGCACACCGCCCTCGATCTGATGGATGTGGATACGCTCGGTCTGGATCGGGTGGATCGAAACATTCTTGTGACGATCATCGAAAAGTTTGGCGGCGGTCCGGTCGGACTGGACACGCTGGCAGCGTCGATCGGAGAGGATGCCGGTACGATCGAGGATGTTTATGAACCGTATCTTTTGATGAAAGGACTGATTGACCGCACGCCGCGCGGACGAGTTGCGACGCAGATTGCTTATACACATCTGGGACTTTAACGCTTGCAATTGGTGCTTTTTGCCCTTATAATGAAAAAGAATCGAACAGCGTTTTTTGAGTTCTGGCAACAGAGTGCGTACAAAATGTAGATGCTGTTGCTGACAGCGCTGTTCAGAAAGCGCGGATACGCGATACGAAAGGGTAGACAGTCATGGCGGTCAAGACAGATACAGAAGTGATCATCGGAGGCAGGGTGCTGACGCTCAGCGGCTACGAAAGCGAAGAATACCTGCAGAAGGTGGCTTCTTATATCAATAATAAACTGGCAGAATACAACCGGGTGGAAAGCTTTCGCCGTCAGCCGGCGGATATCCAGAACATTTTAGTGGAATTGAACATTGCGGACGATTATTTTAAGGCGAAAAAGCAGATCGAGGAGCTGGAGGAAGAAGCAGCTTCCAAGGAAAAAGAGCTGTATGACTTAAAGCACGAGCTGATTGCTTCCCAGATCAAGCTGGATAATACGGAAAAAGAGCCTGCGGACGCTGCAGCAGGATCAGCAGGAAAGTTCCAGACAGATCGTGCGCCTGGAAACCGAGATCCGCGGAATGAAGGATAAAAAGTGACAGAACACATGTTTTGCGATTGTTCTGTAATTGAATCACGCTCTGCGAAATTGTCCTGAATTAAAGGAAACAGACGGTCAGGCTGTCAGCGATGACAGCCTGTTTCTTTATCGTATTGGAAACTTGTTTCCAATACGATAAAGACGCTCCGCGGAGATCGCACTGCGGCGGAATGGAAGAATGTCGCTTGCGCGACCCGCCGCAGGCGGAGAATGTGCCTAGGCACATTCTGAATCATATTTTCTTTATCAATGGAGGAAGAGGATGGAAGAATACAGAGGCGAGCTTTTGGCTCCTGCCGGAACTATGGACTGCTTAAAGGCAGCGATTGCAGCGGGTGCGGACGCCGTGTATCTGGGTGGACAGCGGTTCGGTGCGCGGGCGTTTGCCGGAAACTTTTCCAGGGAAGAGCTGTTAGAGGGACTTTCCCTCGCCCATCTGTGGAATCGGAAAATCTATTTAACTGTCAATACGCTGACAAAGCAGGACGAGCTTTCAGGACTTTGCGACTGGATCGCACCGTTTTATGAGGCGGGGCTGGACGGCGTCATCGTTCAGGATATGGGCGTTTTGGAGAAGCTGCGCAAAAATTTTCCCGGCATGGAGCTGCATGCCAGCACGCAGATGACGGTGACGGAGAGCAGAAGTGCCCTGTTTTTAAAATCGTTGGGTGTCTGTCGGATTGTCCCGGCGAGGGAATTGAGCCTGGAAGAAATTCGCCTGTTAAAAGAGCAGACTGGTCTGGCAATGGAAGTATTTATCCATGGAGCCTTGTGCTATTGCTATTCCGGACAGTGCCTGTTTTCAAGCTTTCTGGGCGGAAGAAGCGGAAACCGGGGACGCTGTGCGCAGCCATGCAGACAGCCCTATACGGTGCTTGGACAGGAAGCAGGAGGGGGCAGGATGGGCGGAAAAAGTCAGCAAAAACCTCCGGCGTATCCGCTGAGCTTAAAAGATCTCTGTGTGCTGCCGTTTTTACCGGAGTTGATGGATGCAAAAATCGATTCCTTTAAAATAGAAGGGCGGATGAAGAGCCCGGAATATGTTGCCGGCGTTACTGCAATCTACCGCAAATATATGGATTTGTATCTGACGGATCGGGAGCATTGGCAAATCGATCCGGAGGATCAGGAGCTTTTGGCAAAGCTCTACGTTCGTTCGGAAACCGGCGGCGGATATTATCACAGGCATAACGGCAGAGAAATGCTGACGTTGGAAAAGCCCGGATATCTGGCATGTCCACAGGAAATTTTGGAACGGGTGCATGGGATGATGGAGGATGGCAAGCTGCAAAAGCCAGTCAGCTTCCATGCGGCAATCCGTCCGGGCGAGCCGATCAATTTAACAGCGTCCTGCGAAGGCATTTCGGTTCAAAAAGAAGGCACAGTCGCACAGCCGGCACAGAAGCGCCCACTGGCAGAGGATGATGTCGTCAAGCAGCTCAAAAAGACCGGCGGCTCATTCTACGGGGCAGATGATATTTCCGTAGAGCTGGACGGAGACAGCTTTGTTCCGGTTTCTGCGCTCAACGAGCTGCGTCGGGAAACGCTGGATGCGTTGACGGAGAAACTGCAGGATCGACAAAAAAGAACATATGTTCCGGAACACGGCCGGGAAGCAGAAACAGCGCAGTCCGAGGTCGGCGAATCGACTGCAGCAGCAGCTATGCCGCCCCTTCATTATGCGGATTCCCAGCGTCCGCAGCCAACTCAATGCTATGTCTCTGTCCTGCAGGCAGAGCAGGCATTTGCCGCGCTGCGCACGACGGGCACAGATCGGTTGTACCTTTCTTCGGATTTGATGGACGATCCGAAAACCGGACAGCTGATGGAACTCGTAAGGAACGTGAAAGCAGATCGTCCCGGATTTGAACTGTTTGTGACGCTTCCGACGATCCTACGCTCGTACAGCGAACCGTATTTAAAACGTCTGTCGGGACAGGTGAAGACCTATGACGGGCTGGTGGATGGATTTTTGGCGGGCAGCCTTGGTGGAATGTGCTGGGTGGCAGAAAAATATCCGGAGAAAAAGCTCTCCCTGCAGCATAGCGTTTATACGTTTAACCGGGAAACCAGGCAACTGTATCAGGACTGTTTTGCACCGGACAGCTACACAGCACCGTTAGAATTAAACCGCAGGGAGCTGGAAGCGCTTCCTCCCCAAAACCAGGAAATGGTGGTTTACGGAAGGGTGCCGATGATGGTCAGTGCCGGATGCGTCAAAAGAAGCCTGGGGGCCTGTCAGATTTCCCATACGCAAAAGCAGCTGTCGCAGGGAATCCCTGCAGCAGCGTTTTCCTGCCGGTTAAAGGATCGCTACAATGTAGAATTTCCCGTATGGGTTAACTGCAGGCACTGCATGAACACGATTTACAATTCTGTGCCGCTTTCCCTGCATCAGTACCTTGCAGAGCAGAAAAGGCGCGGTATCCGTGCAATCCGTCTGGATTTTACGGACGAGACGGCGGAAAAAAACGCAGGAAGTGCTCGAATTTTTCAGCGAAGGAAAAGGAACAGCACCGGCGCAGTATACGACCGGACATTATAAAAAAGGAGTACAGTAAGCGTGGCATATACGATTGTGATAGCATCCAGATATCTGATCCCGCTGTTTTTGTATCTGTTTCTTAGCTGTAGCATTTATGCGCTGTTTGTCGGGGACGTTCGGAAACAGTCTGGCGCTGCAGCGCTTCAGATGGTCTTTTTATGTCTGATGCAGTTTACGGCGTGGCTGACCATCGTGATCCGGACGCAGCAAAGTAAATATCTGCTGTTTTATGCTTTTTTACAGATTCTGACGCTGGCGCTGCCGGTGTTGGCGTGGTTTATCTATCCGGGAATCAGCCGGATTGTTATGAATCATATGTGTATGCTTTTCAGTGCGGGGCTGATCGTGCTGACACGGCTCGATCTGACAAAGGCGATCAAACAGCTGATTATCGCGGGCGCATCCTTTGTCGTATTTCTGATTGTGCCGTGGATCTTGCGCAAATGCAGGTTTCTGGAAAAACTTGGCTGGATTTATGCCGGAATCGGAATTGCAGCCCTTGGAATCGTGCTGATTTTAGGACAGGTGACGCACGGCTCGAAGCTGTCCTGGTCGATAGGCGGAATTACCTTCCAGCCGTCGGAGTTTGTCAAACTGACGTTCGTATTTTTCCTGGCAGCGGTTCTTTCCGAAAAGACAGGAATCCGGCAGGTGGTCGCAGCTGGAATCGGAGCAACAGCGCATGTGCTGATTCTCGTACTGTCGAAGGATCTGGGCAGCGCGTTGATTCTTTTTATGGTGTATGTGTTTCTGATGACGATTTCTGCACATCAGCCACTGTATCTGGCTGGCGGGCTTGTCGCCGGGGCAGGCGCATCGTTGCTTGCGTACCGGATGTTTTCCCATGTACAGGTGCGCGTGCAGGCATGGAGGGATCCATGGAGTGTGATTGATAAGCAGGGATATCAGATCGCACAGGCGCTGTTTGCGATGAGCCGCGGAGGACTGTTCGGACTGGGAATCGGAAAAGGCACGCCGCAGGATATTCCATATGTGGAGACGGATTTCATTTTTTCCGCAGTGATCGAAGAGCTGGGGCTGCTCTTTGGAATTGGAATTTTGCTGACAGCGGCAGTGCTGTTTGTCCTGATGATTCGTCTGGCGGGTGGTCTTGCAGACGGATTTTACAGAAATCTTGTAGTAGGATTTGCAATTTTATACCTGTTTCAGACGTTTCTGACTGTCGGCGGCGGAAGCAAATTTATCCCGCTGACCGGTGTGACGCTTCCTCTTGTCAGCTACGGTGGAAGCAGCGTGATGACGACGATCCTGATGTTTGGCGTCATAGAAGGCGTTTTTGTCTTGCGGTATGATGAGGAGCTTCGAATTGAAAAGCAAAGAAGAAAGAAAAAAAGACAAACAGAAGAAACAGAATAAATGGCAGATGAACCGTGAACTCTATCTGTGCAGCCTGCTGATGCTTGCAGTGTTTGCCGGGATGATCTGGTATCTGGCAGAGTATGTGTCCTCCAATCAGGAAGCACTGTTTAACAACAGCTACAATTCCCAGCAGCGCGTCCTCGCCCAGGAAAATACCCGCGGAACGATTTACGCTGGGACGGGAGAGGTGTTGGCACAGACTGTGATCGCAGAGGATGGAACATCAGTTCGGGAGTATCCCTATAAAAATATCTTTGCCCATGTGGTGGGTTACACGGATAAAGGAAAGACGGGGATCGAGGAGCTGGAAAATTATCAGCTGATTCATTCGGATATTTCTGACCGGGAAAAGCTGGATCATGAGCTGGCAGGAGAAAAAAATCCGGGAAACGATGTCTATACAACGCTGGACACCTCCCTGCAGCAGGCGGCGAGCGATGCGCTGGGGTTATACCGCGGTGCGATTGTTGTGACGGAGGTAAAAACGGGAAGAGTGCTCGCAATGGTCAGCAAGCCCGATTATGATCCGAACAAAATCGCAGAAAACTGGGAGACGCTCAGCACCGACAAGGACAAAGCAGCACTCGTAAACCGTGGGACGCAGGGACTGTATCCGCCTGGTTCGACCTTTAAAATCGTGACGGCGCTTGCCTATATCCGCCAAAATCCGGACAGCTGGCAAAATTATCATTATCAGTGTAACGGTGCATATATCAATGGAGACAATAAAATCAACTGCTATCACGGGAGCGTGCATGGCGATGTCAATCTGATGACCTCTTTTGCAAAATCATGCAATGCCTCTTTTGCCAACATCGGTATGTCGATGGATCGGGAAAAATTTGGCGAAACGATCGACGGTCTGCTGTTTAATCAGGAGCTTTCGTTCCCGCTTCCTTATAACCAGACGAAGGTAACGTTAGATCAGGACAGCACGGACGAGGACGTGATTCAGACGTCGATCGGTCAGGGGAAGACGCAGATCACGCCGGTACAGTTAAACCTGATTACGGCGGCGATCGCAAACGGCGGCAAACTGATGCAGCCGATCGTCGTGGATCGGGTGCTGAATGCAGACGGGAAGATACTGGAGAAAAATGAGCCGTCCGTTTATCGGGAGCTGATGTCGGAAAAAGAGTCGGAAGTGATGATTTCCCTGATGGAGGATGTTGTGCAGGAGGGAACCGGCAGAAAGCTAAAGGACCGTTCCTATACGGCTGCCGGGAAGACCGGAAGCGCTGAATTTTCCAGCGATAAGTCCGAATCCCATGCATGGTTTACAGGCTTTGCTCCGGCAGAGAATCCTGAGATTGCGGTGACAGTAATCGTGGAAAGCGCGGGTTCCGGAAGCGATTATGCAGTGCCCCTTGCCAGACAGGTGTTCGATGCATATTTTTCAGACTGACCGGACAATTTTGAATTTTCGGTAAATTCTTTTTGGAGAATAGGACTTGCCCTGTATCCGGATTTAAGGTATACTGAATTCCAGAGTCAGATATCGCCGGACAGGAGGAATTGCAGTGATAGAAGCAACGAGCTGCGGCGGTGTAGTAATTTTTAGGGGGAAGATCCTTCTGCTTTATAAAAATTATAAAAATAAATATGAAGGATGGGTACTCCCTAAAGGAACCGTGGAGGAGGGCGAGGAGTTTCAGCAGACCGCGCTCCGTGAGGTTCTGGAGGAAAGCGGTTCCAGAGCTTCCATTATCAAGTATGTGGGCAAAAGCGAATATACCTTCAACGTACCGGAGGATGTCGTGGAGAAAGAAGTCCACTGGTATTTGATGGGAACGGACAGCTATTACAGTAAGCCCCAGAGAGAAGAGTATTTTGTGGACTCCGGATTTTACAAGTATCATGAGGCCTATCATCTTTTGAAATTTGCCAATGAAAAGCAGATTCTCGAAAAAGCCTATCATGAATATCTGGAATTAAAGAAGAGCAATCTCTGGGGCAGCCACAAATACTATTAAGCGGACGGAAATTATCTGTTTAGGCCGGTCAATCTGACCGGCTATTTTCAAAAAATATGCTTATGAGTGCAATTTGGGGGCATTCTAGGAACAGGAGAGTGTTGCCAGTTCATGAAATTTTACCGCAGGCTGTATGTGGGGCCGTCAATCCGCAATGTAAATAAAATAAAATGGAAGCTTCTGACGGGAGAGGACAGCTTGGCATCTATCTGATCAGCCTGTCTTGCACTTCAGATCAGCTGGACATTTTCCACTGCGCGCTGTTAAAACAAAAATATTTTGACAAAAAGGCACTGCAGGTTGTCGGCATTGCAGAGGGGCGTGAGGAAGCGATTTTTCTTGTGCAGCAGATGCTGCAGGATACGATGGACGCCGGAATGGAAGCGGATATCAAGGGATATCTGCAAAAGACCTTTACCTCCGGGAAAGGAGGCGGCGGATGACAGTACTTCTGACAATATTAAAAGTAATTGGATGGATTTTGCTTGGAATCCTCGGACTGATCTTGCTGACAGTTCTGACCGTTTTGCTCGTCCCGATCCGATATCGGGCGGACGGCGTCTGGAAGGAGGGAAAATACATCCGGGGTCGCGTGACATGGCTGTTACATCTGCTGTCTATCTGTGTCACATATGAAAAAGAACTGCTTTTGGAAGTCCGCGTGGCGGGAATTTTAATTTATCCGAAAAAAGAACGATCTGGGAAAAAGAAAAAAGCGGCATCCGGGGCGGACGCAGAGGAAGGTGTAGGCGACGCCGACGCGGATACGAATGTGCTGGATGCGGACGGAGCGAAAATGCCGTCTGCGGACGTAAAAACGCTGAGCGAGAGCGCGCCTGCTGCCGGTACGACTGACGAACCGCAGACACAAACTGTCGCGGAAGCATCTGAACCGCAGTCAGCAGACCCGCGTGGCTCGGCTACGACTAGGATGCCTGATGTCGAATCACAGTCAACTGACCCGAACGAAACGTCTGCTTCGGAGGCTGACGCGCAAGCTGCCGATTCGGACGCTGCGCCCGAACATCCTGCCGGCAGCTTTTTTGAAAAGCTTTCCGGTAAGCTTTCGCAGGTCACAGACCGACTGCGCGGAATGCAGCAAAAGACCGACCGGCTCAAACAACAGACTGCCTATTATAAAAGAATCTGGGATCAGCCGCAGACACGGCAGGCGATCCGGGTTGGATTTTACGAGCTGGGAGAAACTATCAGACATGTACTGCCGCGAAAGCTGGAGGTTTTTGGAATCGTCGGGACAGGCGATCCGGCTTCTACCGGACAGATCATGGCGATACAGGGAATGCTGTATCCCTGGCATAAAGGAAATATCCAGCTGGAACCGGATTTTGAAGAGAAATATATCGAAGGAGAACTTCACCTCAAAGGCATAATCCGGCTTGGAACCCTCGGAATCTGCGGACTGAGGATTTTACTCAATAAAAATGTCAGACGACTGATCAGAATACTGCGCAAGAAGGAGGAAGCATAGCATGGCAGAAAATAAAGACAACAATATTACTTCTGTAATGGAAGCCTTGGTGAAAGGGGCAGAATCCGTTTTCACAACGAAAACCGTAGTTGGAGAAGCAACAAAGATCGATGATACGATCATTATCCCGCTTGTGGATGTATCGTTTGGAATCGGTGCGGGCGCAAGCTGCGGAGCGGGTAAGGACTCCCGCAAAAACGGCGGCATGGGCGGTATGAGCGGCAAGATGTCCCCCAGCGCGGTGCTTCTGATTAAAAACGGACAGACACGTCTGGTCAACATCAAGAATCAGGACAGCGTCAGCAAGGTAATCGACATGATTCCCGACCTGGTAGACCGCTTTACAACGCCCAAACAGGAAATGATGAGCGATGAGGAAGCGGTGGACGCAGCTTTTCCGGAAGAAGACGGAAACGAAGCATAAATTTAGAATGATGAAGATTGCGAGAGTGCAAAGCGCGTAGCAATCTGGTATTCAAAGGATAGCGAAACATGTGACAGGGGCGGTCTGGTTGGATTTGTCTCTGTTTTGCTTTTTGAAGAAAGCTTGAGGGCAGGAAGGATGAAAAAAAGGATGAAACGATTCAAAAACAGGAGGACAACTTCGACTGCCGCGATACTGTGTATGGCAGCTTTGCTTTTTGCTGTTTTGCTGGCGGGATGCTCTGTACAGAAAGAAACGGAGGCTTCCGGTGACCAACAGCAGGAAACCTGGTCGGAAGAAATGGAAAATAGCACAGCTCTTTCAGAGGAGCCGGATGATACAGATACTATCGGAAATGCGGATAATCCGGAGGATACAGGCGATATCGGGAATCCGGAAAACCCGGAGGATACGTCTACAGCTCTGACGCTTCCGATTTTGGATGAAATCAATTCTAAGGTTCAGATTGGGACATCGGGTTCGTCTCTGATAGCGGTGCAGGCAGCAGTAAAGCTGTTGGACTGGGGCGAACATACCGGTCTGGATCCGGAAGAAATCCGGGAGGCGGCTTCTGCATGGCTTTCGGAGCAAACGGACAGTGACAGGGAGGAAGCTCTGTTAAAGCTGGAAATGGTAGACGACGCTTATCAAAGGCTCTTAAAAGAAGATGCGCGGGAACTGCTGGATACTGCGGGATGCGCGGATACGGAGATTTTCTGGGGAAGCGAGCCTGTGGAGCCGGTTGAGGCAATTATGCAGGCAGCCGGACTGCGAAAGGACTAAGCCGTTGATGCTTGCGCAGATTTTTAATCAAAGAACGCCAGCCCGTGCATAGACTAAATAATATAAGATATTTTGCAGGGATTGATGCGTTTATGATCCGACTGGTTGCGTTTGCAATATTCTGGACAGCGATGGGAATGTTTCTGATGCTTTGCTTTCGGTATCGCTTTTTGGGCGTTGTGTTTGCGCTGATCTTGCTGGCGGTCAGCTATCTGATTTTAAGCTGCGATCAGTGACCGATTTTGGCAAAAAACGTCAGTCGGGCGTTTGAATGTTGATGCAGAATGCGAAGCACTGGGATATTAGAGGAAAGATGGATATTACATTATTTTACAGAGAAAAAGGGAACGGAGAACCGTTTGTTCTTTTACATGGAAATGGAGAAGACAGTTCTTATTTCAAACATCAGATTGAATATTTTTGCGATCGGTATCGGGTGATCGCGCCGGATACGAGAGGACATGGAAAATCTCCCCGGGGGACAAGTCCCTTTACGATCAGGCAGTTTTCGTGCGATTTATATGATTTTATGAAAAATCACCAGATTCCGAAAGCTGTGATTCTTGGCTTTTCGGATGGCGCGAATATCGCCATGCGGTTTGCAATGAAGCATCCGGATATGGTGACAGCGCTGATTTTAAACGGAGGAAATTTGGATGCGAAAGGCGTAAAGCGTTCGACGCAGCTTCCGATCGAAATCGGCTATAAAATTGCAAAGTATTTTGCCAAAAGATCGGCGGAGGCGAACAAAAATGCAGAGCTGCTGGGTCTGATGGTAAACGATCCGAATATCGAACCGGAAGAGCTTGCACAGATTACCGCACCGACCCTCGTAATCTGCGGGACAAAAGACATGATCCGGGAAGACCACACGAGAAAAATTGCGGAAAATATCCCGAATGCCCGTCTGGCGATCATCGAGGGGGATCATTTTGTTGCAAATAAGCGCTCGGAGGAATTTAACGGGAAGTGGACAGGTTTCTGGAAAGCCTTTAAAACCATAGGGAGAAAGAATGATTCGAAAAGCGGAAAAGAAAGATCTTTCAAGAATTGCAGAAATCCTTGTATTTGATAAGCGAATGAATTATCGATTGATTTTTAAAAACGACGACTATTCTTTTCATGTGCTTCAAGTACTGGATGTTGCAAAAGAGTATGCGCAGCCGGAAATCCTAGATCATATTTTTGTGTATGACGATGGAATTGTGAAAGGACTGATTCATCTGGAACAGACGGAAATCGCAGAGTTTTATGTGGATCATTTTTTTCAGAATCAGGGAATCGGCGTAGCGCTGATGGAGTACGCCAAGCAGGAGCATCGGGCAGATCATCTGTGGGTGCTTGAGAAAAATGAACGCGCGATCCGGTTTTATGAAGCCCACGGCTTTTCTCTTTCCGGGCAAAGGCGTCTGGAAGCGGGGACGACGGAATACGTCATAAAGATGCTCGCAATAGAATGACAGTTTCAGGAGGACAACATGAGGAACAAACGAAAAGACGCACTTTTTCTGGCGCTGTGCCTGGTATTGGCGGGCTGCGGTCAGAGAGCAGAGACGAAAACTGAAATAGCAGAAAGTATTGGGATACAAAACGAAAGCGCCATGCCGGACACAGAGGATGCAGATGCAAAAGACTCTGTGTCAGAAACGGGCGAGACGCAAAATACGAAAACGACTGCTCAGGAGCCGGAAACCGAAGCAACTGTGGAAAACACGACAGAACCGAAATATCTAACCCTGGACATATCCACAATGGGCGAAATACTTGCGGACGGCGATGCGGTGGATCCGATCGGGTTGACCATTCTATCGGAAGAGGAAAACGGAGTCAGCTGGGCAAACGACTGGTATGACAGCGAAAATTTGTCACTTCCGATGATCGGCACGGACTGGAACAGCTTTTATGACGATCATTACCAGTACCAGTGGGTGGACGACGAGCTCTATATTTACGAAACCGGTACGGGAAATTGCATCTATGTACTGGATTATCCGACGGATCAGTGGTATATTAACGGCAACAATGCATATCTGGAGGATGGGATTTTTTACGGAGCCAGCGTGAGAAACGGATACGCGCAATCCAATACCTGTTTTATGTTTGCCTATGATCTGGAAAACGATAAGCTGCTGTGGAGAAGCGCAGATCAGACCTATAATTCCATGAATTTTGTAGTCAAAGGGGATGTTATTCTGTGCGGCTATGGCTTTACGGCGGAACCGGATTATCTGTATCAGATCAATCGTAACACAGGAGAAGTGATCGATCGGCTGTCCTTAAAAAAGGCACCGGATCTGATCATAGAACAGGATGGGAAGCTTTATGTCCATACCTACAGTTACAATTATGTGATCGGGATGGATGTACCGAACGAATTTTGAGTGGGAGGTACGGATTGGGAAATTCTGACAATAGAAAACGGGGTGTGAACTCCAGGCAAAACGAGAAAAACAGGGAAGCTCTGATTGCTGTGCTTACGGTATGCCTGATTGGCGTACTGGTAACGGTGGTCATTATCGCAGCTGTCGATCTTTACCGGAAACACACCTATACGGCTGAAATCGATCCATCTGAGTACAAAATTATTAAAATAGAAAAAAGTACGACAACGTCCTATTCTGCGGCGACGGAAACCGTGGATACAGATTCGATCTATGTTGTGACGGTTGAGTATCAGGTGGATGGCGTCACCTATACGGACACGCTGGACATGCTGACCGGTACGGAGTTTGCAAAAACCCTGTATGGACGTTATCTGACGGATTCGAATCCGGAAGAAGTGCTGGGGAAGCTTTATTATTCGCCGAAAAAGCCGTCCCATATCGGCAGATATGGAGATGACAGCATTTTTGTGAAGTGATTTTTTCACAGGGAAAGAGAGGCACTATGGGCTTTTGGATTTTTATGCTGGTGATGGATCTGCTGATTCCGGTTACGATGGTTTTTATTGGAAAAAGATTTCAGAAAAAGCCTCCGAAGGAGATCAATGCGATGTATGGATACCGGACGGCGATGTCCATGAAAAATAAAGAGACCTGGAAATACGCGCATCGCTGCTGCGGAAAGCTCTGGTATGTCAGCGGGCTTGTAATGATTCCGGTTACGGTAATTGTTTTGACGTGTGTTTTCGGAAAAGGGAACAACTGCGTAGGGAATGTTGGGGGAATTGTGTGTACACTGCAGTGCGTCGTTATCATTGGAACGATCGTTGTGACAGAGCGGGAACTGAAAAAGAGATTTGACCGGAATGGGGAATGGAAGAGGAGCTGAGATTATTAAGATCATCCACCGGCCCCGGAAAAACATTCCGGGGCCGGTGGATGATCAGCGATCGGAAAAGGACAGACCTCCGCAGAGCGGCGGCTGTAACTTCCTTTCAAAAAAGAGCCTGAGCAAAAACCAAAGAACGGCTTTTGCTCAGGCTCTTTTCTTTGCAGGAACATCCCTGCTTCGCAGGTCTGTCCTTTTCCTCGTCGCCATGACAAAAAAGCTACTCTGAAAACCCAGAGCAGCTTTTCAATGTTTCTGATTCAATTAAGCTCTTTCAACCCTGCCGGACTTCAAGCAGCTTGTGCAAACGTGCATTCTCCGTGCACCACCGTTGACTTTACATTTAACGCTTCTGACGTTGGAATTCCAGATACGGTTGGATCTTCTATGGGAATGGCTTACGTTGTTACCGAAATGAGCGCCTTTGCCACAAATATCGCATTTTGCCATGATTGCACCTCCTCAAACTATATTCGTCGTTTGACTGACAACATCAGTATGATAACAGAATTAAATACATTTGGCAAGTAAAAAATCATCAAATTTTTAAAAAATTAAAATGGTTATTCCCTTTTTGCAGGAAAGCGGTTATAATAGCCTTAGATTTTCATGGAAAAAGGAGGTTATCACATGAAGGGTTCTTCTATGACGACCCATATGGGCAATATTACGATTGATAATGAAGTGATTGGTCAATATGCGGGAACAGTGGCGATGGAGTGTTTCGGCATCGTTGGCATGGGCGCTACAGTGAAGGGCGGTCTTGTCAAGCTGTTGAAGAGCGACAGCATTACTAAGGGCATTGCAGTTACACTGAATAATAATAAACTGACACTGGACTTCCACGTTATCGTGGCATACGGGGTGAGCATTCTTGCGGTATCGGACAATCTGATCAGCAATGTAAAATATAAGGTAGAGGAATTTACCGGAATTGAGATAGAGAAAATCAACATCTTTGTAGAAGGTGTGCGAGTGATTGATTAAGGAGGACTTAACTGTGGCTGTAAATACGATCGACGCTAAGATGCTTGCAAAGATGTTCTTAGCAGGTGCTAAGAATCTGGAGAGTAAGAAAGAGTGGATCAATGAATTAAACGTGTTCCCTGTTCCGGATGGTGATACAGGTACGAACATGACACTGACCATTATGTCTGCGGCAAAGACGTTGCAGCGAGTCGCAGAGAAGGCAGTGAGCTTTCTGAGATGGACATGGATTTCGAGACACTCGGACAGGAGATTCTCGATCATGGTAACGAAGTGTTAAAGCAGACACCAGAGCTGTTGCCAGTATTAAAGGAAGCAGGCGTGGTTGATTCTGGCGGACAGGGACTGATGGAGTTTCTGACGGGTGCATACAACGGCCTGACAGGAAAAGAAGAGATCAAAGAGCCGGTGACATCCGGCGGTGCAGCGAAGGCACAGACGATGTCTTCGGAAGAGATTGATACATCCCATATCAAATATGGTTACTGTACAGAGTTTATCATTATGCTTGAGAAGGAATACAATGCAGAGATCGAGGCAAAGTTCAAGGAGTTCTTAACTTCAATCGGTGATTCTCTCGTTGTTGTATCGGATGATGAGATCGTGAAGGTACATGTGCATACGAATCATCCGGGACTTGCGTTTGAGAAAGGTCTGGAGTATGGTTCCCTTACAAGCATGAAGGTCGACAATATGCGTGAGGAGCATAAAGAAAAGGTCATTCATGAGCAGGATCGCAAGAAGGCTGCCGAGCAGGAAGCTGCGAAGGAAGAGCCGAAGAAGCCATTTGGGTTTGTGGCGGTTTCCGTCGGAGAAGGCTTGAATGATATCTTCAAGGATCTCGGTGTCGATCATATCATTGAGGGTGGACAGACGATGAATCCAAGTACGGAGGATGTGTTAGATGCAATCTCCAAGGTAAATGCAGAAACTGTATTTGT
>VOFE01001307.1_pt1 | contig 105908 bp, 176 predicted proteins | sample 5384071 | NCBI WGS metagenome assembly VOFE01 (sample SAMN12384724, study PRJNA508395) | human gut metagenome | isolation source: healthy gut D | host: Homo sapiens
CGTCCAAGTGCGTATGTTGCAGCAGAGGAAAACCCCTGCAGCTGAAAGCAGAGACATGATGGGGAGTTAAAGGAAACTTTGACGAACTCATGAATCCCACACTGCCAAGAAAAACTTCTAGCGAGACAAGATCCGCCCGTACCGTAAACCGACACAGGTAGGCGGGGAGAGAATCCTAAGGTGCGCGGGAAAACCCTCGTTAAGGAACTCGGCAAATTGCATCCGTAACCTAGGGAGAAGGATGGCCCCCGGTCAGTGAAGAGCAGAAACGCTCAGAGCTAAAAGGGGCGGCAGAAAAGAGGCCCAAGCAACTGTTTACCAAAAACACAGGTGCCTGCGAAAGCGAAAGCTGAAGTATAGGTGCTGACGCCTGCCCGGTGCCGGAAGGTTAAGGAGAGGTGTGAGCGAAAGCGAAGCATCGAACTGAAGCCCCGGTGAACGGCGGCCGTAACTATAACGGTCCTAAGGTAGCGAAATTCCTTGTCGGGTAAGTTCCGACCCGCATGAAAGGCGTAATGATTTGGGCACTGTCTCAACGAGGGGCCCGGTGAAATTGAAATACCTGTGAAGATGCAGGTTACCCGCGACTGGACAGAAAGACCCCATGGAGCTTCACTGCAGCTTGAGATTGAATCCCGGTGACAGATGCACAGGATAGGTGGGAGGCGCCGAAGCATTGCCCTAGGGCGGTGCGGAGCCGATGTTGGGATACCACCCTTCTGTTGCTGAGATTCTAACGCGAGGAGTAACGACCCTGCGGACCCTCTCAGGCAGGCGGTTTGACTGGGGCGGTCGCCTCCGAAAGAGTAACGGAGGCGGACTTAAAATCCTCGAATCGTGAGATTCGTACCGGTTCGATTCCGGAGGCTGAAGAGGACGGTTTGCTAAATCGTTAGGTCGGGTAACTGGCGCGGGGTTCGAATCCCCCATTCTCCGTAGTATTATGACGAATTATCTTTTAGATAATTCGTTTTTTTTTTGAGGTGACAAAATGAAAAATAGTTTTTATCGATTTCTTCTTTATGGGTTTATTGTTATTCTATTTTTTGTAATGCTTTTTTCTTTTGTCTTTACTAATAAAAAATTAACGAAGGAAATCTCGTCTAATGTTTCGGGTTTTGTTACCAAGGTAGACTCAGTGATTTCAGTTCCATTTACTGCTTTATCAAAATCTCATAATGTTATTTCTGATCTCTTATCAACTTATAATGAGAATCGAGATTTAAAAAATCTTTATCAAATTTAGAAAATCAATCGGCTATTATTTCTAACTTGCAAGAAGAGAATGATTCTTTAAGAGCATCGCTTAATCTTTCGGACAAGCTAGGTCGTGATAATGTTCTCACTGCTGAAGTTTCCATGCGACCTTCTGTGACTTGGTTAAAAGAGTTAACTATTAATGTGGGTAAGTCTAAGAATGTTAGTAAATCCATGCTAGCAACTTCTAATGGTGGAGTTATCGGCTTTGTAACTAAAGTTTATGATGATACAACAACTATTTCTTTACTTTCTAGTAGTTCTAGTGATAGCTACCTTGCTTCTAGCGTCAAATCAGAGGATGATAACCAGATTTTTGGAATTATCTCAAGTTATGATAATAAAAAGAAGCTTCTGGAAATGAGTCAGCTTAATTCATCTTCTGATGTTAAGGTTGGTTCTGAAGTGGTAACAAGTGGTCTTGATGATGTATCGGTAAAGGATGTTCCAATTGGTACTGTAGACTCTGTGAGTGATTATGAAGGTAATCGTACGATTTTGGTAAAACCTTATGCTGATTTTGATAAAATTTCTTATGTTACTTTAGTTGGAGATGGTAAATAATATGAAATTATCCAAGTATTCTATTATTCCTTTCTTACTGAGTTTTGTTCCTTTTCTATGGGATGGTCATATTTCGATGATACTTAATCATTATTTATCTCCTGAATTTTTTCTATCATCTCACCTTTTTATTATTTATATTTTTATCTTAACTCTTGATTTTCCAAATAAGTATTCCTTTTTTACCTTGTTTGTTTTGGATTTCTTTTATGATACCTATTATTTCAAAACAGTTGGTATAGTAATTTAACTCTGCCACTGTTATGCTATCTGTTAACTCAGCTAGGTCGAATTGTTAAGAGAAATACCTATGTTGATTTTTGTTAATGTTTTTATTCTTATTTCTCTTTGATACCATAAATTTTGGCTTTGCCTTATTTTATGGTTTCACCAATGAGTCTGTAACTGATTTTATTATTTATCAACTAAGTCCTAGTATAGTATTTAATCTTTTGATTTTTATCTTTATTAAACCTATTCTTGAAAAATTATTTTTGTATCTGTCAGTTGATAGATTTAAATAGAACTGTAATATTGGCGTAACAAAAGTTTGCGCCATTTTTGATACAATTAAAAGGTCTTATCGAAAAGGAGTAGTATTTTATATTATGAAAAACGTATTCTTTCAGCAGTGTTGGTAAGTGGTGTAACCTTATCAGCAGCTGCATCAGTACATGCAGAGGATTATGATTCGCAAATTGCTGCTGCAGATAATGCAATTAGTAACCTTGCTTCTCAACAAGAGACTGCACAAGCGCAAGTTGCTACAATCCAATCTCAAGTATCTACACTTAGAACACAAAAATCAGAATTGAAACTAAAAATGCTGAACTTGAAAAAGTATCAGCAGATTTGGAATCTGAAATTCAAGAATTATCAAGTAAAATTGTAGCTCGTCAAGATTCTTTGGCGAAACAAGCTCGTAGTGCTCAACAAAATAATACTGCGACTAGCTATATCAACTCTATCTTGAACTCTAAGTCAATCTCTGAAGCTATTACTCGTATCACAGCTATTTCAAAAGTTGTTACAGCTAATAATGACATGTTGACAAAACAAGAGTCTGATCAAAAAAGAGCTTGCTGCAAAGCAAGAACAAAACCAAGCTGCTATTAATGAAATTGCAACTAATAAAGCTGAGCTTGAAACAACAGAAGCTGGTTTGACAACTCAACAAGCTGAACTAGAAGCAGCACAAGTTACTTTGGCTGCAGAATTGGCTACAGCACAAGATGAAAAAACATCACTTGTTTCTGCTAAATCAACTGCAGAAGCTGTGGCAGCTTCAACTGCAGCATCAGTTGCTCAGTCTCAAGCAATTGCAGAATCAGAGGCAGCAGCACAAGCAGTAGCATCTTCAGAAGCGGCAGCATTTGTAGCTCAATCAGAGGCGGCAGCAACTTCAGAAGCTACTGTTTCAGAAACAGCGACAGCCTCAGAAGTAGCACAAGAACCTGTTTCATCAGAGAATTCAGAAACTACTCAAGAGCCAACTGTTGCAACTTCAGAAGCAACACAAGAGCCTGAAGCACAGAATCAGCTGCCTCAGAATCAGCCTGCTCCAGCAGCTTCAGCAGCTTCAGAAGCACCAGCTCCTGCTAGCGAAGCACCTGCAGCGACTTCAGAAGCACCAGCAAGTCAAGCACCTGCAGCTTCAGAAGCACCAGCTCCAGCAGCTGAAACACCTAAAGTATCAGCTACCTCAACTCCTAATACATATCCTGTTGGTCAATGTACTTGGGGTGCTAAATCATTAGCTTCATGGGTTGGTAATTACTGGGGTAATGCTAAAAACTGGATTGCTAGCGCACAAGCAGCTGGTCACCAGTTGGTACGACTCCTGTAGCCGGTGCAATTGCGGTTTGGCCAAAATGATGGTGGTGGTTATGGTCACGTAGCTTACGTAACATCAGCATCAGGTGCAAATTCAATTCAAGTTATGGAATCAAACTATGCTGGTAACATGTCAATCGGTAACTACCGTGGTACATTTGATCCAACATCTTCAGCTCACGGTGGTTCTGTATATTATATTTACCCATAATGAACACAAGAAGGCGATTCGAATTTTCTCGAATCGTTTTTATTTTATGTCAAATGTCTTTACGTTCTGGAACTGCTTTTTAGATGGGGAAAAATATCGTGGCTAAGGTTAAATTTTTTAAGTCTTGTTAAGTTCATGTGACACCATTTATTTGGCGTTGAAAATCAATCTTAAAAAAGGGTAGAATGGACTAGTAGATATTTTGGAGGAAATCATGTCTTATACGAATTTGAAGTTATTTGCTTTATCGTCTAACCAGGAATTAGCAGCAAAAGTTGCTGATAAAATTAGTATTGAACTCTGGAAGATCAAGTGTTCGTGAATTTTCAGATGGTGAGATTCAAGTTAATATTGAAGAGTCTATTCGTGGTCATCACGTTTTTATTCTTCAATCTACAAGCCCCCTGTAAATGATAACTTGATGGAAATCTTGATTATGGTTGATGCATTAAAACGTGCAAGTGCAGAAACAATCAGTGTTGTTATGCCTTATTATGGTTATGCACGTCAAGACCGTAAGGCACGTTCACGTGAACCAATCACATCTAAGTTGGTTGCTAATATGCTTGAGGTTGCAGGTGTTGATCGACTTTTGACAGTTGACCTCCATGCTACTCAGATTCAAGGATTCTTTGATATTCCTGTAGACCATTTGATGGGTGCACCACTTATCGCAGATTACTTTGATCGTGCTGGTCTTACTGGGGATGATGTTGTTGTTGTTTCTCCAGATCATGGTGGTGTGACTCGTGCGCGATAAACTTGCTCAATGTTTGAAAACACCAATTGCAATCATTGATAAGCGTCGTAGTGTTGATAAAATGAACACTTCTGAGGTTATGAATATTATTGGTAACGTTGAAGGTAAAACATGTATCTTGATTGATGATATGATTGATACTGCGGGTACAATCTGTCATGCAGCGGATGCACTTGCTGAAGCTGGTGCAACTCATGTTTATGCCTCATGTACTCACCCTGTATTGTCAGGTCCAGCACTTGATAATATTCAAAATCTGCTATTGAGAAGCTTGTCGTATTGGACACGATTTATCTTCCAGAAGAACGTTTGATTGATAAGATTGAACAAATTTCAATTGCTGATTTGATTTCAGAGGCAATTATTCGTATTCATGAAAAACGTCCATTGTCACCTTTGTTTGAAATGGGCCATAAATAGACTAAAGCTAGCCTAGGCTAGCTTTTTTTGATGTTTAAATGCGTTTGAGTTTTTGATATAATGTAAGGCATAATTGCAAAGAGGTGACAGTGATGGATTTAACACAACGTTTTAATAAAAATTTAGATAAGATTGAAGTTTCGATGATTCGTCAGTTTGACCAATCAATTTCAGATGTACCAGGTATCAAAAAGTTGACACTTGGTGAACCTGATTTTACGACTCCAGATCATGTGAAAGAAGCAGCTAAAGCTGCTATCGATGCTAACCAGTCTCACTATACAGGTATGTCAGGGACTTCCTGCTTTGCGTCAAGCTGCGGCAGATTTTGTTAAGGAAAAATATAATCTTACTTATAACCCAGATAATGAAATATTGGTGACTATTGGAGCTACAGAAGCCCTTTCTGCAACATTGACAGCGATTTTGGAGCCAGGTGATACGATTCTTTTACCTGCACCAGCCTATCCAGGATATGAGCCGATTGCAAATCTAGTTGGTGCTGAAATTGTCGAAATTGATACAACAGCTAATGATTTTGTTTTGACTCCGGAGATGTTAGAAAAGGCAATTTTGGAGCAGGGAGATAAACTTAAAGCAGTTTTTTTTAACTACCCAACTAATCCAACAGGTGTGACTTACTCACGTCAACAGATTAAAGATTTGGCTGAAGTTCTGAAAAAATACGATATTTTTGTTGTTAGTGATGAAGTTTACTCTGAGCTAACTTATGTGGATCACCATGTATCTATTGCTGAGTATTTGCCGGAACAAACAATTTTGATTAATGGTTTGTCTAAATCTCATGCGATGACGGGCTGGCGTATTGGTTTGATTTTTTGCACCTGCAGTCTTGACGGCTCAGTTGATTAAGAGTCACCAGTATTTGGTAACAGCTGCAGCTACTATGGCACAATTTGCAGCTATTGAAGCCTTATCTGCTGGTAAGGATGATGCCCAGCCAATGAAAGTTGAGTACTTGAAGCGTCGTGATTATATTCTTGAAAAATGACTGAACTTGGTTTCAGAATTATTAAACCTGACGGTGCTTTCTACATCTTTGCTAAGATTCCAGAAGGGTATACTCAAGACTCCTTTAAGTTCTGCCAAGACTTTGCTCGTGAAAAGCTATTGCGATTATCCCAGGGGTCGCTTTTTGGGAAGTATGGCGAAGGCTTTGTTCGCTTGTCGTATGCGGCTAGCATGGATACTATTGAAACAGCTATGACTCGTTTGAAAGAGTTTATGGAAGAGCATGCAGAAGCTTGAGAGTAGAGGGCTTGTCCTCTTCAATCGTAATTATCGTGAGAATGATAAACTAGTTAAAATTTTTACCGAGCAAGCTGGTAAACGGATGTTTTTGTTAGAGGTGGTGGGGCAGGTAAATTAAGTGCTGTCATTCAACCTTTAACCATCGCTGAATTCATGATGACTGTAAATGATGAAGGTCTATCTTTCATAGAAGATTATAGCCAGGCAGAGTCCTTCAAGGAAATTACAAGCGATATTTTCAAGCTGTCTTATGCGACCTATTTGGCTGCATTGACAGATGCTACTATTGCTGATGGTGTGACAGATGCGCAACTATTTGTATTCTTGGAGAAGACGCTTGAATTAATGGAAGAAGGCTTGGATTATGAAATCTTGACTAATATCTTTGAGATTCAGGTTTTAGACCGTTTCGGCGTACGCTTGAATTTTCACGAGTGTGTCTTTTGTCATCGTGTAGGCCTTCCTTTTGATTTCTCGTTTAAGTTCTCGGGGCTACTTTGTCCAAATCACTATGCAGAGGATGAAAGGCGTAGTCACTTGGATCCTAATGTACCTTATCTTTTAGATCGTTTTCAGGGCTTTCCTTTGAAGAATTGAGAAGCATATCTGTTAAGGATGACATGAAACGAAAGCTACGATATTTTATCGATGACCTCTATGATAATTATGTTGGAATACATCTTAAAAAGTAAGAAGTTTATTGATAATCTAAATTCTTGGGGCCATATTATGAATAAAGAAGATAGTGCTGACTAGACATTATCTTCTTTTTGTTTCACGTGAAACAGGAAAGTAATGGTTTTCAGTCTCAGGGGTTAAAATGCAGGTCAGTTCGTGCTATAATAATAAGATAATAAGCTGAAAGACTCTGCTAGAAACAGTGAACTACTCTATTTTAGTTACCTAATATTTTATTGAAAGAAATCTGAGTTTGTTTTTTATGGCAGAGGACGAGGGAGAATGCTATGCATGTAATTGCAGTAGATGCTATGGTGGCGATAATGCGCCACAAGCAATTGTAGAGGGTGTCAACAAAGTTATAGCAGATTTCAAAGATATTGAAATCCAGCTTTATGGTGATGAAGCTAAAATTAAGACCTATTTGACAGCGAATGAACGTGTGAGCATTGTGCATACTGATGAAAAGATAAATTCGGATGATGAGCCAGCTAAAGCTATTCGCAAGAAGAAAAAAAGCTTCAATGGTCTTAGGTGCACAGGCTGTTAAGGAGAAAAAAGCAGGTGCCGTGATTTCTGCGGGAAATACAGGTGCTCTTCTTGCCGCAGGTCTCTTCGTGGTCGGACGTATTAAGGGAGTTGAGCGTCCAGGTCTTATGTCAACAATGCCAAGTTTTACTGGTCAACCCTTTGATATGCTTGATTTAGGTGCAAATGCGGAAAATACAGCTAGTCATTTGCATCAATATGCTATTTTAGGCTCTTTCTATGCTAAAAATGTGCGTGGCATTGCCAACCCTCGTGTAGGTCTCCTTAATAATGGGACTGAGGAAACAAAGGGGGATAGTCTTCGTAAGGAGGCTTTTGAACTCCTATCTAAGGAGCCAAGTATTAACTTTGTTGGTAATGTTGAGGCGCGTGAAATCATGTCGGAGCTGCTGATGTAGTAGTCGCTGATGGTTTCACAGGAAATGCGGTTCTTAAGGCAATTGAAGGAACTGGACTTGGTGCCATGAAGACTCTTAAGTCAGCTATCATGAATGGTGGTCTTAAAGCTAAGTTAGGTGCCTTCCTATTGAAGGATAGTCTAAAAGGTATGAAAGAGACTATGGATTACTCTAGCGCCGGAGGTGCGGTTCTCTTTGGTCTCAAGGCTCCTGTAGTAAAATGTCATGGATCTAGTGATGCTAAGGCAGTTTACTACACTATTAAGCAGGTTCGTACGATGCTTGATACTAAGGTTGTTGAGCAGCTAGTTGAAGCCTTTAGTCCGAAAGAGGAGGCTAACTGATGAGTAGAGTAGAAATTCTTCAGAAAATGCAGCTCGTGATTCAAGAGCAGATGGGTAAAGAGGATATTGTTTTAGTCGAAGAAACCAAATTAGATGACTTGGGCGTAGATTCAATAGAGCTTATGGAATTCATTATTAATTTGGAGGATGAGTTTGCTCTTGAGATTTCCGATGATACTATTGACCATATGGTTAAGGTAGCTGATTTGTTGGACTATTTGTCTGAGAAATTGAATAAAGAATAAGAAAGCTAGAGTTAGATAAGAGTATAATAGTTGTGTATTATATGATTGTTATTTTGTGGGAGTGAGGCAAGAAACTAAATGTTATATGGATTTAGTTCTGTCACACTTTTTTTCTATACATTATTTATTAGGAAACTCTAAAAAACAATCAAAAGACGAACGTTGTTTTTTTACTAAAAGTAATAAAGTTTGCTATATATTGGTTTTTGGATTCTGGTGTGGTATAATTAGAAAGAATAAACTTGAAAGGCGAACAATACCATGTCAAACCAACTAATTTATACTGGTAAAGCTAAAGATATTTATAGTACAGAAGACGAAAATGTGATTAAGTCGGTCTATAAGGACCAAGCAACTATGCTTAATGGTGCTCGTAAGGAGACTATTAAGGGAAAGGGTGTGCTAAATAATCAGATTTCGTCTCTTATTTTGAAAAATTGAATGCTGCGGGTGTAGCTACTCACTTTATCGAACGTATTTCTGACACAGAACAACTCAACAAGAAAGTGAAAATCATTCCTTTGGAGGTTGTTCTTCGTAACGTGACTGCGGGTTCTTTTTCTAAACGTTTTGGCGTGGAAGAAGGTTTGGACTTAAAAACTCCTATCGTTGAATTTTACTATAAGAACGATGATTTGGATGATCCATTCATCAATGATGAGCATGTGAAGTTCTTGGATATTGCCAATGATGAACAAATTGCTTATATCAAGGAAGAAACGCGTCGTATCAATGAATTACTAAAAGATTGGTTTGCACAAATTGGTCTTCGCTTGATTGACTTCAAATTGAATTTGGGTTTTGATAAGAATGGCAAGATTATCTTGGCAGATGAATTCTCACCAGATAACTGCCGCCTTTGGGATGCTGAAGGGCACCATATGGACAAGGATGTCTTCCGTCGTGATCTTGGTAGCTTGACAGATGTTTATGAAGTTGTATTGGAAAAATTGCAAGGATTGAAGTAGCCTTTTACAAATAGAATACTTGGTCTTCACTACAATCTTTAAGTAGAAATAGATAAAGGAAATAAAATGGATAAACGTATTTTCGTTGAGAAAAAGCTGATTTTCGTGTGAAATCTCACTCTTTAGTAAAAGAATTAAAGCATAATCTTCAGTTGAAAACTTTGAATGATCTTCGTATTGTTCAAGTTTACGATGTCTTTAATTTGGCAGAGGACTTGTTTGCGCGTGCGGTAAAACACATCTTCTCTGAGCAAGTGACCGATACTGTTTTGGACGAGGCTGCGGTTAAGGCTGATCTTGAGAAGTATGCTTTCTTTGCTATCGAAAGTTTGCCTGGTCAATTTGACCAACGTGCGGCATCTTCACAGGAAGCTTTGCTTTTGCTTGGTAGTTCAAATGATGTAACGGTGAACACAGCGCAACTTTACTTGGTTAACAAGGATATTGATGCGAATGAGTTGGAAGCTGTCAAAAACTACCTTTTGAACCCAGTGGATTCTCGTTTCAAAGATATCACTGTTGGCATTGCTAAACAGGATTTCTCTGAGTCTGACAAGACCATTCCAAGTTTGGATTTCTTTGAAACTTATACGGCAGAAGATTTTTCTAAGTATAAAGCTGAGCAAGGATTGGCAATGGAAGTGGATGACCTTCTCTTCATTCAAGATTACTTCAAGTCTATTGGACGTGTGCCAACTGAAACGGAATTGAAAGTTTTGGATACTTACTGGTCTGACCATTGTCGTCACACGACTTTTGAGACAGAATTGAAAAATATCAACTTCTCTGCTTCTAAATTTGAAAAACAATTGCAAGCGACTTATGACAAGTATATTGCCATGCGTGATGAGTTGGGACGTACCGAAAAACCTCAAACCTTGATGGATATGGCGACTATTTTTGGACGTTATGAGCGTGCCAATGGTCGTTTGATGACATGGAAGTATCTGATGAAATCAATGCCTGCTCTGTTGAAATTGAAGTGGATGTCAATGGTGTGAAAGAACCATGGCTTCTCATGTTCAAGAACGAAACCCACAACCACCCAACGGAGATTGAACCATTTGGTGGTGCAGCTACTTGTATTGGTGGAGCCATTCGTGACCCATTGTCAGGTCGTTCATACGTTTACCAAGCCATGCGTATCTCAGGTGCTGGTGATATTACAACACCAATTGCTGAAACTCGTGCTGGTAAATTGCCACAACAAGTGATTTCTAAAACAGCGGCTCACGGTTATTCTTCATACGGTAACCAAATTGGTCTTGCAACAACCTATGTTCGTGAATACTTCCACCCAGGTTTCGTTGCTAAGCGTATGGAGCTAGGTGCCGTTGTCGGTGCGGCTCCTAAGGAAAATGTTGTCCGTGAAAAACCTGAAGCAGGTGATGTGATTATCTTGCTCGGAGGGAAGACTGGACGTGACGGTGTCGGTGGTGCGACAGGCTCTTCTAAAGTTCAAACGGTTGAATCTGTTGAAACAGCTGGTGCTGAGGTTCAAAAAGGGAATGCCATCGAAGAACGTAAGATTCAACGTCTTTTCCGTAATGGGGATGTGACACGTCTGATCAAGAAATCAAATGACTTTGGTGCTGGTGGTGTCTGTGTGGCTATCGGTGAATTGGCAGATGGTCTTGAAATTGATCTAGACAAAGTACCATTGAAATACCAAGGTTTGAACGGTACAGAAATTGCCATTTCTGAATCTCAGGAACGTATGGCTGTAGTGGTTCGTCCAGATGATGTAGACGCTTTTGTTGCTGAATGTAATAAAGAAAATATTGATGCTGTTGTTGTTGCGACAGTGACTGAAAAAACCAAATCTTGTCATGCACTGGAATGGCGAAACCATCGTTGATTTGGAACGTCGTTTCCTTGATACAAACGGTGTACGTGTAGTTGTGGATGCTAAGGTAGTTGACAAGGATGTCAAGCTTCCAGAAGAACGCCAAACATCTGCCGAAACCCTTGAAGCTGATACTCTTGAAGTCTTGGCTGACCTTAACCATGCCAGTCAAAAAGGTTTACAAACCATCTTTGATAGTTCAGTTGGTCGTTCAACAGTCAATCATCCACTTGGTGGTCGCTACCAAATCACACCAACGGAAGCTTCTGTACAGAAATTGCCAGTCCAACATGGCGTGACAACAACTGCTTCTGTTATGGCGCAAGGATTCAACCCTTATGTAGCAGAATGGTCTCCATATCATGGTGCGGCCTATGCAGTCATCGAAGCAACCGCTCGCTTGGTTGCTGTTGGTGCAAATTGGTCTAAGGCTCGTTTTCTCTTATCAAGAATATTTCGAGCGTATGGATAAAAAAGCAGAGCGTTTTGGTCAACCAGTATCAGCTCTTCTTGGATCAATCGAAGCTCAGATTCAACTTGGTTTGCCATCTATCGGTGGTAAGGACTCTATGTCAGGCACCTTTGAAGAATTGACAGTACCACCAACCTTGGTTGCTTTTGGGGTAACAACAGCGGACAGTCGTAAGGTTCTTTCTCCAGAATTCAAAGCTGCGGGTGAAAATATTTACTACATTCCAGGTCAAGCTTTGGCACAAGAAATTGACTTTGATCTCATCAAGTCTAACTTTGCTAAGTTTGAAGCCATCCAAGCTGATCACAAAGTGACATCTGCATCAGCTGTCAAATATGGTGGTGTCGTTGAAGCACTTGCCCTTGCAACATTTGGTAACCATATTGGTGCCACTGTAACCCTTGAAAATATTGAGACTGCCTTGACAGCTCAATTGGGTGGATTCGTCTTCACATCTCCGGAAGAGATTTCAGGTGTTGCCAAGATTGGACAAACAGCAGCTGACTTTACACTTACTGTCAATGGTGTAACGCTTGATGGACACAAACTTGACAGTGCCTTCCAAGGTAAATTGGAAGAGGTTTACCCAACGGAATTTGCACAAGCAACTGAGTTGGAAGAAGTACCAGCTGTGGCATCAGATGCTGTTATCAAAGCTAAAGAAACAGTTGAGACACCAGTGGTTTACATTCCAGTATTCCCAGGTACTAACTCTGAGTACGATTCAGCTAAGGCCTTTGAAAAAGAAGGTGCAAAAGTCAACTTGGTACCATTTGTCACACTGAATGAAGAAGCAATTGTCAAGTCCGTTGACACCATGGTTGACAATATCGAAAAAGCTAACATTATCTTCTTTGCAGGTGGCTTCTCAGCAGCCGATGAACCAGATGGATCAGCTAAATTTATCGTTAACATCTTGCTCAATGAAAAAGTACGTGCAGCCATTGATAGCTTCATCGAACGTGGTGGTTTGATTATCGGTATCTGTAACGGGTTCCAAGCTCTTGTCAAATCAGGTCTTCTTCCATATGGTAACTTTGAAGATGCAAGCAGTACTAGTCCAACCCTCTTCTACAATGATGCCAACCAACACGTGGCTAAGATGGTTGAAACACGTATTGCCAACACGAACTCACCATGGCTTGCTGGAGTAGAAGTTGGTGATATCCATGCGATTCCAGTCTCTCACGGTGAAGGGAAATTTGTCGTGACAGCTGAAGAATTTGCGGAACTGCGTGACAATGGTCAAATCTTTACCCAATATGTTGACTTCGAAGGTAAACCAAGCATGGATTCAAAATACAATCCCTAACGGATCTGTGAATGCTATCGAAGGTATCACAAGCAAGAATGGTCAAATTATTGGTAAGATGGGTCACTCAGAACGTTTCGAAGACGGTCTCTTCCAAAATATTCCAGGAAATAAAGACCAACACCTCTTTGCGTCAGCGGTTAAATACTTTACTGGAAAATAATAGAGTGCCAAGTGTACTCAGTAATGATATTTTTCGATATAGCAGTGATTATAAAGAGCTTGAAACCTTAAGTTCCAATTAGTGAAATGAGAAGCTAGGAACAGTTTTTCGTTTGCATAACATTAGGAAAATATCAAAAATAAAAGGTATAAAAAAAATGACATACGAAGTTAAATCTCTTAATGAAGAATGTGGTGTTTTTGGTATCTGGGGTCACCCGGATGCTGCCAAATTAACTTATTTCGGACTTCACAGTCTCCAACACCGTGGTCAAGAGGGAGCAGGAATTCTTCAAATGATGCGGGTCAATTGAAGCGTCATCGTGATATGGGGCTTCTCTCAGAAGTTTTCCGTGATCCAGCCAACTTGGATAAGCTAACTGGAACGGCTGCTATCGGTCATGTTCGTTATGCGACTGCTGGTGAAGCTTCTGTAGACAATATTCAACCATTCATGTTTAAGTTTTACGACAACAGTTTGGTCTTGCCCATAACGGGAATTTGACTAATGCAGAGTCACTAAGACGTGAGTTGGAAAAAATGGGGCAATCTTTAACTCGACATCTGACTCAGAAATTTTAGCCCACTTGATTCGCCGTAGCCATAATCCATCCTTTATGGGTCAAGGTGAAAGAAGCTCTGAGCACTGTTAAAGGTGGATTTGCTTACCTTCTTATGCTTGAGGACAAAGCTCATTGCGGCTCTTGGATCCAAATGGTTTCCGTCCCTTTCTATTGGTAAGATGGCCAATGGAGCTATTGTGGTTTCATCTGAAACCTGTGCCTTTGAAGTGGTTGGAGCAGAGTGGATTCGCGATGTGAATCCAGGTGAGGTTGTTATCATCGATGATAACGGCATTACTTACGATACCTATACAACGGACACCCAATTGGCTGTTTGCTCGATGGAGTATATCTACTTTGCCCGTCCTGATTCAAATATCCGAGGGGTCAATGTCCATACAGCTCGTAAAAACGTATGGGTGCTCAATTAGCACGTGAGTTCAAACATGAAGCAGATATTGTCGTTGGTGTGCCTAATTCATCACTTAGTGCAGCCATGGGATTTGCAGGAAGAATCAGGCTTGCCAAATGAAATGGGCTTGATTAAAAACCAATACACCCAACGTACCTTTATCCAACCAACACAAGAATTGTGTGAGCAAGGAGTTCGTATGAAACTCTCTGCCGTATCAGGTGTTGTTAAAGGAAAACGTGTGGTTATGATTGACGACTCTATTGTACGTGGGACAACATCACGTCGTATCGTTAATTTGCTAAAAGAAGCAGGAGCAACAGAGGTTCACGTAGCAATCGGTAGTCCAGCCCTTGCCTATCCATGTTTCTACGGTATCGATATTCAAACACGTAAGGAATTGATTGCGGCCAATCATACAGTTGAGGAAACACGAGAAATCATTGGTGCGGATAGCTTGACTTACTTGTCAATTGATGGCTTGATTGATTCTATTGGAATTGACACAGATGCACCAAACGGTGGCCTTTGTGTGGCTTACTTCGATGGTAAATATCCAACACCATTGTACGATTACGAAGAACGCTATTTGGAAAGTTTGAAAGAACACACCTTCTTTCTATTAAGAGTAGTCTAGAAGGAAAAAAGAGGTAAAAAATTATGTCTAAAAATGCTTACGCTCCACGTCTCAACTACTGACTAAAAGCTAAAGCATTTGTCAGTAGACACTTTGCCCTATGGGGTCAAAGATAGAGACCTGACTAGTATTTTTCTCGAAAAAAGAAAAGGAATAAACAAATGACAAATAAAAATGCGTATGCCCAATCGGGTGTGGACGTTGAAGCAGGTTATGAAGTTGTTGAACGTATCAAAAACACGTTGCCCGTACAGAGCGTGCAGGTGTCATGGGAGCTCTCGGTGGCTTCGGTGGTATGTTCGACCTTTCAAAAACAGGTGTCAAAGAGCCCGTTTTGATTTCAGGTACAGATGGTGTCGGGACTAAACTCATGCTTGCTATCAAGTACGACAAACACGATACTATCGGTCAAGACTGTGTCGCTATGTGTGTTAACGATATCATCGCTGCAGGTGCTGAGCCCCTTTACTTCCTTGACTACGTAGCAACTGGTAAAAATGAACCAGCTAAATTGGAACAGGTCGTTGCTGGTGTGGCTGAAGGTTGTGTGCAGGCTGGTGCAGCCCTTATCGGTGGTGAAACTGCTGAAATGCCTGGTATGTACGGTGAAGACGACTATGACTTGGCTGGTTTCGCAGTAGGTATCGCTGAAAAATCACAAATCATTGACGGTTCAAAAGTGGCTGAAGGTGATGTGCTTCTTGGACTTGCCTCAAGCGGTATCCACTCCAATGGTTACTCACTCGTGCGTCGTGTATTTGCTAATTACACAGGGGAAGAAGTTCTCCCAGAGCTTGAAGGCAAAAAAACTTAAAGACGTTCTTCTTGAACCAACTCGTATCTACGTCAAAGCAGCTTTGCCACTCATCAAAGAAGAATTGGTTAACGGTATTGCCCACATCACAGGCGGTGGTTTTATCGAAAATGTGCCACGTATGTTCTCAGATGACTTGGCTGCTGAGATTAACGAAAGCAAAGTTCCAGTCCTTCCAATTTTCAAAGCTCTTGAAAAAGTATGGTGAAATCAAACACGAAGAAATGTTTGAAATCTTCAACATGGGTATTGGGCTCATGCTTGCGGTTAAACCAGAAAATGTTGAACGTGTCAAAGAACTTCTTGACGAACCTGTTTATGAAATCGGTCGTATTGTGAAGAAAGATGGCGCTAGTGTGGTGATTAAATAATGGTGAAATCACCATTTTGTACGGAGAAATTGTAGAAAGGAGTGTTTGGTTAGTAAGCCTAACTGAACACGGGACTCATTTTCTAGGAAAAAGAGAAATCATTGCTGTGTGCTTGCACCAAAATGATTTCCTATTTTTCTACGAAACTGTTCGGCTAGCCGAAACGTCCCTTTGTATCGAATATGAAGATTGCTGTTTTGCCTCTGGCAACGGCTCAAACTTTCAGGTGATTGCGAACAATTTCCAGTAGAATTTGTCTTTTCAGATTACCGTAATGCCTATGTCTTAGAACGTGCCAAAACCTTGGTGTGACTAGCCATGCCTTTGAGCTCAAGGAATTTGACAATAAAACGGCTTATGAAGAAGCTATCGTCAAACTCTTGGATGAACACCAGATTGATTTGGTTTGCTTGGCCGGTTATATGAAAATCGTCGGTCCAACCTTGCTAGCAGCTTACGAAGGCCGTATTATCAATATTCACCCAGCTTATCTCCCTGAATTTCCAGGGGCTCATGGTATTGAGGATGCTTGGAATGCTGGGTGTTGACCAGTCTGGTGTGACTATTCACTGGGTGGATTCTGGCGTTGATACCGGTAAGGTTATCAAACAAGTCCGTGTGCCACGCCTTGAAGGTGATACCCTTGATACTTTCGAAACTCGTATCCACGAAACAGAGTACAAGCTCTATCCAGAAGTCTTGGATAGTTTGGGAGTTGCACGAAAATAAGAAAGCCCTAGAGCTGAAAGATAATTTTTGACTGTAGCAGCTAAAGAACTTTTTTAAAAAAGGAAAAGAAAGAAAATGACTAAACGCGCACTTATTTGAGTCTCAGATAAAGCGGGCATTGTTGAATTTGCCCAAGAACTCAAAAAACTTGGTTGGGATATCATCTCGACAGGTGGGACCAAAGTTGCCCTTGATAATGCTGGTGTGGATACCATTGCTATCGATGATGTGACTGGTTTCCCAGAAATGATGGACGGACGTGTGAAGACTCTCCACCCAAATATCCATGGTGGTCTCCTCGCTCGTCGTGACCTCGATAGCCACCTCCAAGCGGCTAAGGACAATAATATCGAATTTATCGACCTTGTTGTGGTAAACCTTTACCCATTCAAGGAAACCATCCTCAAACCAGACGTGACTTACGCTGACGCAGTTGAAAATATCGATATCGGTGGGCCATCAATGCTTCGTTCAGCAGCTAAAAACCATGCTAGCGTGACAGTTGTTGTAGACCCTGCTGACTATGCTGTTGTTCTTGATGAATTGTCAGCAAACGGCGAAACAAGCTACGAAACTCGCCAACGTTTGGCAGCGAAAGTATACCGTCACACAGCTTCATACGACGCTTTGATTGCGGAATACTTCACAGCTCAAGTGGGTGAAACAAAACCTGAAAAACTCACTTTGACTTATGACCTCAAGCAACCAATGCGTTACGGTGAAAACCCGCAACAAGACGCAGACTTCTACCAAAAAAGGTTTGCCAACGGCTTACTCAATTGCTTCAGCTAAACAACTTAACGGTAAAGAATTGTCATTCAATAATATCCGTGATGCTGATGCTGCTATCCGTATCATCCGTGATTTCAAAGACCGTCCAACAGTTGTGGCTCTCAAACACATGAACCCATGTGGTATCGGTCAAGCTGATGACATTGAAACAGCTTGGGACTATGCTTATGAAGCAGACCCAGTATCAATCTTTGGTGGTATTGTAGTCCTCAACCGTGAAGTTGATGCTGCGACAGCTAAGAAAATGCACGGTGTCTTCCTTGAAATCATCATTGCACCAAGCTATACAGATGAAGCACTTGAAATCTTGACTACCAAGAAGAAAAACTTGCGTATCCTTGAGTTGCCATTTGATGCTCAAGATGCCAGCGAAGCAGAAGCAGAATACACTGGTGTTGTTGGTGGTCTCCTCGTTCAAAACCAAGATGTCGTCAAAGAAAGCCCAGCTGACTGGCAAGTGGTTACGAAACGCCAACCAACTGATACAGAAGCGACAGCTCTGGAGTTTGCTTGGAAAGCTATCAAGTACGTCAAATCAAATGGTATCATCGTGACTAACGACCACATGACACTTGGTGTTGGTCCTGGTCAAACCAACCGTGTGGCTTCAGTTCATATTGCTATTGACCAAGCCAAAGACCGTCTTGACGGTGCTGTTCTTGCTTCAGATGCCTTCTTCCCATTTGCAGATAACGTGGAAGAAATCGCTAAAGCAGGTATTAAAGCAATCATCAACCGGGTGGATCAGTACGTGACCAAGAGTCAATCGAAGCTGCGGATAAACATGGTTTGACAATGATCTTTACAGGCGTTCGTCATTTCCGTCATTAAAATTTGCAAACATCCAAGAAATTGGATGTTTTTAGACCTCTTAAGCTTCCTTTAAGCTCTCAAGCTATACTAATACCATCCTAAAAAACTTTTCTTTTTTCATAAATCTCCTAAGAGCTCAGCACCCGCTGGGCTTTTTTATTTCAGTGCATCAAAAAACAACCATTCTCACGATTGTTCAATAGACTTAAACCTTTTCAAGGACAGACTGAGTTACCCAAGTCTTGCGATTGCCGATTTGGACGAGGATACCATCGCTTGGTGGGTCAATGGCAAGCACTTTGAAGTTACCTGGAATAGTAAAGGTCTCACCAGGATTGAGGTACTGGTCTGAAGTTGGATTGCCTTGTCCATCAACTTCAAGAACAGGTCAGGATCAACGATATTGTGTTTGGTTGGTGTGCCTCCAGCTAAATCTTGACTAGTGATGTTATTTCCTGACTATAGATGTTACACGGAAAGTTCCTGTGAAGCGAACCGTATCACCAATTTTGAAAGAAGAGTTAGTAGGATTTCCATTTTGAGCCCCTGGTTCGAGGTCTTTAAAGTGAATATAGCCGGACACTTGACTTTTATGGAAGCTACGTTTGTGGTATTTCTCAGGTCCTTGCCCCACATCGTAGTTGTACTCCTCAATCGTTACCTGATCTCCTTGAACGTCAGCAACCCAGGCTACATTCCCATGTGACCGGCCCCGTTGACACCAGCTGAAAACCAAGCGATGCTCCCTACGGCAGGATTCATGTCGACACGGTAACCATTGGCACGTGCGATACTTCCCCATGTAATGGCATTCCCATACCCTACAGGCAGGTGAAACCATTGGTGTTACTGAGACGATAGGCTGCGAAAGGACGTACATTGACGCCAGTACATAGTCCAAGGATCAACACCGAAGCCCCCAAATTTCAAGAGGATGGGTAGTCATCCCCGAGGACAGCCGCCTGAGCAGAGCTGCCACACGAAACCGAACACAGTCGCTAGACAAGCTAGCGGTAAGAGACAATATAGTAATTTTTCTTCATTCTCAACCTCCACCTACCTATTCGCAGTTTTTCAGGAAAATGAAGATATTTTTGCGTTTAAGCCTCCCTTAAGCTGATCAGGATATACTATCATTAATCCTAAATAACTTTTTTCATTTTCATAATCTCCTAAGAGGCGGTCCAAGTGGTCGCCTTTTTTGTATTCAAATTTGGCTACACACCCCATATCTCCGAACAAATATGTTATAATGGTTATGTATAATTCGTGAAAATTGCTAATTTTTCCGAATGATTGTCGTTAACGGGCATTTGGCCCCTAGTCTTATTTGATATTGAGGTATCTTTCAAATGAAACTTTTGGTTGTTGGTTCTGGTGGTCGTGAACATGCGATTGCCAAGAAATTATTGGAGTCTAAGGATGTTGAGCAAGTTTTCGTGGCTCCTGGTAATGACGGGATGACATTGGACGGTCTTGATTTGATCAATATCGGAATTTCCGAACATTCCAATTTAATTGAATTTGCCAAGGCGAATGCTATTGCTTGGACCTTTATCGGTCCTGATGATGCGCTAGCGGCTGGTATCGTTGATGATTTCAATGCGGCAGGACTCAAAGCCTTTGGTCCGACCAAGGCTGCGGCTGAGCTGGAGTGGTCTAAGGATTTTTGCTAAGGAAATAATGGTCAAATATGATGTTCCGACAGCAGCCTATGGAACCTTTTCAGATTTCGAGGCAGCTAAGGTTTATATCGAGGGGAAAGGTGCTCCAATCGTCGTCAAGGCGGATGGTTTGGCTCTTGGGAAAGGTGTTGTCGTTGCTGAGACGGTCGAGCAAGCAGTCGAAGCTGCTCATGAGATGCTTTTGGACAATAAATTCGGTGACTCAGGTGCGCGTGTGGTCATCGAGGAATTCCTTGACGGGGAAGAGTTTTCTCTCTTTGCCTTTGTCAATGGGGATAAGTTCTACATCATGCCAACGGCTCAGGACCACAAACGTGCCTATGATGGCGACAAAGGGCCCCTAACACTGGTGGGATGGGTGCCTATGCACCCGGTTCCTCACTTGCCACAGAGCGTGGTTGATACAGCGGTTGACACCATTGTCAAGCCTGTTCTTGAAGGCATGATTAAAGAAGGTCGTCCTTACACTGGTGTCCTTTACGCGGGACTTATCTTGACAGCTGACGGCCCCTAAAGTCATTGAGTTCAACTCACGTTTTGGTGATCCTGAAACGCAAATCATCTTGCCTCGTTTGACATCTGACTTTGCACAAAACATCACTGACATTTTGGATGGCAAAGAGCCAGCCATCACTTGACGGACAAGGGTGTGACACTTGGTGTGGTTGTAGCCCTCAAACGGCTACCCACTCGCTTATGAGAAAGGGTGTCAAACTTCCAGCCAAGACAGAGGGGACATCATCACTTACTATGCCGGTGCTAAATTCGCTGAAAATGGCCAAGACCTTCTTTCAAACGGAGGACGTGTCTACATGTTGGTCACAACAGCAGACACCGTCAAAGACGGCCAAAACATTATCTACAACGAACTCAACAAACAAAACACAGAAGGCCTCTTCTACCGTACGGATATCGGTAGCAAGGTTAACAAATAAAACTCTTTGAAAACCTTCGATTGTGGTTAAAGCTCCTTGATGAACGTTAGTTCTATCTTCGTCGCTTTGCCTTGTCACTCTATGATTTTCTTTGAGTTTTCAAATATCAATGTTATTTTAGGCGACGAAGTCGCCAAACCCGATAATGGTCGCCGTGGTGAAAAGACCAGAACAGTTCTGTTCTGGTCGGGGAAACTTTGAGACTCTAGGCTCAAAGTTTAGGAATGAAACCGAAGGTTTGCTTCCGTCCCCACCACTTAAGACCATTATCAAAAAAAAAAAAGGATAAACTATGAAACCAGTAATTTCCATTATCATGGGCTCAAAATCTGACTGGGCAACCATGCAAAAAGCCGCTGAAGTCCTCGACAACTTCGGATGTTGCTTACGAAAAGAAAGTTGTTTCTGCCCACCGTACACCAGACCCTCATGTTCAAGCATGCAGAAGAAGCACGTAGTCGCGGGATCAAGGTCATTATCGCAGGTGCTGGAGGCGCTGCTCACTTGCCAGGTATGGTTGCTGCTAAAACAACCCTTCCAGTCATTGGTGTGCCCGTCAAATCTCGTGCTCTTAGTGGAGTAGATTCACTTTATTCTATCGTTCAGATGCCGGGTGGGGTGCCTGTTGCGACAATGGCTATCGGTGAAGCTGGTGCGACTAACGCTGCTCTCTTTGCCCTCCGTCTCCTCTCAGTAGAAGACAAGGCCATTGCAGATGCGCTTGCTAACTTTGCTGAAGAACAAGGAAAATCGCAGAGGAGTCTACAAATGAGCTCAACTAAAACCATTGGTATCATTGGTGGTGGCCAACTCGGTCAGATGATGGCTATCTCAGCTATCTACATGGGCCACAAGGTTATCACCCTTGATCCAGCAGCAGATTGTCCATCTTCTCGTGTGTCTGAGGTTATCGTGGCACCTTATGACGATGTGGACGCCCTTCGCCAGTTGGCGGACCGTTGTGATGTTCTCACTTATGAGTTTGAAAATGTCGACGCTGACGGCCTTGACGCTGTTATCAAAGATGGTCAGCTCCCACAAGGAACAGACCTGCTTCGCATTTCACAAAACCGTATCTTTGAGAAAGACTTCCTCTCAAACAAGGCTAAAGTGACAGTTGCTCCTTACAAGGTTGTGACATCTAGCCTTGATTTGGAAGATATTGACCTTACTAAAAAAATACGTCCTCAAGACAGCGACAGGTGGTTACGATGGCCACGGTCAAAAGTCATCACATCAGCCGACGATTTGGAAGAGGCCAATGCCCTTGCTAACTCAGCTGAGTGTGTCTTGGAAGAGTTCGTCAACTTCGACCTTTGAGATTTCGGTCATCGTGTCTGGTAACGGCAAGGATGTGACGGTTTTCCCAGTTCAGAGAAAATATCCACCGTAACAACATCCTCTCTAAAACTATCGTTCCTGCTCGCATCTCTGACAGTTTAGCTGAGAAAGCTAAAGCTATGGCTGTGAAGATTGCTGAGCAACTTAACCTCTCTGGTACCCTCTGCGTGGAAATGTTTGCGACTGCTGACGACATCATTGTCAACGAAATCGCACCACGCCCCCACAACTCAGGGCACTACTCTATCGAAGCTTGCGACTTTTCACAGTTTGACACGCATATCTTGGGCGTTCTCAGCGCCACTCCCAACAATCCCCCACCTCCATGCGCCAGCTGTCATGCTCAATGTCCTCGGGCAGCACGTCGAAGCAGCTGAGCGTTATGTCACAGAAAATCCAAGCGACCACCTCCACATGTATGGTAAACTAGAAGCGAAGCATAACCGCAAAATGGGTCATGTGACTTTGTTTAGTGATGAACCAGATGTGGTTGAAGAGTTTGGGAAAGGAATTGATTTTTAGGTAAAAATAGCAATCCTAGGACTCGAGTCATTGGAACGACTTATGCCTATGCTTTTCAAAAAGCAGGTCATCAAGTAGAACATGTCCTTAGAGACAGTAAGCGGAACAATGCTCCCAAATCCCTATCGGTTGATTTGCTAGATGGTCGCTATCATTCCAAAGGTGAGAACAAGCATGATACCTATGAGGTTCATGTGGCAGAAGCTGATTCGGAATATGATTTTATTTTTCTCAGTGTTCGTCATGGTTTTTGTCAAAAGCCGTGGAAACCTTGCGAAAAAAATAATATCAAAGTCACCCTTGTTTTCTTCTGTAATTTCTGGGATACTCGAAAAGATCCAAGAGTGGGCAGGAGATTACGACTATATTCTGGCCTTTCCGACAGCGGGTGGTCACATGCAGGAAGACCATTTGGATGGTGTCTTGTTTGACCATTTAATGCTCGAAGGTGAGCAAAAAGCGCACATTTCTAACTATTCTGATTTGACGACTTTGCTGAGTTCTGCAGATTTGAAGTGGGAAGTGCCTCATGATATGGTCAGTGGATTTGGATTCACATGGCGATTAATGCGGGTGTTACTTCGACAGCTGCGCGTTCGGGAAAATTGGAAAATCCAGAACAGATGGCTTTGAACTTGATGGATAGTTCTTCGGAATTATCATTGGCCATTAAGGCCATTCGAGAAGCTTTGAAAGTCGTAGAAGCGCGTGGTGTGAATTTGAAGCTTTACAAAGCCGAACTATTGCCATACAAAATTCAGTCCGCTTGGAGTGCAGGAAAAGCCATGAAAATCATGTTTGCGAAAAATGAGCTGACACGAAAAATCATGACCTTCACAATGATAAACAGGACATCTTCTATTGTTGTCAAAGTGTTTATCAGACTGGTCAGGAGTTAAATTGAGATGCCCATTCTGGGAAGCAAATATGAAGGGAATTTCGATTTAGGAGATTTTTATGATTCAACTCATCGTCAACGCATTTGTTGAAAAGATAAGACTGGAGCAGTCGTCGAAGTCTTGTATGCTAGTAGCAATCACGAAAAAGTGAGAGCTAAGTATGAAGAGTTGGTTGCTCAATATCCTGAAAACTATTTAGCTATCTATGATTTGCCGATGGATACTGATTTGAATACACTAGATCACTATCCATCAGTGTGGATTGGGAAAGAGGAGTTTGAGTAGGAGACCTTATGGCGATATTTAATTTTGGAAAACCCAAAGATGAAGCTTTAGAAAATAAAATTCAGAGATTAAATCAAGAGATTGCTATTCAAAAAGCAAAACTGGCAGATTTAAAAGCTCAAATAAAGATAGCAACGATATAGTCTCGTTAAATACTGAGTTATCTCAGAAACGGTCAGAATTATTTGCTATTCAGAACGAGATTTCCTTAGCTAATGACACACTTGGATTACAAGAGTTTGTTTTTTGAAAGACAGTATAAGTTTTCTGATAGCACAAAATATAAGGAAGCTTTAGATAATTTGAGAAAACAGCAGAAAGACTTAGTTAAATCTGGTCAGGCTGGTAGAATTATAGTACCTATGCTTTTTAGATAATAATCAAACAAGGGAAGGGCAATGCAGAATCAGCTTATTAAAGCAGCTATTCGTCTTTAATGGTGAAGCGGATGCCTTGTTAGTAAAAAGTTTCTGTTTCGAATGTTGAAAAAGAAAATTCAGGCATTGAAGAAAGCATTCCAACAACTAAATAGAATGTATTCACGTAATCAAATTGAAATTACTATACCCTATCTAAATTTGAAAATTGAAGAATTACGTCTAGCTGCTGAGTTTGAGCTACAGAAGCAAGAAGAAAAGAATTACTTCGAGAGCAAAGAGCAAAAGAGCGTGAGGACAAAAAACTTCAGGCTGAAATTAAAGACACGTCGAAAGCAATTGGAAAAAGATAGAACTCACTTTAAAAATATGGTTTCTAAGGTTGAGGAACTTTTGAAAATGCTACTGGTGAAGAGTTTGAAGAACTTCAGAGACAGTTATCTGAGTACCAAGATAAATTATCTGAATTAGATGAAATCGAAGAAGATATTGATTATCGTGAAGGTCATGCAACTGCCGGCTACGTATATGTAATTCTAACATTGGTTCTTTTGGTGAAGATGTTTATAAAATTGGAGTTACTCGTCGTTTAGAACCTCTTGAACGCATCAGGGAATTAAGTAGTGCGTCTGTACCTTTTCAATTTGATGTTCATGCTTTGATTTTTAGTGAGGAAGCCTTTGCATTAGAGACTGAATTACATAATCAACTAAGTGAGTATAAGGTTAATAAAGTAAATAAACCGTAAAGAATACTTCAAGGTTCCATTTGAAAAAATTAAGGCACTTTTTGGATAAACACGAAGAGTTAACTATAGAATTAAATGAGAACGCTGAAGCATTCGAATATAGACAAGTAAATTAGTGGGTGGTCAATTTAAATGAAGTTTTGGCTTATTCTATCGTTAATAATATGTTTTATAGGTTGTGTAATGGGAGTTCTAGGTATGGGAGAACCAAGTGATTGGAAGTCTCAGACAACAAACAGTATTACTACTGATAGAGAAAAAAACAATTATTCTTTAAAACAAAGGTTTTATTTTGCTATAGGAACAATTGTTTGTGTACTACTAATAATGGCTATATTAGTTATATAATTTAAACAAAATATAAATAAAAAAGAAAGGAACAAGGGTACTCGTATTCACAAAACTGAATACGGGCTACGGACTTGGTCAAAAGATAGTTTTTCCTAGAAGCTGACGCTTCTTCGTCTAAACTCCTATTTTGACTGTGTCCGCTTAACGCCCTTAATATCTTAATTATGATCGAACGTTATTCACGCCCTGAGATGGCGAACATTTGGACTGAAGAAAATAAATACCGTGCTTGGCTTGAGGTGGAAATCTTGGCTGACGAGGCATGGGCTGAGTTGGGAGAAATCCCTAAGGAAGATGTGGCTTTGATTCGCGAAAAGCGGACTTTGACATCGACCGTATTTTGAAATCGAGCAACAAACGCGTCACGATGTGGTTGCCTTCACACGTGCGGTTTCTGAAACGCTTGGTGAAGAACGTAAGTGGGTTCACTATGGGTTGACTTCTACTGACGTGGTAGATACTGCCTATGGTTACCTCTACAAACAAGCCAACGACATCATCCGCCAAGGACCTTGAAAACTTCCTTAACATCATCGCTGACAAAGCGAAAGAACACAAGTTCACTATCATGATGGGTCGTACCCACGGTGTGCACGCTGAGCCTACAACTTTTGGTCTTAAATTGGCTACTTGGTACAGCGAAATGAAGCGCAACATCGAACGTTTCGAGCATGCGGCTGCTGGTGTGGAAGCTGGTAAAGATTTCTGGTGCAGTTGGTAACTTTTGCCAACATCCCACCATTTGTTGAAAAAATACGTCTGTGACAAACTTGGTATCCGTGCTCAAGAAATCTCTACACAGGTCCTTCCTCGTGACCTTCACGCTGAGTACTTTGCAGTTCTTGCTAGCATTGCAACTTCTATCGAGCGTATGGCTACTGAGATTCGTGGTCTTCAAAAATCAGAACAACGCGAAGTAGAAGAGTTCTTTGCTAAAGGTCAAAAAGGGTCTTCAGCCATGCCTCACAAACGTAACCCAATCGGTTCTGAAAACATGACAGGTCTTGCGCGTGTCATCCGTGGTCACATGGTGACAGCTTATGAAAACGTAGCCCTTTGGCACGAACGTGATATCTCTCACTCATCAGCTGAGCGTATTATCGCACCAGACACAACAATCTTGATTGACTACATGCTCAACCGTTTCGGAAACATCGTTAAGAACTTGACAGTCTTCCCAGAAAACATGATCCGCAATATGAACTCTACATTTGGTCTTATCTTTTCAGCCAACGTGCTATGCTTACTTTGATTGAAAAAAGGCATGACACGTGAGCAAGCTTACGATCTTGTTCAACCAAAGACTGCCCAATCATGGGATAACCAAGTAGACTTCAAACCACTTCTTGAAGCAGATCCAGAGGTAACTTCTCGCCTCACCCAAGAAGAAATCGACGAGATCTTCAACCCAGTTTACTACACTAAACGTGTTGATGAAATCTTCGAACGCATCGGTTTGGGTGACTAATCTAAACAAAATAACAGAAAGCAGGTTTGCCCTGCTTTTTTATTTGAAAAAAACATTAAAAATAGCGCAAAAAACTCTTCTTGTGCTATACTGTAATTGAGATTTTTTTAAATTTTGGTGTTAGAACTGTTGCCTCAGTCCTAGCACTTTTTCTTTGTCGTATTCTTGGTGTGTTGCGAGAATTTTGTAAATGATACGAAGTAGCTTATGTGCGCAAGCAATGACGGCTTTCATCTTACTTCCTCTTTGGGAAATTTTGCTATAAAAAGATGAAAACGCATTGTCTTTAGAGTGAGCCGCAATCAATCCCGACATGGTCAAAGCCTGCTTGATATATCGATTTCCTTGCGTGATATGTGAGGATTTTTAATGCCAGCACTTTCATAAGATCCTGGGCAGAGCCCAGCCCAAGAACTAAGTGTGCGTCTGATTGAAAAGCCTTCACATCTGGTCAATCTCAGCTAAAATTGTGGCTGCACAAGTTTCACTCACACCAGGAATCATTTGAAGTAATCTATTTTCTTCAGGGAAACTCCTTTTCGATATAAGCTATTATTTCACTCCTTAATTTATTCATGAGTTTTTGATACAATTGATATTCTTCTAGGCTTTGCTCCAAGAGAAATCGATCCTCCAGTGACAACTTCCCATTCATGGCCTCCATTAATTCTTCGGGACTTGCTTTGACATGCTTGTGAATACAAGCTGTCACATTGTCATAATCAATGAGTTCCCCCATTGATAAAGAGCGTTAAAAGAGACTGTCCTGTCTTAGAGAAGATATCAGAAAGATAGCTGGTTAGTTTGATATTAGCACGTTGTAAGAGGTTATGAATCTCATTCTTTATTTGAGTTTGACGTTGTTTGTAAGAACGTAACCTACGAGTGAGTAAACGTAACTGCATCACTTCAGGGCTTGGAATGTAAGATGGCTCAATAAGTCCACAACGTCCGAGCTGTGCAATCCATTCGGCATCTTTCATGTCTGTTTTTCGACCAGGCACATTCTTAATATGTTGGGGTTAGCTAATATCAAATTGAGTTCTGAGTCTGAGAATATATTAAAGAGTGGTACCCAATATTGGCCAGTGCTTTCAAAAAAGACATGTGTGACGTGATTTTCCAATAACCAATCTAAGGCGTTTTTGGAGAGCTATAGTTGTTGTACCAAATTTTTCTGAATCTTTTTAGGTTTATTGCTTTCTAGTGGAATCTAGAATACAACAAACGATAGACTTTTGGTGGACATCAATTCCACAACAAGTTTCAATCATAACTTCCATTACAAAAACCTCCTGTTAACTATTGAACAATAGAACAAGAGGCTATTAGTAATTTTATTTTCATGCTCAAGGCATATTCGAGTTATCTCATGACTCTTGTTCATCCAGTTTTTGATACAGGCTAGGCAAAGCCCTATTAAAGACAACGGATTGGTATTGTTCACCTTCATTATAAGCCGAACTTTCTTTTCTGTCATGAGTTAGCAGGCTAAGCCTGTTTAGAGTTTTGATAGTGACATTTATGTCACTAGTTTTGTTTCCTTTTCAGCCTTATAATAGGGTCATCGCAAGAAAACGATCAGAAAGGAGAAGTTAGTAATCTTAAAAGGACGACTTAACTATTTACTGGAACTTAGCCTCTTAATAGTAAGCATTGCTTATAATATCATCCGCATCATGAATGATCTTGGAAGTATCAAAGCCCCCTCTTGGTTTTTAGAGATGGATATTCCTAGTGGTTCCTTACTATTACTTATTTTGCTTATTATTTTAAAAAGCGATAAAAAATAATAATCTCTTAAGCTACTTTTAAGTTTATTAAGATATATTATAACCATCCTAGTAAGGCAGCTAGCTTTTGTGAGCTAGAGGTAACATAATTTTTCATAACAAATCTCCCGAAGAAAGTCTAGAAATCTAGGCTTTTTCCTCTTTTTTGAGGTTTTATATAGGATATTTTAAGAAAATACTTGAAAACCCTTCCAAAACAAAGGTAATATAGTTATATAAAGATTCTATTGGACAAGCGGTCACCTTGGAGGATTAGGAAGAAGAGGTTGGGAAGCCTGTACAATCGTATCTTTTCAGCGGTCTTTGGACTACTGTGAAAATCCCTTTAGGGGATTTTTTTTTCTGCGATTTAAGGTTTCTTTAAGGAATGCAGGTTATACTTTAAGTCTCCTAAATAACTTTTACTGAACACTTTTCAGTAAGTCTCGTTGGCTTACACTTTTTGTAGAACAACGAACTTTTCTTTTCATAATCTCCAAAAAGAGCTCAACATGATGTGTTGGGTTCTTTTTTGGCAATTAAAAAAACGCCCTTAGGCGTTTTAAGTATAGATTACATTTCGTCTGGAGCTTCAACACCGAGAAGGCGAAGGGCTTCTTTGAGGACTGTTGCTGTTGCGTAGCAAAGAGCCAAACGGCTGTCACGTTCTGGGCTTTCGTCCAAGATACGTGTGTGTGCATAGTATTTGTTAAAGGTTTGAGCCAAGCTGATAGCAAATTTAGCAACGATAGATGGTTCAAAGTTGTCTGATGCACGGTTGATGATACGTGGGAAGTCTTGGATGAGTTTGATGATTTCCCAGCTTTCAACGTCGTTTAGGCTGTATGTAGCATCTGCAGATGGCGTGAAGTTAGCCTTGCGCAAGATAGATTGGATACGAGCGTGTGCATATTGAACGTAAGGTCCAGTTTCTCCCTCGAAGGATACCATGGCATCAAGGTCGAAGTCGTAACCATTCATACGGTCTGTTTTAAGGTCATAGAACTTGATAGCTCCGACACCGACAGCATGGGCAACAGCTTCCTTGTTAGGCAAGTTTGGATTCTTAGCTTCGATTTGAGCTTGAGCACGGTTAACAGCTTCAGCAATAGTTGGCTCAAGTAAGATAACGTTACCCTTACGAGTTGACAATTTCTTACCGTTCTTAGTTACAAGGCCAAAGGCAACGTGAGTCATGTCGTCAGACCAGTCGTAGCCCATTTCTTTAAGAACAGCTTTCAACTGTTTGAAGTGGGCAGATTGTTCATTACCAACCACATAGATGGCTTTGGCAAAGTCGTAAGTACGTTTACGGTAGAGAGCAGCAGCCAAGTCACGTGTGATGTAGAGTGTCGCACCATCTGATTTTTGATGAGGGCTGGGTGTTCGATACCGTATTTTTCAAGGTTAACTACTTGGGCACCTTGAGATTCTTGGAGAAGTCCTTTTTTCTGTCAAGATGTCAACGACTTCATCCATCTTATCATTGTAGAAAGCTTCACCGTTGTAGCTATCAAATGAAACACCAGGTTCATCATAGAGACGGTTGAATTCTACTAAGCTTTCGTCACGGAACCATTGCCAGAGGGCAGTTGCTTCCTCATCGCCAGCTTCCAATTTACGGAACCATTCACGAGCTTCTTCGTCTACAGAAGGGTCTTCTTCAGCTTCGGCATTGATGCGCACATAAAGTTGAAGGAGTTCATTGATAGGGTTAGCTTTGACAGCTTCCTCGCTACCCCATTTCTTATAGGCAACAATCAGCATACCAAACTGTTTACCCCAGTCACCCAAGTGGTTGATGCGGACTGGTTTGTAGCCTTGTTTAGCTACGATGTTGGCAAAGAGCGTCAGCGATAACTGTTGAACGCAAGTGACCGATAGAGAAAGGTTTAGCGATGTTAGGACTAGACATATCAAAGGCGATGTTACGTCCGTGACCGATGTTTTGGTCAGCGTAGTGGCTACCTTGAGCGATGACTTGTCCAAGAACGTCCGCTGAGATTTTTGATTTATCAAGGAAGAAGTTGATGTAAGGACCAACAGCTTCAACTTTTTCAAAGTTTGAGGCATCGATTTTTTCAGCGATGTCTGCTGCAATCATTTGAGGAGCCTTGCGCAAGACTTTAGCCAATGAGAAGGCAGGAAAGGCGAGGTCCCCCATGTCAGCGTTTTTAGGGGTTTCAAGCAGATTTTGAATGTTTTCTTGTTCCAATTCGGGAACAACTTTTGGCAATTTCTGCTGCAATGAGTTCTTTAGTATTCATAGGTACTCCATTTCAAATCTTGTCATTCATACCTATTTTACCATTATTTTAGTTAATAGGGTAGGGACAAGAAAGCATCAATTAGGAAGTATTTCATGAAAAAATACAAAAATTCTGTTATAATATGCAAAGAATATACATAAAAAGAGGAAAGATAATGAAGAGAGATCGTCAAGCTGTTATCAAACAGATGATTTCAAGAGATAAGATTGGGACACAAGAGGAAATTAAGCAACGCCTAGAGGCGGAAGGTATCACGGTTACTCAGGCTACCTTGTCACGTGACTTGCGTGAGATTGGCCTCTTGAAGCTTCGTGATGAAGAAGGCAGACTCTACTATAGTTTGTCTGAGCATGTGCTTCCAAGTTTGGATCCTACGGTTAAGGACTATGTTAAATCAGTTTCCCGTGCTCAGTTTATGCTGGTCCTCCACACAGAGTTGGGTGAAGCAGATGTTTTGGCCAACAATTGACAGTGATGGCAACCCTGAAATTTTAGGAACCGTTGCTGGCGCAGATACTCTATTGGTAATCTGTAAGGACGCAGTGGTTGCTGAAAGATTGGAAAGCGAGTTTCACTGATGAACACTCCTCATCAGGATCTCCAAAAAGCCAAAGAAGAGTTAATTGACCTCCTCAAACACCATGAGGCGGTTCTTGCTTTTCAAGAGTCTGAGAAGGCCATTGGACAGGTCCCTCAAATCAGTCATCTGGCTGGACAGATGAAGGCTTATCAACAAGAAGCGGTGCTTTTTCAAAAATTGAGAAACAACGTGCCTATGAGGAGGCAGGTGAGCAGGCAGATTTGATTCAGAATGAGTTGGAAAATTTGCCTATTGTTCAGGACTACCGCCAAAAAATGCAGGATGCCAGTGACTTGGTCCAATATGTGACCAAGTCTATCGAAGAAAAAGATTAACGAGGAGTTAAGACATGGCTAAGGAAAAATATCTCCAGGAATGCAGCAGTATTTGGATATCAAGGAAAATTATCCAGATGCTTTTTTGCTGTTTCGTATGGGGGATTTTTTTACGAATTATTTTACGAGGATGCCGTTAAGGCTGCCCAAATATTGGAAATTAGCCTAACCAGTCGTAATAAGAACGCCGATAATCCCATTCCTATGGCAGGTGTTCCTTATCATTCGGCTCAAGCCTATATTGATGTCTTGGTTGAGATGGGCTACAAAGTAGCCATTGCTGAGCAGATGGAGGATCCTAAACAGGCTGTTGGTGTGGTGAAGCGTGAGGTAGTTCAGGTTATCACGCCAGGGACAGTGGTTGACAGTTCTAAACCTGATAATGCCAACAATTTCTTGGTAGCCATTGACAAGGCTGGAAGTCGTTTCGGTCTGGCCTATATGGATGTGTCAACGGGTGAATTTTTGCGACAGAGTTGGACGATTTTCAGTTCAGTTTGTAGTGAAATTCAGAACCTTAAGGCACGTGAAGTAGTAGTTGGTTATGATTTACCTAAAGCTGATGAACAAGTTTTGGTAGAAGCAACTCAACCTTCTTCTTTCCAAGGAAATAGAGGTTTACGATGATGTCCACTTGATTGACACTAGCTTGACAGACTTGGAAAGCAGTGTGGCGGGTAAACTTCTCCAGTATGTTCATCGTACTCAGATGCGAGAGCTCAGTCATTTACAAAAGGCTCAGCACTATGAGATTAAGGATTACTTGCAGATGTCCTATGCGACCAAGTCAAGTTTGGATTTGTTGGAAAATGCTAGGAACGGGCAAGAAACACGGATCTCTTTTCTGGCTCTTGGATGAAACCAAGACAGCTATGGGAATGCGTCTCTTGCGAACTTGGATTGACCGTCCTTTAGTGAATCAAGCTGCCATCATGGAGCGTCAGAATATTATCCAAGTTTTCTTGGACAATTTCTTCGAGCGTAGTGATCTGACTGAGAGTCTTAAAGGGGTTTACGATATTGAGCGCCTGGCCAGTCGTGTTTCCTTTGGGCAAGGCTAATCCTAAAGATTTGATTCAGCTAGGTCATACTTTGGCTCAAGTACCGGTCATTAAGGCGATTTTGGAGTCTTTTAATGATGAGGCCTTGTCACGTCTTTTACAAGAGTTAGATGCTCTGCCAGAATTAGAGAGTTTGATTCGGTCGGCTATTGATCCTGATGCTCCTGCAACCATTACAGAAGGTGGCATTATCCGTGCTGGTTTTGATGAGACCTTAGACAAGTATCGCAAGGTGATGAGTGAGGGGACGTCATGGATTGCGGATATCGAAGCCAAAGAACGTGAAGCGTCTGGTATTACAACACTAAAGATTGATTATAACCGTAAAGATGGTTATTACTTCCATGTGACCAACTCTAACCTTAGCTTGGTTCCTGACCATTTCTTCCGCAAGGCAACTCTGAAAATTCAGAGCGTTTTGGAACTGCTGAGTTGGCTAAGATTGAAGGTGAAATGCTCGAGGCACGTGAAAAAGTCATCAACGCTAGAGTATGATATTTTCATGCGTGTCCGTGAGCAGGTGGAACGCTATATTGATCGTTTGCAATCTTTGGCTAAGGCTATTGCGACAGTCGATGTGCTTCAGAGTCTAGCAGTTGTAGCAGAGACCAATCATTATGTTCGCCCTATTTTCAATGATGAGCATCGTATTGTTATTGATCAAGGCCGTCATGCGGTGGTTGAGAAGGTTATGGGCGTTCAAGAATACATTCCAAACACCATTACCTTTGACAGTCAGACCAATGTTCAGCTCATCACAGGACCAAATATGAGTGGTAAATCCACCTATATGCGTCAGTTGGCCTTGTCAGTCGTTATGGCTCAGATGGGGTCTTACGTACCAGCAGATAGTATTGATTTGCCAGTTTTTGACGCCATCTATACACGTATTGGTGCTGCAGATGACTTGATTTCAGGTCAGTCGACCTTCATGGTTGAGATGATGGAGGCTAATCAGGCCATTAAGCGGGCAACACCTAATTCCTTGATTATTTTTGATGAGTTGGGACGTGGGACAGCCACTTATGATGGTATGGCTTTGGCTCAGTCTATCATCGAGTTTATTCATGACAAGGTGGGGGCTAAAACCATGTTTGCTACCCACTATCATGAGTTGACAGCCCTGTCAAATACTTTGACACACCTTGTCAACGTTCATGTGGCGACACTTGAAAAGGACGGAGAGGTGACTTTCCTTCACAAGATTGTCGATGGCCCAGCCGATAAATCTTATGGTATTCATGTGGCTAAGATTGCAGGTTTACCAGCAGATTTACTGGAACGTGCTGACACCATCTTGACACAACTAGAGGGCGATACAGTTACCATCCAACCTCAGGAAAAGGTATCGCTTCAAGAGAAAGTCTGCCACTGAAACGCATGTCAACGAGCAAATCTCTCTCTTTGATGATTTTACTGAAAATCCAGTTCTTCAAGAGTTGCGTGATTTGGACATTTACAATATGACACCTATGCAGGTCATGATGGCTGTAGCAGATTTAAAACAGAAACTATAAAAGAAGCTTGTCAATTGACAGGCTTCTTGTCTTTTATAGGTGTTTCAATTCTTGGTTGAGTTGTTCAATATCCTTTTTCATTTTCCAATAAGAGAAGACCCAAACGAGGAGATAGATAAAGCTGAATTCAATGACTAGCTCCAAGTAGAAAGTTAAACGTAGAGGGAACCATCCGCTGAGGGTAGCTAGTGGGATGAAACCTAAACAGGTCAAGGCGTAGTGAGTGAGGGTTGCACGAAGCAAACTCCACTCAGCCTTACGGAAGATATAACTAGCGACTTCAAAAGAGGATACCGATAGCAAACCAAGTGATGAGGCAGTAGGCCAATGCTATAGATCCGTGAACCTGATGTGACGTCATCCATTGTCCAATGGCTGAGTGAGGATTTAGAGGCATGTAGCTTGGTGCCCAGATAAGAGACATAATCATGGATACGGCAAGTCCGATAAGGATGCCATTTGTGCCTGATTTAAAGAGTTGTTTTTTCATTGTAGTTTCTCCTTTATTGCTTTGAGGTAACGGCGTGATGAGTAAGTAGTTTCCTTTGTTTTTAAGGTGAATTTCTACGAGTCCGTTAGGGGTGATGTTGAAGCATTCAATTTCTTTGAGGTTGACAATCTCTGACTGTGAAATTTTGATGAAGTAAGATGGCAGTTTTTCTAAAACTTGATAGAGACGTAGGCCTAAGTGGCACTCTCCTTGAATAGTTTCAGCTAGAACTTGTCGATTTTCGATGTAAATTCTGGAAATAGTTTTAGGCTCGATAAGATAAGTTTCGCCATCCTTTTTTCCTTTGAGTCGCTGGTTGTTATCCAAACTTTCGACAAACTCGACGACTTGCTGAATCTTGGGCGTTCGACTAGGTGCTTGAATCTGCAACGTTTCTTCTTGAAATACCGAGTCAATCTGAACTTTTATTTTCATAACTATCCTTTCTTATTTGTAATTGAGGAGGCCTCCTCCCTTTCACACCTTTATTAAACACTATTTACTAGCCCACAGCAACAGCGTTTGTCTATGTGGTCCTATATGGTGGTGTCTAAGTGGTTGAAAATATTTTAGAAAACCCCTATACTTAATGAAAACGTACTGACGAGGTAATCACATGAAATCTATAATGAAATGGTTAGCAGGAATTTTTCTTGCCTGCAGTCTGATTTTGAGTTTTTTTACACCTTTTGAAAAGGCACTAACACTGAACCTGCTCTTGCTTTATTTCTTTGTGAAGCAGTTTATGGATTCTACAAGCTCGCCTAAAAACCTACCAATGGATTTTCCAAATCATCTACCTCTTGATTTTTTCTGGGCTCATTTGGTTCAACCTTCGTCATGGGGATATGATTGTTATAGCTACAGCCTTATCTTGGCTAACAGTTGTGTGTGAGTTGTGGCTTTACAGTAAGCATAAGTAACAGTCAGCACCAGTGTTTATCAACCTTTTAGAAGGGAAAAAAATAATTATGCCAAAATCATCGAATTGCCTGAAGTTCTAGCCAATCAGATTGCTGCTGGAGAGGTCGTAGAGCGTCCAGCCAGTGTTGTTAAAGAGTTGGTGGAAAATGCTATTGATGCAGGTAGCACCCAGATTACCATTGAAGTTGAAGAATCAGGCCTCTCAAAATTCAAATTACAGACAATGGCGAAGGAATGGCTCAATCTGATGTAGCTATGAGTTTGCGCCGTCATGCAACGAGTAAAATCAAAAATCAAGGAGACCTCTTTCGTATTCGAACTCTTGGTTTTCGAGGTGAGGCCTCTCCCCTCTATAGCTTCTATTAGTTATCTTAACTATTGTGACAGCGGCTGATGGAGAAGCCTACGGGACTAAACTGGTTGCCAAAGGGTGGGGAAATTGAGAGTCAGGATCCTATTTCAACCCCAGTTGGAACAAAGATTACCGTTGAAAACTTATTTTATAATACCCCAGCTCGTCTTAAGTACATGAAGAGTTTACAGGCTGAGTTGGCTCATATTGTCGATGTTGTCAATCGTCTGAGTCTAGCTCATCCCGAAGTTGCCTTTACCTTACTTAATGACGGTCGTCAGTTGACACAGACATCAGGTACTGGAGACCTCCGTCAAGCTATTGCTGGTATTTATGGTTTGACAACGGCTAAAAAAAATGGTGGAATTTCAAATTCTGATCTTGATTTTGAAGTTTCTGGCTATGTCAGCCTTCCTGAATTAACTCGTGCGAATCGTAACTACATCACGATTTTCATTAACGGACGTTATATAAAAAACTTCCTACTTAATCGTGCTATTTTTTGATGGTTATGGTTCTAAACTCATGGTAGGACGCTTCCCTATTGCGGTTATTGATATTCAGATTGATCCCTACTTGGCCGATGTCAATGTTCACCCAACAAAGCAGGAAGTACGTATCTCTAAAGAAAAAAGAGCTCATGGCCCTTATCAGCTCTGCCATTGCTCAAAGCCTCAGAGAGCAGGATTTGATTCCTGATGCCCTTGAAAATCTAGCCAAGTCTAGTACCAGAGGTGCAGCTAAGCCAGTTCAAACCAGTCTTCCACTCAAACAAACCAATCTTTACTATGATAGCAGTCGTAATGATTTCTTTGACAAACCAGAGACAGTCCAAGAAGATATCAAACCTCTTGTATCAGAGTCAGAGTCTCCAGTTTCATCAGTAAAAAACAAACCGCAACCTTCTGTTAAACAGGCACAACGTTCAGTAGATGAAAGTGATAGTGAACACGAAAAACTTGACTATAAAAACAAGGCGAAACTGAAGCGCATGCTTGAAAATCTGGATAATGAGGAAACATCAACCTTCCCTGAATTAGAGTTTTTGGTCAAATGCATGGAACCTACCTCTTTGCCCAAGGACAAGGTGGCCTTTATATCATTGACCAGCATGCTGCTCAAGAACGTGTCAAGTATGAGTACTATCGCGAAAAGATTGGTGAGGTTGACAGCAGTTTACAGCAGCTTTTGGTTCCCTATCTCTTTGAATTTTCAGGTTCAGATTATATCAGTTTACAAGAAAAAATGTCTCTTCTTAACCAGGTTGGTATCTATTTAGAGCCTTATGGGAACAATACCTTTCATTCTTCGTGAACATCCTATCTGGATGAAGGAAGAAGAGATTGAATCTGCGGTCTATGAAATGTGTGACATGCTTCTTTTGACGAATGAAGTGTCTGTCAAGACCTATCGTGCAGAGTTAGCCATCATGATGAGTTGTAAACGTTCAATCAAGGCCAATCATGCTCTCGATGATTACTCTGCGCGTGATCTTCTAGTACAGCTTGCCCAGTGTAAAAACCCCTACAATTGCCCTCACGGACGTCCTGTACTTGTCAACTTTACAAAGTCTGATATGGAAAAAATGTTCCGTCGAATTCAAGAAAATCATACGAGTCTACGTGACCTAGGGAAGTATTAAAACTTTTTTTGGTCTTGCTTTACGAATAGGAATGTTAGATTTATAATAGTGGTGAAGATGAGGAATCTTCTAATGTTTTAGCGGATTATTGTAGGATGATTGCCTGATTTTTAAGTTAGGAGGTATAGTGATGAGACACCTAACAAAAACTAATAAACACTTTTTACTTGTTGGCTTAACATTTTTAGCGACTAGCTTGATTTTCTATATTTTGGCTTGGTTAGGTCGACCAAGTTTGGAGAATGCCCTAGTAAATGTTTCTAGCATTGCCTTTACTTTTAGGCGTTGTAACATATATTCTATTAGGCTTGAAGATGATTACAGATACTTTAAAGACAGTAGTCATCCTTAAAATAGAGCAAACAGAATCCACTTTCGAGTGGATTTTTTGTTACAATAGTACAGCAGTGCTTGAGATGACAAATAAACATTCAAGGCAATTATCTTACGAGTATAAAATGACAAAGCAATCCGTTGAAGATACGAACGAGAAAGGAAATCACACGCTATGTATGATTACATCAAAGGGAACTCTAGTGAAAATTACCGCCAAGTATATTGTTATAGAAGCAAACGGCTTAGGTTATATTGTCACTGTAGCGAATCCATATAGTTTTTCTGACCAAATGAATCAGACTATCCAAGTCTATCTTCATCAGGTTATTAGAGATGATGCCCACCTTCTTTTTGGTTTTCATACTGAAGATGAAAAAGAGGTCTTCCTTAAGCTTATTTCAGTTTCTGGAATAGGTCCGACGACTGCTCTAGCCATTATTGCTGTAGATGATAATCAAGGCTTGGTGGCTGCCGTTGATAATAGTGACATCAAGTACTTGATGAAGTTTCCAAAGATTGGTAAAAAGACAGCGCAACAAATGGTTCTGGATTTGGCAGGGAAATTTGCAGAGTTACCAACAGAAACGACCAAGACGACACCAAGTCAACCTGAAGGGAATCATCAATTGGATGAGGCTATGGAAGCCTTGATTGCTCTTGGTTATAAAGCCACAGAACTTAAGAAAATCAAGGCCTTCTTCGAAGGTACTAATGAAACGGCAGAGCAATACATTAAATCAGCTCTTAAGATGTTGATGAAATGAGGTAAGCAATGGTCAATCGTTGTCGTTGGGTTCCAACAAACAATAAATTATATTGTGATTATCATGACAAGGAGTGGGGAAAGCCTATTGGTGACGACCAAAAACTTTTGAGCTGCTTTGCTTAGAAAGTTATCAGTCAGGGCTTTCTTGGTTAACCGTTTTAAATAAAAGACAGGCCTTTAATCGTGTTTTCATGACTATAATATTGAGCGTGTTGCCCAGTTTAGCCTAAGTGAACTTGAAGATGCGCTTCAAAATCCAGACATCATTAGGCACAAACTTAAGCTAGAAGCAACCGTAAATAATGCCAAACAAGTACTAAAAATCCAAGATGAATTTGGCTCCCTTGTCCCATTATTTTTGGCATTTCTTTGACGGAAAGCCCTTGATAAATAATGTACCCACATATAAGGACGTCCCATCATCAACTGCTTTATCCCAACAGATTGCCAACAATCTAAAAAAAAGAGAGGGTTCAAATTTTTAGGACCGAAACAACTATATATTCATTTTACAAGCCGCAGGATTTGTGAATGATCATGAAAATAACTGTGACTTCAAATAAATGAGTGGATTTGATTGACAAGACGAGACAAAACATGTTAGTTTATAAACGAACATGATTTTGAGATTATTTTACGAATAGTAATATAGGTGAACCAATGAAAGCTGAATTGATTGCAGTAGGAACTGAAATCCTAACCGGGCAGATCACCAATACCAATGCCCAATTTTTATCTGAGAAACTAGCTGAACTAGGAATCGATGTGTATTTTCACACAGCAGTAGGAGACAATGAAAACCGCCTACTTTCAGTTCTTGATCAAGCCAGTCAGCGTAGTGATTTAGTCATACTTTGTGGTGGACTTGGCCCTACTGAGGACGACCTAACCAAGCAAACACTGGCTAAATTTTTAGAAAAGAACTCGTTTTTGATGAGGAGGCTAGTAAAAACTGGATAGTTTCTTTGCTACTCGTCCTAAACACACACGAACACCTAATAATGAACGTCAAGCGCAAATTGTTGAGGGGCTATCCCCTTGCAAAATCCTACAGGTCTTGCAGTTGGAGGTGTCATTACTACTCAAGGGGTGACCTATGTAGTCCTACCTGGTCCACCAAGTGAACTCAAACCTATGGTGAATCAAGAACTTATTCCAGCTCTTACTGAGAATCACGCAAGTCTTTATTCGAGAGTCCTAAGATTCTTCGGCGTTGGAGAAAGTCAATTAGTGACTGTTCTTAAGGAGTTTATTGTTAACCAAACAGATCCAACCATAGCTCCATACGCTAAAGTGGGGAAGTAACACTTCGCTTGTCAACAAAGGCTTCTTCACGAGAAGAAGCAGATAAAAAACTAGATGTTTTAGAAAAACAAATTTGTTCTACTAAAACTCTAGATGGCAAAACCTTATCTGATTTCATTTATGGATATGGAGAGTCTAATAGTTTAGCCTTTGAAACTTTCCGTTTGCTTAAGCACCATGGCAAGACCATCACAGCAGCTGAAAGCCTAACAGCAGGTTTATTTCAGGCTAGTATTGCTGATTTTTCAGGAGCCTCACAAGTGTTTAAAGGCGGTTTTGTTACTTACAGCATTGAAGAAAAAATCTAAAATGTTGGATATTCCCTTGTCGCAACTAGAAGAACATGGTGTTGTCAGTCATTTTACTGCAGAAAAAAATGGCTGAAGGTGCCTCGAGCTAAAACAGATAGCGATTACGGAATTGCACTTACCGGTGTAGCTGGACCAGATTCATTAGAAGGACACCCAGCAGGTACAGTATTTATTGGTATTGCTGATAGGAAATCAAGTAAGGTCAATCAAGGTTGTTATAGGTGGAAGAAGTCGTTCTGATGTTAGATATATTAGTACCCTCTATGCCTTTAACCTAGTTCGCCAAGCTTTATTACAAAGAGACAACTTGATTTAAGTTTGTCTTTAACTATAGAAAGAAGAGGAAAAGAAGTGGCTAAGAAAACAAAGAAAACAGAAGAAATTACAAAAGAAATTTGGAGATGAGCGTCGTAAAGCACTTGATGATGCTTTGAAGAATATTGAAAAAGATTTTTGGTAAGGGTGCAGTTATGCGTCTTGGTGAGCGTGCAGAGCAGAAGGTTCAGGTTATGAGCTCAGGCTCGCTAGCTTTGGATATTGCTCTTGGTGCAGGTGGTTATCCTAAAGGTCGTATTATCGAAATTTACGGACCAGAATCATCAGGTAAAACGACTGTAGCCCTCCATGCTGTTGCTCAAACACAAAAAGAAGGCGGAATTGCTGCCTTTATCGATGCAGAGCATGCCCTTGACCCTGCTTATGCGGCAGCCCTAGGTGTTAATATCGATGAGCTTCTTTTGTCACAACCTGATTCAGGTGAACAAGGTCTCGAAATTGCAGGTAAGCTGATTGACTCTGGTGCAGTTGATTTGGTTGTTGTTGACTCAGTTGCGGCCTTGGTACCTCGTGCAGAAATTGATGGAGATATTGGTGACAGCCATGTCGGACTTCAAGCGCGTATGATGAGTCAAGCCATGCGTAAGCTTTCTGCTTCTATTAATAAAACAAAAACAATTGCTATCTTCATTAACCAATTGCGTGAAAAAGTTGGTATTATGTTTGGTAATCCTGAAACGACCCCTGGTGGACGTGCTTTAAAATTTTATGCATCAGTACGTCTTGATGTACGTGGAAATACGCAAATCAAAGGGACTGGTGATAAAAAGACCAAAATGTTGGTAAGGAAACTAAAATCAAGGTTGTCAAAAACAAGGTTGCCCCACCATTTAAAGAAGCCTTTGTCGAAATTATGTATGGTGAAGGGATTTCACAAACAGGTGAGCTTGTAAAAATCGCTAGTGACTTAGGAATTATTCAAAAAGCCGGAGCATGGTTCTCATATAATGGAGAGAAGATTGGTCAAGGATCTGAAAATGCTAAAAAATATTTGGCAGATCATCCAGATATTTTTGAAGAAATTGATCATAAAGTACGTGTACACTATGGTTTGATTGAACCAGATGAAGAGGATATTGTTGAAGAAGCACAAGTTGAAGAAACATCTGATGAACTTGTTTTAGACCTAGATTCAACCATTGAAATTGAAGAATAAGTGTAAAAGAGCCGACGAGCTCTTTTTTTCTTTGTTTTAATCTAAATAAAAAGGATCTATGGTAATTGAAAAAGTCACCTAAGATTCAAAATAGGTCGCTAGACCGATTTCTTAAACTAAGGACAATGATAAGATAATAGTATCATGTGACAGAAAAGAGAATTAACATGATTAAGATTTATACAATCTCAAGTTGTACAAGTTGTAAAAAGCAAAAACATGGTTGAACAACCATCAACTTCCTTATAAAGAACAAAACCTTGGTAAAGAACCACTTACAAAAGAAGAAATCTTAAACATCCTATCAAAAACAGAGAATGGTGTTGAGAGCATTGTTTCATCAAAAAATCGCTATGCTAAAAGCTCTAAATTGTGATATCGACGAGCTCAGTGTTAGTGAAGTGATTGATTTGATTCAAGAAAACCCAAGAATCTTGAAGAGTCCAATCTTAATTGATGATAAGAGATTGCAAGTGGGTTATAAGGAAGATGATATCCGTGCTTTCTTACCACGTTCAATACGAAATGTCGAAAATTCACAAGCACGCATGCGCGCAGCTCTATAAAAAAGAAAAAAGGAGACTTGCGATCTTCTTTTACGTTTACTAGAAAATAAGTATTATTGACATTAGTTCTTGATTTTAAAGTCTCAAGGAAATTTTCAGTAACTGAAAAAAGTTTGAAAAAACTTTAAAAAGTTATTAGACAAATAAGTAGATGATATTATAAATAAGCTGTTTCGGAAGAGGGCAGACACGAGAAGAAAAAAACTTCAAAAAAAGTGTTGACAAGCTATTCTAGATTTGCTAGAATATAAAGTTGTAGACAAAGACCTTAGAGAGGCGGCGTGCCTAATACATGCAAGTAGAACGCTGAAGAGAGGAGCTTGCTCTTCTTGGATGAGTTGCGAACGGGTGAGTAACGCGTAGGTAACCTGCCTCTTAGCGGGGGATAACTATTGGAAACGATAGCTAATACCGCATAACAATGGGTGACTCATGTCATTTATTTGAAAGGGGCAAATGCTCCACTACAAGATGGACCTGCGTTGTATTAGCTAGTTGGTGAGGTAACGGCTCACCTAGGCGACGATACATAGCCGACCTGAGAGGGTGATCGGCCACACTGGGACTGAGACACGGCCCAGACTCCTACGGGAGGCAGCAGTAGGGAATCTTCGGCAATGGGGGCAACCCTGACCGAGCAACGCCGCGTGAGTGAAGAAGGTTTTCGGATCGTAAAGCTCTGTTGTAAGTCAAGAACGAGTGTGAGAGTGGAAAGTTCACACTGTGACGGTAACTTACCAGAAAGGGACGGCTAACTACGTGCCAGCAGCCGCGGTAATACGTAGGTCCCGAGCGTTATCCGGATTTATTGGGCGTAAAGCGAGCGCAGGCGGTTAGATAAGTCTGAAGTTAAAGGCTGTGGCTCAACCATAGTACGCTTTGGAAACTGTCTAACTTGAGTGCAGAAGGGGAGAGTGGAATTCCATGTGTAGCGGTGAAATGCGTAGATATATGGAGGAACACCGGTGGCGAAAGCGGCTCTCTGGTCTGTAACTGACGCTGAGGCTCGAAAGCGTGGGGAGCAAACAGGATTAGATACCCTGGTAGTCCACGCCGTAAACGATGAGTGCTAGGTGTTGGGTCCTTTCCGGGACTCAGTGCCGCAGCTAACGCATTAAGCACTCCGCCTGGGGAGTACGACCGCAAGGTTGAAACTCAAAGGAATTGACGGGGGCCCGCACAAGCGGTGGAGCATGTGGTTTAATTCGAAGCAACGCGAAGAACCTTACCAGGTCTTGACATCCCGATGCTATTTCTAGAGATAGAAAGTTACTTCGGTACATCGGTGACAGGTGGTGCATGGTTGTCGTCAGCTCGTGTCGTGAGATGTTGGGTTAAGTCCCGCAACGAGCGCAACCCCTATTGTTAGTTGCCATCATTAAGTTGGGCACTCTAGCGAGACTGCCGGTGACAAACCGGAGGAAGGTGGGGATGACGTCAAATCATCATGCCCCTTATGACCTGGGCTACACACGTGCTACAATGGCTGGTACAACGAGTCGCGAGTCGGTGACGGCAAGCTAATCTCTTAAAGCCAGTCTCAGTTCGGATTGTAGGCTGCAACTCGCCTACATGAAGTCGGAATCGCTAGTAATCGCGGATCAGCACGCCGCGGTGAATACGTTCCCGGGCCTTGTACACACCGCCCGTCACACCACGAGAGTTTGTAACACCCGAAGTCGGTGAGGTAACCTAAGGAGCCAGCCGCCTAAGGTGGGATAGATGATTGGGGTGAAGTCGTAACAAGGTAGCCGTATCGGAAGGTGCGGCTGGATCACCTCCTTTCTAAGGAAAAACGGAATGTACTTGAGTTTCTTATTTAGTTTTGAGAGGTCTTGTGGGGCCTTAGCTCAGCTGGGAGAGCGCCTGCTTTGCACGCAGGAGGTCAGCGGTTCGATCCCGCTAGGCTCCATTGAATCGAAAGATTCAAGTATTGTCCATTGAAAATTGAATATCTATATCAAATTCCATATGTAATTAATTACATATAGATAGTAACAAGAAAATAAACCGAAACGCTGTAAATATTTAAAGAGTTTAGGTCGCAAGACCAAAATAAGGTTAAGTTAATAAGGGCGCACGGTGGATGCCTTGGCACTAGAAGCCGAAGAAGGACGTGACAAACGACGAAATGCTTTGGGGAGCTGTAAGTAAGCGACGATCCAGAGATGTCCGAATGGGGGAACCCGGCAGGTAATGCCTGTCACTCATTACTGTTAAGGTAATGTAGAGGAAGACGCAGTGAACTGAAACATCTAAGTAGCTGCAGGAAGAGAAAGCAAAAGCGATTGCCTTAGTAGCGGCGAGCGAAACGGCAATAGGGCAAACCGAAGAGTTTACTCTTCGGGGTTGTAGGACTGCAACGTGGACTTAAAGATTATAGAAGAACTACCTGGGAAGGTAGGCCAAAGAGAGTAATAGCCTCGTATTCGAAATAGTCTTTATACCTAGCAGTATCCTGAGTACGGCGAGACACGAGAAATCTCGTCGGAATCTGGGAGGACCATCTCCCAACCCTAAATACTCTCTAGTGACCGATAGTGAACCAGTACCGTGAGGGAAAGGTGAAAAGCACCCCGGGAGGGGAGTGAAATAGAACCTGAAACCGTGTGCCTACAACAAGTTCGAGAAAGCGTAGGCGATGGACAACAGGTTGAAATTCCTGTACCGGATCAAGTCGATTGAGCGAAGGAGCGACGCAGGAGGGCACATGATCGCGCGGCTGGAAGAGCGCGTCCAAGTGCGTATGTTGCAGCAGAGGAAAACCCTGCAGCTAAAAGCAGAGACATGAAGGGGAGTTAAAGGAAACTTTGACGAACTCATGAATCCCACACTGCCAAGAAAAACTTCTAGCGAGACAAGATCCGCCCGTACCGTAAACCGACACAGGTAGGCGGGGAGAGAATCCTAAGGTGCGCGGGAAAACCCTCGTTAAGGAACTCGGCAAATTGCATCCGTAACCTAGGGAGAAGGATGGCCCCCGGTCAGTGAAGAGCAGAAACGCTCAGAGCTAAAAGGGGCGGCAGAAAAGAGGCCCAAGCAACTGTTTACCAAAAACACAGGTGCCTGCGAAAGCGAAAGCTGAAGTATAGGTGCTGACGCCTGCCCGGTGCCGGAAGGTTAAGGAGAGAAGTTAGCGAAAGCGAAGCATCGAACTGAAGCCCCGGTGAACGGCGGCCGTAACTATAACGGTCCTAAGGTAGCGAAATTCCTTGTCGGGTAAGTTCCGACCCGCATGAAAGGCGTAATGATTTGGGCACTGTCTCACGGGGCCCGGTGAAATTGAAATACCTGTGAAGATGCAGGTTACCCGCGACTGGACAGAAAGACCCCATGGAGCTTCACTGCAGCTTGAGATTGAATCCCGGTGACAGATGCACAGGATAGGTGGGAGGCGCCGAAGCATTGCCCTAGGGCGGTGCGGAGCCGATGTTGGGATACCACCCTTCTGTTGCTGAGATTCTAACGCGAGGAGTAACGACCCTGCGGACCCTCTCAGGCAGGCGGTTTGACTGGGGCGGTCGCCTCCGAAAGAGTAACGGAGGCGCCCAAAGGTTCCCTCAGGCCGGACAGAAACCGGCCGAAGAGTGCAAAGGCAGAAGGGAGCTTGACTGCGAGACCAACAAGTCGAGCAGAGACGAAAGTCGGGCTTAGTGATCCGGTGGTACTGGGTGGAAAGGCCATCGCTCAACGGATAAAAGCTACCCTGGGGATAACAGGCTAATCTCTCCCAAGAGTTCATATCGACGGGGAGGTTTGGCACCTCGATGTCGGCTCATCACATCCTGGGGCTGGAGTAGGTCCCAAGGGTTGGGCTGTTCGCCCATTAAAGTGGTACGCGAGCTGGGTTCAAAACGTCGTGAGACAGTTTGGTTCATATCCATCGCGGGCGCAAGAAGTTTGAGAGGAGCTGCTCCTAGTACGAGAGGACCGGAGTGGACGGATAAAACCTTCAGTGTGGGTTCAATTCCTACTGCCCGTGTTAGTAAAGTGGCGAATGTGGTGAAGTGGTTAACACATCAGATTGTGGCTCTGACATTCGGGGGTTCGATTCCCCTCATTCGCCTATATTTTTGGGGTATAGCCAAGCGGTAAGGCAAGGGACTTTGACTCCCTCATGCGTTGGTTCGAATCCAGCTACCCCAGTTATACTTTGCCGGCGTGGCGGAATTGGCAGACGCGCTGGACTCAAAATCCAGTGTCCGCAAGGACGTGCCGGTTCGACCCCGGCCGCCGGTATAGTATAAAAGACAAGGTTTTCGGACCTTGTCTTTTTTTTACTTTGTTGTAAGTCTGAGTTACCAATTTTTTCCATTTTAAAATAAATCATCAAGTTTATTAGCTAATTTTTCTGTTTGCTAGGGTACAAATGGGAATAAGTATCAATTGTTGTCGTAATAGATGCGTGTCCTATTCTTTCTTTAACAACAAGATAATCTTCCCTTGATTTATAAGCAATGATGCATGAGAGTGTCTTAAATCATGAATTCTTATTTTCTTTAAATCTTTTATCCCTTTCTAGTATTTGCTTAAACTTCTTATCAATCATATTTTTTGTAATAGTTATTGGTGTACTCTGTATTATTTGTAGTTCGTCAGTATTTTTGGTAAATTCCTTAAGTTTTTCTTTTTTTTGTTTTTCTTTCCAATCTTTTAACATTTCTGCTAATTTTGATTGATTGTAATATTTCTAGTTCCTGAACGTGTTTTTGTTGTATTAATGTAGCTTGTATTATTTACAAAGTATACCGTTTTGGTAACGAAAATTGTATTTGTTAAAAGATTTATATCATTCCAGTTCAATGCGAGTATTTCTCCCATTCTCATCCCAGTAAAGAAAGCAATTACGAAAAACAGGTCATAGCTTATTTCATCATCTTGAATAAGTTCTCTAAATCTCGTGAATTCTTCTATACTCCAAAATTTGATATTAGGCTTCCTAATTGGTAATTTTCTCAGATTCTCAACAGGATTTTTATCAATAAGGGATTTTCTTATACCAGTGTCAAAAATTTTTTTAAGTAGAATTAGAACTTTATTAATTGTATTAAAACTTAAAGTTTCATTTTCATTTTGTTTTTTAGGTTTTGTTTTTAGGTATTCACGAAATTCGAATATATGGTCATACGTTAATTTATTTAAATTTGTATTTTTAAAATATGGTTTAATATGACGCTCATAATTGTTTTCTTTGTGTACTTGTATAGCTTATTTTTCTGCCATTTTTCAAATCGTCTTCTTCAAGCAACTGGAATAACATATCTGTTGTTACTACAAAGTCAAATTGTTTTTCCTTTAATTCTACAACTCGAATATGTTGTTCTAGTTCTAGTGCTTCCTTTTTAGATTTTAATCCTTTTCGAATGATACGTATTCTTTTTTTTGTGTGACTGGGTGGAAACCATTAGAAACATCAACGGTCCATTTACCACTTTTAGTTTTACGAATAGTCATTCATTATGCTTCTTTCTGGAGTTCAATTCTAGTAGTTCTTCAGCGACACTGGCTGGAATTGTACCAATCCGTTTGTTATCGTAGATGTTAAAACCACGATTTACTAATAGTAATTTGCCAGTATGGATAATCTTTCTTGCAGTTCCTGGAGCAAATCCAAGTTCGATAAGGTCATCTTTTGTTACAGTTTTAATCATGTGATCTCCTTTTCTAATTAGATTAAGTAAGGGAGGATTAACTCCCCTTGTCTGATACTTATTTTTTGTTTTACATCTACTAAATGGATAGCATCCGCCTTGTAATACATTGTCGTGCTAATCATAGTAGCTTGTAAATTGTCAAATGTAACTGGTACTTCATCCATTGCTTGGATATAGTCATTATCAACTAAGGCATCTGGATTGTCTACTGAGACTTGGGTTGATTTCTTTTTGAATTGTCCATCCTTGATCGTTACATTGTATTTCCAACCAATGATTTTATCGGTATTAAAACGTCTTTCGCTACCATCTCGGTTTTTGATAATTTCTCCGTTTGCATCTGCACGGACTTCCGTTTCAAATTTTGGAATGACTTCATCCAATTCAAATTTTGTTCCAATGTTATTAAAATTCCAGTCATTTTGTGAAAGCATTTTTGCCATAGTTAATTTCTCCTTTTGATATTTTTCTTTAATTGTAGGGATCAAATCCTCTCTTTTAAAGAGTATTGCCCTTTCTATTAATCCACTTGCTAAATCTGGTGGATATTCCATATTGTTGAGTGCGAGATAGTTAGATTTCTCATACTCATGCAGTAAATTATTGTCGTATAGAAATTTATACGCTTTTCAGAATAGCTCCTGAACCTTTATAGGTAAACCATTCTAATTTTTGTTCCAGTTCTGTTTTTGGTTTTGAAATAATGATAGAGACAGGTTTTGAGTGACCTAAAAACTTTTCCCAAGATCTCAAAGGTTTTGAGAAATGACTATCACTATAGAATCTCACTTTTTCTTTGAGATATCCCTTGGTAAAGTTGAGAAGATCTATTTCTGAATGCAACCATTCTTGAATGAAGTAGTGAGCTTTTTTCTTTCCTAAGTTCTAACTCAGTTCTTATCCAATTTTCTATATACCGCTTGCTGATACCGAGCTTCTCAGCTCGTTCTAAGCGTTATCGTAAATTCTAAGTCTTTCATCATCATTGGGTTTTCTCAAATATAAGGTCTGACCGATTGTTTCATCTCCGTAGGTATTGTAGTAGGTGCTTTTTCCATATATAAAGCGTTTCTTCTGACAAATCTTTAGAAGCTGATTAGGAGTGAAATAGGGTGTTTCATTAAAATCATCTATTGCAATATCAATTCGTCTTACTGAAAAACGATTGTAATTGTAGTAGAGGTTGTCCAGAAACTGTCTTTCGGATAGACTATTTGGATCTAATACCATATCTCTATAGAACTCGAGTGCCTGTCCTGACATGACAAGCATGTAGGACGACTCTTTCGATCCATAGTAGATACGGATATTCCCATAATGAAGCTGGCTATCATAGTTATAGTATTTAAGGCTCCCCTTATTCTCAATAAATAGGTCAAAGTCAAGAAATAGGATATCTTCGATTATTTCTTTTGGCGAAAATTCAGTCTTATCAAACTGAATTTGAATCCAGTCAAATAAAGAACGTAAATGCTCATTTTTTGCCATAGATTTTGATTCAACTTTTTGCCTAATTTTGCCACCCTTAAAATCTCCAAAACCCTTGGTAATACTGAATTTTTTCGATGGTACACCTAACTTGCAGAGGGTGGTGTTACTACACACCCTATCGGTCAAAAATGGTCCGTCCGCATATACGCTCATTTTCGGCTTTCTGCCTCATGGCTCAGCCGAAAACTCGCTATTAGCCGAACCTATTTTTTGACCTCTTGTTAACAAACCCTAGTAAGCCGGTTTGCATCGACTCTTCAATATCTTGGATTTTCTTTTTTAGGTTGGAATTCTCAATTTTTATCAGTCGCATTTCCTGCTTAAATTCCTGTTTTAAGGCGCTCAGTTCATCATAGAGCTCATCTATTACTTGGTTTAGGGATTCTTGCTCATTGTCTGCTAGACTCCCAAATACGGCTTGTATAGCCTCTTTTAGACCTATTTCAAGTTTTAGTTTAGCTAACTTTTGAAATTGTCTAAGGTCTTCGTCTGTAAAATCATAGGCAACTGTATAACTTAATTGATGAGTTCTGGGATTTCTACTGATAGGAACTTTAATTTTCTTAAATTCCTTGCCACTTATCTCTTTAATCAGTTGAATCCAATTTTTAAGAGTAGAGGTAGAGTTTAGGCCAGAAATTTGATTGACTAACTCTTTATTGGTCATCTTTTTGTGAAACCTCCGAAATTTTCTTGTGCAACTGAAGAGTTTTCTGTGGTATAATTGTTACATAATATGTTTTGATCTTGGAACGAACGGCACATTTGTTTCAAGATTTTTTATTTTGTCGAATCCTACCTCCTTCATTAAAATTTTATAAATTGACTATTAGTTACATACGCTTTTACCTCCTTTTATGCTATAATATTCTCAATGGAATATTCAATCTCAAAATAAATATTCCTTATGGAATAATTCTATTTTATACCGTTTAGAATATTTTGTCAAGCTAAAATATACGAATAAGAATATCTATAGGAGAATTATGTATACAGAGGATTATAAATTTTCAGAGAGGTTAAAAACTCTCAGAAAATCAAAAAAGTTAACTCAAGTACAAATATCGGAATTAATTGGAGTTCAACAAGGGACATATTCTCGGTGGGAGAATGGAACGTTAGAACCAGGATTAGAATTCGTTGTGAAATTAGCAAATATCTTTGGGACTACTACAGATTATTTGCTGGGACAAAAACCTTATTCAATTATCAGTAGTTTACCTCTAGAACAATTAGATCTTACCAATATTGCAAACTTTTCAAAGGATGAGTTTGATATTTTGAAACATTCAATAGCAGTTTCGGTGGCAAGAAATAAAATAAAGGCAACAGAACTAAAAGATAGAGTTATAGAAAAAATCAGTTGTCAGAAAAGATGCAGAACTTTTGAATAAGATTTTTTGAAGAAGTTAAAACTTATTGGGAAAATTAGGAGGACGCTAGTCTTCAAAATTCCCTCCCAAAATGTGTCCAAAATATTGACAGAATTCTAGCTTTTCATTATAGTTCTTATGGAACTTTTTTCTACAACAAAATAGGCTCCATAATATCCATAGGGGATTTACCCACTACAAATAGTATAGAGCCGGTTTTATTAATGTCCTGCATTTCCTAATAAGTTAACCATGACAACACCAATGATAATCAAAATTAAACCGATAATGCTATAAACATTTAGTGATTCTTTGAAAATCATTACTGCGATAGAGGCTGTCAAAACTAAACCGACAGCTGACCATGTTGCATAAGCTATTCCTAAAGGAATTTTTTGCATTGCTAGTGAGAGGAAATAGAAACAAACGCCATAGCTAAGTAGGGCAGAAACGGTTGGAATAGGCTTTGTAAAACCGTCTGATAATTTCAAAAGGTTAGTTCCCAATATCTCTCCTACAATGGCGATAAAAAGATAAAAGTATGACATGTCTTTAACCTCCTATATGTCATGTTTTTGCTCTAAGAGCTATTATAGCTATCCGTTTTTATAAATCTTGGCACAAGTCATGAGAATTTGTAGTAAAACTGTGGCAGACACTTTTTTTCAGAACCAATAGCTGATAAGTTTAGTATATCATAAGATAAATTTTAAAAAAAAAAGTCTTGATTTATTTCAATGTCTTGCGTGGTCTCGATTTTACTGGTAAAATTACTTTTAAGAACTTTAAAAAGAGGTTTCTATATTTGACAAAACAATGACTTGTTGTCCCGAATGTGGGCATCCTTTGGAGAAAAAAATTTTTTAAAAGATGAGGGAGATATTCCTTATTGTTCACAATGTGCGAGTTTTCGTTTTCCAGTCTTTAATACAGCAATTAGTGCGATTTTATTTAATGAAAAACATGATAAGATTCTCTTGATTAAGCAATATGACATGGCTGAGCATATTTTGCTAGCTGGTTATGTGTCTAATGATATTCACAACCAATTTCTACAATCATTAAAGGCAATTAATTTAGCCTCTCTTATTACGGATATGGGTAATAAAATTGCACAAAACTAGTCCAAAACTCTTTTTTAATAAGGAGTATACTTTCTAGCATTTTATAGTTACTAAAAAGTATCTAAACTTTGGAAGTGATACTAAGTTTTAAAAATATTATGGAAAAAAGCTTATAAAATCAATATTTCTGAGATTTAAAACTAATAATATTAGACTCAAAATCTAAAAGAAAAATATTAGAGTCATTTATACAAAAACTAGATCTAATTTATGTTTAGTTTGTTAATATTCCATATACCTCAAATAATCGTACAAGTGTCTTGAATACCTCTGGATGAATATAACCTGTTGGGACATATCGTCTATTCTCTGATGATGCTCTTAGAACGATAAGGTATGGAGTGTTACCAAAAAGTTACTAAAATTTGAAAAATGAGTCTATTTTGCAAGATTTAAAAGGCTTAAAAGCCCTATTAAATCAAGGTTGTAAGATTTAAATAATGGAGTTATGGAACTCAAAATCCAGTGTCCGCAAGGACGTGCCGGTTCGACCCCGGCCGCCGGTATAAGTTACACTCCTTTAGGAGTGTTTTTTTTGTCTATAGGAGTTTATATTTTTATGTCTGATAAATTTCAGCTTCTCTTAAAGCAAATTTGTTTTCCTGAGGAACACGATGCTTTTAAAGAAATTAAAGATGGTTCTATCGAAACAGTAAAACTATTTAAATCAAAACGGCAGTGGTTTTTTGTTTTTTCTTTTCGTAGTGTTCTTTCTTATGAGTCTTTTGTGCTTTTTGATAGTTTACTTCATTCTTCCTTCAATTCTTTAGGTGCTAAAGCTTCTTTTGAGATTCGTTTATTTTCTACTTCTTGCGATGATTCTTTACTTGAAGATTATTTTTCATATGCCTTAGATAGTTTAAAAGTTTCTCACTTTTCTATTTATTCTTTATTCTCAAATCTAAAGGTTGAAATTTCAAATAATAGTATTTGTGTTAAGGCTCCAGCAGCATATTATTAAAAGAAAATTTACAGGATAGATTTATTTCTTTGATTTCTAAATCTCTTTCTCAAGTTGGTTTATCTGATGTATCCATTTCTGTTGTCGAAGATAAGGAAGCTTCATCTTCTTTAGAAGAGGCTTACGAAACAAATAAGGTTTCTTTGCAAGAACAAGCTGAATCTCAGGCAAGACAGGCTCTTCAATCTATTCTTGAAAGTGCCCCAGCACCGAAATCTGTGACCGAACCATCACAAAATTTTGCTGAGAAACAAAGTCAACGTCAAGCTAGTTTTGATAAGGCTGAAATAACGCCAATGGTTGATATTAATTCTGAAGAGAATCGTGTTGTTTTTGAAGGATATATTTTTGATGTAGAGCAACGTGAAACTAAGACGGGTCGAATTATTATTAATTTTAAGGTAACTGATTATACCTCTAGTTTTGCTATGCAACGATGGGTCAAAGATAGTGATGAGCTCGCTAAGTTCGATATGATAAAAAAGGGGAACTGGGTAAGGGTTCGTGGCCGTATCGAGAATAATCCTTTCACTCATAGTCTGACTATGAACGTGCAAGATATCAAAGAGATTTCACATACTCCTCGTAAGGACTTGATGCCTGAGGGACAAAAAGCGTGTAGAATTTCATGCGCATACCAACATGTCGACTATGGATGCAATGCCAACTGTTGAAGATCTTATTGATACTGCGGCTTCTTGGGGGCACCCAGCAGTTGCTATAACAGATCATGCTAATGTTCAGAGTTTCCCTCATGGCTACCATAGGGCTAAGAAAGCTGGGATTAAGGCTATTTTTGGTCTTGAAGCCAATCTTGTTGAGGATAAAGTTCCTATTGTTTATAATTCTGAGGATTTGGAATTAAAAAGAAGCTACTTATGTTGTATTTGACGTTGAGACAACGGGCTTGTCTGCTGTTCATAATGATTTGATTCAGATTGCAGCTTCAAAAATGCATAAAGGTAATATTATTGAGCAATTTGATGAATTTATAGACCCAGGACATCCTCTTTCTGCATTTACTACTGAGTTGACCGGTATTACTGATAATCATGTTAAGGGTGCTAAACCTTTGGTGCAAGTTTTACAGGAGTTTCAAGAATTCTGTCAAGGAACTGTGCTAGTAGCCCATAATGCGACCTTTGACGTTGGTTTTATGAATGCCAATTACGAAAGACATCAGTTACCAACAATTTCACAACCGGTTATTGATACTTTAGAATTTGCACGAAATCTTTATCCTGAGTATAAGCGTCATGGTTTGGGTCCTTTGACGAAGCGGTTTGGTGTGGCTTTGGATCATCACCATATGGCCAATTATGATGCGGAAGCTACGGGCCGTTTGTTGTTTATCTTCATAAAAGATGTGTTTGATAAGCACGGTTTGACTAATCTAGAACAGTTGAACACGGATTTGGTTTCTGAAGATTCGTATAAAAAGTCTCGTGTCAAACATGCGACGCTGTATGTTCAGAATCAAACTGGATTGAAGAATATCTTTAAGTTGGTAAGTTTATCAAATGTCTCATACTTTGAGGGAGTAGCACGTATTCCTCGTACGGTCTTAGATGAGTATCGTGAGGGAATCATTGTAGGTTCTGCTTGTGCTGATGGTGAGGTTTTTGATACGCTTTTGTCTCACGGTATTGACAAGGCGGTTGAAGTTGCTAAATATTATGACTTTATTGAAGTTATGCCACCGGCAATTTATGCGCCCTTGATTGCAAAGGATTTAATCAAGGATGAGGCGGCTATAGAACAACTGATTCGGGATTTAATTGAAGTCGCTAATCGTCTGGACAAACCTGTGCTGGCTACAGGAAATGTACACTATATCAACCCTGAGGATGCCATTTATCGTGAAATCATTGTTCGTGCTTTGGGGACAAGGAGCCATGATTAATAGGCCAATTGGTAAGGGAGAAAATGCGAAACCTGCTCCTTTACCTGAAGCTCATTTTAGGACAACTAACGAGATGCTAGATGACTTTGCCTTTTGGGAAAAAAGACTTAGCCTATGAAATTGTTGTAACTAATACGCAAGCTATGGCGGACCAAATTGAAGAGGTTGAGGTTGTACAAAAAAGACTTGTACACACCTTTTATTGATCGTGCGGAAGAACAGGTTGCGGAGATGACATATGCTAGAGCGTTTGAGCTCTATGGTAATCCTTTGCCTGATATTATTGACCTGCGAATTGAGAAAGAGTTGTCTTCAATTCTTGGTAATGGATTTGCCGTAATCTACCTGGCTTCGCAGATGCTAGTTAACCGTTCAAATGAACGTGGCTACCTAGTAGGTTCGCGTGGATCTGTAGGTTCTAGTTTTGTTGCGACGATGATTGGAATTACTGAGGTCAATCCGATGCCGCCACATTATCTATGTCCTAATTGTCAACACTCAGAGTTCATTACAGATGGATCTTATGGATCTGGCTTCGATTTGCCTGATAAGGAATGTTCAGAATGTGGAACGGAATATAAAAAGATGGTCAGGATATTCCGTTTGAAACATTCTTAGGTTTTGAGGGGGATAAAGTTCCCGATATTGATTTGAACTTCTCCGGTGATGATCAACCATCAGCCCACTTGGACGTTCGTGATATTTTGGAGAGCAATATGCTTTTTCGTGCCGGAACAGTAGGAACTGTTGCAGATCGGACGGCTTATGGTTTTGTTAAAGGTTACGAACGTGATTACAATAAGTTTTACCGTGATGCCGAGGTCGATCGTTTAGCCATGGGGGCTGCGGGTGTTAAGCGAAACACAGGTCAGCACCCGGGTGGTATTGTTGTTATTCCAAATTATATGGATGTCTATGATTTCACACCTGTTCAATACCCGGCAGATGATGTAACGGCTGCCTGGCAGACGACTCACTTTAACTTCCACGATATCGATGAGAACGTGTTGAAGCTTGATATTCTGGGACATGATGATCCGACTATGATTCGTAAGTTGCAGGATTTATCGGGAATTGATCCCAAAGATATTCGAGCAGATGATCCAGATGTAATGAAACTTTTTTCAGGGACTGATATTTTAGGGGTAACACCTGAACAGATTGGGACACCAACGGGAATGTTGGGGAATCCCTGAGTTTGGGACTAACTTTGTTCGTGGTATGGTCGACGAGACGCATCCGACGACCTTTGCGGAACTCTTACAGTTATCTGGTTTGTCTCATGGAACAGACGTTTGGTTAGGTAATGCACAAGATTTGATTAAGGAAGGTATCGCCACTCTGAAAACAGTTATTGGATGTCGTGATGATATCATGGTATACCTAATGCATGCGGGGTTAGATCCTAAGATGGCCTTCACTATTATGGAACGTGTGCGTAAGGGGATGTGGTTGAAGATTTCCGAAGAAGAGCGTAATGGCTATATTCAAGCCATGCGTGAAAATAATGTTCCAGACTGGTACATTGAATCTTGTGGTAAAATTAAATACATGTTCCCGAAGGCCCATGCGGTTGCCTATGTCATGATGGCCTTACGTGTAGCTTATTTCAAAGTGCACCATCCTATTTATTACTATTGTGCCTACTTCTCAATTCGAGCTAAAGCATTTGAGCTTAAGACGATGTCTGCGGGTCTTGATGCTGTTAAAGCTCGAATGGAAGATATTAAGGAGAAGCGCCAACGAAATGAAGCGACTAATGTTGAAAATGACTTATTTACGACGCTTGAAATTGTCAATGAAATGTTAGAACGTGGCTTTACCTTTGGTCAGTTAGATCTTTATAAGAGTCAGGCAACTGAATTTCTGATTGAAGGAGATACTTTGATTCCACCGTTTATTGCACTTGAAGGTTTGGGTGAGAACGTTGCTAAGCAAGTGGTTGCTGCGCGTGAAGAAGGTGAATTCCTTTCCAAGACAGAATTGCGTAAACGAGGAGGCCTATCATCAACCTTGGTTGAAAAATTGGATGAAATGGGAATCCTAGGAAATATGCCAGAAGATAATCAATTAAGTCTTTTTGATGATTTCTTTTAATAGCTAAAGAGAATCGTCATCAACTTTGAGAGAATGGAGTCAGTCTCCGTTCTCTTTTTTTGTTTAGGGGCTGCATGTGATGCTAAAAAGCCAAAGCTGAGAGGAAACCTTTTTCTTCGTCTTATGGTATACTGATAGAAAATTATAGTTTCAAGGAGTTAATCATGGTTTTACCAAATTTTAAAGAAAATCTTGAGAAATATGCTAAATTACTGGTTGCTAATGGGATTAATGTGCAACCTGGTCACACAGTGGCCTTGAGCATTGATGTAGAACAAGCAGAGCTAGCACACCTCTTAGTTAAAGAAGCCTATGCTTTAGGAGCAGCTGAGGTAATCGTTCAATGGTCAGATGATATTATTAATCGCGAGCGCTTCCTGCATGCTGATATGGACCGCATCGAAGCGGTTCCTGCCTATAAAAAAGCTGAAATGGAATATTTGTTAGCCAAGAAGGCAAGTCGCTTAGGCGTTCGTTCATCAGATCCAGGTGCCCTTAATGGTGTAGCTCCTGAACGTTTATCTGCTCATGCTAAAGCTACTGGGGTGGCCTTTAAACCTATGCAGGTGGCAACTCAGTCTAATAAGGTTAGTTGGACTGTAGCTGCTGCAGCTGGTAAGGAATGGGCTAAGAAGGTCTTTCCTGATGCTTCGAGTGATGAGGAAGCTGTAGATTTACTTTGGGACCAAATTTTCAAGACCTGTCGTGTTTATGAAGAGGATCCTGTACGTGCCTGGAAGGAACATGCTGACCGTTTGGATGCTAAAGCACGTATACTCAATGAAGCACAATTCTCAGCCTTGCATTACACAGCACCAGGAACAGATTTGACCCTTGGTTTGCCTAAAAATCACGTTTGGGAGTCTGCAGGTGCAATCAATGCCCAGGGGGAGAGCTTCCTTCCTAATATGCCAACAGAAGAAGTCTTTACGGCACCAGATTTCCGTCGTGCATATGGCTATGTCTCAAGTACAAAACCACTAAGTTATAATGGCAATATTATTGAGGGAATCAAAGTAACCTTCAAAGATGGTGAAATTGTAGATATTACAGCGGATCAAGGTGATGAAGTGATGAAGAATCTCGTCTTCAACAATAATGGAGCGCGTGCTCTAGGTGAATGTGCTTTGGTTCCAGATCCAAGTCCTATTTCACAGTCAGGCATCACTTTCTTTAACACTTTTTGATGAGAATGCATCCAACCACCTAGCTATTGGAGCAGCCTATGCTACCAGTGTTGAGGGAGGGGCAGACATGACAGAAGAGGTGCTTAAGGAAGCTGGTCTTAATCGTTCTGATGTACACGTAGACTTTATGATTGGTTCAAATCAAATGGATATTGATGGTATCCGCCAAGATGGTAGTCGTGTACCGATCTTCCGAAATGGGGATTGGGTAATCTAAGTATGATGGAGAATTTATCATGATTGGAAGTATGATAGTTGGTTTTCTAATTGGCCTTATTGCCTCTGCTATATCAAATAGGGGTGAACGTATGGGCTGTATTGGCAAGACCTTTGTTGGATGGCTAGGTGCTTTTGTTGGTCAGCTTTTTTTGGAAATTGGGGACCGATGTTAGCAGATACTGCTATAGTCCCTTCGGTGCTAGGTGCTGTTATCTTATTAGCCCTTTTTGGAATCGTAATAGTTAGAAATGAAAGAGTTCTGAGGTATTGGTTAGATATCTAAGGACTCTTTTTTCTTATTTTTTCATTTTCATATACCACTTTTTAGAAAAACTGTGGTAGAGTAATAAAAACAGCATCTATTTGGAAAGGACTAGAAATGAGCGACTTAGATAAAAATATGGCTGTAAAAAAGTATGGTAGTTATGCGTAAGGCTTTTCGTACCATCGATGCCAAGGTTTCTGAGACCTTTAAAGAATTTAATTTGACACCAACTCAATTTGGGGTCATGGACGTGCTAAATGCCAAAGGACGTATGAAGATTGGCGAATTAATTGATTGCATGCTTGCTACCTCCGGTAATATGACTGTCGTCATTAAAAATATGGAGAAAAAAGGCTGGTTGACGCGAGAAGCCTGCCAAACAGATAAGAGTGCTTTCGAGGTTGATTTGACGGATGAGGGCCGTCGTATTATTCAAGCAGCAATCCCCCACATCAGCGAGCTATTGAGGAGACTTTTTTCCGTTCTGACACTTGAAGAGCAAGCACAGTTGGTAGAGCTACTGAAAAAATTTAAGAATGTCTGAGCATATTTCTTTATATTTCTAATGAAATTGCATATATTACTATGTAGTACTAATTATTAATTATTAGAAATACAAAGGAAATGTATCATGAAAAACATTCTATTTATCGTTGGGTCTCTTCGTAAGGGATCATTTAACCACCAATTAGCAGAAGAAGCTGAGAAAATGCTAGCTGATAAAGCTAATGTTTCTTATCTTGACTATAGTCAAGTACCTGTTTTTAATCAGGATTTAGAAAGTCCGGTTCTTCCTGTTTTGGCAGAAGTTCGAGAGCAGGTCTTGGCAGCAGATGCAATCTGGATTTTCTCACCGGTTTATAATTTCTCAATTCCTGGGCCAGTGAAAAATTTGCTTGACTGGTTGAGCCGCGCCCTTGACTTATCAGATCCTTCAGGACCATCAGCTCTTCAAGATAAGATTGTAACCGTGTCATCAGTTGCTAATGGTGGTCACAATCAACTTTTTGATGTCTACAAAGAATTGTTACCATTTATCCGTACGCAAGTGGTTGGTGATTTTACAGCGACACGTGTAAATGATACAGCCTGGGTGGATGGGAAATTCTAGCAACAGCAGAAGTTCTTGAAAGCCTTCAGACTCAAGCAGAGGCTTTGGTTGAAGCGATTAAATAAGAATAACGAATACCCGAGGTATCTAGCTTCGGGTATTTTTATATGCAACAATGAAAAAAGACACCCTAAGGTGTCCTCGTATTATGAAGGCGGTAGACGGATTTGAACCGACGATCAAGCTTTTGCAGAGCCGTGCCTTACCACTTGGCTATACCGCCATAACAGATACCATTCTATCGAAAAAACAAAGATTCGTCAAGTCTCTTTCATCAAATTGGCTGGTTGATTGTTCAAACTACCTATTTACGAGAAATATAAAGAGGCTGAAAGACATTCAACCTCTTTATGTTTCTTGTAATTGTTGTAGATAGATTACTAACACGTAAGTGTTGATTTATTGTCTAATCAAGTAATCAAAGGCTCCGATAGCAGCTGTAGCACCAGATCCCATGGAGATAATGATTTGCTTGTAGGCGCTGTCAGTACAGTCACCTGCGGCAAAAATACCAGGGATATTTGTTGAACAAAATTTATCAACGATAATTTCTTGGCGTTCATTGAGTTCAATACCACTGTCTTTGAGCCAAGCAGTACTTGGTACAAGACCAATTTGGACAAAGACACCTTCAAGATCAAGATGTTTTTCTTCGTTTGTATCACGCTCAACGTAACTCAAACCAGTCACATGATCTTGACCAACAATTTCTTTGGTTGCAACGTTCTTAAGAATGGTTAGATTATCAGTTTTAGCAGCTCGTTCTTGTAAGACTTGATCTGCCTTTAATTCAGGTAAGAACTCTAAGACCGTAACATGTTTAGTAATGCCGGCTAAATCTAAAGCCGCTTCCAAACCTGAGTTACCACCACCGATAACAGCAACATCTTTTCCTTCAAATAGAGGACCATCGCAGTGTGGACAGTAAGTAACCCCTTTATTGCGGAATTCATCTTCACCAGGAACGTTGATATTACGCCATTTGGCTCCGAGAGCTAGGATAGCAGTTTTAGATTTTAAAACGGCACCGTTAGCCAGTGTCACTTCAATAAGTTCTTTTCTTCTCAATGCCAGTAGCTAATTGACTTTTGATGATATCAACATTGTAAGATTTCGTATGCTCCTCAACTTGGGCCATTAACTTAGGACCTTCTGTATATAGCGTACCAATCATGTTCTCAATACCAACTGTCTCGATAACTTGCCCACCAAAAGTTTCTGCTAAAAGCCCAGTTTTAAGCCCTTTACGAGCAGCGTAGATTGCAGCACTGTTTCCAGCAGGACCACCACCAATAACCAAAACATCATAGACACCTTTATCAGCGAAAGCATCAGCATCAAGTGGTCCGTCTAATTTTCAACAAGCTGTTCAATGGTTGCACGACCAGATGTAAATTCTTCTTGGTCTTTGTAAACCGTAGGAACAGACATGATACCTTTGGCTTTGACCTCATCTTGATACATACCACCTTCAATCATGGTGTGGGTGATATTGGGGTTTAAAACAGCCATTATATTAAAGGCTTGAACAACGTCTGGACAATTGTGACAGGTTAGTGAAACATAAGTTTCTAAATCGATGGGTTTATCAATCTTCTTGATACGTTCGATAGTGTCATCATCAACTTTAGGTGGACGACCAGAAACTTGCTAAGAGAGCTAAAATGAAAGATGTGAATTCGTGGCCCATTGGTAAGCCTGAGAAAATAACACGACTTTTTTTTGCCCTTTTGTGCAATACCAAAACTAGGTTGACGTTTTAAATGTGTTGATTCAAGACTAATGCGGTCAGACATAGCGACAATCTCGTCTAGAAATTCTTTTACTTTACGAGAATTATCATCATCCCCTAAGTCTGTTTGTAATACAATATCAGATTCTAGTAAATTTAAATATTGTGCTAATTGCGTCTTGATTTCTTTATCTAAGACCATGGATACCCCCTGGTTGTTAAATTTTACCTACAAGATCTAAGCTAGGAGTAAGTGTTTCAGCTCCTTCTTTCCATTTGGCTGGACAAACTTCACCTGGATGTTGGCGAATATATTGAGCAGCACGAACTTTATCAATAAGAGTGCTTGCATCACGTCCAATACCATCAGCATTAATTTCCATCATTTGGATAACGCCATCTGGATCAATGATAAATGTACCACGTTGTGCGAGACCATCTTCCCCAAGAACATCAAAGCCTTGTGAGATGTGGTGTGAAGGATCTCCAATCATAGGATAAGTAATAGTTCCAACAACATCTGAGTCATCATGCCAAGCTGTGTGAACAAAGTGAGTGTCAGTAGAGACAGAGTAAACCTCTACACCAAGAGATTTAAGAGCTTCATATTGTTCTTGAAGGTCACCGAGTTCAGTTGGGCAGACAAATGAGAAATCTGCAGGGTAGAAGCAGAAAACAGCCCATTTTCCCTTTAACATCTTCATCTGTAACAGTAATGAATTCCCCGTTGTGATAAGCTTGTGCTGAAAATTCAATAATTTCTTTTCCGACTAATGACAAAATAATGTCCTCCTCTATTTTTAATAGCCTAATTATAAACGAAATACTTATCAACCTCAAAGAAAACGATTGCAATTTTAATGCGGGTGGATTTTTTCTAATGATTAGCCTGATTTTAGAGCTTGTCAAATGTCACTTTTTTGATAAAATATTATAGTTGCGTAAAGTGACAAATACTTCATTCTAAGCCGATTGTGGTCTTGTTGCCGCAGGGTGGGACTGCAAGTCTAAAGCTTAGAAGAGGAAAAACAATTTTTAAGGAGAAATACTCATGGCAGTAATTTCAATGAAACAACTTCTTGAGGCTGGTGTTCACTTCGGTCACCAAACTCGTCGCTGGAATCTAAGATGGCTAAGTACATCTTCACAGAACGTAACGGAATCCACGTTATCGACTTGCAACAAACTGTAAAATGGCTGATACAGCTTACGAATTCGTTCGTGAAGCAGCAGCTAACGATGCAGTAATCTTGTTCGTTGGTACTAAAAAACAAGCAGCTGAAGCAGTAGCTGAAGAAGCAACTCGTGCTGGTCAATACTACATCAACCACCGTTGGTTGGGTGGTACTCTTACAAACTGGGATACTATCCAAAACGTATCGCTCGTTTGAAAGAAATCAAACAAATGGAAGCTGATGGAACTTTCGAAGTTCTTCCTAAGAAAGAAGTTGCACTTCTTAACAAACAACGTGCACGTCTTGAAAAATTCTTGGGTGGTATCGAAGATATGCCTCGCATTCCAGATGTAATCTACATCGTTGACCCACACAAAGAACAAATCGCTGTTAAAGAAGCTAAAAAACTTGGTATCCCAGTTGTAGCGATGGTTGATACAAACGCTGATCCAGATGAGATCGATGTAATCATCCCAGCTAACGATGACGCTATCCGTGCCGTTAAATTGATCACTTCAAAAAATGGCTGATGCTATCATCGAAGGTAACCAAGGTGAAGATGCTTCTGCAGATTTCCAAGAAGCAGCTGCAGCTGATTCGATCGAAGAAATCGTTGAAGTTGTCGAAGGTGACAACAACTAATCTTTAAGATTGGTTAGGGCTATATGCCCACTATAAGATACGACAAACACCTAAGGGCGGGGCTCAGCCCTGCCCCTTAGTTTGATAAAATAAATTTGGAGAAAAACAAAATGGCAGAAATTACAGCTAAACTTGTTAAAGAATTGCGTGAAAAATCTGGTGCTGGTGTCATGGACGCTAAAAAAGCATTGGTTGAAGTTGAAGGTGATATCGAAAAAGCGATTGAATTGCTTCGCGAAAAAGGTATGGCTAAAGCAGCTAAGAAAGCTGACCGTGTTGCAGCTGAAGGTTTGACTGGTGTTTACGTTAACGGTAACGTTGCAGCAGTTGTTGAAGTTAATGCTGAAACTGACTTCGTTGCGAAGAACGCTCAATTCGTTGAGTTGGTAAACGAAACAGCTAAAGTAATTGCTGAAGGTAAACCAGCTAACAACGAAGAAGCACTTGCATTGACTATGCCTTCAGGTGAAACTCTTGAAGCTGCATACGTAACTGCTACAGCTACTATCGGTGAAAAGATTTCATTCCGTCGTTTTGCAGTTGTTGAGAAAACTGATGCGCAACACTTCGGAGCTTACCAACACAACGGTGGACGTATCGGTGTTGTTTCAGTTATCGAAGGTGGAGATGACGCTCTTGCAAAACAAATCTCAATGCACATTGCAGCGATGAAACCAACTGTTCTTTCATACACTGAATTGGACGAACAATTTGTTAAAGATGAATTGGCACAACTTAACCACGCTATCGATCAAGATAACGAAAGCCGCGCAATGGTTAACAAACCAGCTCTTCCACACCTTAAATATGGTTCTAAAGCTCAATTGACTGATGCTGTTCTTGCTCAAGCTGAAGAAGATATCAAAGCTGAGTTGGCTGCTGAAGGTAAACCAGAAAAAATCTGGGATAAAATCATCCCAGGTAAAATGGACCGCTTCTTGCTTGACAACACTAAAGTTGACCACCAAGCATACACACTTCTTGCTCAAGTTTACATCATGGACGACAGCAAAACAGTTGAAGCTTACCTTGAATCAGTAAACGCTTCAGTAGTAGAATTCGTTCGCTTTGAAGTTGGTGAAGGTATCGAAAAGCATCTAACGACTTTGAATCAGAAGTTGCAGCTACAATGGCAGCAGCACTTAACAACTAATTCTAGTTGCTAGATAAAAAGAAAAGAAGTTACGTAAATGAATCGTAACTTCTTTTTGTTGTTATTAAAAAACATCTGAGCATGCCCCAGACGTTGACAAACTAATTAATGAGCGAAGGTATTTACACCAAGTAGAAGAGAGAGTGTTCCCATGATGATACCTGCAAGGATAACCCCCAGCATAACGGCAATAACACTACGTTTAAAGTCCCAATCTAGGATAGATGCTGCTAGGGTACCAGTCCAGGCTCCTGTTCCTGGAAGTGGAATTCCCACAAAAAGGAGGAGGGCCCAGAAGATCCCTTATCTCCGGCAGCTTTTTCAAGTTTTTGCCCACCACTGTGACCTTTTTTAAGACACCAGGTAAAGAAGCCACCAATTAGAGGTTTGTCTGCCCCCATTCGAGAACACGGCGGGCGAAGAAAAAGATAATTGGAACTGGAATCATGTTCCCAATAACACAAAGAATTAAGGGCTTGCCACCAAGGAATACCTGAGGCGATAGCGACAGGAACGGCTCCACGGAGCTCAACCAAGGGAATCATAGAGATTAAGAATGCAATGATGTATTTCATGAGTAACCTTTCATAGAGAAATAAAATAAAGACTAAAAGTCACAAGAGCTTTATCAAGAGTGATAAGACTAATACTACTGCGAAAGTGCTAAAAGTACTTGTTGGATTAGGTGGGTTTCAGCCTGTTAAAGTGGATAGAAAATTTGAATCAAACACCTTAAAGTTACCTAATATTCCAGTCTTATCTATTGTATCTTATATGGTCTCTAATGACAACTTTAAAAGCTTTTTGAAGGTATAGTTTCCCATGTGCTGACATTTTTGGTATAATAATAGTCAGTTATAGTCAAATTAGACTGGAGGAATTAAGATGGCAAGAAATACATCAGATAGTATAGAAGAATATATTAAAGAATTGCTGGGCCAGTCTGGAATTGCTGAGATTCAACGCTCGAACTTAGCAGATACTTTTCAAGTTGTACCGAGTCAGATTAATTATGTTATTAAGACCCGCTTTACAGAAAGTCGTGGTTATATTGTTGAGAGTAAGCGTGGAGGTGGCGGTTATATTCGTATCGTCAAAGTCAGATTCTCTGATAAGCACCACATGATTAATGATTTGCTTCAGAACTTAGCGGATCAGCTCAGCGAGCAGGTATTTACAGACTTGATCCAGTTGCTTTTTGATGAAAAAATCATCACAGAACGTGAGGGAAATTTGATTTTAGCAACTGCTAGTGATGATATTTTAGGCGCAGATGCGGCTGCTATTCGTTCGCGTATTCTACGCTCGCTATTACTTAGATTGGATAGAAAAAGGAAATTAGATGACGACATATTCAAGAAAAATGCAGGCCATTTTCCATCGTGCGCAGCTTGAGGCAGAGCGTTTTGGAAGTCCTTTCTCTGGAGACTTGGCATGTGCTTCTGGCTATGGTTGAGGTTCCAGGATCTGTAGCCTACCTAACATTTACTGATTTTGAGGACCGTATTCGTGCGGAAGAGATTGAGACAGCTGCTGTACTAGCGATGGAGAAAAGTCCAAAAGACTTGTCTGAATCAGATATTATCGATTTACGTGCACAGTCACCTGCGCTAGAGGCTATGTTGCAAGAGGCGCAAGGAATTGCTGGTGTGACTGGTGCTGTAGAGGTAGGGTCTGAACATGTATTGATGGCCTTCCTTCTTCATAAAGATTTGATGGTTTGTCGTCTCCTTGAAGTTGCTGGTTTTCAATATAAGGATGACAGTGATAAGCCTCGCATTATCGATTTACGACGTTCTTTGGAGCGTTACGCAGGTCTTAGTAAGCAAGACTTGAAGGCCATTCATGACCTTCGTAAGCCTAAAAATCAAAGACATCAGGGAATTTTGCTAATATGATGCAGCCTCCTCAATCTTCTACTGGGGAACTGTCAGATTATACCAAGGACTTAACGGCAGTAGCCGAGTCAGGTGCTCTTGATCCTGTTATTGGACGTGAGAAAGAAATTTCACGCATGATTCAGGTTTTGAGTCGTAAAACGAAGAATAACCCAGTTCTTGTGGGTGAAGCAGGTGTTGGTAAGACGGCACTTGCACTTGGCTTGGCACAGCGTATTGCTTCAGGCGAAGTACCTTTTGAGCTGGCTGATATGCGTATCTTAGAGCTTGATATGATGAGTGTGGTTGCAGGAACACGTTTCCGTGGCGATTTCGAAGAACGTATGAATCAAATCATCGATGAGATTGAAGCTGATGGAAAAATCATTCTTTTATTGACGAACTGCATACGATTATTGGTTCTGGTTCAGGTATTGATAGTACCTTAGATGCGGCAAATATTTTGAAACCTGCTCTAGCACGTGGGACCCTTCACATGGTTGGAGCAACTACTCAAGCTGAGTACCAGAAGCATATTGAGAAAGATGCAGCTCTTTCTCGCTGTTTTGCTAAGATTACAATTGAGGAGCCAAGTGTACCTGAGGCGATTGATATTCTAAAAGGCCTACGTTCGTCTTATGAAGACTATCATCGTGTAACGATTACTGATGAAGCGGTTGAGACAGCGGTCAAGGTGGCGCACCGTTATTTGACGAGTAAAAACTTGCCTGACTCTGCCATTGACCTTTTAGATGAAGCGAGTGCGACTGTTCAAGGTCGTAAAAAAAGAAGCCAAACGTGAGATAACGCCTTTGGATGAAGCGCTTCTATCTGGTGATATGAAGGCTGCTGTTAAACAATATAAGGCTAGCCAAAAGCAAAATTACCAGAACCTGCCTTGGTAGATGCAGATCAGATTATGCAAACCCTTAGTCGTCTATCAGGTATTCCTGTTGAGAAGATAACACAGGCAGATAGCAAGCGTTACTTGAATCTGGAAGCAGAGCTTCACAAACGTGTTATTGGTCAAGATGAAGCAGTTTCAGCCATTAGTCGTGCTATTCGTCGTAACCAGTCAGGTATTCGTACTGGAAAACGTCCAATTGGTTCCTTTATGTTCCTTGGACCTACTGGTGTTGGTAAGACAGAATTGGCCAAGGCTTTGGCGGAAGTTCTCTTTGATGATGAGTCAGCTTTGCTTCGCTTTGACATGTCAGAATACATGGAAAAATTTGCGGCTAGCCGACTTAATGGTGCTCCTCCAGGTTATGTTGGATATGATGAGGGTGGTGAATTAACAGAAAAGTTCGCAATAAGCCTTACTCAGTTCTCCTCTTTGACGAGGTGGAAAAGGCTCACCCAGATATTTTCAACATCCTCTTACAAGTTTTGGATGATGGTGTCTTGACGGATAGTCGAGGTCGTAAAGTTGACTTCTCAAATACCATTATCATTATGACTTCGAACTTGGGAGCGACTGCTCTTCGTGATGATAAGACCGTTGGTATTTGGAGCCCAAGAAATTTCTCATAATCACCAAGCAATGCAGTCACGTATTATGGAAGAACTTAAGAAGGCCTACCGTCCAGAGTTTATCAACCGTATTGATGAGAAGGTTGTCTTCCATAGTCTAGAGGAAGAACAACTTCGTGAGATTGTCAAGATTATGGTGAAACCGTTGGTATCAGCTTTGGCTGAAAAAGGGATTGACTTGAAATTCCAACCAGCTGCCCTTAAGCATTTAGCTAAAGATGGCTATGATGTTGAGATGGGTGCTCGTCCATTACGTCAGCACGATTCAAACTCAAGTGGAGGACAAGTTATCTGAGCTCTTACTAGGTGGTCAAGTGGTTAGTGGACAAACCCTTAAGATCGGCTGCTCGAAAGATAAATTAACCTTTACAGTAGTGTAAAATCAAACAAAAGACAGATTACAGGTGTAGTCTGTCTTTTTTGTGTCAATAGGAGTCAAGATAGAGTCAATCTTTCTGTAAAGATGGGGTAAAAAGAAAAAGCCGAGCAAAGCTCGACTGTAATAATTAGAGTTTTCGTTGACAAAGTTGACAAAGTGATTCCACCAGACCTTGAGGAAGAAGCTTTTCTTAACTTCTTTACCAGCAACCAGTTCCATGCTAGGCATACCTTGGTTAGGCAAGTAACCTTCTCCTACAAGTGACTTATCTTCAAAGGTAGCAGTTCCAACCTTGTCACTTGAGTTGACAGGGGCTTGGACTTGATTTGTAGTAACTTTAATATGTTTACTATTGTTAGCATCTATTTTTGGATGATATTAAAGTCAGACTTAGCAACGGCAGTGACTTGCTTAGATTTACCATCAATAACATGGGCTTGACTTTTACCGATGGCTTGTCCTTTTTTGGCAATGGTCTTGCTTTCCCAATGATAGACAACGTAATTAAGTAGGTCATTGGTTGCAGTGAAACGGGCGTAGTCATCAGTATCGGTATTATCAGCATTCAAAATGACTGTGATAATGCTCATGCCATTTTCATTTGAGTGGGCCACGAAGGAAGCACCGGCTAAATCAGTGGTTCCCGTTTTTTAGGCCATCTACACCTTTACGGTAACTAGGTTGTCCCTTGAGCATATAGTTGAAGGTTTTGAGTTTGTTGACACCATCAAAATCAGCTTCAGTTTTTTTAGTGATATCGAGAATTTCAGGATATTCTTTCACTACGTGTTGTGCAATGATAGCAACATCTTTAGCACTCATGGTATTTTCTTCGTCTGATTTAGAGCCTGGATAGATATTGTCACCTAAGTAAGAATTATTGAGACCAGAGGCATTGACAATCTTGGCATCAGTGATACCCCAATCTTTAAGTTGGGCTTTCATCATGTCGACAAACTTACTTTCGGTTCCTCCGATTTCCTCGGCTAGAGCAATAGATGCACTGTTGGCACTGGAAATAAGAGTTGCGTCAAGAAGTTGTTTGACAGTGTATTTGCGGGCATCTAGTGGAATATTAGATACTCCGGCACTGACAGTTAGTTCAAAGGGGTAGTCAGAAATGTCAACTTTGCTGTTCCATTTGAGGTCTCCCTGATCTACCGCTTTATAAACCATATAGGCTGTTAGGAGCTTGGTAATAGAGCCAATCCCCGTAGAGGTGGTTGCATCTTTTTCATATAAAATTTTGCCAGTATTAGCTTCGACAGCGATGGCATGTTTGGCTGCGGCATCATATCCTTTTTCTTATCTGCTGCAAAAGCAGGGGCTACGCTTCCCAGACAGAGTAAGAAGGTTATCATAAGCGTAATCAGTTTTTTCATGGTTTGTTCCTTCATGTGTTTTGGATATTTATTATACCACATTTTGAGAGGAACTTAAGGTGTTGAGAAGGGGCTTTTACTTACAAGGACTAATTTTTAAGGCAAGATAAAACTACCTTTTGATAGCTAAAAGGTAGTTTTGTGTTTCTTGTTTCCTGTAAAGAAATTAACGATATGGTTCCACCAAACTTTTAAGAAGAAACTTTTCTTGATAGATTGGTTGGCTGTTACAGAAATTTGAGGTGGATCAGAGATGTAACCTGTTCCAACGAGATCCTTATCATCAAAGGTCGCTGTTCCAATAGTGTCACCTTTTTTGATAGGTGCTGTTATAGTTTTTGCTTTGATTTTAACAGTATCATTTTTGCTGTTTATTTTTTGAACGACTGTAAGGTCTGACTCGAGCTTAGCAGAGATGGTTTGACTGTCTCCATCGGCTACCTTAATATCATTTTTCTTGACGATTTGTCCTTTGGTGTTGAGGGTTTTGATTTCCCAGTTTTGAGTCACATAATCTAGCAACTCATTTGTTGCTGTGAATCGAGCAGCTTCATCCTCTCCGCCATTGTCCGCATTCATAACAACTGTAATCAAACTCATGCCATTTTCATTGGAGTGGGCTACAAAGGATGCCCCTGCAAGTTCGGTTGTTCCCGTCTTGAGTCCATCAACGCCTTCACGGAAGTTGTCTTGCCCCTCCAACATGTAGTTGTGTGTCGTTAATTTGTTGTCACCTTCGAAGTCAGTTTCGGTTTGCTTGGTGATTTCAAGTACCTGAGGATAGTCTTTGATGAGGTGGTCTGCAATAATGGCAACATCTAGAGCGCTCATAGTATTCTCGTCATCTGGTTTTGAGCCAGGATAGCGATTATCTCCTAGATATTTATTATTTAGACCAGAAGCGTTAAATAATTTAGCATCTGTAATTCCCCATTCTTTTAGTTGTGCTGTCATAGCGTCAACGAAGGTACTCTCTGTTCCTGAGATTTTTTTCAGCCAGAGCAATAGCAGCACTGTTAGCGCTGGAAATGAGGGTGGCATCTAGGAGTTGTTTAACAGTGTATTTTCGGGAATCCAGTGGGACATTTGAGACTTCTGAATCAACGGTTAAGTTGAAAGGATAGTCTGAAATATCTACTTCAGTGTCCCAGGTAATTTTTTCCTTGATCAACTGCTTTATAGACCATGTAGGCTGTTAGGATTTTAGTCATTGAAGCCACACCATCAGGAGTAGTGGCGTCCTTTTCATAGAGGACTTTCCCAGTAGTTGCTTCGATAGCAATCGCATGTTTTGCGGCAACATTGAAGGAATCAGTCTGATCTTGTGCTAGAGCAGGTGTTGCTAGGCCTAGTAAGATTAAGGCAATCATAATGATGTGTTGTAATTTTTTCATAGTCATTCCTTTGTCTCTCATAAGTGTTTATTATATCACAAAACGACTTAAATATCTGAGAGAAAGGGAATCTTAGCTGCTAACTTATGCCGGAGCTCTGCCATTTTTGACTATATTATGGTAAAATGAAAGTTATATCAAATGAATGATATAAAGTTGACCGGTTCGTTTTTATAAGGGCTGGTCATGGATAAAAAGAGGGATCAAACATGGCTAAACAAACTTTTGAGATGACCTTTGCAGGACGCCCGCTTGTCGTTGAAGTTGGGCAGGTAGCCAAGCAGGCTAATGGTGCTGTCGTCGTGCGTTATGGAGATACAACGGTATTATCAACAGCTGTTATGTCTAAAAGATGGCAACTGCAGATTTCTTTCCTTTACAGGTTAATTATGAGGAAAAAATGTATGCAGCTGGTAAGTTCCCGGGTGGCTTTAACAAGCGTGAGGGTCGTCCCTCAACAGATGCCACGTTGACTGCTCGCCTCATTGACCGTCCTATTCGTCCTATGTTTGCGGAGGGCTTCCGTAACGAAGTTCAAGTCATTAACACGGTCCTCTCTTATGATGAGAATGCTAGTGCTCCAATGGCAGCTATGTTTGGTAGCTCTTTAGCTCTTTCTATTTCTGACATTCCTTTCAATGGTCCAATTGCTGGGGTTCAAGTAGCCTATGCCGCAGAAGATTTCATCATCAACCCAAGTGCAGCAGATAAGGAAATTTCACTTTTAGACTTGACAGTGGCAGGTACCAAGGAAGCTATCAATATGGTAGAGTCGGGTGCTCAGGAATTGTCTGAGGATATTATGTTGCAAGCACTCTTGAAGGGACATGAGGCTATTCAAGAGTTGGTTGATTTCAAAATTATATCGTTGCAGCTGTTGGTAAGGAAAAGGCTGAGGTTGAACTTCTACAAGTTGATGCTGATTTGAAAGTCGAAATCGAAACGGCTTATTATGATCAGTTAGCTAAGGCTGTTCAGGTGGAAGAAAAACTGGCGCGTGAAGCAGCAACTCAGGCTGTAAAAGAAGAGGTCCTTACTTCTTATCAAGAACGCTTTGCAGAAGATGAAGATAAGGAAACCATTCTGCGTGATGTAGCAGAAATCCTTGAGCAGATGGAACATGCTGAAGTACGCCGTCTCATTACCGAGGATAAGGTTCGTCCAGATGGTCGTCGTGTGGATGAAATCCGTCCTTTGGACGCAGAGATTGACTTTCTTCCTAAGGTTCATGGTTCAGGTCTCTTTACACGTGGACAAACCCAGGCCTTATCAGTCTTGACTTTAGCCCCTATGAGTGATACACAACTTATTGATGGTTTGGATCCAGAGTATAAGAAACGTTTCCTTCACCACTACAATTTCCCTCAGTATTCAGTGGGTGAAACAGGGCGTTATGGTGCGCCAGGCCGACGTGAGATTGGTCACGGAGCCTTGGGTGAACGTGCCCTTGCTCAGGTTCTCCCAAGTGTTGAAGAGTTCCCTTATGCTATCCGTTTGGTAGCAGAAGTCTTGGAGTCAAATGGTTCTTCCTCACAAGCCTCTATTTGTGCAGGAACCTTGGCTCTTATGGCTGGTGGTGTACCGATTAAGGCGCCTGTTGCAGGGATAGCCATGGGGACTTATTTCAGATGGAACTAACTACACTGTCTGACCGATATTCAAGGTTTAGAAGACCATTTTGGAGATATGGACTTTAAAGTAGCTGGTACACGTCAAGGAATTACAGCTCTTCAGATGGATATTAAGATTTCAGGTATTACACCTGCCATTCTCGAAGAGGCTTTGGCTCAAGCCAAGGTAGCTCGTTTTGAGATTCTTGACGTTATTGAGTCAGCAATCGCTGAGCCACGTCTAGAATTGGCACCAACAGCGCCCAAGATTGACAGTATTCAGATTCCTGTTGACAAGATCAAGGTTGTCATCGGTAAAGGTGGCGAAACTATTGACAAGATTATCGCTGAGACTGGTGTCACTATTGATATTGATGAAGAAGGTCTTGTTCAGATTTTCTCTAGTGATCAGGATGCCATTAACCGTGCTAAAACTATCATCTCCGATCTTGTACGTGAAGCTAAGGTTGGAGAGGTTTACACTGTACCAGTTGTGCGTATTGAAAAGTTCGGTGCCTTCGTCCACCTCTTTAATAAGACAGATGCTCTTGTCCACATCTCAGAACTAGCTTGGGAACGCACTGAGCGTGTCGAAGATGTGGTTAAGGTTGGGGGTACGGTAACTGTTAAGATTATCAAAATCGATGAAAAAGGACGTATCGATGCCTCAATCAAGGCCTTGCTTCCTAAGCCTGAAAAACTTGAGGAAGGGGAAAATGGAGGAGAGCAGCGACATCGCCGTCGTTCTCGTCATAAACCACGCCACCATAATGAAAGTGGTGAAACACCGAAAAATCCTGATAAATCAGAAACGAAAGAACAGATAGAAGAATGACAGAAAATCAAGAATTGCAAGCTTTTGATGAAACTCTAAAAGAATTTTTAAAGGAACCAGACCACTTTTTGACCAGTCTGGCTTTGGTTAATCACCTACAACGTACTCCCGTCTTGACTGCCCAAGACCTCTACGCAGTTGAAGTGGAAGGCAAGAAGGTTGTTCCTGTCTTCACTAGTGAACAGGACTTACAATCTTTCAAAGCTACTCAAGAGAGTGCTCGAGAACAGACTTGGATAGGACGTTCAAGCTTAGATATCCTAACACAACTGGTTCAGGCAGAGCTTTTTTGGTCTTGCTTTCAATTTAAAAGAGGATGGTGATTTCTCAAATACCACTCTTTTTGCAAGCAGTGAACTCATCCAGTTTATCAACTATTTCACTCAGACCCTTAATAATCTTTTGGGTGAGGAAAATCAAAAGGCAGCTCCTAAAGATAAGATTTATCTTGTTCCAGCCTTCATTCACAAACGCGAGGAAGATGGCCAGGATGACCGTTTCTTTGCGACCATGTCGAATGCAGAGGGACAGAGTTATGTGCCAGTGTTTACGAACTTAACGAGCTTTGCAAAATGGTACGGTAACGAAACTTTTGGTCTACCTTTCCGTAAGGCTAAAGGGACGATTTTACAGTGGCCACTGTCAGAAATTTACCAGCCTTCAACAGGTGAAAAATGAGTTGGATAAGGTTCAAGGTATTGTCATCAATCCGTTTGATGAGCAGCCTGAGTTAGTCGACTGGTCTTATTTTGAAGGGGATAGCGAGTAGACTTAGTGTTAACAGCTCTTCACTTTAAAGAATAGTAGGCCACAGCAAACAATAATAACAATAATGATGTAAGGAGTGACCTAAATGGGTTGGTGGAAAGAAAGTATTGATATAGTAAAGAAAAATGACCCAGCAGCTCGGACGAGTCTGGAGGTTCTTTTAACCTACCCTGGATTGAAAGCCTTGGCTGCTCATCGTATCTCACATTTTCTCTGGCGCCACCATTGTCGACTCTTAGCGCGTATGCATAGTCAGTTTTGGCGCTTCTGGACTCAAATCGAGATTCACCCAGGGGCTCAGATTGCTGAAGGTGTCTTCATTGACCATGGCTCAGGCCTTGTTATTGGTGAGACAGCTGTGGTTGAAAAAGGAGCTATGCTCTATCACGGTGTTACTTTAGGTGGTACTGGTAAAGATGTCGGAAAACGTCACCCAACCGTTCGTGAGGGTGCATTGGTTTCAGCCCATGCTCAGGTCATAGGCCCTATTGAGATTGGAAAGAATTCTAAGGTTGGTGCGGCAGCTGTGGTTGTTGCGGATGTCCCAGAAGATGTTACAGTCGTTGGTGTTCCTGCTAAGGTTGTGCGTGTTCATGGTCAAAAAGGATGAAGAAGTTATCCACGATATTGAAGAAGGTCGTGAATACTATAGCGAAAAGCTAGAAGACCTTCTAAAAGCAGCTAGCTTCCACTCATCACGGCTATAAGGAAAGGAAACGATGAAACTTTTTAGTTCAAAGGTGACTCGATTGACGGTCGTGGGCCCTCTTGCCCTTGTTTACATTGCTTTACATAGAGCAGACTATAGCATGGCAGCCTTATGGTTTTGCATTGCTCTGTTATGGGCCGGTCTTGTTTTTAAGCAACGACACAAGTGAGATTTGAGTAATGAAAAAATTCTTCAAGGACAATCCTTTTTGGTCTTCTATATAGTTGGGAGTTTCCTTTCAGCTATGTCTCTCTTGGCTCAAGGTCAGCTAGATGCGGCTATATGGATTATCATTCTTGTGATACTCTTGTGTTTGTACCTAAACCATATCAAGGATAAAAAATAGTTTCCAGTTAATTGAAAGGAATCTCTAGTGATTAAAATTTATGATACGATGACGCGTTCGCTCCGTGATTTTGTACCTTTGACAGAAAATGTTGTCAATATGTATGTCTGCGGACCAACAGTTTACAATTACATTCATATCGGAAATGCCCGTTCAGCAGTAGCTTTTGATACTATTCGTCGTTATTTTGAGTATTGTGGCTACACAGTCAACTATATTTCCAACTTTACGGATGTAGATGATAAGATCATCAAGGCAGCCAATGAAGCTGGCATTTCAACTAAAGAATTGTCGGACAAGTTTATCGCAGCTTTTATGGAAGATACTGCACAGCTTGGCATTAAACCAGCGACACAAAATCCTCGTGTTATTAACTACATGGATGAAATCATTGCATTTGTATCAATCTTGATTGATAAAGGTTTCGCTTATGTTTCTGAAGGTGATGTATACTTCCGAGTAACTAAGTCAAACAATTATGCTAAATTGGCTAACAAGACTTTGGAAGATCTTGAAATTGGTGCAAGCGGACGTACGGATGCTGAAACAGAACGTAAGGAGAATCCTCTGGATTTTGCCCTTTGGAAAGCTGCCAAAGAGGGAGAAGTTTCTTGGGACAGCCCATGGGGACCTGGTCGTCCTGGTTGGCATATCGAATGTTCTGTTATGGCGACTGAAATCCTTGGAGATACCATCGATATCCATGGTGGAGGGGCAGACCTTGAGTTCCCACACCATACCAATGAAATTGCCCAATCAGAAGCCAAAACTGGCAAGACATTCGCCAACTACTGGATGCACAACGGTTTTGTTAATGTGGACAATGAAAAATGTCAAAATCCTTAGGTAACTTTGTAACGGTTCATGATATGCTTAAGACAGTCGATGGGCAAGTGCTTCGCTTCTTCCTAGCGACACAACAGTATCGTAAACCAATTAACTTTACCGAGAAAGCTATTCATGATGCTGAAGTCAATCTCAAGTATTTGAAAAACACCCACAGTCTTCCATTGACAGAACAGGTGAATCAAGCTGAGTTGCAAACTTATCTTGACACCTTCAAGAAGCTATGGATGATGACTTTAATACGGCAAACGGGTGACTGTTCTGTTTGACATGGCCAAATGGATTAATTCAGGCAATTATGATCAAACCGTTAAGGATGCTTTTGAAAAAATGCTCCAAGTCTTCGGTATTGTTTTCGAAGAAGAAGTCCTTGATGAAGATATCGAAAAACTCATTGAAGAGCGTCAAGCGGCGCGTGCCAACAAGGACTTTGCGACAGCAGACCGCATTCGTGATGAGTTAGCTGCTCAAGGTATCAAACTTCTTGATACCAAGGAGGGCGTGCGGTGGACACGTGACTAAACATCTTGATGTCAACCTTCTTAACGGCATTGCTCTCGCCTTTGAGGAGATGCTGTTTATTCCTTGTACATTCGCCGTCACCTGATTTTCAAGGTCAGACCAAGCCAAACCAACTGCACCGTCTAGCTACACGCTATGTTTCAGCTAAGGCCCAGGCTAGTCTCATTGAAAAAATGCTGGAGCAAGAGCTTTTGACTGAAAAAGAGCTAGACATCTATAAACGAGGTCGTAATGCGAATAGCCATACCAAGGCTAAAAATACAGATGTTATTACCTATAAAATGTCAACAGGCTTCGAAGCAGTCATGGGCTATCTTCATATGACAGAGGATATCGCTCGCTTAGAGGAACTGATTGCTTGGTGTATTGACGAAGTTGAAAAAAAATCTAAAAATTCTGCCGAGAGCAGGATTTTTTTTTGTTTAAAGGCTATAAAAATTGTAACAGTTAGCCAGAGTTTCAAAATTTAGATTATTTGATAATCAAAGTAATTCGGCGTCTTGACAATAAAAATAAGATGAAACTAATATTTAGCACCTTGAAAATGAGAAAGTTAAGGGATGTCTGACACGTGTAAAACCCCGATATAATAGCGTTTTTTTAATAAAACTAATTTGACAGAAAGTAAAAAAAAAAGTCTATAATATTAGTAAATGAGGCCATCTAAAAAATGAGGAGGTGAATGGAAATAGCTAAGAAAAAGTTTTCTATACAACTTTTGCTGCTTTGATTTTATCTAGCTTTACGCTTCAAACAGGTAAAGCAGATGAAGTTCAGGTAAAACCTGATGAAGCTAAAATAGATTATGTTAATAGTGAGGCACCGGCTCCAGTTGCTCCTCAGGCTGATTTTTTCTTCAGTAGGAGCTAAGGCAGAGTCAGCGAGTCAAGTAAGTTCAGTAGTGACCTCAACGTCACTGATGGTTGTCTCTTCAAGTGAGACAGATGAGGGGCTTCTTGAGGTACATTCTCAAGTTGATATCGTGGAGACTAGTGTTTCTACGACGACACCTCATTCAGAAGAGGCTCGTGCCCAGGCTTTTGGTGAGGATCGATCAGTAGCGGCATCTGAACGAGGAGATGCAAACCCAACATCTGATTCTGAACAAGCAAAACCAAATATTGTGCTTACTTATGATAAGTCTCATGAGGCTACAGCGACTGCAGAGTCTCAAGCTGTGACTTCAATGTATAAGAGTGAAAGCACACTATACACATCTGAACTTGCTGGAAATACACATGCAGTTATTGAAAAATCAGAGTATTCTTCACTGGATTCTCATACGACATCTGTAAGTGCGACTCCTACTAGCCAAGCTATTGCAACTTCTGAAGTCGCTTCTGAGTCTGCAAGTACTGCAAGCTCTCTTGCATCTACCGCTCCAGAAACGAGTCAGTTAAATAATAATTCAGAAGATAGCTTAACTGTCCTTACGGTTGGCTGGAAAGATTCATCATCAACTTCTGAGGTCTTTAAAACTTCTGAAGTGGTTTCTATGTTGCAAAGTGAGAGTTTGACCTATTCGTCAGAGGTAACCTTTACGGATGGACTTACTTCAGAAATCTTAGCAACTCCAATCACTTCTGAAGTATACACCGTTGTTCCAAAACGAGATAGTACTGGAGCGCTTCTTGAAGATCAACCTGCTGTTACAGGGAATACAGATATTCTTTATTTAGCACGTGGTGAAATCTTTAACGTCAACTTTGATGTTAACAAGATGGAAGGTAAGAAGATTAAGGGCCTTAATCTAGTCCTTGATGGCAAACAAATTCATCATAGCTACTTTGTTGAAGGAACTCTGGATGAGGTCAATGCTGGTTTGAGTGCCTACCATTTGGCAGAGCAAACGACTGGTATTCATAAAATGACCTTTGAGTTGATTGATACGAATAACAATATTCATTATCTGACACAGACTTTTAGCGTCTTCAATGAAGGCGAGCGTCCAGTGACACCGGATAGTTACCGTAGGAATCAGTATTCATCAACAACGACTGTACCGGTTACTTATAATACCAGTGCAAATAGCTACACTGAAACCGCCAATCATATACAAGCTACGGCTGTTAATGAGTTGGCTGAGACAACTAGAGCGCTAACACAGCAATTGGCAGAACAAATTGCTGAGGTTTTGAGTGGTTGGTCTTCAGCAATTTCTGGAAATAGTTCAACAAGCACAGGTTCAATTGATATCTTCCAAGCAGCAGGTAAAACCATTACTCAAGCTGCGAGAAAGATTGCAGAATCAATCTCAGATCCAGATACAATTGGTAAAGCAAGCTTTGGCTGCTGCAACTGTTGTTCTCGTTCTTCTAGTGCTTTACCTAGCAGCAATTACATTTATTTAACATGCTTTGCCCTCGTAAGAGGGCTTTTTTTATGATAGAATTAGCTTATGAAAACAACTAAAGAATCAAGTCTAGACATTGTTTATGGTGTGCATGCCGTAACAGAGAGTCTGGAAGCAAATACTGGAAATAAACTCTATATTCAAGATGATCTTCGAGGGAAAAAAATGTTGATGCCATAAAGGCTTTGGCAGCTGAAAAGAAGGTTTCCATCTCTTGGACACCTAAGAAAACCTTGTCTGATATGACAGGTGGGGCTGTGCATCAAGGTTTCGTCCTTCGTGTGTCAGAGTTCGCTTACTCTGAGCTCTCAGTTATTATGGATAAGGCTGAGCAAGAGGAGAACCCTCTGATTCTCATTTTAGATGGACTTAATGACCCTCATAACTTTGGTTCTATCCTACGTACAGCTGATGCTACTCAGGTGACAGGAGTTATTATTCCTAAGCATCGTGCTGTGGGGGTAACACCTGTCGTTGCCAAGACATCAACAGGAGCCGTGGAGCATATTCCCATTGCCCGAGTGACCAATCTTAGCCAAACTCTTGATAAACTTAAAGAAGCGGGCTTCTGGGTATTTGGGACAGATATGGATGGCACGCCGTCTCATAAATGGAACACAGCTGGGAAGGTTGCCCTTATCATTGGTAATGAAGGCAAGGGAATCTCTGCTAACATCAAGAAGCAAGTGGATGAGATGATTACTATTCCTATGAGTGGTCATGTGCAGAGCCTTAATGCCAGTGTGGCAGCAGCAGTTCTCATGTATGAAGTTTATCGAAACCGATTGTAACTATGAAAAAAAGAATACTTCTAGTTGATGGTTATAATATGATTGCCTTTTGGCAAGAAACCCGTCAACTTTTTAAGACCAATCAGCTTGATGAAGCTCGTGAAACATTGCTTCGTAAAGCTCAATCATTATGCTAACTTTGAACATATTGATATTATCTGTGTGTTTGATGCTCAGTTTGTTCCAGGGAGCCGTCGACGTTATGATCAATATCGTATCAGTGTTATTTTTACTGAGGAAGATGAGACAGCAGATAGCTATATTGAGCGCGCAGCGGCTGAGATGAATACTGTTCAAAATCTAGTTGAAGTAGCAACTAGTGACTTAAATGAACAGTGGGCTATCTTTTCGCAAGGAGCTTTACGTGTTTCGGCGCGTGAGTTGGAAGAGCGTGTCAATACCTGTTAAGTCTGACCTAGACAAGATGTCGGCACATATTGACTTAAAGACACCAAAACTACGTCCTTGGGACGATGCACAATTAGGGGAAATTACAGGACCTTTTAAATGAAATAGAATAGAGGGATTTATGACATTTAACATTTTGACAGATTCCACAGCAGATCTAGATGAAAAATGGGCTCAGGAGAATAAGGTAGAGCTCGTTGGTTTGACCATCACGCTTGATGATATCGCTTATGAGACCGTTGGCCCTAACCGCTTAATGAGTGACCGTCTCTTAGAACGTATGCAAGAAGGCAGTCAGCCAACCACAAGCCAGGTGAATGTTGGTCAATTTGAAGAGGTTTTTTTCGTCGTCATGCTAAAAATGGTGATGCTCTTCTCTATATTGCCTTCTCATCAGTGCTTTCAGGTACTTATCAAAGTGCTGTTATGGCGCGTGACATGATTTTGGATGAATACCCAGAAGCTATCATTGAGATTGTAGATACCCTGGCGGCAGCAGGTGGGGAAGGTTATCTTTCTATTTTGGCGGCAGAAGCTCGTGACCAAGGTAAGAGCTTATCTGAAACAAAAGCCATGATTGAGGACATTCTGCCACGTTTACGGACCTATTTCTTAGTTGATGATCTCTACCATCTCATGCGTGGGGTCGCCTTTCTAAAGCTCAGCCATTATTGGTAGTTTGATTAATATCAAGCCTCTTCTTTGGCTGGACGCTTCAGGTAAGTTGGTTCCTCTGGCCAAAATCCGTGGACGTAAAAAGCCATTAAAGAAATGGTCCTACAAGCTACCCAGGATATTGGACATAGCACAGCAATTGTCGCTTATGCCAATGATATTGAAGCAGCGAAGAATCTAAAAGAACAATTATTAGCAGTTGACGGCATTGAGCAAGTGCTTATTATGCCACTTGGGCCAGTCATCTCTACTCACGTCGGACCGGATACCTTTAGCTGTCTTTACGATTGGTAAAGAAGCTAGATAGAAAAAGTGTCAGATAGGATTTCCTATCTGATTTTTTGTTTTCTGAAATGATAGATTAATAGAAAATCAAAAGATAACCTATACAAAATGAATGATATATTTGACATAACGTAAAATAATGCTATAATGAATCTAGAAAATGGAGGAAACAAAATGAAAAAGTCACAGAAAAAGTAGCTAGCACGATGGATGAGCGTGCTTCAGTTGATCAGCGGAGAATCTTCTGCTAGAGGTTATTGGGTAGCCATGCTTGGTATATTTGTAACGATTATGGTTGCTAGCAAGACACACTCCGTCGAATTAGTGCAGTCACTATTAATCATTACTTTCTTTGGATCTATGTGCCTAGTCGTAGTGCATAGCGTATCACGTAATGGGCATCCATGGTTGCTAGACAAAAAATTGAGAAGAAAGTGTTCGTATTATCCTGAGTAATGTGTCTTTTGGGAATTTTTATATCGCTAATGGGCCTTTTAAGTCTATTTCAGTCGTTTAAGATAGGGAAGAATCTTATGAGTAGTGTAGCATTTTTGACATTGGGTTTGACTCTTATTTGTGACTGCTGGGTTATTATTAACAGAATCAAGAAGAACCGTCTGGAAGAACTAGAAGACGAAGCATAGGGTTTTTGAATGAAAAATTTAAAAATGAAGTCAGCTCGTGTAGCAAAGGATCTCACTCAACAAGGCTTGGCAGATGCAATTGGTGTTTCGCGTCAGACCATTTCAGCTATTGAAAAGGTGATTACAACCCAACTATAAATCTGTGTATTGCTATCTGCAAAACTCTGGACAAAACTTTAGACCAGCTTTTTTGGGAATCTGAGGATTAGTTTGTACTCTTTAGATGTTATTTAGGCATGATTTCTAGTCTTACACCTTATAAAATGAGAGACTAAAAAAATACAAAAAAAAAAGAAAAACACCTCCAAATGACTTGCCTTGGATGTGTTTTTTTGATATTATGTTAAACAGTATTGTTTACCCCATTTGAAAGGCCCCGGAACCTTCCAAATACTTTTCGATGGGAAGGAACACCCATCACTCGTAAACAAAAAATCGAACTATATATAGGAGAAATCATGAACAAAACAACATTTATGGCTAAACCAGGCCAAGTTGAACGTAAATGGTATGTCGTTGACGCAACTGATGTGCCACTTGGACGTCTTTCTGCAGTAGTTGCTAGCGTACTTCGCGGAAAAAACAAACCAACTTTCACACCACACACTGATACAGGTGACTTCGTAATCGTTATCAATGCTGAAAAAGTTAAATTGACTGGTAAAAAGCAACTGATAAGATCTACTACACTCACTCAATGTACCCAGGTGGATTGAAACAAATCTCAGCAGGTGAACTTCGTTCTAAAAAATGCTGTTCGTTTGATCGAAAAATCAGTTAAAAGGTATGCTTCCACACAACACTCTTGGACGCGCACAAGGTATGAAATTGAAAGTCTTCGTTGGAGCTGAGCACACTCACGCTGCACAACAACCAGAAGTACTTGATATCTCAGGACTTATCTAATTCTAAGAGGAAAGGAGCACTAATATAATGGCACAAGCACAATATGCAGGTACAGGACGCCGTAAAACGCCGTTGCACGCGTACGTTTGGTTCAGGTACTGGTAAAATCACAGTTAACAAAAAAGATGTAGAAGAATACATCCCACACGCAGACCTTCGTCTCGTTATCAACCAACCTTTTGCAGTTACTTCAACTGAAGGTTCATACGACGTACACGTTAACGTTGTAGGTGGTGGATACGCTGGTCAATCAGGTGCGATCCGTCACGGTATCGCTCGTGCACTTCTTCAAGTAGATCCAGACTTCCGCGATTCATTGAAACGCGCTGGACTTCTTACTCGTGATGCACGTATGGTTGAACGTAAGAAACCAGGCTTGAAAAAAGCTCGTAAAGCATCACAATTCTCAAAAACGTTAATTCGTTGCTGGGAAGCACAATACAAACGAAAATACTGCAACTTGCAAGGTATTTTCGTTTGTATGAGAACTGGGCGGTACACAATTAGGCTAGCTCTAACGACTTTAGTCGCATAGAGATATGCTATGCACAGTTGCCTCAAGAAAACAAGTAGAGCGATGTTTGATTGGATGGCAACCACTACATAATGGAAATATCTAGAAATGTCTATTATAACTAAATAAAAAGTTTCAGGAAAATAGTTATTTTTCGGAAAGTCATATTTAGAAATTGAATGGTATTGGTCGAATATTTCTAGGAAGTCTGAGTGGATGATGTGGGGTTCCGTTTTTATTTTTTCTAAGACAATATAAATTGGGTACAAGATCCTTAATGATATTTTTCCCTATTCATATACATACCATTATTTCCCCCAGCAGGCAACTACTAAATCAGATTGTGCAACACATTCTAAAATATAATTATCATTTCGTCTCCTATAGGATCATCAACTAAAATATATCCTTTGGGTAAGTGCTTCTAAAAGCAAATAAGTTAGTCATAAGTAAGGTTCCATATCCCCAAGCTTTTGCATAATTTATACATCGTGTGATTGTCGGATCATCGATAGTTTCATCGGCAATTGAAGGATTCAAACCAATAAAAAAGAATCGTAGGTTTTGTTGAGTCCCAGGTACGAGATAGTTTATAGCGATAAAGCTGATTGTCTGAAATAGTAGCTTTTTTTGCATAGTTGACCTCCGTTTTCTTCTATTATATCATTATTGATTTTTCCAAGTAAAAACATTTATAAACTGTTCGGATTACTTTTGATAAAATAGAATCAGAAATAGAGAGGAAATTACAATAGAAAATAACAAGTCGATGTTTACTTTAACTTTATAGGCAACTGTCAAGTGCTATGAAAAGCGGGCATAGAAAAATGACTTAAAAACGGTAAAATATTATTAGTTAATTTAGACTAAGTTGCAATTAGCTTTCATCTTTAAGGAATAATGTGAAATGCTAAAAGCGGAGAGAGTTTAAAATTTGTTGTTGGGAGGAGTTTTGCTGGTGAGTGATAAGAGTAACAAAAATTTTGGGATAAATTCGCCAAGTTGTATGCTCCTTTTATGAAGAAGGATAAAGGTGTTTATGATAAAGTTTGCGGATACATAAACCCTTATTTGAGTAAGGATATGAATGTACTTGAACTTGCTTGTGGTTCAGGTCAATTATCCTTTAACCTTTCAAAATATACGAAAAGTTGGATTGCAACTGATTTTTCTAAACAAATGATTTTTGAAGCAAGAAAACATGGAGAATACGAGAACCTTGTCTTTGAAATAGCTGATGCTACTTCATTGATTTATACAGATGAGAAATTTGATTGTGTAGTAATAGCTAATGCACTTCATATTATGCCCGAGCCTGACAAGGCAATGAAAGAAATATATAGGGTATTAAAACCTAATGGTACTTTGTTTGCTCCCACTTTTTTTATGGAAAGAGGAAAAACAAAGTAAATTCAAAAACGGCTGATGTCTATTGTAGGGTTTAAGATGTATAAAGAATGGGATAAAAAGCAATTTGAAGAATTTATCCATGAATATGGATTTTCAGTAGCTGAAATGAAATTGGTAAAATGGAGGTCTTGCACCAGTTGGTGTAATGATTGCATATAAAAAGTAATATTAAATTATTATTTACAATGATGGAAACTCCTTAAAGTATCAAGATACAATAGTTTTACAGGAGAAAAAGAGATGTAAGTAATGGCTCTTTGTAAAATCGTGTTGGTAGAAGTAGACGATTTTTCTACCAACACGATTTTTAATTTATTATAGAACTGATTTCTGTTAAAATCCTAAAAGCCACCTATTTCGACAGTTTTATAGCTTGTTATTCTATTTTCTTGACAATAATACCACCGTCTCCACACGTTTTTTAACCATAAAAGACACCTCCATGAGCATTTGATTATATTGTACCAAATCCAACTTGGAGGTGTTTTATTTAATTCTCATTTACGGGATTCAGTGCCAATTAAAATTGCGTATTTTTATTTAAAATGTATTAGAATTAAATTCATATAAAATATGCACGAAAAATAAATCAAAATTAAAAAGTACAAATTAATGAAGTGATTATTGATAAAAATAGTTAATAATTGGTTAAACAAAATATATAACTCGTTTATAAATTTATAGAAATGAACCATTATAAATCTCCTCTTAAATATTGAAAAAAACCATTGGCAGTGGACATACTTTAAGACTATATATTTCTGAAACTAGTTTCACAATACAAATATTGACATGCAATTATTAATTGGTGGATTTTAAGTTGACATCTACAAAGTTTAATGTTAAAATACATTCAAAAATATATTTGAATCAGGTGCTTTATGGTTCAAAATGTTGTTACTTCAATAATCCTGTACTCTGTGACAGCCGTAGACTTACTTATTATCCTAATGTTATTTTTTTGCCAAAAGAAAAAGCAGAAAGGACATCATTAACATCTATTTAGGACAATTTCTAGGCTCTGTTAGTCTAATATTCCTAAGTTTGCTTTTTGCATTTGTCTTAAATTATATTCCTAGTAAAGAGATTTTAGGTTTACTCGGTTTGATTCCAATTTTCCTAGGCCTCAAAGTTTTGCTTTTAGGAGATTCTGATGGAGAAGCTATTGCAAAAGATGGTTTGCGAAAAGACAATAAAAACCTGATTTTTCTAGTCGCTATGATTACTTTTGCAAGTTGTGGCGCTGACAATATTGGTGTCTTTGTCCCATATTTTACCACCTTAAATTTAGCGAATTTGATAGTGGCTTTACTTACCTTTTTTAGTCATGATTTATCTCTTGGTTTTTTCTGCCCAAAAATTGGCACAAGTCCCTTCTGTTGGAGAAACTTTGGAGAAATATAGCAGATGGTTTATTGCCGTTGTTTATTTAGGATTGGGGATGTATATCCTGATTGAAAACAACAGCTTTGACATGCTAAGGACTGTGTTCGGCTAGGAGAAAAAATTATGAAAAAAGATAGTATCTGTCAATGGATGTTATAAATCAACAAAATGTTACAACCGCAACGAACTACCTTGAAAAGGAAAAAGTCCAAAAATCACTTCGTATTTTATCAAAGTTTACCGATAATAAACAGATAAATATCATCTTTTATCTCCTTGCTGTTGAAGAACTCTGTGTCTGTGATATAGCCTGTTTACTAAATCTCAGTATGGCATCTGCCTCCCACCATCTTCGTAAACTAGCCAATCAAAACATCTTGGATACTAGAAGAGAGGGGAAAATTATATATTATTTTATAAAAAAGATGAGGAAATCAAAGATTTTTTAATCAACTAGGATAACAACTATTTTTACTACTTTACCATGATTATATATAGGACTTATCTATGAAATTTTTTTTGATGAAAATTACTCACAAGAAATACCTACTCGTATCAAATGTTTAAGAAAAAGTATAATTTAAAAGCAAAGCGACCTAGGTAATGCAGGTTAAGTTAGCCAAGTTGAAAAGGAGGAATTTGAAAGAATTTGTATCTTTTATTTTTTGTTTCATTTATGCCCTATGCTACTGGAATAGTTAGTAGTCATTTCATGAATCATACGGCACAGCTCTTTTATGGACTGATCGTTATTGTTTCAACGGTAGCAAACTGGTTTTTACATAAAGTAATTGATAAACCCAATATAGATCAGAAAGAAATACTTGAAGCTACCGCACAATATAGGAAGTTATTGATACCTGACCTAATAATTAAAGGAGTGGGATTGATTCTATCCTTAATTCTCTATCCTCCGATTATGATGTATAGTGTTTTAATTGCGGCATTTTACATCATAACTTTAAAAACACTATCCGAAAAAGAGTGAATAACTAAAAAACGGTGACCAAAGTTAGGTGTATTATTTTAATGCTTAGAGACCTAAACTATTCCCCTATTTTAAAAATATTGATTCAGATTTTATGAAATTAAAAAGTAGATGTTGTTCAGAAAATCCTTGATATTACGCTGTTTTTAGTCCAACTGAAATCCATACTTTCCAAACCAGGTCTTAAGAAAGCTCGTAAAGCTAGCCAGTTCTCAAAACGTTAATTCGTTGCTGGAAAGCAGAATACAAACGAAAACACTTTGCAGTTTGCAAGGTGTTTTTTGTATAGATTTCTGAAAAAAGTTCTAAATCTTACTAGAGTTTTGTCTTCATCTTGAAATTTTATAACAATGTGATATATTTATAACAGATAAGGTGTGATATATTTATAACATACTAAAAAGAGGTGGACTAAAATGAAAATATCGAAGAACTTAAAGATAATTCTTTATATCGCTAGCGTGCTTATTGTTGTATGTTTAGTATTATTGCTGGGGAATCACCTACCGATTCTAGCGAAAGGTGCTATTATGACGACGGCTTGGCTTCCTTCGTATTTGGTGTGTACGATGGTATCGGTCCTCTCAAAATCAACCTATCAAAAGAAAGAAAAAAAATGTTTGGGATTACTGCAAAATTATATACAGTGCTTGTATTTCTCTCGTCCTCAATCTATACTATTGAGTTTGGCTTCTAACTCCTGGTTCTTTGATTAAGAATATAATGTTAGGAATTGGATTAAGTGTTCAATTGTTATTAATGTTTTACTTCTTATTCAAGAGAATTAATGAAGAACCCGATGAACGATTTTATAGAAATATTGCAAAGTCCTCTTCCATTTTGTTTACAATAGCAATCTTTATATTATTGGGAATTGCAACATTGATAGCTGTCTGTAAAGTTTTCGTTTTGAATGCTGGATTTCTTTATATTTTGGTGGCTTTTTTTACTCTTATTATTTGCCATTACTTACTTTATCACTGAAAAAAGGGGATGAAATATGGCGAAAGAAAGTAAAATAAAGACTAACTTGAAAGAAGTGAGGGAAGCTTATGGTATGACTCAACAAGATTTAGCAGATCAAGTAGGAATACGGAGAGAAACGATTGTTCACTTAGAAAATAACCGCTACAACCCTTCGTTGGAAATGGCTTTAAAATAGCACAAGTCTTTAATAAACAAGTGGAAGAACTATTTCGTCTGAAATAAGAGAAGTAAAACAATCGAATTGATTTGTGTATCAGTTTTTGGAAACTTGTTATTCTATGGCGAGGTAGTGGTAAAGGGAGTATTTTCAAAGGAGTTTTTTTACTTCATTTTAGTTGAAACGCATTCAAAAAAATAAGATAATAGTTTATTTTTCAAGCATTTTAACCAATAATAGAACTTTTTAGGCCGAAATATTTCAAAAATGCTAATGTTTCTCTAATCTATTCAATTTGTGAGGTCTTGCATATTATGTAGTTATCATACAAAAATTTAAAAAGTGATTGAATATATTTATTTGAAAGATGATATTGTTCTACACTTCAAACTTGTTGAAATCAAGAGTTTTTTATCTTCAACAAAGATTATTTGAGGTTTTGAAATAAAAAGTTATCATAATAAAGAATGTATATTTTACAAATTATGCTTTTTATATATGGATGTTCTTTTGTATTTTAAACTTAAGGTAAGCCATAACAAAATGCTCAAAATAACACTAAAATTAAAAATAGTTAATCATAACTATTGGTTAGTATGTTCTAAAAACCCCATTATTTGTGCGAATTGTAGGATATATTAAAAATTTCAAAAAAAATTTTTTAAAAAATGTTGACATATCTCTAAATAGTGTTATAATAAAATGGGTATCGGGAATACCTGATAAAAAATAAGTTGTTTATAGAGGAGAATTAATTATGAAAAAGTATTGCTTACTTCAGCAGCAGTTCTTGCGCTTTTTGCGGCTGCAGCGCCAGCAGTTGCGGATATCAATGGTGGAGCTAACACTCCAGGAGCATTGACCAACCAACAACAGGTGGTGGTGTGAATGATGCCTACAACGCTCAAACAGAATTTGAAAATGCTCGTAAAGTAAATGAATACTTGGCAGGGCATCAAGAAGATATCGATGCTGAAGCAGCTCAAGATCCAGCAGTAGTTGCAGCTAAACTGAATTTGATGCGGTTGAAGGCGGATGCACACTGAAAAACAAAGAAGCTTATGAATCACTTTGAATACTGCTCGTAACAACGTTCGTAACCGTTACACTGAAGAACTTCAAAAGAAATGGAATACTGCTTCTAAAAAAGAAGGTAATTACTAGTTTTGAATGAAACTCAGAACAAAAAAGAACGCTCGTTATGAAGCGGAACATGGAGCTCAAGCAGAAGATAAAACTGCTCCATCACAAGAAGATGTGAAAAAAGCTCAAACTTCAGCAGAAAAGCTAAAAAAGCAGAAGAAAAATCTAAAGCAGTTAAAGAAAACAAATCAGGTTCTAAAGCAAAGCAAAAGCTCTTCCAAATACTGCGGCAGTAAAATAATTAGTGATTACTAGTTTTACCAAGAATATCACTGAAGTTAGGCTTCAGTGATATTTTATTATTAATAATAAAATGAAGAAGTAGAGATTTATGAGTAAAACGCAATAGTAGCACGAAGATCTTAAATAAAAAATCCTTTGGCTATCTTTTGGCATCCATTCTTGTATTAGGATTAGTGATTCCTTGGTGGAGTCAAAGTGTTTTTACAGGAAAAAATGCTCATTCACTTGGGAATAAGGTTTCAAGTCAGTGACTATAAACCTACCGATGATGAAAAAGAAGTATCTCAAGTCGAAGTTTGATGGTCTTTCTGCAACTAATTCAGATACGATTGCTTATGTCTATGCACCAGGGACTAAATTAGATGAGCCTGTTGTACAAACAAAAGATAATTCTACATATCTAGATAAAACTTTCGAAAGGAGGTAATAAGCCTCTGTTTGGTACTGTATTCATGGATACAGACAATAAGAAAGATTTCAGCGATCGTTTGACTTGGCTCTTCGGTCATGCTCGAGGAAGTCAGGTAGAAGACCATCGTATGTTTAATGATGTTAACTACTACAGTGATCAGTCGTTTTTTGACAAACACAAGTATGTTGTTATAGAGACGCCTCAACGTAAGTATTATTATGAAGCACTTGCTATGGTAATTGTGCCTGAAGACACAGCTTTCTATCGTACATCATTCAAAGATGATAAGGATTTTAAGGAACAATTAGATATTATCTATGATACGGCTGATGTTAAAAACAAGGATTTGAAGGTTAGTGCTTCAGATAAATACCTCGTTCTTTCGACTTGTCGTGAGGAAGATCCAACGATTCGTGCCAATCTCTACTTGCGTCAAATTCCAGACTCTGAGATGTCTGATTTTGTAGCTAAACACGGATAAAGATTTGGAATACACACCAACACGCTAATCATTAACAGAACTCTACTTCTCGTGAAGTAGGGTTTTTATTTTATTTGAACAGAACTGTATTTTTAAAGTTGTTATAAGGGTGAGATGTAACTGTTTGTTAATCTTTTTTTTTATCATTAATGGATCAGTTTTTTTGGTACACTAGAAGTATGAAAAGGAGAGTGTTATGAAACAGAGCCAGGCTAAAAAGCGTGACAATGCGATGACTAATAAGATTTTGATGGGGTTGATTGCTCTCGTCTTAGGTTTGCTTTTTTCTTGAGATTTTAATTGTTCAGAGTAAGAACGAACAGCAAAAGAATGCCTCGAACCAGGTACAGACAGCACGTATCATGGCTAATGGGGACTTGCTCTATCATGACGGTCTCTATATGAGTGCCCTTCAGTCAGATGGTAGCTATGATTTCACGGAGAATTTTACTTATGTGAAGCCGTGGTTAAAGCAGGCTGATTTGGTCTTGGGTGATTTTGAGGGAACGATTAACCCTGATTATCCTTTGTCAGGCTATCCTCTGTTTAATGCTCCTCAATCAGTGACAGCAGCTATCAAGGATGCTGGCTATGATGTTATGGATTTGGCCCATAATCATATTTTGGACTCTGGCTTAGAGGGAGCTTTTACAACGGCTGATGCTTTTAAAGAGGTGGGCATTGACCCTGTTGGTGTTTATGAAAATCCGGTGCGTGACAAGGCGCCACTCCTCATCAAGAATGTTAATGGTATCAAGGTTGCAATACTTTCCTATGCTTATGGTTACAATGGCCTAGAGTCGAACTTAACGGATAAAGAGGTTGCAGACCACTTATCGAATTTGGATGAAAAACGTATGAAATCCGAGATTCAGCGTGCCGAAAAAGAAGCGGATATCACGGTTATCATGCCACAGATGGGCGTGGAATATCGTTTGGAACCGACAGATGAACAGGTTAAACTCTATCATAAGATGATTGATTGGGGTGCCGATATTATCTTTGGAGGCCATCCTCATGTGGTTGAGCCGTCTGAGGTGGTTAAAAAGGATGGACAGTAAAAACTCATTATTTACTCAATGGGTAATTTTATCTCTAACCAGCGCATAGAGACCATGGATGGTGTGGATAGTGCAGAGTGGACAGAGAGGGGCGTCTTAATGGATGTCACCCTTGAGAAAAGAATGGTCAAACCACGATTAAGACTGCTCAAGCACATCCGACTTGGGTTAACCGTACGCCTAAAGGAACAAGTTCGCCAGAGGGATACCCTTTGTATACTTACCAAACTTATATTTTAGAGGATTTCATTAAAGGTGGTAAATATAGAAATAAACTAGATGAAGAAACCAAAGAGCGTATAGATACTGCTTTATAAAGAAATGAATGCCCATGTTAATTTAAAATGGAAATAAAGCTAAGATATCGCCTAAATTTGGCGGTATTTTTTTGTTTATCGACAAGTTACCCACAGACTTATCCACAGGTGTGGATAAGTCTGTTAACTGTGTTGAATATTGATTTTTCAAGGTTTTAAAAGAAGGAAATTATTTAGGTTGTGAACAAGTTTATCCACAAGTAGTTAGGTCAAAGAGAGGATGTTTTCATAAACGATATTAGTTAAATTCCTCGGAAACATTCGTTTTTTCAAGAAAAATAGGCAATTTTCATAAAAATAGCATTTTTAATCAAAATATGCTAAAATTATACAAAATAAAATGATGGAGGCTTCTCATGAAAGCGATTATTACAGTTGTAGGTAAGGACAAATCAGGTATTGTTGCGGGTGTTGCGACTAAGGTGGCAGAACTTGGCTTGAATATTGATGATATTTCTCAAACAGTTCTTGATGAATTCTTTACCATGATGGCGGTTGTATCATCAGAAGGCAAACAAGATTTTACACACCTACGTGCTGAATTGGAAGCCTTTGGTGAGTCATTGAACGTTAAAATCAACATCCAAAGTTCAGCATTTTTGATGCGATGCACAACTTGTAAGATAGGAGTAGCTTAAAATGGATATTAAACAGGTCACAGAAACCATTGCCATGATTGAGGAACAGAATTTTGATGTTCGTACCATTACCATGGGGATTTCACTCCTAGACTGTATCGATTCAGATATCGATAAGGCGGCGGAAAAAGTCTATAACAAGATTGTATCTAAGGCTAAGAATTTGGTAGCTGTTGGTGACGAGATTGCGGCTGAACTTGGTATTCCGATTGTTAATAAACGTGTGTCTGTTACTCCGATCTCAATCATCGGTGCGGCAACAGATGCAACAGACTATGTACCTTTTGCGAAGGCGTTAGACCGAGCAGCTAAGGAAATCGGTGTTAACTTTATTGGTGGTTTCTCTGCACTCGTTCAAAAGGGCTACCAAAAAGGTGATGAGATTCTTATTAATTCTATTCCACGTGCGCTTGCAGAGACTGATTTTGTCTGCTCATCTGTCAACATTGGTTCAACAAAGACTGGTATTAACATGACAGCGGTACGTGACATGGGACGTATCATCAAAGAGGCTTCTGAGGCAGATCCAATGGGTCCAGGTAAATTGGTGGTCTTTGCTAATGCGGTTGAAGATAATCCATTTATGGCAGGTGCCTTCCACGGTGTTGGTGAGGCTGATGTTGTAATCAATGTTGGGGTTTCAGGTCCTGGTGTTGTGCAACGTGCAGTTGAGAAAGTTCCGGGCGAAAGTTTCGATGTTTTAGCTGAAACAGTTAAGAAGACCGCCTTCAAAATCACACGTGTTGGTCAGTTGGTTGGTCAAATGGCCAGCGAACGCCTTGGTGTCGAGTTCGGTATTGTAGATTTGTCTCTTGCGCCAACACCAGCAGTTGGTGATTCAGTAGCCCGTGTACTTGAAGCTATGGGTCTTGAAGTTGTTGGTACACATGGTACTACTGCAGCTCTAGCCCTTCTTAACGACCAAGTTAAAAAAGGTGGTATCATGGCATGTAACCAAGTTGGTGGTTTGTCAGGTGCCTTTATTCCAGTTTCTGAAGATGAAGGTATGATTGCGGCGGTTCAATCTGGTCATATCAACCTTGAAAAATTGGAAGCTATGACAGCCATCTGTTCTGTTGGTCTAGACATGATTGCTATTCCTGCTGATACGCCAGATACCACAATCGCGGCCATGATTGCTGATGAAGCGGCTATCGGTGTCATTAATCAGAAAACAACAGCTGTTCGTATCATTCCTTATGGTAAGGAAGGTGATATGTTGGAACTTGGTGGTCTTCTTGGTTATGCACCAGTAATGAAGGTAAACAAAGCTTCATCGGCTGACTTCATTGCGCGTGGTGGTCCAAATCCCAGCTCCTGTTCACAGCTTTAAAAACTAAGCGGATGATAAATGCTTTGCCAATTGGTAAGGCATTTTCTGATGGTCTCGCTGGCTAGATAGTCGAGGGGATTTGTGCTATAATGAATTCAAAAATGACGGAAAGAAGGGCGCTATGAGTAAGGTTAAGTTGTATATTGCGAGACACGGCAAAACGATGTTTAACACCATTGGTCGTGCACAAGGTTGGTCTGATAGCCCTTTGACCCCGTTCGGTGAGGAAGGTATTCGTGAATTGGGAGTAGGTCTGAAAGCAGCAGGTATTCCTTTCAAGGTCGCATATTCTAGTGATTCAGGTCGAACGATTCAAACCATGGATATCATTTTACGTGAGACGGGTTTGAAACTATTCCTTATAAACGTGACAAACGTATTCGTGAGTGGTGTTTTGGTAGTTTAGATGGTGGCTATGACGGTGAACTTTTTCTACGGTGTGCTACCGAGAACAGATGCTTTTCAAGGTAAGGATTTGCATGAGGTAACTTATCCTGAGCTTGCACAAGGTATTCTTGATGTGGATACGGCTGGTTGGGCAGAGCCTTGGGAAGTGCTCAGAAAACGTATTTTAGAGGGGTTCACAGCTATTGCAGAAAATCTTGAGAGGTCTGGTGGCGGTAATGCTATTGTCGTTAGTCACGGTATGACCATTGCAACCTTTGCATGGTTAATTGATTCTTCTGTCGAGCATCCTTCATTGGACAACGGTTCGGTTACTGTTGTTGCTTATGAAAATGGTAAATTTACATTAGAAGCACTTGGCGATATGACTTATCGTCAGGTTGGGCGAGAGATAATAGAAAAAGACAATGGTAAAAAATAGCTATCCGAGTCGCCGTCAGGCATGAAAAAGCAAACCAATTGGTTTTGGTTATCAGTGGCGTCTTGACTGCAATTCTTTTAGTTACAGCAGGACTTTATTCAGTATTTGGTGTCAGTCGTACAGTCCAACAAACCAATGGATCGTCAGTAACAAAAAGTAGTAAACAAGCCACCGATGCGACTCAAAGCAAGGATACAAAAGGACTACCTGATGTATCGCCTAAAGACTGGAAATTGCTTTTGGTAAATCGAGATAATAAGTCTAAAGAGCTTAACCCCTGAGATTGCTGACGTTGATGGTGTTTCTGTAGATGCAAGAATTGCTAAGAATGTTGAAGCAGTTTTTAGCAGCTGCTCAAGAAATTGATCCAAGTTATCACTTGATATCAGGTTATCGTAGTGTTGCTTATCAGACAGAACTTTATAACAGTTATGTTCAGCAGGAAATGGCTGCTGACCCAAGTTTGACGGAGTCTCAGGCGGAGAAAAAGGTTCAAACCTATTCACAACCACCAGGAGCGAGTGAACACCAGACAGGTCTTGCGATTGATATGAGTACTGTAGATAGCTTAAATGAAGCAGATCCAGATACAGTAGCTAAAGTCAAAGAGTTGGCGCCGAAATATGGCTTTTGTTCTTCGTTTTCCAGATGGTAAAAAACATCGTCAACGGGTGTAGGCTACGAGGATTGGCATTTCCGCTATGTTGGTAAAGAGTCAGCAGAGTATATGACTGAACATAATCTTACTTTGGAGGAATATTTGGCATTATTAAAGGAGAAAACTAAGTGAGACGACGTTTTAAACTAAAAGCCTTCATAACCTTAGTTGCTGTTTTCGCTTTAGGTATTGTCTTACCTTTGATTCTTCATGCCTCTACAGATGATAATGCTCGTTCGGTAAAGGTTGCTTACACACAGCAAGAGTTTATTGAGACCTTAGCTCCAACAGCTCAAAAGATGTCTAAAAACTATGGTGTACCTGCGTCTATTCTCCTTAGTCAAGCTGCATATGAGTCGAATTATGGTAGCAGTCTTTTATCTGTTAAATATCATAACATCTACAGTCTCCCTGCTCAGCCAGGTCAAGAACGTATTCGTTTAAAGGATAGTATCTACAGTAAAGGAAATGGCAATATCAAAAGGTGGATTTTGCAGTTTTTAAGGATTGGTCAAGTTCTATGATGACTTATTTAGAAGAACTTCGCCAAGGAACGTGGGCGAGTCGACCTATAAAGAGGTGGCAGGAACGACTAGTTATAAAGTTGCGGCAGAAAAAACTACAAGCTGCGGGATTTAGCAGTGATCCAGATTACGCCAAACACCTCATATCTATTATTGAGACCGATCATTTGTCAAAATATGATCGATAAGATTAGAGTACCTCGGAGGTGCTCTTTTTTTTGCTTTTCTAGGTCTTGAGATGTATTTTTAGCACTCTTCAAAAAGAGTGCTAATTTTTGTTTTTTGGGTTGACATGTTCAAGTTTAGGTGTATAATAGAATCATAAGTTAGCAGTCGATGTGTTAGAGTGCTAATAAATAGAAATGAGGTGACATCGTGATTACGCAAAGGCAAAACACTATTTTGAATTTGATAGTTGAGATGTTCACTCGTACACATGAACCGGTTGGTTCTAAAGCATTACAAGAATCAATTGATTCGAGTTCAGCGACCATTCGTAATGACATGGCCAAGCTAGAAAAGATGGGCTATCTTGAAAAAGCTCATACTTCTAGTGGGCGTATGCCAAGCCGAGCAGGTTTCCAGTATTTCGTCGCTAATTCTTTGAATCTTGATACGATTGATGAACAAGATGTTTATCAAGTGGTCAAGGCCTTTGATTTTGAAGCCTTTAAACTTGAAGATATCTTGGATGCAGCGGCGAAGCTGCTGGCAGAAATGACAGGATGTACAGCAGTGATTCAAGATGTGGAACCGACACGACAACGTCTGACTGGGTTTGACATTGTTCATCTATCCAATCACGACGCTTTAGCGGTTCTTACTCTAGATGAATCTAAGCCTGTGACAGTTCAGTTTGCTATTCCAAAAAAATTTCTTGTCTAGTGATTTGGAAATTCTTCATAAGCTTGTTCAAGAACGTTTTTTGGGAAACACTGTCTTAGATATCCATTACCGATTGAGAACTGAGATTCCTCAGATTGTGCAAAAGTATTTCAAGATAACAGATAATGTTCTAGATTTGTTTGATTATATCTTTTCACAACTTTTTAAGGAATTGATTTTCATCGAAGGTAAGGTTGCATCACTGACTTATGCCGACTTAAAAACCTATCAATTTTTGGACAATCCACAACATGTGGCACTTGAGCTTCGATCAGCTATCTCCGATGATGAAGTGACCAAGATTTCGGTTGCAGAATCAACTGAAGAAGCGCTTGAAAATGTCACAGTTATGAGTCATAAATTCCTGATTCCTTATCGTGGGATGGCGCTCATGCATGTGATTGGCCCAGTTGAAATGGATTATCGTCGCATGGTTAGTTTGGTCAATGTTATTAGTAGAGTTTTGGTTATGAAGTTGACGGATTATTACCGTTACCTCAATAGTAACCATTATGAAGTTAGCTAAAATATAACATTTAAAAAGTATAGAAAGAGGTGTATGCCTTGACTGAAGATATTAAAAAGAAGACGTGAAAGAAGAGGAAGCTACGGAGACAACTGAAGAAGTTGTAGAGGAAGTAAGCGAACCTTCTGAACTTGAAGAAGCCCAAGCGCGTGCCGAAGAATTTGAAAAACAAATACCTTCGTGCCCATGCAGAAATGCAAAACATTCAGCGACGCAAATGAAGAACGTCAACAATTGCAAAAGTATCGTAGCCAAGATTTGGCAAAAGCGATTTTGCCATCACTTGATAACCTTGAACGTGCTCTTGCCGTTGAGGGCTTGACTGATGATGTCAAAAAGGCTTGGAAATGGTGCAAGAAAGTTTGGTACATGCTCTTAAAGAGGAAGGGATTGAAGAAATCCAAGCTGATGGTGATTTCGATCATAACTTCCACATGGCTATTCAAACAATGCCTGCAGATGATGAACATCCAGCAGATACGATTGCACAAGTTTTCCAAAAAGGGTATAAACTCCACGAACGCGTCTTACGCCCAGCTATGGTAGTTGTATATATAATTACAATTGAAAACTTGTCCGAAATGACAGAAAACTATGAATGAAAGATAAAAAGCAAAATAGAAATTAAAGTAAAAAGGGGAAAACATATGTTCATATGTCTAAAATCATTGGTATTGACTTAGGTACAACAAACTCAGCAGTAGCAGTTCTTGAAGGAACTGAATCAAAAATTATCGCAAACCCAGAAGGTAACCGCACAACTCCATCTGTTGTGTCATTCAAAAATGGTGAAATCATCGTTGGTGACGCTGCAAAACGTCAAGCAGTAACAAACCCAGATACAATCATCTCTATCAAATCTAAGATGGGTACTTCTGAAAAAGTTTCTGCAAACGGTAAAGAATACACACCGCAAGAGATTTCAGCTATGATTCTTCAATATTTGAAAGGTTATGCTGAAGATTACCTTGGTGAAAAAGTAACCAAAGCTGTTATTACAGTTCCAGCTTACTTCAATGATGCTCAACGTCAAGCAACTAAAGACGCTGGTAAAATTGCTGGTCTTGAAGTAGAACGTATCGTCAACGAACCAACAGCAGCAGCTCTTGCTTACGGTTTGATAAGACTGATAAAGAAGAAAAAATCTTGGTATTCGACCTTGGTGGTGGTACATTCGACGTATCTATCCTTGAACTTGGTGATGGTGTCTTTGATGTATTGGCAACTGCAGGGGATAACAAACTCGGTGGTGATGACTTTGACCAAAAAATCATCGACCACGTGGTTGAAGAATTCAAGAAAGAAAATGGAATCGACTTGTCAACAGACAAGATGGCTCTTCAACGCTTGAAAGATGCAGCTGAAAAAGCTAAGAAAGACCTTTCTGGTGTTACTTCAACACAAATCAGCTTGCCATTCATCACTGCTGGTGAGGCTGGACCTCTTCACTTGGAAATGACATTGACTCGTGCGAAATTCGATGATTTGACTCGTGACCTTGTAGAACGTACGAAAACTCCAGTTCGTCAAGCCCTTTCAGATGCAGGTTTGAGCTTGTCAGATATTGACGAAGTTATCCTTGTCGGTGGTTCAACTCGTATCCCTGCCGTTGTAGAAGCTGTTAAAGCTGAAACTGGTAAAGAACCAAACAAATCAGTTAACCCTGATGAAGTAGTTGCCATGGGTGCTGCTATCCAAGGTGGTGTTATTACTGGTGATGTCAAAGACGTTGTCCTTCTTGATGTAACTCCATTGTCACTTGGTATCGAAACAATGGGTGGAGTGTTCCAAAACTTATTGACCGCAACACTACTATTCCAACATCTAAATCACAAGTCTTCTCAACTGCAGCAGATAACCAACCAGCCGTTGATATCCATGTTCTTCAAGGGGAACGCCCAATGGCAGCAGATAACAAGACTCTTGGACGCTTCCAATTGACTGATATCCCAGCTGCACCTCGTGGTATCCCACAAATCGAAGTTACTTTCGATATTGATAAGAACGGTATCGTATCTGTTAAAGCTAAAGACCTTGGAACTCAAAAAGAACAAACAATTGTCATCCAATCTAACTCTGGTTTGACAGACGAAGAAATTGAAAAGATGATGAAAGATGCTGAAGCAAATGCTGAAGCAGATGCAAAACGTAAAGAAGAAGTAGACCTTCGTAACGAAGTTGACCAAGCAATCTTTGCGACTGAAAAGACAATCAAGGAAACTGAAGGTAAAGGCTTCGATGCAGAACGTGATGCTGCCCAAGCTGCACTTGATGAGCTTAAGAAAGCTCAAGAATCAGGCAATCTTGATGACATGAAGGCTAAATTGGAAGCTCTTAACGAAAAAGCTCAAGGACTTGCTGTTAAACTCTACGAACAAGCCGCAGCAGCGCAACAAGCTCAAGCAGGAGCAGAAGGCGCACAAACAGCAGATAATCCAGGCGACGACGTCGTAGACGGAGAGTTTACTGAAAAATAAGATGTAAAGTCCATTAAAACCTCACAGTGAAAATAGAAATCTGACGCAGAAACTCTAGTTTCTAGGAAGATTTGTCTTTTTCACCAAGAGGTTAGGGCGTGCTCAATTTAGTCAGATGTTGAGGCGTTAAGAAAACGAAAGAAAATAGAAAGCCATCGCCTTGTGCGATGCACAAAAGATGGCTTATCTTTTTTCCGAAGTTTTTAGCCGAAACTCAATTGAGCCTTTACTAGTTCTAAAATAAAGTATAATCTACTTTATTATAAAACGTCATAAGTATAGTAAGAAATCCAGAGGTTGCAACCCAGCCTCTGTTTTTGGATGAAGCATAGATTATTAATAAAGAAAAGGCCAAGTTTAATGAAAATAGTGGTAGAGAGCTTGAAAGAATTTATACAAAGATATTGGGGGGCTTATTATATGTGAAATTCTCATAGTAATTATTTATGTCTGCTTTTATACTTGTAGTAGGGATAGCAACTTTGAAATAATCATATCTCCAGAAATTTTGGCTACGTTACTTGTCGGTATAGCTGCTATATATTCTTGGTTTGTAAATCGATATGATAGGGAGTACGAAAAGAATCTTCAAATGTTGAAAGATATTGATGAAATCAATGCTTACTATGATGGGAAGGAGTTTATTCAGTTAAAGAAGCGTGTTTCGAACATATTAATAAGCTAGAAAAAATACAGCTTATGAAGATACTTTTTTAAAAACATACTTGAATTATATTAGTGAGAAAATAGAGAATGTTGATGTAAAGTTACCTGGAGTAGAAGAGTTGAAGCGAAAATATGCAATACATAATCAAATAGACTCTAAATATGTAAAAAGTATAGTAAGAATTATGTAGAAATTGCTGAAAACAATGGAGTTAGCTGGGCGACATGGTATTCTCTAAGTGAAACTTTTTTTAAAGAAATTAAGGATGAACAAAGAGTGATTTTCCTAACGATAGTTGATCAAAAAGAAGTAGCTTTTTGAAACTACTGGAAAAAACTTATGAATTAAAAGAGAAAGTCAAGACAAGAAATAGTAAGCGTTACAACAAAGTATATGATTTTTATATCGCTAAAAACGAAAAAGGTTGTTACTTTGAAATTGAGAAAAAATTAGAATTAGAAAAGTATAATTTTAAGGACATTAATTAATCAAAAGAACTGAACCTGTCTAAAATTAAGGGTTCATTTCATAACAATAACAGAAAGGAACAAGGGTGTTCGCTCTTGGTATCTTGTATGAACAATACCGAATATTACGATCGTCTTGGGGTATCTAAGGATGCCTCTCAAGACGAAATTAAACGTGCCTATCGTAAGATGTCTAAGAAATACCACCCAGACATTAATAAAGAACCAGGTGCGGAAGAAAAATATAAAGAGGTCCAAGAGGCCTCACGAAACTCTAAGTGATGACCAAAAACGTGCAGCCTATGACCAATACGGACCAGATGGTGCGAATGGTTTTGGTGGTCAAGGAGGCTTTGGTGGCTTCGATGGTGGTGCAGGTTTTGGTGGCTTTGAGGATATCTTCTCTAGCTTCTTTGGTGGTGGTGCTACTGTAACCCAAATGCTCCACGTCAAGGTGATGACCTTCAGTACCGTGTCAACTTAAGCTTTGAAGAGGCGATTTTTGGTGCCGAAAAGAAGTGCACTATAATCGTGAAGCGACATGTAAGACATGTTCAGGATCTGGTGCAAAACCTGAACAAGCCCTGTAACTTGTGGTCGCTGTCATGGTCAAGGGGTTATCAATGTTGATACGCAAACACCACTTGGTATGATGCGTCGTCAGGTAACCTGTGATGTCTGTCATGGAACAGGTCAAGAAATTAAAGAGCCATGTCAAACTTGTCATGGAACAGGACATGAAAAACAAAGTCATAAAGTATCTGTCAAGATTCCAGCAGGTGTTGAAACAGGTCAACAAATTCGTCTTGCGGGTCAAGGTGAAGCTGGTTTCAATGGTGGTCCTTATGGAGACCTCTTTGTAATCATCAATGTTAATCCAAGCGATAAATTTACTCGTGATGGTTCGACAATTTACTATACACTTAATATTTCCTTTGTCCAAGCAGCCCTTGGTGACACTGTTGAAGTACCTACCGTTCACGGTAATGTTGAGATGGTCATCCCAGCGGGTACTCAAACAGGTAAAACTTTCCGTCTAAAAGGAAAGGGAGCGCCACGTCTTCGTGGAGGTTCACAAGGGGATCAACACGTTACAGTTAAGATTGTAACTCCTACGAAGCTAAACGATGCTCAAAAGAAGCTCTCCTTGCATTCGCCAAGGCAAGTGGAGATGAAAAATCGCACCACAGAAAAAAAGGTTTCTTCAATAAAGTAAAGGATGCCTTAGAAGATTTATAAAGGAAGGACGCTGAAAGCGTCTTTTTTTTCTTTATGTCAAAGCTGTATGGGGTCAGTTGACAATCGACCTACTTTTTATCCTTGAAAAAATCTGATATGATAATTTTATGGTTAGATACAAAGCGACAATTTCCTATGATGGTACACTTTTCTCAGGTTTTCAAAGACAACCAAATGCACGTTCTATTCAAGAAGAACTTGAAAAGACTCTCTTACGGTTAAATAGCGGAACACCTGTCACCGTTCATGGAGCGGGTCGTACAGATGCAGGTGTTCATGCCTATGGACAAGTTATCCACTTCGACTTGCCCCAGGAGCGGGATCCAGAGAAGTTACGTTTTGGTTTGGATACGCAATGTCCAGATGATATTGATGTTGTTAGTATTGAACTTGTATCAGAAGAATTTCATGCACGATACAATAAACATAGTAAAACTTATGAGTTCTTAGTAGATGCAGGGCGACCTAAGAACCCTATGATGCGTAATTATGCGACCCACTATCCCTACCCTCTAAGTTTAGCACCTATGCAGGAGGCCGCTAAGGATTTGGTCGGTACACATGATTTTTCAGGCTTCACAGCTTCAGGAACTTCTGTAGAAAATAAAGTACGCACAATTACCCAGGCTAGTGTATCTATCGATGAGAAAACTGGATTTTATATCTTTACTTTTTCTGGCAATGGTTTTTCTCTATAAGCAAGTTAGAAATATGGTTGGTACCTTGTTGAAGATTGGCAATGGTCGCATGCCTGTTTCGCAAGTGAAGACAGTGTTAGAAAGTCGTGACCGTAATCTTGCAGGACCAACGACAGCTGGTAATGGTTTATATTTGAAGGAGATAAGATATGAGTGATGAATTGATTTTAGCGATTTCGGGGGAATGATATTTTTAGTGGTGGCGGACTTCATGCAGATTTAGCGACATTTACCACAAATAAACAGCATGGATTTGTGGCTCTTACCTGTCTAACAGCTATGACTGAGAATGGTTTTGAGGTCATTCCGGTTGATACTAATGTTTTTAAACAACAACTTGATTCACTAAAAGATGTCCCCTTCTCAGCAATTAAAATTGGTTTGTTGCCTAACGTTGAAATCGCAGAATTAACGTTGGATTTTGTTAAAAATCATTCTGATATTCCAATTGTCTTGGATCCCGTTTTAGTATGTAAGGAGACTCATGACGTTGAAGTTTCTCAACTACGTGATGAATTGGTTAAATTTTTCCCTTATACCACGGTTATCACCCGAACTGTCGAACGAGAGGAAGGAAAGCTTGCTTTTCTGAATCTAGTGGCGAACGGGTGAGTAACACGTAGGTAACCTGCCCATGTGCCCGGGATAACTTCTGGAAACGGATGCTAAAACCGGATAGGTAGCAGACAAGCATTTGACTGCTATTAAAGTGGCTAAGGCCATGAACATGGATGGACCTGCGGTGCATTAGCTAGTTGGTGAGGTAACGGCCCACCAAGGCGACGATGCATAGCCGGCCTGAGAGGGCGGACGGCCACATTGGGACTGAGACACGGCCCAAACTCCTACGGGAGGCAGCAGTAGGGAATTTTCGTCAATGGGGGGAACCCTGAACGAGCAATGCCGCGTGAGTGAGGAAGGTCTTCGGATCGTAAAGCTCTGTTGTAAGAGAAAAACGACATTCATAGGGAATGATGAGTGAGTGATGGTATCTTACCAGAAAGTCACGGCTAACTACGTGCCAGCAGCCGCGGTAATACGTAGGTGGCGAGCGTTATCCGGAATGATTGGGCGTAAAGGGTGCGTAGGTGGCAGAACAAGTCTGGAGTAAAAGGTATGGGCTCAACCCGTACTGGCTCTGGAAACTGTTCAGCTAGAGAACAGAAGAGGACGGCGGAACTCCATGTGTAGCGGTAAAATGCGTAGATATATGGAAGAACACCGGTGGCGAAGGCGGCCGTCTGGTCTGTTGCTGACACTGAAGCACGAAAGCGTGGGGAGCAAATAGGATTAGATACCCTAGTAGTCCACGCCGTAAACGATGAGAACTAGGTGTTGGGGGAATAACTCAGTGCCGCAGTTAACGCAATAAGTTCTCCGCCTGGGGAGTATGCACGCAAGTGTGAAACTCAAAGGAATTGACGGGGGCCCGCACAAGCGGTGGAGTATGTGGTTTAATTCGAAGCAACGCGAAGAACCTTACCAGGCCTTGACATCCCTTGCAGAGGTATAGAGATATATCCGAGGTTAACAAGGAGACAGGTGGTGCATGGTTGTCGTCAGCTCGTGTCGTGAGATGTTGGGTTAAGTCCCGCAACGAGCGCAACCCTTGTGATATGTTACTAACATTGAGTTGAGGACTCATATCAGACTGCCGGTGATAAACCGGAGGAAGGTGGGGATGACGTCAAATCATCATGCCCCTTATGGCCTGGGCTACACACGTACTACAATGGCGTCTACAAAGAGCGGCAAGCCTGTGAAGGCAAGCGAATCTCATAAAGGACGTCTCAGTTCGGATTGAAGTCTGCAACCCGACTTCATGAAGCTGGAATCGCTAGTAATCGCGAATCAGCATGTCGCGGTGAATACGTTCTCGGGCCTTGTACACACCGCCCGTCAAACCATGGGAGTTGGTAATGCCCGAAGCCGGTGGCATAACCTTTCGAGGAGTGAGCCGTCGAAGGCAGGACCGATGACTGGGGTTAAGTCGTAACAAGGTATCCCTACGGGAACGTGGGGATGGATCACCTCCTTTCTAAGGAGAAAGAAGAAGAGTGGAAATTGAGGAAGTAGGGAGTATACCTGTTTAGTTTTGAGAGGTCAAGGACTTCTCAGAGTGAATCGATCTTTGAAAACTGAGCAACTAAGAAGAAAAGACATAACAGAAAAGGTCTAAAACGTAAGTTGTAAGATAAACTGAGAAAACAGTAAAAAACAGTTCTTGAAAAAGAACATCTCGAAACACACGAGAACCACTGATTAAGTAAGGAAGGGCGTACGGCGAATGCCTGGCCACTCGAAACTGAAGAAGGACGCGCCAAACTGCGAAAAGCTCCGTGAAGCTGTAAGGAAGCGAAGAAGCGGAGGTGTCCGAATGGGGGAACCCGGCAGCAGACATGAGCTGTCATCTGCAGGTGAATACATGGCCTGCAAGAGAGGTACCCGGCGAACTGAAACATCTAAGTAGCCGGAGGAAAAGAAAACAACAGTGATTCCCTGAGTAGCGGCGAGCGAAAGGGGAGAAGCCCAAACCGGTCCAAGGACCGGGGTTGAAGGACCATGATATGGCAAGAGAGAGGATAGAAGAACGGGATCGAAAGCCCGGCCGAAGAAGGTGCAAGCCCTGTAATTGAAATCCGATCGAAGCCTAATGGGATCCTGAGTACGGCGAGACACGAGGAATCTTGTCGGAAGCAGGCGGGACCATCCGCCAAGGCTAAATATAAACGAGTGAGCGATAGTGAACCAGTACCGTAAGGGGTGATG